>Ga0194111_10000021_pt1 | contig 195411 bp, 162 predicted proteins | sample TA2KigC300mmetaG_FD_146194 | JGI IMG/M metagenome (GOLD analysis project Ga0194111, IMG submission 146194) | Freshwater microbial communities from Lake Tanganyika, Tanzania - TA2015033 Kigoma Deep Cast 300m | ecosystem: Environmental > Aquatic > Freshwater > Lake | place: Tanzania: Lake...
AAAATTCAAACCCTTCGAATGATATCATCGATGTCGACATGCCCTTCAGTGAAGCAGAAATTACAAAATATACTTCCAAAGAATATGTTGAAACACTCACTCATTCAGATATTCCGCATGCGAAAAAAACTGCAACAAGAGCATATTGTCACTTGGGAAAACGAGACTGCAGAAAAGTTGTTGTTGAAGGGAAAGAATGCGTCGGTGATTGTCCAATAGAGAAAAAAGAAAAAGCGCTAGCCTCGAAGTCAATAAAGAAAGTTCATCAATTCTCAAAAGATATAATCGATGTCGATATGCCTTTCAGTTTTTCAGAAATTGAAAAATTTACATGTGATGATTATTTAATGTGCCTCGACCGTTCAGACATGCCGAGAGTTGGAATGTATGGAAAGAATTTTGCATCAAAGAATAATGTACTTGTCATAGATGATGAACCGATAGTTTGTCAAAGCATCCGAAAAATTTTGTCGAAGAGAAGTTACTCTGTTGATGAGGTTTTCGATGTTGATGCAGCTATCCACAAAATGAGATTGAATCAATATGATTTAGTTTTGCTCGATCTTAAAATGCCGAAAAGAAACGGAATGGAAGTTTTAGAATCTATTAAAAGATTGTATCCGAAGGTTCCTGTTATAATGATTACAGGTTACGCAACAATTGAAACTGCAATCGAGGCAACAAAACTTGGTGCATTCAATTTTATTTCAAAACCATTTACACCTGAGGAATTAACAAAAGTTACTGAGGAAGCGATAGCATAAGTATTAATTTATAAATCACTTTGTATTTTAGCCAAGCAAATTCGCTTGGCTTTTTCATTTATTAACCATTTTTTTTAACTCACCTAAAAAAAATCTTCTCAGTGATTCGACACTTGTCGGTAATTTGATCTTGATTTCGTCAGAAAGTTCTTCCTTGAACGTATCAACATCTTTAACTGCAATGCCACACAAAGTAATTTTCGGCAATTTTATATTCGAAGCTTTATAGAGGGAAAGCATATTTGCGAAAGAGAGTGTGTGCGGAGACACAAATCGGGAAAGTTTCGCTTCATCAAGTTTTACTTCAAAAACTTCTCCTACATGCTCAACATCGCGAAATGAATCAATAATAAACGCAAAATCATAAACTGAAAGTCTTTCGATGAGAGACATCATATCTTCGGAATGAATAATTAAAGAACAGTCGAGAGATTTTGAAATAGTTTCGAATAATCTCTCGGCTGCTATAAGACCAACGGCATCGTCTGAAAGAATCGGATTACCGATGCCGACAATCGCGATTTTCACTAACGTGATCTTTCAGTAAGCAAATTTCCTTGTAAATCGAAAACACGAACTGTCATTGGCATTTGCCCAGGCAACGAATGTGTTGCGCAACCGAAACAAGGATCGTAAGCACGAAATGCCATTTCAATTTTATTCAAAACACCATCTGTAATTTCCGAACCTTTTTTAATCAAACCGCGAGCGGCTTTATTTATTGACATTGAAATCGGTGCGTAATTGTTTGTCGTTCCTACAATTAAATTTGCTCTTTTCAAGATTCCTTTTTCATCTGTAATGTAGTGATGAGTCAAAGTTCCTCGCGGAGCTTCCACAATTTTACTGCTGTCACCGACCGGTCGGTGGCAGCAATTAATTCAATAATAGAATTGTCTGTCCATAATAGTTATATTTCAATAAAACTACTTCGAAATTAAATTTAATAATGAAGAAGTATCAAAAAAGAAAAAAGAATAAGACAGATCGATCAACGGAAAATAAACTACCAGCAGGCAAGAATTTTTTTACATTAAAGAAAAATTGGTATTGGCTGGCTGCAATTATCATTTTGACATTCATCGCTTACTTGCCCGCGCTTCAAAATGGATTTACAAATTGGGATGACGGACAGTATGTTGTCCAGAATAGTACGATTACGAATTTATCTTTTGAAAATATTGAAAATATTTTCAGCACATATTCAATGGGTAACTATCATCCACTTACAATATTAAGTTTTGCCGTTGATTATTCGATAGGTCAATTAGATCCGTTTGTGTATCACTTGAGCAATATCTTGCTTCATTTGCTTAATACTCTTCTTGTATTCATTTTCGTTTTTTACTTATTCGAGAATTTACAATTAGCAATTGTTACATCAATTATTTTCGGAGTTCATCCTTTACATGTTGAATCAGTTGCCTGGATCTCTGAGAGGAAAGATGTGCTTTGCACTCTTTTTTATCTGATAGCTGCAGTTTATTACGTTAAGTTTATTAAACAGGAGAAGAAAAAATATTTTATATACAGCTTATTGTTATTTGTTCTCTCGCTTTTATCTAAAGCTCAAGCAGTATCGTTTGCAATTACTATTGCTGCAATAGATTTTGCAGTTGGCAGAAAATTGACTGATAAAAAAGTCATTATTGAAAAAATTCCTTTCGTTGCATTAGCGCTAATATTTGGAGTAATCGCAATCTTTGCTCAGCAATCGAGTGAGTCAATTAGAGATGCAAATATTTATCCATTATACGAACGTTTGGCTATAGCTTCTTATGGATTTATTCAATACTTAATAAAATTAATTCTTCCAATTAATCTTTCAGCATTCTATCCTTATCCAGACGGAGGAATTCCGACGTTCTTTTGGTTCTATTTTTTAATTGCAGTCTGTTTAACGATCATAATTGTTTACAGTTTAAAGTTCACACCAAAATTTTTCTTTGCTTACTCTTTTTTTCTAATAAATATTTCTTTGGTACTTCAGATAATTCCTGTTGGTGATGCCATGATGGCTGACAGGTATGTCTATATCCCATCAATTGGTTTTTTCTTATTGATTGGATTCGGTTATCAATACTTAGTTTCAAATAAACCAAAAGCAAAAAATATTATAATTTCAATTCTTGTAATTTATATTGGCGCACTTGCGGTACAAAATTATAACCGGACTAAGATTTGGAAAGATAGTGTGACGCTTTGGAGTGATGTTTTAGACCAATTCCCTCATGTGCCGGTTGCATTAAATAATCGAGGAAATGTTTACAGCAAAGAACTAAAGCAATTAGACAAAGCTTTAGAAGATTACAATACTTCAATTAAGTATCATCCCGAATATTCTAAAGCTTACAGTAATCGAGCAATTGTCTACGGTATGAGAAAGCAATTCGATCTAGCGATTGCCGATTTAAATACAGCATTACAATTAAGTCCGAATTCCCTTGAAGCATTGCAGAACAGAGCAATTGCGTTTGCAACAGTCGGAGAATTTGAAAAAGCTTTTAGTGATTTTAATAGATGCGTGGAGCTCGATGTCAATAATCCAACTGCGTATGTGAATCGCGGAATTGCTTTTATGAACATCTCTCAATTAAATTCTGCAATTAAGGATTTTTCCTCCGCGCTAAATCTAGTTCCTAGTAATGCAAATGCTTACTACAGAAGATCAATTTGCTACTTCAGGAAAGAAGAATTCACTCGGGCACTGCAAGATGCTCAAGCTGCTATGCATTATGGTATGAACATAGATCAGAATTACATAAAGTCGATTCAAGAGAAATTGCAATAATGATTCTGATATCTAAAAATAATCAAACAAAGTAAGTTGAGGTAATTATGAAAAAAGTTTTCACAATATTTCTAATTTTACTTCTCTCAAAATATTCAATTTCCCAAATTCCTATAATTTATAAGCCCACCGAAATCCAGTTTTCTCAGGACAAGCTAAAATATATTGACACAGTGGTTCATAGATTCATTTCAAATAAAAAAACTCCAGGGGCAGTTGTGTTGATTGGGGGGAAGGACAAAATCTTTTACAAAAAAGCTTTTGGAAATTCATCCGTAATTCCTGAAGTGAAGTCAATGAAAATCGAAACTATTTTCGATCTTGCGTCGATCACGAAACCTGTTGCAACGGCGACTTCCATAATGATCTTACTCGAAAGAGGAATGTTAAGTCTTGATGATGAAGTCCGAAAATATATTCCTGAGTTTTTCGGCTTCATTGACGAAGAAAATAAAACCCAGCATTCAAAAATTTATCATCTGCTGACACATACTTCAGGTTTGCCGGATTATACAAATGCAGATTCAATTAAAAATAAATATGGTTCTCCCGCACCTGATGGAGCAATAAAAATAATCATGGCTTTGCCAAAACTGAATCCTCCAGGTACAAAATTCAGATACAGTTGTTTGGGTTTTATCACTCTTGCAGAAATAATTAAGCGAGTTTCTGGGCATACAGTAGCAGACTTTTCTGAAAAAGAGATTTTCAAACCTCTCGGAATGAAAAACACAACTTTTAATCCTGATGAAAAATTAAAAGCATTATGCGCACCAACTGAGACACGAGATGGAGCAATGACTTGCGGATTCGTACACGATCCACTTGCTGCAGTACAGGGCGGGATCTCAGGTAATGCAGGCTTATTTTCGAATTCAGAGGAGCTTGCTATATTTGCACAAATGATGCTGAATAAAGGGGAGTTTAACGGAGTAAGAATCTTGGGAGAAAAAACTGTTGATCTAATGACGAATATTTATCCAAAAGTGGAATTTGCCGGAAGAGGATTAGGTTGGGATGTGAATTCATCATACATGGGGCAACGCGGAGATATATTTGAAATTGGTTCATATGGGCACACGGGTTTTACAGGAACATCAATATTGATTTCTCCTAAAGAAGAATTATTTTTGATAATATTGACAAATCGAGTTCATCCTGATGGAAAAGGGGATGTATTACCAATGAGGAGGGCGATTGCAAATATTGTAGCAGGAGCAATTGTTCGAAGTGAATAATTTTTTCATAAGTGAATTTTATTTCAAAAATTATTCAGTAACAGATCATCGAAGGAGTCAGATAATTAAAATCTGACTCCGTACATAACTTTATTTTTTATTCGCTAAAACAGCGTCTTTACAGGCTTTTGCTATTTTAAATTTTACAACAGTTTTTGCTGGAATTTGAATAGTTTCACCAGTTGCAGGATTACGACCCATTCTTTCTTTTCTTTCAACAAGTGCTAATTTTCCGAATCCTGGTAACGTAAATGTGTTCTTTGCTTCCTTGTATGCAAGGGTATTTAGTTCATCAAAAAAAAGTTTTACAGTTTTTTTGGATAGTTCAGTTTTCTCAGACATTGAGGCAATGACTTGAGACTTCGTTAAAGCTTTCGCCATGATTTTTCCTTTATTTGTTATAAATAAACTGTTGCGAAAATAAAGATTTTTTTAAGTTTTACAAAGGATTTTTAATCCTTTTTTCAAATTATTGACGTCATCTTGAATACGATTTGTAAACGAATGCCGAGTATTCAAGGATCCATCTGTCAATGTAATCTCGTATTTTTTCCTTAGCCGATTCTTCTCTATCTTCGGTGAGTAATACTAACTTGTTTAACGGATTGTGTAAATAACTCGTGACCAGCATATTCAAAGCACTAATGTACTTGTAATTAAATTGATCACCAGTATTGGTTAGTAATCCAACCGAGATGATCACATTGGCTTCCTCAGTTTCAGTATAGTAATATTCAGGCAGCCGCTGATTCATTTTTTCTTTAATGTATTCTCTAAGAGTGTAATCGCTGAAGAGAGGATCTCCTGAATCAGTTCCAAAGTCGATGACGATTTTATATCGAACAGCTGATGATGGATTTTCAGATGCAAAAAGATTTGTAAAGCTACCAATACAAATCAGAATAGTGAATAAACTCAGAATTTTTTTCATTTCCGCACTCCTAATTTTTGTTCAATTTACTATTAGATGAATTGAGTTTCAATTATTTTTTGCATAAAAAAGAGACAAAATGAAAAAATATACTATGGGCAAGATACAATAGTTCATCCGATAAAAAATTTCGCAGAGTGAGTGTCTAATTTCTATTTTTATCTCCTGATTATTTACGATTAAGACCTCTCTTTGGACTCATCCCAATATTTTAACATTATTTCTAATTTGTTTGGTTGATCAGTTTCAGAATTCTGATTCATTTTTTTCTCAACGTATTGAAATCTTTTGATGAATTTTTCATTGCATTTTCTAAGTGCGTCTTCTGCATTGATATTATTCATCCTACCAAAATTAACTAAAGCGAAGAGCAGATCGCCGAATTCACCCTCAAGCTCTTCGGAGTTTTTATTTTCCGGCAGATATTTAATCTCTCTAATTTCCTCTTCAATCTTTTTAAAGGCATCATCCTTATTTTCCCACTCAAATCCGAACTTCGCTGCCTTTTCCTGCAATCTAAAGGCACGCAATAAGGCGGGTAGCTCTTTTGGGACACCATCAACAACCGAATCACGTCCTTCCGCTAATTTCATTAATTCCCAATTCTTCTTTACTTCATGATGATCTTCAACCTTCTTTCCTTCGAATACATGCGGGTGACGTCGAATTAATTTATCAGTAATATTTTCAATAACTTCTGAAAGGGTAAAGTGTTCATTGTCTTCAGCGATTAGTGAATGAAAAACGACATGCAAAAGCAGATCACCCAATTCTATTTTCAGCTCATTGAAATCTTTTTGATCAATTGCTTCGAGCACTTCATAAGTTTCTTCGAGTGTGGATGCTTTAATGGAATCATTCGTCTGCCGTCGATCCCAAGGGCATTCGACACGCAATTTTCTAACAGTCTGTTCTAATTTTTCGAATTCTTCTTTTGCCATAATTTATTTTTTAGTTTGTTAAGTTCATAAAGTTTATAATGTTTGTAATGTAATTCAATTTGATAAAAAAATACTAATTATTATAAAATAATTTGAGGAGATAAAATGTTAATTGAACAAAAAATCAAAGATTTAGGTTATGAATTAGCTGATGCACCGAAACCATTGGCTGCTTATGTACCTTGTGTGAAGAGCGGGAATTTTGTGTTCACAGCGGGGCAGCTTCCTTTAGTAGGCGGAGAATTAAAATATGTTGGACAAGTTGGGAAAGATCTTTCAGAAGAAGATGGCAAAAAAGCGGCTGAGATCTCATTATTAAATTGTCTCAGTGCAATTAAAGGGTGCATCGGTGAGCTCGATCAAATAAAAAGAATTGTTAAACTGACTGTCTTCGTATCTTCGCCAGCAGATTTTTATAAGCAACCCGTGGTAGCAAATGGTGCATCTGAATTGGTTTTAAAAATTTTTGGAGAGAATGGCAAACATGCCCGAAGTGCTGTCGGAGTTCCTTCACTTCCGATTAATGCCGCTGTTGAAATTGAAATGGTAGCTGAGCTGAAATGAAAAACTTTAATTGGCAGAAAGAATTTCAGGCGGCGATTACTATTTGTGATCCTGACGGTATAATTCATTACATGAACGAAAAATCTATTAAAGATTTCGAAAAGGATGGTGGAATTGACTTAATCGGAACAAACGTTCTGGACTGCCACCCTGAGCCATCGAAATCTCAGCTGAAAGATATGCTGTTAAATCAGAAGACTAATGTTTACACAATCGAAAAAAATGGAATTAAAAAGTTGATTTATCAGTCACCAGTTTATGAGAATGGAAATTACAAAGGATTGATCGAACTTTCATTTGAAATACCATTTGAAATGGATCACTTTGTCAGGAGGTAATTGAGCCAAGATGCAAAAAAGATTCCATCTTTTCACCTTCCTATGAGATTTCGAAAAGATGGAATCTTTTTACATTGCTTAGTTATTCATTAATCTCCATTGACACTACAGCGTATTCCTTACTCTCATTAAAATGTTTATCGAGAGAGGTTACAACGTATACGAACTCTTTTTTATTCATTGGCGAAATGAAGTGCTTGAATTTTGTTGTTGCCTGTGGATTGATGTGCACGATTTTACTTGGATCGTCGAGATTAATTTCATCAGAATTATCAAAACTATAAATTACAAAACCTCTTGCGCCGTCTCCATCCGTCGCGATATCAGGTTTATCCCAAGTTAGAAATACGCCATTGCTGTCGAGCCGCATGACTAAATTTTTTGGTGGCAGCGGCGGAATAGAATCTTTCCATGACATAGTCGGCGGCAGTGCAGGATATTTATAAAAATTATTTTTTAGCGAGTCAGCAAATCCGTTCATATTGTTATAAATTGATTTTGCACTGAAATAAACAGCACCGTTTACTTTGGAATGATTTCTATTCATTCGAATTTGGTTACCAAGCTCTGAACTTCTACCGGAGTAATTTCTCGCCAGGAATCTTGAAGAAAAAAGTCCAATATATAGATGAACATCTCCAACAATTGAATCCCACCAAGGAAGAAGTTTTGCATAAGGTGCAAGTTCGTGATCCATTGCCCAATACAGTTGCGGATTGATATAATCAACAATTTTATTTTCAATCCAATTTAAGGGATCGCAGTAGATCATTGAATAAGAGTTGAATCCTTTCGTATCGGTAAACTTATTTTCAACAATCCCAAATGGACTTATCCCGAATTTGACGTATGGTTTAACAGCTTTTATAACTTCATAAATATTTGCCATAAGGGAGTTAATATTATCACGGCGCCAATCATCGAGATCTTTTATTCCACGGTTATACTTCACGAAAGTAAGTGAATCTTCATTTGAAACTTTCGGTGTGTATGGATAAAAATAATCGTCAAAATGAATTCCATCAACATCGTAGCGTGTCAAAACATCCGTCATGATCTTTAGAACGAACTCTCTAACTTCCGGATGACCAGGATCGAGCATTTTATAATTGTTGAATGAGAGTATCCAATCTGGATTCGTTTCGGAAATGTGATTAAAAGCGTTTTTATATTCACCAATGGTTTTTACTGAACGATACGGATTAAACCACGCATGAAGTTCCATTCCTCTGGCATGAGCTTCGGAAATAGCAAATTCAAGAGGATCGAAAAATGGTTTTGGCTTTTTGCCTTGTTCGCTTGTCAGCCAATACGACCAAGGTTCTAATTCAGATTCATATAGGGCATCACATTCTGTCCTTATTTGAAACAGTACTGCATTAATTCCTGCATCTTCAAGTTTATCAAAAATTGAAACGAGCTCGGAAATTTGCTTCCCCGGAGTTGCATTTCGATCGCTGGGCCAATCAATATTTCCAACAGTTGCTACCCACGCACCGCGGAATTCTCTTTTTGGAAATTTATCCTGCGAAAAACTCTGATGAAAAAAAGAAATGGATAAAAGAATGATTAAAATAGATTTCATGATACACTCCCAAATTTTTTTACAACATTAAGAATGAACAGGCAGTAATCCAATCAAAAATGGATAATATGATTAATAGTTATTAAGTATTCTGGTCGATCGAATTTTTTAAGAAACAAATCAGAATTAATATCTTTTTACCTTCACTGATGATACGCCGCCATCAAGTGATATGAAGATTTTCTTTTCAGCAGTTTCGTAGTTTACAGTTCTATAAGTATCTTCTCCAACATTAACGAACTCTTCATATTCTTTGCTGGAAAGTCCCATGTCAGAATTAATTTCACACCCTGAATTTTTTGGAATATAAATTCTAATCGATGAAGCACCGCCGTCAATTGTAATATTAGAGGTGTCTTGAAGTTCGCTGATTTTAAGTTTTAAAGATGCGGCTCCCATATCGACCTTCAAATTTTTCACTTTATATTTCTCGAAGTTAAAATCGATATCTGCTGCACCCATGTCAAAATCAAAATTCCACTCTGGATTTGGGTTAAGTTTCAAATTCAGTTTGTTGCCTTTAAAAACTTTTCCGAGGGAAATTTTATGACCGTCTTTTAGTCTTAATTTTAGATTTTCGGTACTTTCATCATGCCATCGTTCGATCGAATAATCTCCCCATCCGCTTTTGACTTTGCCTTCGAGTAATTGATCCGTAGTGTCCTCAATCGTAAACTTGCCAGCACCAATATCTAAATTGAGATTTGCTTTTAGTATTGTAGGTGAATACGGCTCAGCAATTTCTTTTGTAGCTATTTCAGAATCATCATAGTTGAAATGATGACATCCTGAAAAGCGAAGGAACCAAGCGAATATCACAACTGCCAAAAAAACCGCAGCAAGAGATGAAAAAACATTTTTTAACTTAGGGTCTTTCATGAAGAGGCTGATACCAAATAAAATCAAAATCGCGGGCCAAAATTTCCAGAGATTATAAAAAGAGACATTGATAAGATTAAAATTATTTAACAATAATAATCCACCAAATACTAAAAATAATATTCCCCAAAATAGTTGTTTACTTTTCATTTTATCCTCACTTTTACTTTTTTAGTGCGTTCCAAAGAATTACGACTCCAATTCCGACTAAAATTAGCGGAAAGAAATCTTCAAAATCAAAGAAAGGCCAGATATTTTCGAACAAGAACACGACGCCGAGGACAATTAAAACTATCCCAGCGATTACTCTACCTTTCGAGGGTTCTTTTTTCAATTGAAAAGTTTCAGATGGTATTTCCGCTGGCTCACTGGGTTGCGCTGTCTCTGGTTGATTTTCCGGCGGCTGTGCATCGTCTGGCATTTGCCACACAATAGGTTTTTGCGGAACTATGATAAGCATTATTAAATACATTAATAATCCAAATCCATGTAAGAATACCAGTATTACGAAAACAACACGAATTAGAACTGGATCTAGATTGAAATACTCTCCAAGTCCTCCACAAACACCACCAAATACTTTTTGTGTTCTGGAACGATATAATTTTTGATTCATCATTAACCTCTGCAAGTTTGTTTTCTAACTTAGACGGAGATGAAATTAGAATGTTACAAGAGATTTCGTATATTTACTCATTAACTAACAAAGTTTACAAAACATCTTAGAATTATTCCAGTTATGAAAAACAAAATTGAAGAAGTGAAGAAACGCTTGCGGCAATTTGCTCGAAAAGATAACGCGAATACTCTGCAGAGATTTTTTAAAACAGGCCCGGGAGAATACGGTGAAGGAGACATCTTTATTGGTGTAATGGTGCCGCAGATTAGACTAACAGCAAAAGAATTTTCTGATCTTAGTCTATCAGATTTGCGACGATTGATATCTTCAGAAATTCATGAAGAACGATTGACTGCACTTTTAATATTAGTACATCAATACAAAAAAGGAGATGAGTCGCATAAGGAAAAAATTTACAATTTCTATTTCCGAAGCAAAAAGCATATTAATAACTGGGATCTGATTGACCTGACTGCCGAACATATTGTCGGAGCTTATCTTTTGGATAAAGATAAAAGCATTCTATACGATTTGGCAAAGTCAGAAAATCTTTGGGGGCGGCGGATATCTATGCTTTCATGTTTTCATTATATAAAAAAAGAATCGTTCGAGACTGCGCTTGAGATTTCTGAAATCCTCCTAAACGATGAACATGATTTAATCCAGAAAGCTGTCGGCTGGATGCTTCGTGAAATTGGGAAAAGAGATTTAGAAACAGAAGAAAGATTTTTGAAAAAACATTACAAACATATGCCCCGCACAATGCTGAGATATGCAATCGAAAAATTCCCCGAAAAAAAACGACAAGCTTACCTGAAGGGAAAAATTTAATTAAGCAATGTGTGAACAAAATTTGAATTCCTAATATAGTGTTGGATTTATTTAGTTTTTAGCTATTCGATTTTGGAATTTGGTAAGCGATAAAATGTTTACAACTTGATAATTCCAAAAATCACATTTGCAAAAATTACGACAGCGAAAATAGAAAAAATCCATCCGAGTACATCCAATATTGAACCTACCTTAATCATATCTTTCATTCTGATGTAGCCTGAACCGTAAACAAGCGCATTTGGCGGAGTTGCGACAGGGAGCATAAAACCCATTGATGTTGCCACAGTGGCAGCAATTGTTATTGCCAATGGATCAACTCCAGTTCCATATGCAATTGATATTAGAACCGGCATCATCATAGTAATCTGTGCAGTGTTTGAAGTGATCTCTGATAAGATTACTGTGAGCGGTACAATTATTAGGATTAATAAGATTGCAGAAGGAGTGCCAACTATCGAAACGGTTGAGTTTGCAATCCAACCTGCTAAACCAGTTCTGAACATCGCATCCGACAGAGCGATTCCTCCTCCAAATAGAAGAAGTGTTCCCCAGTCCACCACTTTTGAATCTGACCATTCGAGAATGAACTTCTTTTCCTTCCAATCAACTGGAAACAGAAACAGCAGAATTGCGCCGAACAAAGCTATTAGACTCTCATCAAACCATAAAAGTTTTGCAGAAATATTTTCCGGCAGTAAAATGTCCCAAAATGGATTTATTACCCAGAGAAAAACGACAATTGAAAAAACTGCAATTGTCATTCTTTCACCACGATTCAATTCCCCAAGCTGGTTTTTCTGCTCGAGTATCATCTCTCTCCCGCCTTTGAGTTTTTCTATTTCAGGAGGGAAAACTTTTATCAAGATCAACCAGGCGATTGGAATGAAAAGAATTACAAATGGGATTCCGAATTTCATCCAATCAAGAAAATTTATTTCAGCGATTTTTGATGCACTCAAAATAGAAACACAAATGCCATTCGGTGGTGATCCTATTATCGTTCCTACACCTCCGATGGAGGCAGCGTATGCAATTCCAAGCATTATTGATTTGCCGAAATTCGAATCTGATTTGCTGGCGCCAGACTCTGCAATTATTCCCAATCCCAATGGAAGCAGCATTGCTGTTGTTGCTGTGTTTGAAATCCACATTGAAAGTGTTGCAGAGACTGTCATCATTCCAAGGAGAACTAATTTTGAATTGTTCGCCAGATTTCCACGCGAGAGGATAAATAGAGTTAGGCGCTTATCGAGCGACCATTTTTGCATAGCCGCTGCGAGGAGAAATCCACTTAGGAAAAGAAAAATAATTGGATGAGCATAATTAGAGAGGATCGCTTTACCAGTAAATGCATAAAGCTTTTCATTCGAAGAACCATAAACATGAAACAAAGGAAGAATTAATCCAGGCATGAGTGCGGTGATTGGAATTGGAACTGCTTCCGTAGTCCACCAAAAGACCATTAGAAGTAGAAGTGCAAAAGTAACCTTTGTTCCGTAAACTAAAGTGTGAATATCTTCGGCTGATGCATTGACAGGTAAGGAGTTTTTCGCCAATTCAACGAATGCCTGTGGAGGATCAAGAAGCATGACTACGAGAAAACAAATCGGACCCAGAAACAATCCGATTGTTCTCGTTATTTTTTCCAATCTGGAAATTGAAAGGTTATTCGATTGTTCGATATCCATTTGTTAATTTTTTTATGCTGTTCGTTAAAAGATTCTATCTTTTTAGATGAACATGCCATGTAAAAGAAAGAATCTTTTTAAAAACACTCTACACATAAAGATCCATTAAAACTATTTTGCATTTCTATCATCTTGCAGGATACCGAAAATATTTCCTTCAGTATCTTTACAGTAAACTAGCCAGCCGACTCCGGGAATTGCATTCTTTGGAACGACTATCAATCCTTTATTTGCTTCAACTCGTTTTGCGTATTCATCAATATCCGGAACATCGATAGTACAAACATATGCGATAACTGCTTGTCCATCGATTTCACCTCTGCGTTCGATAATACCGCCATTTATCCCTGGAATGGCTTCTCTACCAGTTTCAATCAACCAGTATTTAACCGGACCTTCCCATTTATTGATTTTCCAATCAAACACATTTCTGTAAAACTCTGCAGCTCTCTCAGGATTTTCTGCATGTACTTCAAAATGAATTACTCTTGGCATGTTAATCCTTTTTTTTGTTTTCTTTTGTCATCTTAAAAAAGTCTATCGTAAAACTCAAATTTTTTCTTACCAGTTACGCGAATTATGTTTTCTCCAAATAAGACGCACCAATCAAGAATTCTCATTTTGAGCTGATCTCTAACCAAAAATGTATTAAATCATTCGAATTTTGAATGAAACGGTTCGGCACAAGTATTGAGCGATGTTCTAGAAAATGAAATAAATAGTCAATTAACAATGAATAAATCTCAAAATAAAACAGGAATTATTATGAAAAAGCTTTTAATTCTACTCTTACTTTCTTTCTCATTTTTCGCTTGTCAGGATGTTGCAGAATTAACTGCGCCAGAAGGCGGACATGGTGGAAAATTATTAAATAAAGATTACTGCGGAATTCCAAAAATTGTGACTTTATTTGCCGGTCAGACAATAGATGTCGGAACCATCACAATTGGTAATGACGCTGATTTTCTTTATGTAACATACACAACAACCGGAAGTTGGTATCTCGATCAAACTCATTTATATGTTGGGTCATTTGAAGGAGCGCCTACTTCGAACGGTAATCCAATTCCTGGGCAATTCCCATATAAAACTGATCCACATAGTCCACGTGTTCAAGAGTTTACATATACAATACCTCTTGCTGAATTACTTTCTTCATGTTTCATTGTCGCATCTCATGCAGCGGTTGTAAAATTAGATGAAGGTGGAAATGTAATTCAGAGTGAAACAGCATGGGGAGCGGGTGATAATTTCCCAGGTAGAAATTGGGCAACTTATTCAACTTACTGCATCCAAGACTGTACGCCAACACCTGGCTGCGATATTAAACCAGGGGATTTTAGAACTCAAACACAAGGTGGGTGGGGAGCGCCTCCAAAAGGAAATAATCCAGGGACATATTTAAAACGAAATTTCGCATCAGCTTTTCCGAGTGGGATAACAATTGGGACAGGATTTACTCTGAAGTTAACTTCTGCGTCTGCGATTGAAGTGTTTTTACCCCAAGGTGGAACTCCTGCAGTTTTAACTTCCAGTTATGTGAATCCGGTTGATCTGAATAATGTTTTTACTGGACAAGTTCTTGCACTAGCATTAAATATCAGATTTGATCTTTGGGATGTAAATTTTGGAAGGTCGGCAACGAATCTTAAAGATCTCAAGATCGCATATGGTCCATTTGAAAATTGGACGGTCCAGCAGTTATTAGACGAAGCTTATATTGCTCTTGGAGGTGGATATACTCTCTATTCAATCAGCATGTTGAATAATGCAGTGAGTTCAATCAATGAAAACTTTGTTGATGGGACGTTTGCCGGAACATTTTTAACATGCCCATAATCGATAAAATTAGATTTCAACTATTTCTCTCTTATCAGCCCGGTTGAACTGCTCAATCGGGCTTTTTTTATTAAGAAATCACTTCCCAGTGTTTTTTCTAATCGCCTTCAATTCATTGAGTATGTCTTTGAAAATGTTATCAACTCCAGATGTTCCAGGTTCATTAGTTCCTAATGCTTCAGAAATTGGATGTAGGACTTTAATCTTTTCTCGCATTTGATTGTGATATTTCTCGTATTCAACCAATCCGCTTAAAACGCCTTCGTAGCTTGACGTTGAATTCATTTTTTGCCCTGCGGTCTGGATTTGGATCGAACCAATCTCAAGAAACCGATCGTACAAAGTTCTTTGCAATGCAAAATCGGTCACAGCTCTGAAAGGAATATTTTGTTGAGTTTTAGTAAGAATCCCTTTGTAGATGCTTACTCTATCTTCACGAATAATATAAGACAGATTTTTCACCCAAAGAATTGAAATTGGATAGCCAATCCCAAGAAGCAATACACAAATTATTAATCCAACCATCCAAAGATATGGAGGAACACGCATATCACCTTCTGCAACCGCAATGATGAAATGAATAATCGCGGCAGTGATTAAAATTGAAATTGAAATTGTGATTAAGATCCAAAGATATTTTGCGATTAGTTTTTGATGCGGTCTAATTATTTCTTCCACACTATCACCTCTCTTTTTTTTTCTTGAAATAATATAAGAATTTAATAACAAACATTCTCCGAATTGATGGGAACGAGGAAAATTATTTAGTCTTTGACTTGGAAAGAATTTCTTTCAATTCTTGTAACGCTTTTTCGATTTCTTCAATTGTTGTGTATCGGCTGAATGAAAATCGTAGAGCTCGCTCTGCTCTTTCTTTTGGTAAATTCATAGCTTTGAGAACGTGAGATGACTCCATCACACCACTCGTACAAGCTGAACCGCTAGATACAGCAATCCCATTCATGTCGAGATTCATTATTAATGAATCCGAATTAATTGAATACCTTTCCGGATTTATAGAGAGATTTAAAATATACGGGGAACATTCATTGGCTGGTGAGTTAAGCAGGATATCAATGTCAAATGATTTTATAAGTTCCATGAAACTGTTTTTTATTTTGCTAACATGATTGAAGTTTTCGGTTCGATTCTTATAAAAGATTTCTGCTGCTTTGCTAAATCCCACGATCGCGGGAGTATTCTCAGTGCCTCCTCTTCGTTTCCGTTCTTGAGAACCTCCGTAAAGGATGGGTTCGATTGGAGTTCCCTGCCTGATGAAAAGCAATCCGGCTCCTTTTGGACCGAATACTTTGTGGCTGGATGCTGACAGAAGATCAATCTCTAGATTCGACAAATCAATATCATATTTAGCAAAACTTTGAACCGAATCTATGTGCAATATGATCGAATGTTTTTTGCATGTATTTATTATTTGATTGAGGTCGTTGACAGATCCGACCTCATTATTGATGTGCATTAAAGAGATCAGTACGGTAGTCGGTTTAATTTCATTCTCGATTTTTACAACATCAATGTTTCCATTTTCAGTTGGATGAATATAGCTCACTTCAAAACCAGATTTTTCAAGCTTTTCACAAACTTCGAGAGTCGCATGATGCTCAGCTGCAGAAGTGATTATGTGGTTTTTACCTGATTCTTTTCTAATTGCATTTGCTGAACCGAAAAGAGCAAGGTTAATAGCTTCAGTCCCCCCGGAAGTAAAATAAATTTCGTTCGGCTTTGCTCTAAGTATTTTACAAATTGTGTCTCTGGATGATTCGATCGCAGCTCGGGTAACCTGCCCAAACTGATGAATAGAAGATGCGTTTCCAAATTTTTCTTTGAGATAGGGGAGCATAACATCCAAAACTTCTTCATCAATTGGAGTAGTCGCCGCGTAATCAAGATATACTTTATTCTTCATTAACATTATGTTTATTTACCTGTTCTAATTAGAGACTTCTCAAAAAGAATCTTTATTCCTTCCAAAACTAGATCAAATTCAAGGGCATTGATAATTTTTGTATGCGGAAAAATCGTCTTAGAAAATCCGCCAGTTGCTATGACTTTTGGTTGAATTCCAATTTCATCCGAAATTCGCTTGATCATTCCTTCCATCGAATCGAGTGCTGCATTCATTATTCCCGATTGCATATTATGAATTGTATTGGTTCCAATAACTTTACCCGGAAAATTCAACTCCACTTCAGGTAATTTTGCTGCAAGATCGAAAAGTGCTTGAGCTGAAGTTTTTACACCTGGCGCAATCACGCCTCCAATGAAATTCCCATCTTTTGAAACTACATCATAAGTAGTAGCAGTGCCGAAGTCGATTATAACTAATGGTCCGCCATATTTTTTGAATCCAGCTGCAACATTGCAAATTCTGTCCGCACCGACTTCACTTGGATTATCGACTAAAAGACTGAAGCCCAAATCCATCTCAGGTGAGATAAACAATGGGGCACACTGGAAAATATTTTCTGTGACAAGTGCCAAAATTTTGTCAGCTCTTGGGACAACTGATGATATCCCAACATTTTTGAAATCTCTCAGCTTAAAATTCAAAGATTCTAAAGTATCCCTTAAAAACTCTTTGAAGATCTTTTCGTCACAAACAAAGTTTGTCGCAAGTCTAAAAGTTGTTACTAATTTTTCCTTATCAAATACTCCAAAGGTAGTATGAGTATTGCCTGTATCAATTGCTAAAAACATTTTACTCCTTAATTACGGTTACATCGCCTGAAAATAACCTGATAAATTTACCATTCTGATTTAAAATAAGCGAGCCATCCATTTCAACTCCCGCAAATATCCCAGAAAAAATATTTTTGTTATCTGTTAGTGTGATTTGTTTCCCAAGACTCTTGCATCTCATTTCCCATTTTCGCATTAAACTATCGATATTTTCTAGTAAATGTGAATAGTTTTTTAAAAAATTTTGTATGATTGAAAACAAAACTTCTTCGCGAGTAAAAATTTTATTAAAGAATAACCGCAGAGATGTTGTTCTATCCTTAAATTCATCTTGAAAGATCGTTTGATTAACATTTAATCCAATTCCAATCACACTTTTTACTACACGGTCAGTTTCGAATTGGGATTCAATCAGAGTCCCGCAGAATTTTTTTCCATCTAAAAGTAAATCATTGGGCCACTTTGTTTCTACTTTGCAGTTTGAAATTTCTTCAATCGCTTCTGCTATTGAGACCGAAGTGCAAAAATTTAAATAACCAAGTTCATTTGCTCGTAATTTTGGAATCAATCCAATTGAAAAAGTTAAATTCTCGTAAGCATTAGCAAGCCATTTTCTTTCAAGCCGGCCCTTACCCTTAGATTGAAATTCAGCTAAAACCAGAGTTTTATCGATTAAGTTTTTTTTCTTTAGAAGGTAAGTGTTAGTCGAATCGATTTCCTCAAAGTACTCAAATTGATGGATGAACATAAGCCCATCAATTCTTTTGGAAAATTTTTTAACTTCAAACTTCACAGTCGAAAATATAAATTGAAACTATTTTTAACAAAGAAAAGATTATCATTATTTGTCACGCCTATGACAGAATTGTCATCTATTTCTCAAGATTAATGATTTCTGGCAATCATTTTGTCAGGCTGTCATATGTATTTTATCAAATCGTTTAATTTTTTGGAAATTTTACATGGCATGGTCATTGAAGCTATAGTTACAACAAAATAATAAAAGGAGACAAAATGACATTAATAAGATTTAACCCATTTAGAGAATTAGATTCAATCCAAGACAGAATGAGAAACTTTTTTGACGATTTTCCAACTTCACTCAATATGGATGTTTCGTCAAACTTCAATCCACGAGTCGATATTTCTGATGACGAAAAAACTGTATTCGTAAATGTAGAACTTCCCGGAATTGATAAAAAGGATGTTAAAATTTCTGTTCACGAAAATAACATCTTAACAATCAAGGGAGAGAAGAAAACTGAACTCAAAGATGAAAAGAAAAATTTCTACCGCATGGAAAGAACTTATGGTTCATTCTGCCGAACAGTGGCTTTGCCGGCAGAAGTAAATGCAGATAAGACAAAAGCCAAGTATGAGAATGGAATATTAAATGTCGAATTGCCGAAACTCGAACCTGCTCCTAAAGCAGAAAAGATGATCGAGATTAACTAATTGCCATTTTCATTAAAATCGAATTTAAGTACGGGATGGGAGATTACTCTCATCTCGTATTATTTTATTATTAAGAAAGGAAATAACTAATGAGTAAAATTATAGGAATAGACTTAGGGACAACAAACTCCTGTGTTGCTGTACTTGAAGGTAATGATCCTGTTGTCATTCCGAATGCAGAGGGAGGAAGAACAACTCCTTCGGTTGTTGCATTTGCGAAATCGGGTGATCGGCTGGTGGGTCAAGCAGCAAAACGCCAGGCAGTTACAAATCCGCAGAATACAATCTTCTCAATAAAAAGATTTATGGGAAGAAGATACGATGAAGTAACACATGAAATGAAATTAGTTCCCTACGATGTGATCAACGATGGCGGAATTGCTCGTGTTAAAGCAGATGACAGAGTTTACTCTCCGCCGGAAATCAGTGCAATGATTTTACAGAAAATGAAAAAAACTGCAGAAGAATATTTAGGTCAAGAAGTAAAAGAAGCAGTTATCACTGTTCCGGCTTACTTCAACGATTCACAACGTCAAGCTACAAAAGATGCTGGTGAAATTGCTGGGCTGACTGTCCGCAGGATTATCAACGAACCGACAGCTGCTGCTCTAGCTTATGGATTAGATAAAAAAGATAAAGATGCAAAAATTGCAGTCTATGATTTAGGTGGTGGAACATTTGATATATCAATACTTGAACTCGGTGAAGGTGTATTTGAAGTTAAGTCAACAAATGGTGATGGACATCTTGGCGGCGACGATTTTGATCAAAGACTGATTGACTTCATTGCCGATGAATTCAAGAAACAGGAGAGCATTGATTTAAGAAAAGATCCGATGGCTTTGCAGAGATTAAAAGAAGCAGCCGAGAAAGCAAAGATCGAACTTTCAGGCCAACTTCAGACTGACGTTAGCTTGCCATTCATCACTGCAACGGCTGAAGGTCCGAAACATTTGAACTTAAATATTACACGTGCAAAGTTTGAGCAATTAGTGGACGATCTGATTAAGAGGACGGTTGAACCTTGTAAGAAAGCTCTAACTGATTCTGGTCTCTCGCCAAATCAAATTGATGAAGTGATTTTAGTCGGCGGATCAACTAGAATTCCAAAAGTACAACAAGTTGTTAAAGAACTTTTTGGGAAAGAACCGCACAAGGGTGTAAATCCTGATGAAGTTGTTGCTGTAGGTGCTGCAATACAGGGAGCTGTTTTAACTGGCGAAGTAAAAGACGTTTTGCTTCTTGATGTTACGCCGCTTTCTCTTGGAATTGAAACTCTTGGTGGCGTGATGACAACACTTATCCAAGCGAACACTACAATTCCCACTAAGAAAAGTGAAATTTTCTCTACTGCTGCAGACAGCCAAACTTCCGTTGAAATTCACATTCTTCAAGGTGAAAGGCCAATGGCAGTTGATAATCGTACACTTGGCAGATTTCACCTGGATGGAATTCCACCGGCGCCAAGGGGGATCCCGCAAATCGAAGTAACTTTTGATATCGATGCGAATGGAATCCTTCATGTATTGGCAAAAGATAAAGGAACGAACAAAGAGCAAAGTATAAGAATTACTTCTTCAAGCGGTCTCACAAAGGAAGAGATTGAGAAGATGAAAAAAGATGCTCAAGAGCATTCTGCCGAAGATAAAAAGCGAAAAGAAGAAGTGGAAATTAAAAATCAAGCCGACAATTTAATCTTCCAAACAGAAAAACAAATGAAAGATTATGGTGATAAGATCTCAGAAGACTTGAAATCTCGACTGCAGTCAGCCGTAGATCAGCTAAAGGATGCACACAAAACTGGAGTCGTTTCAGAGATCAAAACTAAGATGGATAATCTAAACAACATTTGGAATGAAGCTGCAAGTCAGATGTATCAAACTTCCTCGACTGGTCCTGGAGCAGAACAGCAAACTCAAGAACCGCCAAAACAAGATGAAGCGAAAAAAGATAAAGAAGTAGAAGACGCAAGCTACGAAGTAATTGACGATAACGATAAAAAATAAATAACACAAAGGATTGAATATGAATAACGAACAAAAAATTAATGCAGAAAATGGATTTGATTGGGAAACTTTAATCGAAACGGAACCAACTGTTCCACCAATCATTGATATAATTGAATCGAAGAATGATTTTCAAATTAAAGTTTATATGCCAGGTGTACAGAAAGAAAACATTTATCTTAAACTTGATGATGAAGTTCTGTCAGTTTTTGGTAAAATGGACTTGAATCATGCTGATGAAGTGAGGTTCATACTAAGAGAGAAGAACTATGGACATTACTTCCGAAAATTCTTCATCACAGATAAAATAGATTCTACGCAAATTAGTGCGAAGCTGGATAATGGTTTATTGAACATTATACTTCCTAAGCATGATAGAATTAAACCAAAAGAAATTTCGATAAATTAAATTTTGTTACCCGAATAGAAACAATCGAAAATTAAAAAAAGATTAGATGTTAAGATTAATGTGACGTATTGAAAAGTAAAGATTCGATGTAAATAAAAAAGGGCAGTATTTCTACCGCCCTTTTTTTATATATAGAAATTCAGCTTAGAATGTATATCTAATTCCGAATTGCGCTTGCCAGCGTGATAACAAGTTGCTGGGAATATCTGGATCAGAAAATGCTGCCCATTGATATCGTGCTTTCCCTTTGTCCGCGCCTGTAGGTGCGATACTGTGGAATTTAAGCAAGCGGGTATCATTGGCTAACTTAATCCAGCCGGCTTCCTTATCAATTAAATTCATTACATTAAGAATATCAAAAGTGATTTCGAATTTGTGACCGAACAATGAAGGAATTTCTTGAGTGATTCTTAGATCAATCTGATGACTCCATGGTGATCTTGCACCATTTCTCTCTGCCATCATTCCTTTTCTGTCTTTCAAGTAATCACTATTATCGATATAAGCCATTAATTCGCCGTATGCAGCATCTGTTTTTGCAAGTACTGCACCCGCAGAACTGACAAGTATAATATCATTGGCATCTCTCGGAATATATGCTAAATCATTATCAGCTAAACCGTCACCATTTACGTCTCCATCAATGATGTATGAGTATGGTCTGCCCGATAATCCATTATAGAATAATCCGATTGTTGTTGCTAATCCTCTCCAGCCCCAATCATGACGATAAGAAACTGTACCGAATATTCTATGTGTTCTATCGGCATCAGCGTAGGAGAGATCTGGATTATTTGGATTTCCTGGTGTCGGGTTGAATCTCCAACCTGAACTTGCAGTAGTGCTGTTTGATCCGCCAATATCTTTAGCAAGACCCCAGGTGTAAGCGACATTTGCGTAGAAGCCGTCAAAAGTTGCTAATCTTTGAAGTTGGAAAATAACGTTAGCGTTCGAACCTTGATCGGTATTCTTAACAAGATAAACAGCAGTAAAATTATTGTTAACTCTTACGCCACGTGTAGAGTAAGCACCTGTTGTTGTATTAAGTGTTCCCCATACATCGCGATTTTCACCAACGATTTTTCCATCAGGAGTAATATCGCCGTTCGACTGAACTCCTTTGAGGTTGATATTTTGATAGTATACTTCGTTTAGTGATCTTGAGAAAATACCTTCAACCGAAGCAATGAGATTATATGGAAGTTTTTGATCGACTGCGAAATTAAATCTCATTACTGACGGAGCTTTAAAGTCACGGTCTGTAACATTCACTTCAGCTGTTGGAAGTGTAGTTGCAGTTTTTGGCTGACCATAAGGATCACCAATAAAATTATTTGGAACAGTAGTAAGCGTATAGAAATCAACACCAGTATTACTGTATTGATTTGAAACCCACACTGCTGGATATCTTCCATAGAATACACCGAAACCGCCACGCAGCTGTGTATTGCGATCTTCATCCACTGCCCAGTTGAAACCGATTCTTGGAGAAATGACAGCACTTGTGTATGGCAGAAGATTTGTGCTCAAATTGTAACCAAGAGCAGAGAAGGTGGAATCAAATCTTTTATTATAATTCGGTTTGTCCGTGAAAACCGGAAGATCTAAGCGAACACCGCCTGTGATTTTCAATCTGGAACTGATTGTCCATTCATCTTGAATGTAGAATCCAAATTGCTGATATCCCCAATTGGCATCTTGAGTCGGATTAGTTGTAGCTGAATAACGATGTTCGTAAGAAGCAGCTTTTTTATCTGCTAAGAAGTCTGCAATTGAGTTATACCTGTAGAGTCCAAAATTGGTTGGAATAAACAAGTTACGGAACTTAATGAAATCCAATTTTGCTCCTACCGTTATGGTATGGTTTGCTAGATATAAAGATAAGTTATTCGTGATTTCAAAGACATCCTGTTCCAATTCATTTTGATGACGGAATTGTTCCGCACCAATTACAAGACGTTGAGTGCTCTTGTCACTGGCTGCAGGATTACTGGTATTAATTTCAACGACCGGGAATGGTTGTCCATAATACTTTGGATTATCGAACTGATTTATGTATCCGAGGGTGAACTCATTCGATGCAAAATTCCCTAATAAACTTGTGAATTGAAGTGCAAAGGTATGAGTTTTATTCACTAATTTATATCGAGCATTCTCTGCATAGATATCATTCGATCCTCTGAATCTTGAGGGTGAATTATCGTTAAGTGAATTGAGATAATTCCAACGCGCAGTCAATTTGTGATTTTGACTCAAGTTGTAATCAAATCTGACAAATAATTTGTCACTGTCATCGAGCCAGGGAACTGAGTTCCATGAGCCAGTTTCATATCCGTATTTTGATTTCACATAATCCGAAATCAGCTTTAATGAATCTGATTTAGCAGTATAAGTGTTTGTTCCAACTTTATCAGCGTTAAAAGTACGGTCAAACGGTGAAGATTTTCTCAGAAGTTCGCCAGCTACAAAGAAGAAGAGTTTATTTTCAATTATTGGTCCTCCGAATCGGAAACCGGTTGAATATTCAGTGAAGCTTGGTACTTTTAATTGTTTGTCATCTGGACTGACTCCAATGAGATCTTGGTTCCTTCCATAATAATAAGCAGAACCATTGAAATTATTGGTTCCACTTCTCGTGATCGCATTGATTCCAGCTCCTGTGAAATTAGCTTGACGAACGTCGAATGGCGAAACTACAATTTGAAACTCTTCGATTGCATCCAAGGTTATTGGAGTTACACTCGATTGTCCGCCTGGTGTTCCTGTACCGCCCAAACCGAACAGATCGTTAAAATTAACTCCATCAATTTGAATGTTATTATATCTATTATTTCGACCTGCTGCACTGCTATTTACACCGTTGAAATATGGTGATAACTTGTAGTAATCAGCAAAGTTTCTTGTGATGGTTGGAAGTCGATCGATTTGGTCTCGGACGACGTTTGAAGCAGCACCAATTCTTGATGCGTTAAGAATTGGATTTCGTTCAGCAGTAACTACTACTTCACCGGCTTGAAAAACTTCTTCCGATGCAACAAAGTCTTGTCGTAAACTTTGGGATAGTAATAGAGTTAAACCAACTCTTTCTTGTTTTACATATCCAATAAACGAGAAAGTTAAAGTATATGGTCCTCCAACACGTAAGTTTGGTAAGTTGTAATCACCATTTGCACGTGTCGTCGTTCCGTACATGGTTCCGGTTGGTTGGTGCACGGCAACAACATTTGCGCCGACAAGAGGATTACCATTGTTATCAGTAACCGAACCGTAAATAGCAGCAGATGTTATACCTTGACCAAATATATTTGAACAGGTCACAAGAGAAAAAATTACACCGAAGAGTAAGGACATCTTATTAAAATTACCCTTTGGTGAATTATCTCTTGAAAAAAATTTGGTGAGTTTGTGCATGAGAGCTCTCCTATTTTTTTTTAATGCTTTGCAAATATCAAGCATATTTTTTTTATTGTCAAGAAAGTTATTTTTAAAATAAAGTTCTAACTCGGAAAAAATCGGATTGAATTTTCAATTTTGTTTTCAGATTGATTTAATTAACTTGATAAGAGTTTAACTTAAACAAAAGGAATTATGTCAGTTTTACCGATAAATGTTTATGGAGATAAAATTCTCAAACAAAAAGCAAAAAAAGTGCAAAATGTTGATCAAAAAACTTTACAACTAATCCAAGACATGTTTGAAACGATGAGAGAAAGTGATGGTGTGGGATTGGCTGCGAATCAAGTTGGTGTTAGAGACTCAATTATTGTGGCTGATCTTTCTCAGGTTGAGGGATATGAAGATACGAAACCAACAGTAATTATTAATCCTGAAATTATTTTGGGCGAGGGGAATTCATCTTATGAAGAAGGATGTCTAAGTCTACCGGGTATAAGATTAAATATTGAACGACCGGAAAGAATTAAACTTAGATTTCAAGATACTGATTTAATAATTCATGAAAAATATTTCGAAGGCTTGTTCGGCAGAGTTCTACAACATGAAATTGATCATCTAAATGGAGTTCTTCTTACCGATCGGATATCAGATGAGGAGAAAAAAAACTTAAATGAGTCACTTAATAATATTGTCAATAGAACTGTGGAAGTCAATTACGAAATTTCATAAAAAATTTATTAGTCAATAAATATTTCTTCTTGACTTAGTTTACTCATATTCATATTATCGCAGTACGAGTAATGGCTAATGAGATTAGATGTACATAAGGGGCGCGTCGTCGTTGTGCAGCATTAGAGACCTATATTTAAATAGAAAAAAGAAATTAAATTAATTAAATATAAATTTCTCAATAGGAGGAGTGAATGAGAATGTCTCGAATCTATACCTCTCTTTTCGTTTTCTTAGTTTTAACCGCTTCAATTTTTGCGCAAGAGCCAGAACGTTGGAGCAAACCATTTTTACGACTGGAACCCAGTTCACAAGTTTCGCCTGAAAATTTTGAACTGCAAGCAGCTCCAGTTGATCTAAATTATAATCCAACTCCACTACGAACGGTCTTCCCGGATAAGACATATACTGTCTATCCCAATATAAGAGTCTGGCCTCAAGATGGTGGATCTCAATCAGAACTGCATATTGCAGTTAATCCGAATAATCCAAATATTATTCTGGGCGGCTCTAACGCAGCGAATACTGCAGTTACTTATTTAAATCAGGGTTACTATGTTTCAACAAACGGAGGTCAAACCTGGTTTGGAAGCGATTCATTACCGGGTAAGCCTTCTGGATATTATAGATCAGACCCAGTGGTCGATTTCGATTTGAATGGAAATATGTATTTCAACACGCTTGAATACAGTTCATCAGCTGGCGATTTAGTCACACTTAAATCGACTAATAATGGATTGACCTGGGGTAATCCTATTGCTGTTCCAAATCCTGGAATAGACGAAGATAAAAATTGGATAGCAGTAGATAAAACTCCAACTTCACCATATGTAAATTATATTTATACTGCTTATACAGAATTTCAAAGTACTGGTCCTAATTATAGACAACTCGAATTTTCAAGGTCAACTGATGGAGGGGTGACATACTCTGCCCCAATCAATATGAGCGGTACAACAGGTTATTTGCATCAAGGTGTAAACCTTGCTGTTGCTCCTAATGGAAATGTTGTTGCTGCTTTCACACATTATCCAACTTCCGTGTTAACGTCCAGTCATGTTACTTTCGCCAAATCGACAGATGGTGGACTAACGTTCACACAGCAATTTATTCTACAAAATATTTTCGACATTCGCGGAAATTTAACTAAAGGCGGAAATACAATACGAGTTAACTCATTTCCCTACATCGATGTTGATAGAAGCAATGGTCCAAGAAAAGGTAGAATATTTGTTACTTGGGCAGCACGCCCTGCATCTGGTCAATCACCAGACGTATTTCTCAGCTGGTCTGATAATAACGGTTCTACTTGGACAACTCCGAAACGAGTTAACGCTGATTCAGCTTTAACAAATCGTGATCAATGGTTCCCTGCATTAGCAGTCGATCCTGCAGATGGTTCGGTAAATATCTGTTACTATGACAGCAGAAATTTTACTGCAAATGATTCTGCAGAAGTTTACATGTCTCGTTCAGTCGATGGTGGTGTTACTTTCGAAGATATAAAAGTAACTGACGCACCGCACAAACCTCAGTCAATTTCAGGTTTAGCTACAGGTTATCAAGGTGACTACATCGGTATTGCAGCAAAGAACGGAGTAGTCTGGCCATTCTGGAATGATCGTCGATTAAATCGTCCTCACAATGCATATACTGCAAAAGTTTTCTTCATTCAAATTCAGCATCCACCCCTTGGCAATACTGAAAATCTTGCTGGACCATATTATGTTGGTGCAAAGATTTCAGCTTCACTCCCAATCACAAATGCAAAAGTTTATTGGAGAAGAGGTACAACCGGTGCATTTGATTCATTAACTATGACTCGAATAGGAACGACCGACAGCTTCTATGCGAATATTCCAGGTAATAATAATCCAGCAACTTACAATTATTATCTATATGCTCAGGATAATGCTGGTTCATATGCTACTTTGCCAGGCGGCGCACCTTCGAGTGTTTTTTCATTCGAAGCTGCTGCTGATAATATTTCACCTACAGTTACTCACACAGTTTTACCAAATCAATATCGCGAAACATGGTCACCGACAGTCACCGCAAATGTGACTGATAATATTGGAGTTGATTCTGTGCGAGTTAATTATCGCGTAAGATGGAATGGTACTCCAAGACAATTTTACATGACAAAAGGATCTGGTGATTCTTGGTCCGGAGTATTTAATATCGATACTACATTATTAGCAGTTGGTGATACTGTTTATTATAGAATTACAGCTCGCGATAAAGGGACTGCTGGAAATTATGGTTATCACCCATCAGCAACAACTTTTAACTCTTTCTTAATCATCGGTGATACAGAATTCCCGGTTATTACCCATACTGCACTTCGGGATCAGGCAAAAGTTAGATGGCCCTCTGTTGTCAAGACGCAGGCTACTGATAATTTAATGGTCGATAGTGTCTGGGTTGAATGGTACAAAAACAATACTGGTAATTGGAAGAGATTTAATCTTGCAAAAATGACTGGTGACAATTGGGAAGCTGCGTTCAATTCAGATACTAACCAAGTTGCATTTGGAGATTCAATCTTTTACAGAATTGCTGCAAGAGATAGGTCCACCAATCGGAATATCACTTATTCACCTGCAAGCGGTTATCATAAGTTTAAAATCATTCAGACAAAAGGTCTCGTACTTGTTATTGATGACGATGCAACTGAGTTTGACAGAATCTCTACTGAAAAAGCGGGTGCTGAAGCCGATTTAACTACGCCACTCGGTGCTTCTGCAGCACTTTTCAAAGCCGCATTAGATTCTGTTGGATACCTGGCAGATTTAGTTACATTTACGGCATTTGATATCACAACCCTTGCAAATTTTGATATTGTTATCCTCACAGCTGGCTCAAAAACCTCAGCTATTTTTAATGATCAAGGTAAACGAGATGCGATTCGCAATTTTGCTAGCCAAACTGGCAAGAAAACCTGGGTAGAAGGTGGGGAGGTTGGTTATTTCTTCCGTAGTACCGGAACTAATGATCAAGTATTCCGTCAGCAGGTTCTATTTACCGAAGCCTGGGTGAGCGATGCATCTTCTGGTATTTTAAATAGAAAACTTACTGGACATCCAATCAATTCATCGCCGAACACTATTCCAGATAACCTCACTCTTACAGGAACTGCTATCGGTGTCAGGGATGCAATGAAAGTATTACCAGGTGCGAAAGTTTACCCAGTCAGCACTTGGTCTTCACATCCCGATAGTGGCGGCATAATTGTGAATGATAAAAATCCGAATCCAGTTAGTGCGGATAATGTATTCTATACGTTTAATATCGGAGTAATGGTAGATCAAGTTTCCGCTAGAAAATTAATTGAAAACACTGCAGATTATTTAATGGCAGTTGAAGCACCTCCAACAGGTAAAATTACTGGTACAGTAACACTTACAGGTGCTCCAAATAGCGGCGGTGTTGTTATAAATTTAACTGGTGTTAAAACTGCAACGACTACCACTGCCTCAAATGGAACATATTCATTTGATTCGCTTTACTCAGGTGCATATAGAGTGACGGCAGTTGCTCCAACCGGATATTTCCCCTATACAGCTTATATAGATACAACTGTCGGTACGACAACTGTAAGCGGAATTAATTTCACGTTCAATCCAATTTTGCCAAGTACAGTTTCGGGTACGGTGACTGTAACTGGTGCACCAAATAATGGCGGTGTGCTTGTAGAAATAATTGGTCAAGCTGGAAAAACAGCTACTACAAATACTACTGGCTCCTACACGATTTCAAATGTAAATCCAGGTAACATTCAAGTTAAATTCTCAAAAGTAGGTTTTGGACCAAAAGTGAAAGATACTACTCTCACGAACGGTGGAACTACCATCGTTAACATGACCTTAGTTCCTACACTTGGTGTCGTTCTAATAGTTGATGACTTCACTACAACGCCAGGTCCATCTGCAACATTATTTAAGAATACACTCGATTCTCTTGGATATGACGCGACACTGACCACTTTTGCTGCTTTGGATACTAATACACTTGGAAGTTATCAATTAGTCATCCTCTCTGCTGGTCAGCGTACAACAACTATGTTTGCCGATAAACCAAAGAGAGATGCTATAAGAAATTATATAAATTTCGGTGGAAAGACTTTAGTTGAAGGTGGACAAGTTCCATACATTTATCGAATTCAAACTACTGAGTATGATAAAGATTTCAGAGAGCAAGTTCTCTTCACCGGTACATGGGTTACAAGCGCTACATCCACTGCCAATATTATCCCGAAGAGAGTGTCGCATCCTATCTATACAGATCCGCATGCACTTCCGAGCTCAATTCCTTTAACTGGTACTGGGACAGGAGTGAGAGATGTAGTATTATTAAAACCAAATGACCTACAAGTGTATAACGTTGCAAACTGGAGTACATACCCCGATTCATCGGCAATTATTGTACGAGATAGAACTCCAGATCCTGCGAGTGCAGATAACATTACATTTGCTTTTGATATTTCTGCAATTACAGATCAATCAGTAGCTAAGAAAATGTTAGAGAATACTGCTAAATTCATATTTAAACAAGAAAGTGCAGCCACAGGTAAGATCACTGGTGATGTTACTCTCACCGGTGCTACAAATCACGGCGGTGTTGTGATGAATCTTTTAAATATCGGTACTGGACAGATCAAATCTACAGTGACAGCCAGCACTGGCGCCTATTCATTTGATTCATTATTCAATGGAAATTATAGAGTAACATCAGTCGCCCCGACTGGTTACTTCCCATATACACTTTCAAAAGATACCAGTACAACCGGTGGAACAGTAAGTGGAATTAACTTTACATTCCAGGTGTTGGTGAATGGTACGATTAGTGGGACAGTCCAACTCGCTGGTCAGACTAACCATAGCGGGGTATTAGTTGAGATTTTAAATCAACCGGGTAAGAATGCCACATCTTCATCCACTGGTGCTTATTCAATTTCAGCGGTTGCACCAGGTAATGTGCTGGTTAAATTCTCTAAGAGTGGATTTAAGACAACTCTCATAGATACTTTCTTAGCTAATGGCGGTACTCTGGTGCTAAACAGAACACTCCCAACCACATTAGGAAATGTTTTAGTGATCGATGATGATGTCTCTGAAACTGATCGTATCTCCGAGGATAAACCGGGAGAAGCAAATTTAGCTATGCCGTTAGGTGCGGCTGCGACCCTGTTCAAATCAACTTTAGATTCAATAGGATATAATGCTGATTTAGTAACATTTGCCGCATTGGATACAAATCAACTTGCTGGTTATGACATTGTCATTCTTTCAACAGGAGCTAAATCTACTAATATATTTAATGATGCTGGTAAACGACTGGCACTAAGAAATTATGCCCGAAGACCGAATGCAAAGACTTGGGCTGAAGGCGGTGAAATCGGTTACTTCTTCAGAAATACAAACACTACTGCCGATTCTTTCTTCAGAAAAGAAATATTGCATACGAGCCGATGGATAAGCGATGCAACTGCAGGTACAATTAAAATTAACATACCAGGACATCCAATATTTACAATACCTAATTTAATTCCAGATAATGTTTTATTAACAGGTACATCAATCTACACACGTGATGCTATGGCGGTAGATTGGGAACCAAAGTCGATCTATCATGCTGGTACATGGTCTTCGCATCTCGACAGCGGTTCTGTTATTGTACATGATAAGAATCCTAATCCTCTTAGTGCAGATAATATCTTCTTCTCGTTTAATATAGCGATGATTTCAGATTTATCAATAGCACAGAAACTTATTCAAAACACTGCTAATTATTTGAGAACTGCAGAACCACCTCCTACAGGCAGTTTTGCAGGAACAGTTACTTTAACTGGAAAACCGAATAATTCAGGTGCGACCGTAAAATTATTCAAACTTCCGACCATGGCATTGGTTGAAACTTTCGCAACTGATTCAACTGGTAACTATACATTCAGCGCTTTGTACGCTGGTGCGTATAGAATTCAAGCAACACCACCAGTGAATTTCTATCCTGCTGTAGTTAACATCGATACAACTGTCGGAACTGGTCCAATTACTGGGCTCAATTTCTCATTCATTTCGACTTCAAGTACAGTAGCTGTCAGCTTCTCGACTGCAGTTGGATGGAATTTATTATCGATGCCTGTTAAAGTCGCGAATATGAGCAAGACCTCACTCTTCCCGGCTTCGACTTCAAATGCGTTCGCGTTCAGTGAGGCTCTTGGTTATACGAGGGAAGATACGCTGAAACTTGGTGTCGGATATTGGCTGAAATTTGCTGCAATTGGCACTCACAATTTCACAGCTGCTCCTTCTTGGATACTCGAAGTTCCAGTGAAGTCAGGTTGGAATATGATAGGTGCATCTCACACTACAATTCCAGTGACTGGAATTTATTCAACGCCACCGAATATAATATCCTCACCGTTCTTCGTGTACGCTGCAGGCTATTCGCAGGCGACAGATGTTACAAAAGGTAAAGGTTATTGGGTAAAAACCAATAATGATGGAAAGATTTATTTAGCTTCTAGTTATCCGAAGCTGAATCCTTCCCAAGTTCCCGTAGAAGTTGTCGATAATATCTGGCCGACAATGATAATTACAGATGCTGCGGGGAATCAAACCAAATTGTACTTTGGTTCGAATGTTCAATTTGAAGGTAGATACGAATTACCTCCAGTACCACCAAGCGGTGTATTTGATGTTCGTTTCCAAAATAATAAATATGTTGAAGATGCAAGTATTGGAAAATATCAAGTTGCATTGAATTCTGCAGCTTATCCTGTTAGAATTAGACTTGAAAACTTCGATGAGACTACATTTAGTATAAATGATGGTCTTGGTGGAATCGTTCTCAACGAAAGAATTAAAAATAATGAGGAAGTTGTTATTGCTAACAGCTCCTTATCCTCGTTCACACTTGAAAAGGTTGTAATACCAACAGTTTATGAAATGAGTCAAAATTATCCTAATCCGTTTAATCCAAGTACAGTTATCCGCTTTGGATTACCGGAGGATGCGAAGGTCAGGCTCGAAGTTTACAATACTCTAGGTGAACGTGTTGCTGAATTAGTCAATAAAGAACTCGAAGCTGGTTACTATTCGATAAACTTCGATGCTTCGAAATTAAGTACGGGTGTTTATTTCTATAGAATTCAAACATCCAAATTTACAAGTGTTAAGAAAATGATGTTCTTGAAGTAAGGTATAGGTGAATAAGGTCATGAAAAGAAATGAAATTAATAACTTCAATATTCCGGCGGTTCCTCAGGAACCGTCGGGATCATTAACATCCCAAAGCAATAAAGGAGAGTTAGTATTTATGAAAAATATTAAACTGTTAGCAATACTAATCTTGTTCGGGTTTACTTCTGTTTATGCACAATATTCTGAGAGTTACATCAGTTCGAATCCGAACTATCGAGCAGAAATGGATGCACGCGGTTTCGCACCTGTATCCTTGCCTGCGAGCGTAAATTATAAACCACTTGGTGTGATAACCTGGTCTGAAGGATTTGAAAATACAACATTTCCTCCAACCGGCTGGGCTTCCCATAATTTAGATGCAGGTACCCAACAATGGACTAGATATACCACCACCCCAATATTTGGTACAGCAAGTGCCGCAGCTACTTATGAAAGTACAACTTTGCAGAATGATGATTGGCTCAGAACTCACCAATTCGTAGTTAGTGCTGGTGCCGTATTAAATTTTTATGCCAAAAGGCAATCTACTGCATATGTTGATTCTGTTGAGATTTTTTATTCAACAAGTGGTGGAACACCGCCATCAGGTTATACTCGGATGACTAAATTAATGCCAGCAGGTACAACTGCAGAATTATTCCAAGTTTCTTTAAACTCTCTTGCCGGGCAAAACATTTATTTAGCATTCAGATACAATGAACTTGATCAATGGAGATTGTATTTGGATAGTATGTTTGTTGAGGTTCCGACTGCAAACGATGTGGGCGTTATGGCAATCGTCACACCTGGAACAACTGTTGACGTAAATACTGCCTATACTCCAAGGGTTGTAGTTAAGAACTTCGGTTCAACTGCTTCAGGCGCATTTCAAACAAGGATGACTATTAATCCTGGAGGTTATCTCCAAACAGTTAATGTAAGTTCATTAGCACCTGGTGCTGTTGATTCAATCAATTTTGCAAACTGGACTCCTACAACTAGTGGTAATTATCAAGTTACCGCATTTACTATGTTGACTGGAGACTCGAATCCATCTAATGATACAGGAAAAGTAACCACATTTGCTTGGAATGCATTTAATGTTCAATATAATATTAATGCATCGAATCTGTATCCGGCAGGTGTCAGCTGGTATGGTACAGAATTCGACGGTACATACTTCTATCTTTCGAAGTGGAATGAAAACAAAATGTGGCGTGTTAATAAAGCAGGTACCACAATTGATTCCTTTACAGTAGGCGGTTTAGCTGCATCATCTGGATTCAGAGATTTAGCTTTCGATGGTACAGACCTATATGGAGCCCCGAATACTACGACTGTTTATAAAATTGACAAAACTACATTTGCAGCAACGACAGCTTTTACAGCACCATTCGCAGTGCGAGGAATATCATATAACAAAGCCGCGAATGCCTTCTATGTAGCTGGATGGTCTGGAAATATTTCCCTCGTAAGCAGAACTGGAACTGTTATAAGCTCGATAGCTCAAACAGTCCATGGTTTAACAGGTATGGCGGGTAATGCATATGATACTCTAAGTTCAGGCGGTCCATTTTTATGGGTCTGGGATGATGGTTTATCAACAAATACTTCTTCACCAATCGTAAAATTGAATGCCACAACTGGTGCGAGAGTAGATAGTTTTAATGTTGCTTCACTTCATCCGGCCACGGTGATTGGTGGTGGTTTATTTGTGACAAACCAATATCAAACCGGAACGGTTACACTTGGTTCTTTGAACCAAAGTGCTCCGCATCGTTTAATTGGTTTTCAAATTGGCGGTTCAGCTTCCACAGTTGCCGTTGATATTCCAATAACAGTAACAGACAATGCTGGAGGAACCGCAACTCTAAAATTTGGCCTTGATCCAACAGCAACAGATGGAATTGATGCTTCACTCGGTGAACAAGAATTACCACCGCCTCCTCCAACGGGAGTATTTGATGCTCGGTTCATTGGAGATGATATTGGAATAAGTATTGGGCAGGGTCTCGCTAAAGATTATCGTCAAGGAACAACGACTCATAATGGACAGAAGATACACGAGTTTAAATATCAAGTCGGAACTGGAACAACGATTACGTTTAATTGGAATATGCCGACTGGAGTAACTGGCAGACTTCAAGATTTAATCACAGGATCAATCATTGACGTGGCGATGAGCGGGACAGGAAATTATACAGTTACAAATCCAGGAGTACTGAATAAACTCAAAATGACAGTTACATACGCCCTAGGCGGAACAACAGAGACAGTTCAATTAACTTCACCAAATGGCGGCGAGAACTGGTTCGTGGGTGCATCAAAAAATATTACATGGACAAGCAGTAACATAACGAATGTCAAGTTGGAATATACAACTAACAATGGAACGTCATGGTCAACAGTTGCGGCTTCAGTTCCTGCCACTCCAGCAACTTATGCTTGGACAGTGCCAAGTACTCCAACTACTCAAGCAAAAGTTAAAGTGAGTGATGCTGCGGATGGAACTCCTGCAGATGAAAGTGATGCTGTATTTACTATAAGTACTCCTCCGTCCGGCACAATTACTGTACTATCACCAAATGGAGGGGAGAAATTAAATGCTGGTGCACAGCAGATCGTTGTATGGAAATCCACTGGCTCGCCCGGAAATGTTGATGTTCTCGCCTCGACAGATGGCGGAGCAACATTCGGTCCAGTATTTACAAACATTCCAAATAATGGTTTTGCTGCAGTTCCCGCACCAACTATTCTTGGGACTAATTATAGAGTCAAAGTTCAGAGCAACTCGGCACCAACTACAATTTTTGATGTGAGTGATTCTTCATTCAGTATTGTTGCTGCGAGCACGGTGCTAAAGAATATTCCGGTCGTTGTTTCCGATCAATTCTTCTCTCAAATACTAAGAGTTGGTATTGATCCAAGTGCAACTGATGGAATTGATGCAGCACTTGGTGAGTTTGAATTGCCGCCAACACCACCATCTACAGTTTTTGATGGACGTTTAATAGGTGATGATATTGGTATTATCGGGCTCGGACAGGGAGTGTTGAGCGATTTCAGACAGGGTGCCTCAACGTTTGATGGGAATAAAATCCATGAACTTAAATATCAAATGGGCCCATTAGCTAAGCTGCTCGCAACAGACATTACAATTTACTGGAGCTTGCCAGCAAATGTTACCGGGCGTTTACAAGATTTAGTAACAGGCGCCTTGATTGATGTTCCAATGAGCGGTGATGGAAAATACTTAGTTGCAAATCCATCAACCTACAGCAAGCTGAAAATGACTTTGACATATACTGTTCCGACTACAAGCTCGATTACAGTTTTGTCGCCGAATGGCGGTGAGTCATTTAAGCAAAATGCACATCAGGTAATTGCTTGGAAATCGTTGAATGTCAGCGGGAATGTTAATATTAAATTGTCTGCTGATGGCGGAACAACTTATCCGACTACGATTGCATCAAATGTTGCCAATTCCGGAGTTTATGGCTGGAATACTGGAACATTATCTGGTACTCAATACCGCGTTAGAGTTGAAAGTGCAACAACTCCAACAACGAACGATGCAAGTAACGCTAATTTCACTGTAAGTGGTGCACAGACGATCTACCAAGATAATCCATTTGTAATTTCCGACGGAACAACTTCGGTCTTAATGCGATATGGAATTGATCCTGCTGCAACAGATGGAATTGATGCGGCTCTCGGTGAAGCAGAACTTCCTCCAGTGCCTCCAACAGGAGTATTTGATGGAAGATTCATTGGGACTGACATTGGAGTTCCGGGATTAGGACAAGGTTCATTGAAAGATTATCGACAAGGAACAAGTGCATTTTCCGGAAATAAGATACATGAAATATTTTATCAAATGGGTTCAACTGGTGATTCACTGAGACTATTCTGGAATCTGCCTACAAGTGTAACCGGTTTATTGCAAGATATCGTTACAGGTACTATAGTTAACGTTGCAATGTCTGGTGCCGGTACTTACACTGTTGCTAATCCAGGTGTGTTATCAAAACTCAAAATCACATTAACATATACAGCAGCCCCTGCATCGGTCACTTTGGTCTCTCCAAATGGCGGAGAAAATTGGCCTGTCGGTTCAACTCAAAATATAGTTTGGACTGCGACCGGCATTGCAACAGTTAAGTTAGAATATACAACCAATAATGGTACAAGCTGGATCAACATTGGCACAGCTCCAGCAGTTGTTTCATCAAAGACAAGATTAGATGGATATAATCCTAAAGATCCTGCAGGCTACATCGAAGGTGAAATGGGTACATATCCTTGGACAATTCCAAATACGCCATCCAATTCATGTAAAGTCAGAGTATCTGATAATGCAAATGCAGCAACGAATGACGTAAGTGATAATACATTTACGATTAGTGCTCCAACAACCGAAGGTTGGACGCTCCAAACGAGTGGAACAACAGCCACGCTCTATACCGTTCATGCTGTAAGCGATCAAGTCGCATGGGCAGGTGGTCTTGGTGGAGTAGTAATTCGTACTACAAATGGTGGAACAAACTGGACTACCGTTACAAGTCCACGTGCAATAGATATTCACAACATATTTGGTTCAGATGCGAATATTGCGTTTGCAATTTCAAATGGTACAACTGATGCAGTTCTCTATCGTACATCGAACGGGGGAACTAGTTGGCAGGCGGTTTATACTCAAGCCGGCGGATTCTTTAATCATGTAGAAATGTTTGATGCGAATAACGGATATTTTCAAGGCGATCCGTTAAGCGGAATATGGACTCTAATGAAAACAACTAATGGTGGATTGAATTGGACTTCAGCCACATCGCTCACTCAAGCCGGAACTGAATACGGTTGGAACAACTCAATGTGGTGGGTCGGACAAAACGGTTGGTTCGGCACGAATAATTCAAGAGTATATAGAACAACCAATGGCGGTGCAAATTGGACAAGCGTTACTACAACATCCCTAAACAGCTATGCAGTAGCTTTCTCATTACCAGCTAAAGGACTTGCGGGATTTGCTACCGGTGTGATTAACAAATCTATCGATGGCGGTGCAACTTGGACAGCTGCTACAAATGCCGGTGCCAGTAACGTAGGTGGTTTAACTGCTATTCCTGGTACCGATGAATTCTTCGCAGCTGGCGGTAGTATCGTTTACAAGACTTCGAATCAAGGAACTGCTTGGACAACAAGCTACACTGCTACTACAACTATGAATCATATTTCTTTCAAGACTTCGGGTACAACCACTACCGGCTGGGCAGTTGGGAATACTGGTGTTGTTGTAAAATATGTTCGAGCACCACAAACACCAGCAGTGACAGTTGTTACTCCGAATGGGGGCGAGAGCTGGGCTGTTGGTTCAGTTCAAAATATCGTGTGGAATGCTCAATTAGTTTCTAAAGTAAAATTAGAATATACAACAAATAATGGTACAAGCTGGAATACTATAGGTTATGCACCAGCTAAAACTGCAAGCAAGGTTAGATTAGATGGATTTAATCCGAAAGATCCTGCAGGATTAATTGAAGGTGAACTCGGAATATATGCTTGGACAATTCCTAATACACCATCCACTCAGTGTAAAGTAAGAGTATCAGACTCAACAAACGCTGCAGTGAATGACGTAAGTGATAACGTATTTACTATTAGTGAAGGTGTTATTGGTGAAAATTGGACGGTGCAAACTTCCAATACCACTGCAACTCTTTATAGTGTAAGTACTGTTGATGCCAACATCGCATGGGCAGGTGGATTGGGAGGAGTTGTAATTCGCACGACTAATGGTGGAACAACCTGGTCTGTTGTTACAAGTCCAAGAGCAACTGATGTTTATAATGTAAAGGCAATTGATGCCAACAAATGTCTTGTAACTACTAGTGGTACTGCCGATACCAAAATTCATTTAACCACTAATGGTGGAACTTCTTGGACAGATGTTTACACACAAGCCGGTGGCTTTATCAATGTTATTGAAATGTTTGATGCTAATAATGGCTATGCACAAGGAGATCCTGTAAGTGCTGCTTGGACACTCCTAAAAACCACAAACGGTGGAGCTTCATGGACTTCTGCAGCAACTTTAGCACAAGCTGGAGCTGAAGCTGGCTGGAATAATTCCTGGCATTGGGTCGGAACAACCGGCTGGTTTGGTACAAATAATTCACGTGTATACAAAACGACTGACGGTGGAGCGACTTGGACAAATTATGCTACGACCGTAGTGAACAGTTATTCTGTTGCTTTCGGTTCAGCATCAAAAGGATTCACAGGTTCAGCAACTGGTACAGCTAATATTTCATCCAATGGCGGTGTGAACTGGGTTGCTAACACTACACCAGCTACTGGAAATATTCTTGGTGCGACTTCAGTCGCTGAAGATCAATATTGGTTTACCTCTGGAAATAATGTCTATTATACTTCCAATCATGGTTCAAGCTGGTCTACTAGCCATGCAGGCGCCGCAGCCCTGAATGATGTAAATATTAAAGGACTTGGCGGAGCTAATGCTGTTGGTTATGCAGTCGGTTCCACCGGACGTGTAGTTAAATACTTTAGAGGTGTAATACCTCCATCTATAGTTGTGACCGCACCTAATGGAGGTGAAAACTGGACGGTTGGTTCAACAAAACAAATTTCATGGACATCACTTGGTGTAACAAGAGTAAAACTCGAGTTTACAACAGATAATGGTGGTTCATGGAATTTGATTGGATATGGCCCTGCACTTTTAGCTAAATCTTCTGATTTAAAAACTGCAGAAGGACTCGACAAATTTACTGAGGAAATAACAGGAGTTTACAATTGGTTAATTCCAAATACTCCATCATCCCAGTGTAAAGTTCGAGTTTCTGATTCGACAAATGCTGCTTTATTTGATGTCAGTGATAATACATTTACAATCAGTCCGGCTGGTGTTGGTCCGGTACTGCAATTCTCTTATGATATTACTGCGTTATCAAGCAGCAATTTAAGAGCAATGTATGGTGCTGAATTTGACGGCTCGAATTTCTGGATTACGAGATGGTCGACTTCTTTTGGTACTTCGATTCTCTTTAAGATAAATAAAGCTGGAACTGCTATTCTCGATTCAGGTGCGGTTACCGGTTTTCCATCTGGAGCAGGTCTAAGAGACTTGGCATGGGATGGTCAATACCTTTATGGAAGTAACTACTCAACAACAATCTATAAAATTGATCCTGCAACTAAGACGGTTGTTGGTACGAGTACTTCTCCGGTCGCGGTAAGAGGGATTTCATACAGTTCTGCTGATGATGGTTTCTTTGTGGCTGATTGGGGTGGAGCAATCTACTTAATCAGGAGAAATGGAACAACAATACGAACGATTCAACAATCTGTTCATGGTTTAACCGGAATGTCTGGTAACGCATATGATACTTTGAGTGCAGGCGGACCATATCTTTGGGTATGGGATGATGGTTCCTCTACAAATACAACCTCGTTCTTGGTTAAATTAAATGCGGCAACTGGTGCAAGAGTCGATAGCTTCGATCTAGCTCCGACAATGCCTGCAACAGTAATCGGTGGCGGATTGTTTGTAACTGATCAATTCCAAGCTGGCACTTATACACTGGGTGGATTAAACCAATCTGAACCGCACACATTATTTGGATACAAGATTGGTACTTCTGGACCAACACCAGGCACAATAACTGTCTTGTCACCAAATGGCGGTGAAAAACTATATGCCGGCAGAATGCATTTCATCAATTGGAGTGTATTTGAATTAACCGGTAATGTAAATATTAGACTCTCCTCGGATGGGGGAACATCGTATCCAACAGTTTTAGCATCTGGTATTCCCGCCAGCAGAGGTTGGTATGCATTCGCTGCACCTACAGCTCTAGGAACGCAATACAAAGTTAAAATTGAAGCTTCAGCTAATAATGCGAACTTCGATGAAAGTGATGCTAACTTCTCAGTAGTTGCAGCACCTGCTCCAATTAGCGTTGATGTCCCGCTTGTAGTTTCGGATACCAAACGTTTCAGACTACTTAGATTTGGTTTGGATCCAGCTGCAACTGATGGAATAAATGCTGGATTGGGTGAGGAAGAATTACCACCACCACCACCAACAGGTGTCTTCGATGCACGCTTTATTGGTGATGATATTGGAATTACGACACTTGGTCAAGGTATTGCGATGGATTATCGCCAAGGTGTAAATCTTGGAATCACTACCAAGATACATGAGCTCAAATTCCAAAGAATGTCTGGTAATAATGTAGTTATCTATTTCCATCTGCCAGCAGATGTAAAAATCAGATTCCAAAACTTTACCGGCACAACCTTTGACACTACAGTTTCTGGAACAGGAATGATAACTGTATTAGATTCTCTATTGAGCAAGCTCAAACTAACAGTAAATTATTTCCCGAATGCGGTTTTAGGTTCATTTAACTTGACTACACCGTCGGATAACGGAGTGGTTACTGTTAAAGAAGGTGATACAACTAGTGTCTCATTCAAATGTGGAAAAGCGTTCAATGCTGTTAAATATGTGTGGAGAATGGGAGTCCCATTCATTTCACCATACTTTATAGAGTATGTCTGTGATAACAGCGGAGCAGATTCTGCATTAACTAAGAAACAAAAAGATCTATACACTATGCTATATAATGTTGGTGCACGAGATTCTATTAGTGGTCAGTGGGCAATCTGGGCTTACAAGACCGGATTAACTGATTCATTGAGGTCTACAAGTGCATTCAATATTAAATTCAAGTTGGTGCCTTTAGTTAATGTTGACCCAAGATTGCTGCCGACTGAATACACTTTATATCAAAATTATCCAAATCCATTTAATCCATCGACAAAAATCAAATTTGGTATTCCTCAAGAATCCAATGTTACTGTCGAGGTATTCAATGTTGTGGGTGAACGAATAGCCGTACTGATGGATGAACATAAAAAAGCCGGTTATTATGAACTTACACTTGATGCCAAAGGTATGGAAAGCGGTGTATACTTCTATAAGATTACTGCTGGTAATTTTGTGAATGTAAAGAAGATGGTATTACTCAAGTAAATAATGGACATTACCTGAGTTAATGTTCTTCAAAGCAGAAGCCCGACCATTCGGGCTTTTGCTGTTTATAAAATGATTTTCTGAGGATAGAGAAAGAAAGCATTCTGCTTCCTTTCATCTTTAACCCAAAAATTTTCAAGTGATTATTAACTTTGTATAACCTATTTTTGTGCACTTTACAGCAGGATAATTGTGATAAAATATTATATGAAATTACTTTTATTAGTTTTATTTACCTCAATCTCGTTAACAGCCGGTCAAAACAAAGCCGGTAAATTTCTTTCGAGACTTCTCGAGAAAGATAGTGTAGATCAAACATATAAGGTTTGGATTTATTTTATTGATAAAGGTCCAATCTCACTAAAGGAAATTATCGATCCAACTTCTGTCATCTCTCAAAGATCATTGGAGCGTCGAAAGAAAATTCAAAACCGAAATGACCTAATCGATTTTTTGGATTTACCTGTTTATGACAGTTATGTTCAGAAATTGATTCCAAGGATTTCTAAATTCAGGCAAAATTCTAAATGGCTCAATGCTGTAAGTGTAGAAGCCAGTCTGGTAGCGATTAAAGATATTATAAAATTCGATTTTGTCCGTCAAGTTGAATTGATTGAGGTCTATCACAAAAGATATGATGTTGAAGATAAAAGTGTCTTTAAAACGATAACTATCCCGAATGCCCCAATGGCTTTGAACTATGGGCAATCGTTAACTCAGAATCAGCAAATAAATGTTCCCGCCGTTCATAATTCAGGTAATTACGGTCAAGGAATTTTAGTTGGTGTATTTGATACGGGTTTTAACCGATTAACGCACGAAAGTTTTTCCCAAATGAATATTCTTACGACTTATGATTTTGTGAACAATCGACCTTACGTCGGTGATGGACAGGGAGGACAAGGAACTGGAACTCACGGCACTCAAACACTTTCAACAATCGGCGGATATAAAGAAGGACAACTGATAGGGCCTGCATTTGGTGCGACTTACATTCTTGCTAAAACTGAAAACACCGCAAGTGAAACGCCCATTGAAATGGACAATTGGCTTCGTGCAGTTGAATGGGCGGACAGTATTGGAGTTGATGTGATCAGTTCTTCATTAGGTTATTTAGATTTTGATCCTCCATACCCGAGTTACACTTGGCAGAATATGGATGGAAACACAACAGTTGTCACAATCGGAGCTGACCTTGCCGTAAAGCGCGGAATTGTTGTGGTAAACTCTGCAGGGAACGAAGGTTTTAACTCAACTCGTAATACATTAATTGGTCCGGCTGATGGAGATAGTGTTATTGCCGTTGGTGCTGTTGGCTCGAGTGGAACAAGAGTTTCATTTAGTTCCGTCGGTAACACAGTGGATGGAAGAATTAAACCGGACATCATGGCGATGGGTTCAGGTGTGCGAGCCGCGAGTACTTCAAGTGATATCGGTTACACTTCTGTCAGTGGGACATCATTTTCATGTCCTCTATCTGCTGGAGTTGCTGCTTTGATACTATCCGAGAATCCAAAACTAACTCCGATGCAGGTGCGAGATGCATTGAGAAACACTGCAAACAATGCATCTTCTCCAAATCGTGAATATGGATGGGGAATTATTAATGCACAATTAGCAGTGGATTACTATAATATTAAATTTATCCACACTTTACCAAATGATTCAACAAATCTTACTGGACCATATCGAATCGCTGTAAAGCTAAATTCGAGATTAGTAATTGATGAAAATAATGTAAAGCTTTTTTGGGGAAGGGGTTCGGTCACAGATTCAATTCTGATGAATAAAGTAGCGGTTGATAGTTTTGTCGCATTTATACCCGGAAACGGAAATTCAGCGATTTATAAATATTACATTTCGGCAAGAACTCTTGGGGGTGAAGTTCAGAAGTCTTTACCGAAAAATGCACCAACAGAATTGCTTTCATTTACTGTAGGGAGTACAGCGAATATTACTACTATCACAGGCTGGAATTTGATGAGTATCCCAGTTGAAGCATCTGAAAATTCGAAGGAAGCTCTTTTTCCTAATTCATCATCCTACGCTTATGGATACAATGGAAATTATTTCATTAAGAATAATTTGGAATTAGGGAAGGGTTTTTGGCTTAAGTTTGTAGCACCGCTGACTCATAATTTAGCCGGACAAATTATTAGTTCAGTTTCAATTCCGGTTTCGAATGGTTGGAATTTAATTGGTTCACTTAACTCAACTATACCAGTTTCATCTATAATTACTACTCCACCAAATATTATTATGACTCCTTTCTTCCATTTCAGCAATGGATATTATGCAACTACAAATTTAGAAAAAGGAAAGGGGTATTGGGTTAAAGTTAGTCAAGATGGACTGTTTCAACTGAATACTACCTTTTCTAAATATGATATTCAATACCAATATGATTTCGAAGGTTATGATAAGCTCAAGATCACTGATGTTCGTGGAAAAACTACTTATCTATATTTTGGAGGAAATCTTGATGCCGGTTATGAACTCCCGCCCATCCCTCCAGCTGAAATATTTGATATCCGATTTATAACAAACTTTAACATCAGTAATTCAGTTGATTTAATAAAAATGCAATCTGTAGAGTCTCCATTGGCACTCGAGTTTTTTTCTAATCGCAATTCAAGTTTAAAGATTTCTGATCCGATCAGTGGTGAATTGTTGAGTAACATGTATAACGGAGACAAACTTAAGCTGGATAATAATAATGCTTTTGGTATACAAACTGAGTATTCACTTGGTGATATTAGCTTTCAGCTTTATCAAAATTTTCCTAATCCGTTCAATCCTGCAACAAATATAAAATTCCAAATACCGGAAGCTAGTAAAGTGTCACTGAAAGTTTTTGATATTCTCGGCAGAGAAATTGCGACTTTGGTCAACGCCAAGCATGAACCAGGAGAATATAATTATCAATTTTCAATAAGCAATTTTCAATTAACAAGCGGAGTTTATTTTTACACTTTAACAGCAAACAATCAATCTAAAACAATGAGGATGTTATTCCTGAAGTAATTTACTAATTCAGCAACAATGAAAGAGCGTAATCAGAGATGAAAAAAATAAATGTTTTACTTGCTTTACTTTTTATTTCAACCATTGGATTTGCACAGGCACCGAATCTCATCCAGTTAATTAATGATGTATCACTCGATAGTCTGAAATTATATAATCGCCAATTATCAGGAGATACTTCATGCGTAATCGGCGGTGCTAATTATACAATAGTTTCAAGGCACAAAAATCAACCCGGAAATGATAAAGCTGCACAATTTATTTATGAAAAATTTCTTTCTTATGGACTTACAGCTAAGTATGATAGTTTCAGTACCACTGGAAAGAATGTTATAGGAACTAAACTTGGGACACAATATCCAAACCAGTATTACATTATTTGTGCGCATTTTGACGATATGCCGAGTGGTACTACTGCACCTGGGGCGGATGACAATGCGAGCGGAACAGCTGCAGTAATGGAACTTGCAAGAGTATTTTCAAAGTACAGTTTCAAGTATACTGTAAAATTTATGGCTTGGGATGAAGAAGAGCAAGGTTTAGTCGGCAGCAACTTTTATGCGACTCAGGCGCGAAATAGAAACGACAGCATACTTGCAGTTATTAATCTTGACATGATTGCATACGATAATAACAATGATGGCAAATGTGATGTCCATTCGAAAAGTGTCGCAAACACAGTGCAAATCGCAAATGATTTCATTGCAAATATCACACAATACAGCATTCCTCTCGTTCCAAGAGTGGTTGCTTCTCAGCCATACAGCGATCATGATTCATTCTTAAAGAAAAATTATGGTGCAATTTTGATCATTGAAGATGATAATGAATTTAATCCGAGATATCATACAGTGAATGACAAATATCAATACAATAATATGCCTTACGCACATCGAATTACTCAAGTCACAGGAGTAACTATTGCAGAATATGCTCAAATGAATACCGGAACATATGTAAACATAAACACTTTTGATGGTTGGAATTTACTCTCTGTTCCGCTAGACCCGACAGATAATAAGAAAACATCACTTTTTTCTTCTGCTGTTTCTTATGCCTATACATACAATGGAAATTACAGCATTCAAGATACTATGGTTCTTGGAAGAGGTTATTGGTTAAAGTTTAATGGAGATCAATCGCATGCAATTCAAGGTGAAGTTAAATCAACTGCTGTAGTTGGAATGAATAGTGGATGGAATTTAGTCGGCGGATTAAATTCAGACGTATCAGTGGCAGCAATATCAACAAATCCTCCAGGAATCCTATCGAGCCAGTTTTTTGAATATAATATGGGATACGCTCCAGTGACAGCACTTAAACGCGGAAAAGGTTATTGGATCAATACTAATCAAAGTGGAACGATGACTTTGTCCACGTCGACTTTCAAAAATCATCCCGAGGATATTTTATCAAAATTTGATTTTGATTGTACATTGACAATCGAAGATGCATCTGGGAAAATTAAAAAACTCTTTTTAACATCAAATTATTCCAATCATGAATTCCTTCTACCGCCAATTCCGCCTAATGGAGTATTTGATATTAGATTCTTTGACGATAGGTTTGCAGCGAATTCTTATCAGGAGAATCTCATTAAATTAAATTCAGTAAGTTTCCCGGTTAAGATTGAACTGAATAGTAAGTCTGGAGCAAATTATAAAGTCTACTCGAATATGCTTGATGAAACTTTTTCTCAAAGTTTAGGAAATGGACAAACAGTAATAATTCATCAAACAACAGAATTACTGAAAATTAAACCTGCACTAGCTCCAACTGAATACAGTTTAGGACAAAACTATCCTAATCCATTTAATTCTCAAACGACCATTAATTACACTCTTGCGAAATATGGTAATGTGAAGATAAGTCTGATAAATTCAATCGGACAAGTAGTAAAGGAATTAATTGATGCTAATCAAAATGCTGGTTCGTATAAATTGAACTTGAACGGGGATGACTTAGCAAGCGGAATTTATTTGATCAAGCTTAAGACAAGTGATTTAGTTTTAACTAAAAAATGTATTTTACTTAAATGAGAAAAATATTATTTGCTTTAATTTTAAGTTCTCTGTGCAATGTCTTTGCTCAGAATGAATATCGTGATAAGCTGTTAGAATCGTCAGTTTACGATCAAGCTCCCGCAGAGTTGAAAAACCGAAAAGCATTCATTCGTGAGTGGAAATTCTTTGAAGAGAGAGCTTTTCCGGAAGGAAAAATTCCTAACAAAGCTTATGAAAACTCTATCCAACAAAGAAATCAGATGCGAGTCAATTCAAACGATCTTACTCGTTCTATTACATGGACAAATTTAGGTCCAACACCTGGATATTACTCGAATTATGGAAATATTTCTTCAAGGATAGTAACTGGCGCTTATAATCCAACTAATCCGAACATAATTTACATTGGTCCTGCAAATGGCGGCGTTTGGAAGTCAATTGATAATGGTACGAGTTGGACTCCACTAACCGATGATCAACCATCGCTTTCGATGGGAGCTATTGCAATCGATCCGACAAATCCAGAAAATATTTATGCAGGTACTGGAGAAGCAACATATAGCGGCGCTTCTTATTACGGAAGAGGTTTGTTGAAATCTACGAATGGCGGTGCAACTTGGCAGCACATTACATCCGGATTACCGTCATCTTCTTACTTCTCGCGAATAGTTATACGTCCTGGAAATAGCATACAATTGCTTGCGGCATTGGGCACAAGCGGACTTTACCGAAGCACTAACTCAGGAGTTACTTGGACTCAACTTCTTGCAGGACGGTGCGACGATGTAATCTATACTGCTTCCGGTGATACAGCATTTGCTGTTGGTAATGGGATCGGTATGCAGAGATCGATAAACGGCGGAGCAACGTTTTCAAGTTTTAGTTCGAATCTGCCGGATGGAACGCGAACCCATTTTGATCTGTGCCTTAAAACACCCTCAATAATGTACGCCGCTGTGTATGCGAGCAGCGCTGTTAAAGTTTATAAATCAACTGACAATGGAGTTGTTTGGAATCAGATTGCGACATCGCAGAATTTTGATGGTTCTCAAGCTTGGTATGACCTTTACTGCAAAGTGCACCCAAAGAATCCGAATGTTGTCTTCGTAGGAACCATCGATGTTTATCGATCGACAAACGGGGGAGCGAATTTTTCAAACATTACGAACGGCTACAGTGGAGGTAATGTCCATGTTGACCAGCATAATTTAGTTTTTCATCCCAGTGATGATAATACAATTCTAAGTTTAAATGATGGAGGAATCTATCGTTCTACAAATTTAGGCGCATCCTTTGAAAATTTGAATGAGAAACTTACTCTTACACAATTCTACCGAATTGCTGCAAGTCCCTTTACTCCAGCAAGAATTTTAGGTGGTACACAAGATAATGGAACTCAACAAACGTATGGCACGATGAATTGGGCTGCTGCGTTTGGCGGTGATGGCGGTGAAGTATGTTTTAATCCTTTCAACTCAAATTTCATTATAGGTGAAACTCAAAATGGCGGATTGAGGAGAACCACTAATGGAGGATCTTCGTGGATATCAGCTTCATCCGGAATTTCAACTTCAGAAAGTGTTGCATGGGTAGCACCGATAATTGCACATCCAGTGACATCCGGAACATTTTATGTGGCTCGAACGCGGGTCTATCGCTCCATTGATAATGGAGGATCGTGGACTGCAATTTCTGGAAATGTTAATGGAACCACCGCCGTTAGAGAATTGGCAATAAGTAAATCAAATCCATTAATTATGTATGCCACATCTTCAAGTAAGGTATTTAAGTCAGAAGATGGCGGCGTTAATTGGACGAATGTAACTTTTGGATTACCGAATAAAACTATTACCTCAGTTTATGTTCACCCAACAAATTCGAGTATTTCGTTTTTAACTTTTTCTGGATTTGGTACGGAGAAAGTCTACCGAAGTACAAATGGTGGTACTAGTTGGTCGAGCATCCATGCTAATCTGCCTGATTCCCCCGCAAATGATATGTTCATTTATCCTGATGATCCTGATAAAACTTATTTTATCTCTTCTGATGTCGGAGTATTTATGACAACAGATTCTGGTTTAAGCTGGATTGAAATCTATCAAGGATTGCCGAATACAGTAGCTATACATTTGGATTATTCTCCGACGATCCAAAAACTGAGAGTCGGAACTCATGGAAGAGGAGTATTCGAAGCCTCCCTCAATTTAACCGGAACTTCTGCATCATTTACAACGCAATCGGGTTGGAATCTTCTATCTATTCCGTTAAACTCAATAAATAAATCAAAAGACTATTTTTTCCCAAATTCAAATTCATATGCATACACATATGAGAATGGGTATCAAATTTCGGATTCATTGATGCTCGGTGTTGGATACTGGCTGAAATTTCCGAGCGTGCAATCGCACACTATTTATGGTGAAGTCGTTAATCCGCATACAATTAATTTATCTTCCGGCTGGAATATAATCGGTGCAATGAATTCTCCGATACAGACTAATTCGATTACAACCAATCCGTCAGGAATAATTTCATCTCAGTTTTTTGCATATGATAATGGTTATAATCCTGTTACAGTACTTGAAGTCGGAAAAGGACATTGGTTGAAGACCAATGCATCAGGCTCTCTAACTTTTACTACAACCTCATACAAACCGCCTGAAAAAACTTCTTCATCTCTTGATGAGACGGATAAAATCGTTATAAAAGATGATGATAGTCAAACATATTCGTTTTATTTTACTGATCGAAATTTTGATCTATCTCAGTACGAATTACCCCCTTCACCTCCTTCTGGATCGAAAGATGCGAGGTTTATCAGTAATAGATTTGTCGAATCAGCAGGAACAGCTCAAGTAATATCAATTTCGAATTTACAATATCCAATTAGCTTAAATTATAATTCAAAGAAAAATTCAAGTTTGGAATTATCTTTTATTTCGCAGAATGGACCTGTAAATGTTTTCTTGAAGAGTGGAGAAGAATTTATCATCCATGATTCGAAGATTGATCGGATCAAAGCTAAAGTTTCGAATTCAGAATATGGATTCAGTTTAGCTCAAAATTATCCAAATCCCTTTAACTCAAGTACACTAATTAATTTTGAAATTCCAAAATCAGCTTACACGACTTTAAAACTATTTGATTTACTCGGAAGGGAGTTAAAAATCTTAGTCCAGGAAAAACTCGAAGAGGGTAAACATTTTTACAAGCTCGATGTTTCGGATCTGTCGAGCGGAGTATATTTTTATTCCCTAAATTGGGAAGGAAATTCGTTGTCAAAAAGAATGATTTTAATCAAGTGAGGTTCTTAATGTTATTTCGTAATCTCTTTTTCGCAGTGGTGATGTTTTCTTCAATTAATCTCATCGCACATGAAGGGAATGATTATTCCAAGGTTAAACTTCAAATTAATTCAGCAAGTGATTTTGAAAAGCTGTTTAATTCTGGCATCGATATTCATTGCCAGCTCGATAGAAAAAATATCGCTTCTCCTGAAATTTGGGTTTCTGAAGCAGAGATTGAACAATTAAGACAGCTTGGATTAACTTTTACTGTACTAGTTGAAAGCTGGAAGGACTATTACAAATCTCAACCATTGTATTCGACACATGAGCTGCACCTACTTAAAGAAAAGTATGGAATAATGGGATTTGGTTTCGGATCAATGGGAGGATTTTATACATTTAATGAAGTAGTTGCCCATCTTGATACAATGAGAATGCTGTATCCAAATTTAATTACTGCAAAAACAAGTATCGGTAATTCAATTGAGAGTCGTTCAATATGGATGGTAAAGATTTCGGATAATCCTGATGTGAATGAAAACGAACCACAAGTAATGTATACTGCAATGACCCATGCACGAGAACCTCAAGGCATGATGACACTAATGTATTATATGTATTATCTTCTGGAAAGATATGGAATTGATCCGGAGGTAACCTACTTAGTCAATAACAGAGAGATGTATTTTCTTCCAGTTCTGAATCCTGATGGATATGAATATAATAGATCAACAAATCCGAGCGGCGGGGGAATGTGGAGAAAAAACAGAAGAAATAATGGAGGAAGTTTTGGAGTTGACCTAAATAGGAATTATGGGCCCTATGAATATTGGAATGCACCTAATGGCGGCTCAAGTACATCACCAAGCAGTGACACTTATCGGGGAACTGCGCCTTTCTCTGAACCTGAAGATGCAGGCATGAAAGATTTTCTTCTAACGAAAAAAATTAGAGCTGCGTTAAATTATCATACGTATAGCAATCTTCTCATTTATCCTTATGGGGCGCTAGTTCGCGAAACGGCAGATTCCTTGATCTATCGTGAGTACGCACGAGATATGACAGCTTACAATGGATATGTTTACGGTACAGATCAACAGACTGTAGGTTATGCGACGAGAGGTAATTCGGATGATTATATGTATGACGGCGAACCAATTGCAACACGCGGAAAGATATTTGCAATGACACCTGAGGTCGGTTCATCATCCGATGGTTTTTGGCCAAGTCAAAGCAGAATATTTCCATTGGCAATTGAAAATCTAAAACCTAATCTATATTATTCATGGATTGCCGGAGAATATCCATCGATCTCTCAAAAAACATTTATAAAAAACGGAAATTATATTGTACCAGGTGATAGTGTACAAATGATAATCGAATTGAAAAATAAAGGTTTAAGCAGCGCATACAATGTTGGAGTCACATTTACCTCCCTATCGCCATATGTAAATATTTTAAGTGGTGCTTCAATTTCGATTGATTCTCTACCAGGCCGTGAATCTGTCTCAACAAATATAAGTCCGATGAAATTTTATATTTCACCTATTACACCAAATGGATCAAAGCATAAAGTTGCTGCCGTAATTGCAATTAACGGCACTGCACTCATTTCAGACACAACTTCTATAGTTGTAGGCACTCCATCTGTTCTATTTACTGATAATTTCGAAGGTGGAACTTCAAATTGGACATTAACAAATACTTGGGGTTTGACAACATCGAGTTCAAAGTCTCCAGTTAACTCAATTACGGACAGCCCTGCAGGAAATTATCCAGCAAATGTTAATACCGATTTAGTAAAAACTCAATCGATTGATCTAAGTAACTCTATTCTTGCTAATCTTGAATTCTGGACACGCTGGGACATTGAAGCATCTTGGGATTTTGGTCAAGTTCAGGTTAGCACGAATAATGGAAGTTCTTGGGCTTCATTAGCAGGTTCATATACTCGACCCGGAAGCGGCAAAGGAAAACAACCATCCGGTTCAATTGGTTATGATGGCACACAGATAACTTGGGTGAAAGAATCAATGGATTTATCCAGTTATGTTGGAATGAGCAATGTAAAGCTGAGATTTAATCTCCAGAGTGATGGCTCTGTTCAAAAAGATGGCTGGTACATAGATGATGTGAGTATTATTAGCTACCAAACAACTTCGAGCGGTTCAACTTCAAGTTTCTCGACTGTAGATGGATGGAACATAATTTCAGTTCCTCTGGAAGTCCCAGACTGTAGAAAATCAATTATATTCCCGAGTTCAACTTCAAATGCATATTGGTTTAATGATTTCTATTTAGTAAAAGATTCTTTACAGAACGGCTATGGATATTGGTTGAAATTCAATGGGAATCAGAATCACACTATTAATGGAATTCAACAAAGTGCTGTTAACATGCCATTGAAAACCGGTTGGAACTTAATCGGTGGACTTAATGGGAGCCTGCCAGTAGCGAGTTTAATTACAACTCCACCCGGAATAATTCAAGGGCAGATATTTGGATATAATAATGGATATCATGCTGTTTCATTAATCGAAAAAGGTAATGGATATTGGCTAAAGAGTTCTCAAAATGGTTCACTAACTATGAATTTGAGTTTAGCGAAGAGTCAGATTGATAATCCCAAAATTGAGTTTGATGAATGTTTGCTAATTTCTGACGCCAGCGGTCAAATGGTGAAGGTATATTTAGACGAAAATTATGAGACAGTTCGTACAGAGCTTCCACCGATTCCACCAAGTTCGGTATTGGACTCAAGATTTTTGGGAAATTATAATATTTCTGGTTTAACTCATGAGTCAATTCTACAAATAAATAATGCCGTGTATCCAGTTAAAATATCAATTGAAAAAGGGATAGTAACTCTCAAAGTCAACGATTTAATTACCGGTAAACTGATCAATGAGATACTAACTACTGAAAATAGTTTAACAATAACAAACAGCGGTATAAATAATATAAAATTCTCTAAATCGGAAGGTGTATTGAATTTCTTCTTGTCGCAAAATTATCCGAATCCATTTAATCCTGTAACTACGATTAAATATCAAATCCCCAAAAATAGTCATGTTACGCTTAAAATTTTCGATGTACTTGGCCGTGAAGTGAAAACAATAGTTAGTGAACAAAAATCAATCGGCAGATATGAGGTTGAATTTGATGCAAGTTCAATTTCTAGCGGATTATATTTCTATAGAATTAAAGCCGGAGATTTTTCAGATACCAAGAAAATGATTGTTATAAAATAATATTTGTATTAAATTTTAACCAAAATTAAATATTAATCTAGTTCAAATACTTGTTGGAGGAAATATGCGCAGGTTCACGTGTTGCATTTTCATTGCAATCATGTTTTCCAATTCTTTATTTGCACAGTCTTCCAATTCTAAATTTATAAAGTGGCAGACTCCAAGTTTTTTTCGCGGCTATAACGTCTTAAACGAGTTCCCCAAAACACTGGAAGATATTGCAGATCTGAAGGCATCTGGAGCAAATTATGCAATGCTTGGCTGTTTTGGATTCCAAGACGTTGATTCACCTTACACTGTTAAGCAAAATTATATAGACGAAATCGATTCACTTGTAAAGTACTGCCGTACTGTCGGGATTTATTATGCCATCGCAGTCAGACAAGGACCTGGAAGAAGAGATGTCTATTTAGAATCTACCGGATTAGCGAACAAATCCACGATTTGGAAAAGACCTGATGAACAAAATTTGTACGCATCAATGTTGAAAGATATTACTTCGAGATATCTTCCCGATTCACTTTTTGCAGCAATTATACCAATTGTAGAACCCAATCCGCTTTTTGATGACACTGCATATCCGCCGGAACTATTTAAGAATAAATTAGACGCTGAAGGAATAATTATGAAAGATATTTATTCGCTTTTTATTGACTCGATCCGTACTGTGTCAACCGATATTCCTATTGTTGTACAAAATGTGTCCTATTCAAGCGCAGAATATTTTTCTATCTTAGAAAAACAATCTGATCACTTCACAGTTTATGAATTTCATAGTTATAGACCGCAAGCATATACTAAACAGGAAGCTCCAAACACAAAAACTTATCCAGGGATGTATTTTAGTATTGAGTGGTTTTCGAATATGCTCCATGATAAGAACTTTTTTAAAACAACAATTTACGAATTTGTAATAGCCTTTCAGGATAGTCACCATGTGCCGATTGTAATGGGAGAATTTGGAGTAATGAAACAGCAAAACGGAGGGATTCAATTTCTAACGGATCTTTCAGACATCGCTTTAGAAAGAGGGTGGCATTTTGCCTATTGGGATTGGCGAAGGGGAGATGGAATGTGGAATTACGAATTAATGGGCGCTGATTACTGGAATGCTGTAAAAGCGAGTTTCATAAAACCGACAACGAGTGTATCTTTGGATAATGACATCATTCCGAATGAGTTTAGAATCAGTTCGTATCCAAATCCATTTAACCCTAAAACTAAAATCAAAATATTTTCCCCTGTTAATGATTTTTTAACATTAAAATTAGTTAATATTCTGGGACAAGAAATTACTACGTTATTTAAAGGAGAGATTTTCTCCGGACAGTTTGAGTTCGAGTTAGATTCTGAAAAATTGAACTTAAGCAGTAGTCCTTATTTAGTCAAAGCAGCATTTAGCAATTCAAAATTTCAACCTTTAGTTCACAAAATTATTCTATTAAAATAAACATGATAATGGTACTATGAAAAATCCAATTTTTGCTTTAGTTGTTTTCTTCGTTTTGATTCAATTGGGAAGTGCACAGTATCCAAATATACGAGTCAGCAATCCATCTAGCACCGATCCCAATGAAACGAGCATAGCAATTAATCCAATAGATCCTTCAAATTTAGTTGCTGGGGCTAATATTAGATATTTTTATTACTCAACCAATAGCGGATCGACTTGGACTCAAGGAAATATGTCATCACCACTTGGTGTCTGGGGAGATCCTTGTGTTGTATTTGATCTATTTGGTAATGTCTATTTCGGTCATTTATCAAATCCAAGTTCTCCAGGTTATTGGATTGATAGAATTGTTGTTCAGAAATCCACGAACAAAGGAGTTTCATGGAGTAGCGGAGTCGGTATTGGATTTAATCCTCCGGTTCGTGCTCAAGATAAAGAATGGATAGCCGTTGATTGGACTAATAGCACTTATCGCAATAATCTCTATATGGCTTGGACAGAATTTGATAATTATGGCAGCTCAAACTCTAATGATAGCTCTCGAATATTATTCTCAAGATCAACCGATGGAGGAGAAATTTGGTCTGCTCCCTATCGAATTAGTGAAAAGGGGGGCGACTGTATAGATGAAGATAACACAGTCGAGGGAGCAGTTCCGGCGGTTGGGCCAAATGGTGAGGTCTATCTTTCGTGGACCGGCCCGCTTGGATTAGTCTTTGATAAATCGATAGATGGTGGTGTGACTTGGGGACTGGATAAAGTCATCACTTCTATTCCAGGAGGGTGGGATTTTGCAGTGCCAGGTATTTATAGGTGTAATGGGCTGCCCGTAACTGCTTGTGATATAAGCAATTCACCATATAGAGGTAATATTTATATTAATTGGTCAGACCAGAGAAATGGAACGAATAACACAGATATTTTTATTGTAAAATCTACTAATGGCGGAAATACTTGGACTGCTCCAAAACGTGTGAATTCTGACATTGGAAATAAACACCAATTTTTTACATGGATGACCGTTGATCCAGGAACCGGGAGCATTTATATCGTTTATTATGATAGACGTAATTATAGCGATAACCAAACAGATGTGTATGTAGCACGCTCGACTGATGGCGGCGATACATTTAGCGAATTTAAAGTCTCTCAATCTCCATTCACTCCAACTTCTTCAGTCTTTTTTGGTGATTATACTAATATAGCAGCCCTAAATGGAAAAGTGTATCCTATTTGGACCAGGCTGGAAAGTGGTCAAAGAAGTGCTTGGATGGCAGTAATTCAAGATTCACTGCCAAATCAGGCGACTTCTACATTCTCATCAAAAGCTGGTTGGAATCTTCTATCTTCTCCTCTTACAGTCGGAAATATGACTCCTCTTACAGTTTTTCCAGGCGCTGTTTCATATGCTTACACGTATGAAGGCAATTATGCAATAAAGGATACGCTAAAAGTCGGATTAGGTTATTGGCTGAAATTTGACACTCCGCAAAATCACACTCTTATTGGCACACAATCACAAAACATCGAAGTACCGGTTCGTTCTGGATGGAATATTATCGGCTCACTAAATGGAAATATCCCAGTAAGCAATATTTCCACAAATCCTCCAGGGATTATTTCGTCGTCATTTTTCGAATACGATGGTGGATATCAAATTGCATCTGAGCTAAAGAAGGGAAATGGATATTGGATTAAGTCAAGTTCAGCGGGAACTATTAACTTAGCTATTTTAACATTTAAACCTAATCTTCAGAGCTTGGAATCTGATTTCTCCGGTTTGTCATCATTAATTTTTAGCGATGGAAATAATTCAAGTAGCTTGCATATCGCTCATAGTGTTGTAGATCAATCTAAATTTGAATTGCCTCCCAAACCACCTGCAGGAATTTTTGATATAAGATTTTCTGACAACTCTAAAATTATTTTAACAAATGAAAAAAAACTTGTACAAACTGCAGGGACTGATTTTCCAATTCGAATTAAATTAAAGAATGCTCACTCAGGATTAACAGTTCTATTAAGATTTTTGGATGGGACGAGTATTCTATTAAATGAAGAAGCCGAAACAAGTTTAAATAAAGAACATACTACTTTCGAGATTGAAGTGATTGGAAGAATATCCGAAAAAATGCTTTCACAAAATTATCCGAATCCATTTAACTCGAAAACAAAAATTAATTTCGCTGTCAGTGGCGAGAATCAAGGTCACAAACAAAAAGTTACATTGAAAGTTTATGATATTCTTGGCCGATTAATTGCAGTTCCTTTAGTTGATGAGGACAATGTTGGATTCAGAACTTTTGAATTTGATGCTGATAAATATAATTTGGTGAGTGGAGTTTACTTCTATGAATTAATTGCAATTGATCAAAGCTCAGGAGGTATATTGCGAGAAGTTAAAAAAATGAATTTTCTTAAATGAGAATAGTTTTTTTTGGAACTCCTGAATTCGCATCAATATGCCTCCAGAAAATAATTGAAACCAATCATACCATCTGTGCTGTAGTCACGGTTCCCGACAAAGAAAAAGGGCGTGGTAAGAAAAAATCGTTTTCACCTGTCAAAGGATCAGCCCTATATCACAAATTGCGTGTTCTGCAGCCTGAGAACCTCCGCGTTGAATCTTTTATTAATCAAATAAAAAATATTGAATTCGATGTTGGCGTAGTCGTTGCCTTTAGAATTTTACCGCGAGAAGTTTACAATCTTGCACCGCGAGGGATGTTCAATCTTCATGGTTCACTTCTTCCTAAATACAGGGGTGCAGCTCCGATTCAATGGTCATTGATCAATGGAGATAAAGAAACTGGCTTGACAACTTTTTTCCTTCAAGACAAAGTTGATACTGGAAATATTATCTTACAAGAAAAAGTGAAAATTGAAGAAGAGGATGACTTTGGTACTCTGCATGATAGAATGGCTCAATTTGGATCTGATTTAATTATTAAAACACTTGAAAAAATATCTTCTGGTGAAGTTAAAACAGAAGCTCAAAATAATTCGCTTGCATCGAACGCACCGAAAATTACAAAAGAGATGTGTTTAATAAATTGGAGTAAAGCGTCCACAGACATCCATAATTTAGTTCGCGGATTGTCTCCAATTCCGGCAGCTTACACGATTTTTAATAATAAAATTGTTAAAATATTTAAAACGAAAATTTCTGACATCAATTCCACATTAACGCCAGGTTGTTTTGAAATAGCCGATGACAAATTATTTGTTCATACAGGATATAAAAAAATATTGATTGAAATCCTTCAAATTGAGGGACGAAAAAAAATGACTATATCCGATTTCCTCCGTGGTTATCGTTTCGCTGATTCGAATGTAAAAAAATTTGAATCGTAAAAGATTATTCCAAAAATTCACAATCATTCCAATTTTTTTTTGTAAATTACTTATGATTTTAAATCGAATGAGAACCCTAAGCACCTAATTCTCCATTATCTCGCAAAGAAATTGAAGAGAAGTATTATAAACTATAAATTTCAAATGATTAAATAATTAATCGTTTTATGAACTATTAATTACAAGAGGTGCTTATGAGTAAAAAAGACGAAAAAAAATATACAATGGAAACCCACCTTATTTACGGTCGGGCATTCACCGAAAAATGGGATTACAATCATCATGTAGTTCCTCCTATTTCATCATCTACTACTTTTAGATTAGATTCTGCCGAACGGGGTGCGAAAGGATTTTCTGAATTTGGCAACACTTGTTTTCTGCCCGATGGCGAATCACCAATCTATATTTATGACAGAATGGGAGAGCCGAACAAGGAAATCCTAGAAGAAAATCTTGCTCTGGCAGAAATGGGAGAAACTGCCGTTACTTTTGCAACTGGGATGGGTGCAATCTCAGCAATTTTCGGAGTGTTGGCTCAATCCGGAGATGAAATCATTTGTCATAAAACATTATATGGCTGCACATTTTCCTTGCTCAATAATTGGTATCCGCGGTATAACATCGGTGTAAAAAAAATTGATATGACAAATCTTGAGAATTTGAAAAATGCAACATCTGAAAAAACCAGAGTTGTATACTTTGAATCTCCTTCGAATCCGAATTTAGAGATTATAGACATTTCAGCAGTAACAAAATTAGTCAAAGATGTTAACTCGAAACGAGATGAAAAAACTCAGATTAAAGTTGCTGTTGATAATACTTTTGCTACGCCATATTGTCAGAGGCCAATTACATTAGGAGTTGATTTCGTTGTGCACTCTCTTACAAAAAATATTGGAGGATTTGGGACTGATATGGGTGGTGTTGTTATTTGTCCCAAAAAATACCGAGATGTTATAATGCTTTATAGAAAAGATTTTGGTGCAGTCCTTGGTGCAAAAAGTGCATGGCCAATAGTCGTTTATGGACTAACATCGCTTCCAATAAGATTGCAGAAAGAAATTAAGTCCGCTACAAAGATTGCAGAGTTTCTATCAAATCATCCGGCAATATCATATGTAAATTATCCGGGACTTACTTCATTTAAGTATCATGAAATTGCAAAGAAACAGATGAAGGATTATGAAGGAAATTTTTCCCCTGGAAATATGCTTTACTTTGGTATTAAAGGTAGAAATGCTGAAGAGGGAAAAGCGAACGGGAAGAAAATAATGGACTTCATTGCAGAAAATTCTTATACGATTACACTGGCGGTCAGTCTTGGTCATATTAGAACATTGGTCGAACATCCAGGCTCAATGACACATTCAATGATTCCAGCCGATGAGCAAATTAGAGAAGGAATTGATCCAACTGGCATTCGTATGTCTGTTGGATTAGAAAATCCTGATGATATTATAAAAGATCTATCAGAGGCACTTTCGATTCTTTAATGCAGCCAGTAATTATTAGAAGCACTTTACTTAGTCGATTCGAGAATTTAGTGCATGGTGTTTCTACAGTTTTAGGTGGGGAGGATAATTCCCCATTTAAATTTAATCTCAGTCAAAATGTGGGTGATGAAGTTAAGAATGTTAAATTCAATCGTGAAGCTTTCTTCAGTTTGTTGAAAGTAAATGAGAAAAGTATTGTGTCCCAAAATCAGGTCCATGGCTGTAAAATTTCATACATTAATAAGTCTGCCTTTCTCCAAGAAAACGATGCGTTAATTACTGATAATGAAAATGTTTTCTTAACAGTAAATATTGCAGATTGCATTCCAATTTTGATTTTTGATCCTAAAAAAAAAATAGTCGCAGCAGTTCATTCTGGTTGGCGGGGTACAGAACTAAAAATTCTTCACCATACCCTTGTCAAACTGAAAACTGATCTCATGGTAAATCCGGAAGATTTGTACGTTTATTTTGGTCATTCGATTTGTAAGAATTGTTTTGTAGTGGATTGTGATGTTGCGGTAAAATTTCCAAAGGAAAATGTAAAAATTTTCAAGGAAAAATATTTGATAGATTTACCAGGAATTAATTTCACTTTGCTAAAAAATGAAGGAGTGCGTCAAGAACGGATCCAGATTTCATCTCTCTGCACTTATGAGATGAAAAATTTATTGCATTCTTATCGCCGCGATGGAACAAGATCAGGAAGAATGCTTGCAATTATAGGAATGAGAAGTACAAATTGAATTCTAAAATTTTAATACCTTTTGCCTACATAGCAATCTGCCTTTTTTGGGGTTCAAGCTGGCTGATAATCCAGTTAAGTCTTCCATATTTTCCTCCAATGCTCAACATCGGGATGCGATTCTTCATTGCAGCTGTTGTAATTTACATGATCATGAAATTAAGTGGAATTAAACTTCAACTTGACGCAAAGTCGAACAAAATATATCTTATTCTCGCAATGTTCTCGTACTCAATTCCATTTTGGATGGTATATTGGGCTGAGAGTCATATTCCTTCTTCGCTTGCATCAATTTTATTTGGCGTCTATCCATTTGCAGTTGCAATTCTTTCAAGTATTTTTATTTCTGACGAAAAGTTGACAGCTTATCGTTTCATTGGAATTACAATGGCATTTGTAGGATTAATAATAATTTTTTCTGATAGCTTAAAAATTGACATCGAAAACTATATTACCGGAATGATCTTAGTTGTAACTAGCGCTGTTATGCAAGCGGGAATATCAATCATGATCAAAAAACATGGTAGTTATTTAAATCCATTAAGCATGAATTTTATCCCGTTTCTGTTAGCAGGGATTGGTCTGATACTGTTCAGTTTTCTAGCAGAAGATTTAACCAATGCATCTTTTACAACAATTTCAGTTGGATATGTGCTATACCTTGCATTAATTGTCACGGTTTTTAATTTCACAACTTATTATTGGTTGATGCAAAGAATCTCAGTTGTTATTCTCGCTCTTACTTCTTTTATTACACCAATAGTTGCGGTAATTATCGGTTGGTTATTTCATGATGAACGACTCACTGCAAATGTATTTCTTGGTTCGTTCTTTGTTTTATTCGGAATAATTATTGTAAATTGGCGAGGAATAAAAAAGTTATATCATCAAAGAATTTTCAAGAGCATGTAGTAAATGCAGAGCAGTTTAAAATTAACAAATGCAGTCTTTTATGCTTATCATGGTGTATTCACTGAGGAGCATAATTTGGGAAGAAAATTTGAAGTTGATGCCGAATTATTTTATGATTTTAATGAAGCTTCAAATTCCGATAAACTTGAAGATACGATTGATTATGTCTCGGTTTATAAATACATACATGATATCCTTACCGCAAATAAATTTTATCTTGTTGAAAAAATTTCATTTTTAATTGCAGAAAAAATTCTTGAAAAATTTCAGATTGTAAGCAGAGTGATCATTAACGTTAGAAAGTGTAATCCACCTGTTGGAGGTTTGATTGATAATGTTGAAGCGCAAATAGATTTACATCGAAATGAAATCTGAAGCATTTTTGTCGATTGGCTCAAACGCCGGGAATAGATTTCTAAACGTTTTAAAATCTATTTTGCAACTCGGTTTATCGACTCAAATTCAAATTGTAAAGACTTCTTCAATTTATAAAACTGAACCATATGGTTACAAAGAACAAAAAGAATTCTTAAATTTAGTAGTGAAAGTAAATACAAATTTAGAACCTATTGTATTTATAGAAGAGTTGAAGAAGATAGAGTCTAATATCGGCAGAATTCAAAGAGAACAGTGGCATGAACGCGAGATAGACATTGATATCTTGTTCTATAATAATTCAATAATTAATAGTGGGAGCTTGAAAATTCCTCATCCTGATCTTCAAAATAGAAGATTTGTACTTGAACCATTTTGTGAAATTGAAGATAAATATTATCATCCAGTTATAGGAAAATCTATTCAAGATTTGCTGTACGAATTGAAAGACAATTTAAAAGTTGAAAGATTGACTTAACGATGTCCGAAGTATTAGAAAAAAAAGAAATACGATATATTGCCATTGAAGGGGTCATTGGTGCAGGTAAAACTACACTCGCAAAACTTTTAACAGAAAAACTTAAGGCTGAGCTAGTACTCGAACAATTTGAAGCTAATCCTTTCCTTGATAAATTTTATTCGGATAAAAAGAGATATGCTTTTCAAACTCAAATATTTTTCTTATTAAATCGTTTCCAGCAGCAGCAAAGTATTGTTCAATCAAATTTGTTCTCCGAATATTTGGTAAGTGATTACATTTTTGAGAAAGACAAAATATTCGCTTATCTGAATCTTGCTGGAGACGAGTTGAAACTTTATGAAACTGTTGCTTCCCAGCTCGAAAAAAGTGTAATTAAGCCCGACATTGTAATCTACTTGCAGGCGAGTGTTGATAAATTGATGGATAACATCCATAAACGAAATCGCGATATGGAAAAAAACATGCAGCGCAGTTATATCGAACAACTTGCCGATGCTTACAATCATTTTTTCTTCATGTACAAATCAACTCCGTTGCTTATTGTTAATGCAACTCAAATGGACTTTCTAAAAAATCAACAAGATCTTGAGGAATTAATTAATTTAATATTTAGAAAAGACAGGGCTTTAGTTGAATACTATTCTCCAGAGCCGAAAGGATTGCTCTAAGTGTTACGAGTAATATTTTATGCTATTGTATTTTATTTAGTATACAGATTTATTAAGCTAATCGCCGAGAAATACTTATCTCCGACAAATCAAAAAAATAGTTTTCAAAAAAAGAACAAGCGAGATATAATCGATATTGATTATGAAGAAGTTGATGAAAATGACAAGGGCAAACAGTAATTATTCAATTTCAATTTAAAACTTATTTCATTGAGAAAAATATTTATAAATTTTCTTAAAATATTTTTTAAAGCTCCGAAATCAAATCTACCCAGGCCCGATGAAATTAAAAATATTCTGATAATTCGGCAGCACAATCAATTTGGAGATATGCTTACCTCCGTTCCTTTATTCCGTGCATTAATTGAAAATATTCCCGACTGCAGAATTACTTTAATCGCAAGCCCCGATAACATCAAAGCTGTTAGACAGAATGAAATGTTATCTAACATTATTCTGTTCGATAAGAAAAAATTATTTTCAGTAAGATATATTAAATATTTAGCAACACAGCTAAGGGGAAAAAAGTTTGAACTTGGCTTAGTTCCAGTGACAGTTTCCATCTCGTTCACAAGCGGTATTCTTGTGAGATTGGCAAAATGCAAATATCTTATTGGTCCCAGCTCATTAGACGGAAAATTGTTTTCTGGTAGATTCTTGTTCAACTCTGCAGTAGATTTTGATTGGCGTGAAAATACAGATGTTCATATATCAAAAAGAATTTTGAAAATACTCGAACCAATTAAGATTTCGACAAAAAATTTAAGGAGCCACATTTTAATAACTGAAACAGATCGAGTCTATGCGGACAAGTTTTTCAATGGAGTAGATAAACCGAAAATTGGTCTTCACATTGGCGCAGGTAAAATTCAAAACCGATGGAGTGTGGATAATTTTGCTGAGTTGATGAATAAACTTAATTCAAAATATAATCCGTTTTTCTTTTTAACAGTAGGGCAAATGGATGAAGAATTATATAATCAGTTACATAAAATGATTAATTTTGATTTGATGCCAATGAGAACTCAAACTATACCCCAAATTGCGGCCGTTATCGAAAAATCCGACTTGTTCATCTCAAACGATACAGGAATAATGCATGTTGCGGGAGTCACAAATTGTCCAATGATCTCTTTATTTGGACCGACAAACCCGAAAATGTGGTCACCTATCGGTGAAAATAAATATTTTATAAAAAAAGAAAATGATATAAATTCAATTCAAGTAGACGATGTACTCGAATTTGCAGAAAGAATTTTGAATGAAACATACTAATATTGCAGCGATCGATCTCGGTACTAATTCATTTCATCTTGTTGTAGTTAGACTTGAACAGGGCGGGCATTTCGAGATCATTCACAAACAAAGAGAAGTTGTTCGAATCGCAATGAGAAGCTCAGCAGATATGAAATCACTCTCATCGGCTGGAATTAAAAGAGCAATGCAAGTGCTCCAAATATTTAAAGAGATCGCCGATAAACATAATGCTGAAATCTATGCGGTGGCTACAAGTGCAATTAGGGAAGCTCCAAATCAAAAGCAATTCCTTAATATTGTTAAAGAAAAGTTGGGAATCGATATAAATGTTGTCTCAGGATTTGAAGAAGCCAGATTGATTTATTTAGGTGTTCTGCAGGGAATGAATATTTACAACAAAAAAGTTTTACTGATTGATATCGGCGGTGGAAGTACGGAACTATTAATCGGGAAAAAAGGGAAAATCGAATACGCAGCAAGTGTAAAACTGGGCGCAGTCAGATTAACGTCAAAATATTTTAATAACAATGGGAAATTTACTAAATCAAAGATTGAGTCTTGCAGGAAACATATTTCAGCGGAATTAAATCCAATATTGAGGCAGGTTAGACGTCTTGGCTATACGAATGTAATTGGGACTGCAGGAACTATTCAGGCAATTGGTCATATTCTCCGTGCTGAATTCAATAATAAGCAGAATAATTATGTTCCCCTCCATAATTTTTCTTTTACACAAGCTGAGTATAAAAAGGTTGCTGAGCAGATATTTAATGCACAAACGAAAGAAAAATTATTAGAAATAAATGGAATTGATTCCGGGCGTGTAGATATCATCACCGCAGGCACAATAATATTTGATGAGATTGTTCGTAAGCTGAAGATCAAGAAACTTACGATAAGCGGCTATGCGATGCGTGAAGGAATTATTATAGATGCGATTGAAAAATTTAGTACGAGTGGAGAGGAAAGAAGTAAATTAATGCAGCTTAGGAATGACAGTGTCGTTCAACTGGGAAAGAGTTACAATTTTGATTTTCCGCATTCTGCTCAAGTAAAAAAGATTGTGCTAATATTATTTGATGAGATCCGTAGATTTCACAAGTTTTCTGCTGAAGCAAGAGAACTACTCGAATATGCCGCATTGCTTCATGATATTGGATACCATATCTCGATTGCAAAGCATCACAAACATTCCTACTATTTAATAAAGAATTCCGAAATGCTCGGATTCAACCAGCGTGAAATTGAAATTATAGCAAACATTGCCAGATATCACCGGAAAGCGCTTCCAAAAGAGAATCATGAAAATCTTATACCTTTAGATAAAGAGGATCGAGCACTGGTTGAAAAACTTTCCAGCTTGCTTCGTTTAGCAGACGGTTTGGAAAAAACCCACGCGGCATTAATTAAAGATATTAAAATCAAACCATTGGGGAATGAGTTTTTGATGACTTTGCGATATCTAACTACTCCTCCTGAAACAGAATTGTGGGCTGCTGAAAAAAGAAAACAGGTTTTGGAAGATGTTTTCAAAATTAAATTAAAAATCGAGTTGGAAAAAATTCGGTATTAAGTTTTTCAAAGTTGTCACGGGATTGATTAATGGAAAATTTTAACTATTCAAAATTTGAAACTGAACTGTCTGTCCGCCCAGATGATATTGATATGAACAATCATGTTCATTTCTCAAAATATCTCGATTATGTTCTCGCCGCACGTCATGATCAATTGAAACGATGCTATAAAATGTCGATGGAGGATTTTCATGCAATGGGATATAATTGGGTCGTGAAGAATTGTTTTATAGTGTACAAACGTCCTTTATTTATTAGCGATCATTTCATCGTAAAAACAGGAATTGAGAGCATTAACGCTTCCAGTGCAAAAGTTGCATTTGAAATTATTAAAAAAGAAACCAGAAAACTTTGTGCAGATGGAAATTTCGAATTCACTTTGATAAGCATTGCATCCGGCAAGATCCAAAAAATCCCTCAATCAATAATTGATCATTATTCATTTTAATCCGACTACTGATTTCGCTTCGTCAGACGAAGCATCTATTGAATCTAAAGGGTAATATTAGGTTCTTCCCTGAAGGGGTTCTTCAGACACTTTGTCTGCTTGCCGCAGGTAAATTCAAACTTGTCTGAATTTTTAGACGAATCTGATGAGTTAGAATGACCGTTCTGCAGAACTTAATTTTCAAATTGATTTACTTTACGAACTTTTCACTATAATTGCACATTAACTTCGTTCAGTGTAAGCTTTATAAACTTTATTACTATCTAATCAAATTAAACAGAAATCACTCTTTGCATTTGGGGCGTGCATTTTTTAATTTTGTAAAAATTTTTTGTACAATCTGATACTGTATGTCTAAAGTATATATTGAAGATTTAGCCCGCCATGTTAACTCCGAAGTTGAGCTTAAAGGTTGGATTTATAATAAAAGATCAAGCGGAAAGATTCGTTTTATTGTTTTACGCGACGGCACAGGAATTTGCCAGTGCGTTCTTGTAAAATCAAATCTATCTGAGGAGACTTTCAATCTTTTTGATAAATTAACACAAGAATCCGCGGTTAGGATTGTAGGTAAAGTTAGAAAAGAAAACCGGTCGCCCGGGGGATTCGAGATCGAATTAAAAGAGCTTGAAATTATATCAATTGCCGAAGAATATCCAATTACACCAAAGGATCATGGAATAGAATTTTTGATGGACAGACGACATTTGTGGCTGCGTTCAAGCAGGCAGCATGCTATACTTAGAGTTCGTCATGAAATTATAAAAGCTATTCGTAACTTTTTTGATAACAAGGGATTTACACTTGTTGATTCACCAATTTTAACTCCTGCAGCTTGCGAGGGGACATCTACACTATTTGAAACTAATTACTTTGATTTAGGTAAGGCATTCTTGTCTCAATCAGGTCAACTGTATGCTGAAGCTTCTGCTTTAGCCCTTGGGAAAGTATACACATTTGGTCCCACATTTCGTGCAGAAAAATCAAAAACGCGCCGGCATTTGACCGAATTTTGGATGGTAGAGCCTGAGGTCGCTTTTTTTGATTTGAATGATGACATGGATCTCGCTGAGGAATTCGTTGAATATATAGTTCAGACTGTTTTAAAAAACAGATCACAAGAATTAAAACTGCTTGAAAGGGATATTTCTAAACTGGAAAATGTGAAAAGGCCATTTCCTCGATTGCACTATGAAGAAGCAATTGAAATCTTAAAGAAAGACGGAATTAATTTTGAGTGGGGGAATGATCTCGGCGGAACTGATGAAACGGTTTTAGCAGAAAAATTTGATAAACCTGTTATGATTCATCATTATCCTGCTCAAGTTAAAGCATTTTATATGAAACGCGACCCGAATGATTCTCGATATGCGCTTGCTGTTGATATGTTAGCTCCGGAAGGATATGGTGAAATAATTGGCGGAAGTCAAAGAGAAGATAACTATGACTTACTTCTCCATCGGATCAAAGAACATTATCTGCCTCAGGAAGCATTCGATTGGTATCTCGATCTTAGAAGATTTGGCAGTGTTCCTCATGCCGGTTTTGGATTAGGTGTTGAAAGAACTGTCGCTTGGATCTGTAAGCTTGATCACCTTCGTGAAACGATTCCATTTCCCAGAATGATTTATAGAAACACTCCTTAAGTAAATGTAGAATGAGGATTTGGGAATGCGGAATTTGATTTTACACTCAATTTTTGTGAAAAGAAAAATTCAAAATTTTATAAATTCTAATAACTAAATGTTTGAAATTATTCTCTTTATATTCTTTGCATTGACTGCTGTCACATCTGCAGTCATTATGATTACACGGGCTAATCCGGTTATCTCGGCAATTTTTTTGATAATCAATTTTTTCGCACTTGCAGGATTGTATCTTGTTCTTAATGCTCAGTTTATAGCGGCGCTTCAGATTTTAGTTTATGCCGGTGCTATAATGGTACTTTTCGTTTTTGTGATCATGCTTCTAAATCTTGATGATGAAGAAGCTTTGACAGATAGATTCAACATTAAGAGAATAGCGGCGATATCTGTCGGTGTAGTGATTTTCATTCAAATTGCGTATGTAATTCTTTTTAAAGGGAATTCTGCAATAAACTATCCGCAATCGAATAATTCTGTGACAGCCGGAAAGATCGAAAGTATCGGGATGCAATTATTTACTACTTATTTGATCCCATTTGAAATCACTTCTATGCTTTTGATTGCAGCGATGATTGGGGCTATTGTATTAGCAAAAAGGAAATTCGAATGATCGGAATTGAATTTTATTTAATAGTAAGTGCATTAATGTTTTGTATAGGTGTCGTCGGTGTGATCACCCGTCGAAATGCGATTATCGTTTTTATGTCTATTGAGTTGATGTTGAATTCTGTGAATCTAACATTTGTTACATTTTCATCTTTTCTTGGAGATAGTGCAGGACAAATTTTTGTATTCTTTGTCATGACTGTCGCTGCAGCAGAAGCTGCTGTTGGTCTTGCAATAATAATCGCAATCTTCAGAAATAAATTAACTGTTAACTTAGACGAAATTAATATTCTCAAGTGGTAATCTGATTGATGTTTACAAATTTAATTTACCTCGCAGTTTTTTTTCCTCTGATTGGATTCATTTTAAATTCATTTCTTGGGAGAAAAATCAAAAGTGAAAAAGTTGTTGGAATTATCGGAAGTGGTGCTGTCGGTTTAGCATTTTTGATTTCCGCTTTTTCATTTTTTGAAGTATTAGCTCTTCCAGTCGATGAACGAACTATTATAGTAACCCTCTTCCAGTGGATGAAAGTGGCAAACCTTGATATTTCATTTGGCTACCAAGTTGACCCGCTTTCGCTGGTGATGAGTCTGATTGTCACTGGTGTTGGACTTTTAATTCATGTTTACTCAATTGGATATATGCATGGAGATAAGGGATTTGCGAGATTCTTTGCTTATTTAAATTTATTCATCTTCATGATGATGAATTTGATTTTAGCGGATAATTTTGTTCTGCTATTTTTAGGATGGGAAGGAGTCGGGCTTTGTTCATATCTATTAATTGGATTTTGGTATGATAGAAAATTCGAAAAGAGCACTACTGCTGATGCTGCAAAAAAAGCTTTTATAGTGAATCGAATTGGCGACTTCGGATTTTTACTCGGAATGTTCTTAATTTATATGACCTACGGCAGCTTGAAATTTTCAGAGGTATTTTTATTTGCAGATAAAATTCCAGTTCCTGAGATTACATTAACTTTAATAACTTTGTTTTTATTTATTGGAGCAACAGGAAAATCAGCACAGATTCCCTTATTTGTATGGCTTCCGGATGCGATGGCGGGTCCAACACCTGTTTCTGCACTCATTCATGCTGCAACTATGGTGACTGCAGGTGTATATATGGTATCAAGGTGTTCTATTTTATTCATTCAAGCAGAAACTACAATGATGATCATTGCAGTGATTGGGCTTGCAACAGCTTTCATTGCAGCAACAATTGGCTTAGTGCAGAACGATATTAAAAAAGTTTTAGCGTACTCTACAGTCAGTCAACTCGGATTTATGTTCCTCGCACTTGGAGTTGGCGCCTTCACTGCTGGAATTTTTCACTTAATGACTCATGCTTTTTTCAAAGCTTTATTATTTCTTGGTGCGGGTTCAGTAATTCATGCAATGCATGATGAACAAGACATTCGAAAAATGGGTGGATTAAAATCGATCATGCCGAAAACTTATTGGACGTTTTTAGCTGCAGCACTTGCAATTTCTGGTATCCCACCCCTATCAGGATTTTTCTCGAAAGATGAAATACTTTGGAAATCATTTGCGGATGGATCGAGCATACTTTATGTGATTGCCATTACAACTGCAATGATGACTGCATTTTATATTTTTAGATTATTCTTCTTGACATTTGAAGGAAAGAGAAGATGGTCTGAGCAACTACATCTGCATGAATCTCCTTCAGTGATGACAGTGCCTTTGATTATTCTCGGAGTTCTATCAGTCATTGGCGGCTTGATAGGGATGCCCGCACTCTTTGTCGGCGAAAATGGAAATCTGTTTGCATCATGGCTGGCTCCAGTATTTCAGCCTGCTCTAAGTAAAATAACTCATTATGGAGAACATTCTCATACGACAGAATTTCTACTAATGATTTTATCAGCAGGGATTGCTGTGGTTTCAATTTATCTTGCAAGAAAATTCTATCTTCAAAATATTAGACCGATTACTTCACTTGTAAATAATTTTACAAAACTGTATAAACTTCTGCTCAACAAATATTGGATTGATGAAGTCTACGATCTTCTCGTTGTTAATCCTATAAAAACTGCATCTGAAAAATTTCTGTGGAAAGTTAATGACGTTAAGATCATTGATGGATTCTTGAATGGGACTGCGGCATTTTTTGATTCAGGAAGCAAGTTCATTCGAAAGATCCAAAATGGAGTTGCACAGTTTTACGCTCTCGTAATGGTTTTTGGAATCGCTATAATACTTTTTATACTTTTCATTTTTTAATATGCTGGAAAATTACATTTTAACTGCGACAATTTTTATACCGCTGATTGGTGCGGTGGTACTTCTTTTTATTAATTCCGAGAAAAGTAATCTGTTAAAATATACTGCATTGAGCTTTTCTTTAGTCACATTCATTGTTTCTTTATTTCTTTATTTTGGTTTTGACTCATTAAAATCAGAGTTTCAATTCCTTACAAAAATAGAATGGATTAAAAGTCTGAATGCAAGCTATCACATCGGGATTGATGGAATTTCATTACTTCTAATTCTGCTCACGACTTTTATCACACCGATTACTTTAATTTCATCCTGGGAGAGCATTCAGAAAAAAGTGAAAGAATTCTTATTCTTTTTCCTTGTGCTGGAAACAGGAATGATCGGTGTGTTTGCCTCGCTTGATTTATTCCTTTTCTACATCTTTTGGGAATCAATGCTCATTCCAATGTACTTCATTATTGGAATATGGGGCGGTGAAAGAAAAATTTACGCTGCTGTAAAATTTTTCATTTATACAATGTTCGGCAGTTTGCTAATGCTCGTTGCAATTATTGCTCTCGGAATTTATGGAATGAACAGTATTGGATATTTTACAACTGATTTTCTGATTCTCAAAAATGTAGCTCCACAATTAACGCAATCGGTTCAGCTATTAATGTTTTTAGGTTTTGCATTAAGCTTCGCTATTAAGGTTCCACTTTTCCCATTTCACACGTGGTTACCCGATGCCCACGTTGAAGCACCAACAGCCGGCAGTGTCATTCTTGCTGGAGTTTTATTGAAAATGGGTACCTATGGATTAGTTCGTTTTTGTCTTCCTATGTTCCCGCAAGTTTCAATTGATTTGGCTCCTTATATAAGTGCATTGGCAATCGTTGGAATCATTTACGGTGCCTTAGTTGCTATGGTGCAGCCTGATATGAAAAAATTGATCGCATATAGTTCAGTAAGCCATTTGGGATTTGTTGTACTTGGAATTTTTGCAATGAACATTGAAAGCTTGCAAGGAGCTGTAATCCAGATGATAAATCACGGCTTATCTACTGGGGCTCTCTTTTTGATGGTTGGAATGATATATGACAGACGTCATACAAGATTGATTTCGGAATATGGCGGGATCGCAAAACAAGTTCCAATTTTTTCGACGATCCTTTTAATTGTTTCACTTAGTTCGATTGGATTACCTTTATTAAATGGATTCATTGGTGAGTTTTTAATTTTAATTGGTACTTTTAAATCTGCTGTATTAGCAAGGTGGTGGTTTGCTGCACTCGCTGCAACCGGAGTCATTTTCGCTGCTATTTATCTATTGTGGATGTATCAACGAATTGTTTTTGGAAAGATGGAAAATCCACAAAATGAAAAACTGAATGATCTAAACAAGAGGGAAATTGGATTATTAATTCCAATTTTAATATTTATTGTTTGGATTGGTATTTATCCTTCAACCTTTCTTAATAAATCAGAAGAATCTGTAAAAAATATTTTAAGGGACGTTGATCAAATTAAAAAAGAGTTAGTAGTTATAAATCCTAAGATAAATTGATGAAAAAAATAATATTCTTATTTGCACTTTTATTTTTATTACTTACGCATACCGAATTCGGATTAGCGAATTCTTCATTAGCAAGCGTGAGCGATACAACATCCCAGACACTCTCAACTGCAGCTTCTTCACATGCTGAAAAAACTTTGCCATCCGCATTTATGGTAATTCCATTTGTGGTTTTATTGCTGATGATCGCGACTGGTCCATTATTTTACAAACATTTTTGGGAACATCACTATCCTAAGGTTGCAATTTTTCTTGGGATGATTACTGTTACTTATTATTTGGTTGTATTAAAAGACTCTCACAGTTTAATTCACACGCTGGAGGAGTATCTTTCATTTATAGCTTTGCTGACTTCTCTTTTTGTTGCTTCAGGCGGAATATTAATTAAGATCGATCGAAAGTCAACGCCATTTGCAAATGTTATTTTATTGTTATTCGGCGCATTGATCTCTAATCTCATTGGAACAACCGGAGCCTCAATGCTATTGATCCGTCCATTTCTTAGGATGAATCGTGATAGAATTAATACGTATCATGTAGTGTTCTTCATTTTTATAGTGAGCAACATGGGAGGCGGTTTGACACCTATTGGGGATCCTCCGTTGTTTCTTGGTTTTTTGAGAGGAGTTGATTTCTTTTGGGTCGCAACACATGTTTGGCACATCTGGTTAATTGGTGTATTGAGTATTTTAATTGTATTTTATTTCATTGATAAAAGAAACAGTGGTAAAGGAGAATCTGTTACTGAGTACACCGGAAAAATTGAACTTCGCGGCGCAAAGAATTTTATATACTTGTTAATTGTCATTATCTCAGTTTTTCTCGATCCAAAAGTTTTGAGCTGGGTTCCGAGTCTCCATCCACTCCCATTTGGAATTCGAGAAATCATAATGTTCTCCGTTGCCTTTTTCTCGTATAAGTTTGCGAATAAAGAGGCGCTTAAAGGGAATGAATTTGACTTTGATCCTATCAAAGAAGTTGCATTTTTATTTATAGGAATTTTTGCAACAATGATCCCTGCACTTCAATTAATTGCATATGAGACAAAAGTTTATGGTGCTCAATTGACTGCAGATATTTTTTATTGGGGGACTGGAATACTCTCGGCATTTCTTGATAATGCACCCACATATCTAAACTTTTTGAGTGCAGCAATGGGCAAGTTTGGATTAAATATTGATCTTTACCAAGATGTACATCATTTTCAAGAACAGGATCCGATTTATTTAATGGCTATTTCTGTGGCTGCTGTATTTTTCGGTGCAATGACTTACATAGGTAATGGTCCAAACTTCATGGTAAAATCAATTTCTGAGCGTGCTGGCATTGAAGTGCCGAGCTTTATCGGATATCTTGTTAAATATGCAATTCCAATTTTAATTCCGATCTTTACAATTATTTGGTTAGTATTCTTTTATGGCAGAGGTTAATATGAACACGATAAAAAAAGCTTTAGAAGAAAAGAAAAATGGTCTTTACTATGGCAATAGAATTATTTTACCATTTAACTGCACTTTGCTTAAGCTGATCTATCAATCAGAAATCATTTATGATTTCTCACACTGCAGCAGCGAAGTGATAGTATCTGAAGGTGAAAATTTTACTGACATTTACATGAAGAGACACAAATATCTGAAAGATGATATTTCGAAGTATGAAAATATTAAAATAGTTACCGCCGAGAAGGGGAGTGATATCTTTGATTTCTCAAATCATGTTAAACTCATACTTACACTGAATGACGACCATAGAATTATAATTGAAACACCAACCGACGATCAAGTCTTTATAGATTAATATGGATATAAATTCATTTATAAATATTTTACCGATTCTTCTAATAACTCTTTTGGCTTTAGTCGCAATATTAATTGAAGCATTTATTAAGAAAAGTGAATCGATTCTTCATTGGCTGACAGTGATTGGAACGTTCGGTATTGCAGCTTATTCTCTCCTTAGCATTCATGAGCAATATCTGAATTTTTCAGGTATGATACATTCTGGGGGAATCACGCATGTTTTTTATTTTGCGTTTTTAGTAACTACTGGAATGATAGCTTTAGTTTCAAAGAATTACATGACAAAAATTCAGTTTCATCATGGAGAATATTACTTACTTCTCATGCTTGCCGCATTAGGAATGATGGTAATGGCTTCATCCCGAGATCTGATGCTCACTTTCCTTGGATTAGAATTGATGTCGGTAAGTTTTTATGTTCTTGCGGGATTCAATCGAAAAAAACTTTTAAATAACGAAGCTTCATTAAAGTATTTTTTACTTGGTGCATTTGCAACTGGTTTTTTACTGTATGGAATTGCTCTTATTTATGGATCGGCAAAAACAACAAGCATTTCGACAATCGTTGGTTCTTTTCCATCACTCCTTTCTAATGTAGTCTTTACACTTGGATTAATTCTTTTTTTAATTGGTTTATCTTTCAAAATCGCAGCATTTCCGTTTCACATGTGGGTGCCGGATGTTTATGAAGGTAGTCCAACAACAGTTACTGCGTTCATGTCTACTGCGGGAAAAATGGCAGCCTTTGCTGCTATAATTGTTTCGCTATATGGTTCTACAATACAACCTCAAATGTTTTCAGATTTAGGAAACATACTCGCTATACTTTCAGTTTTGAGTATGCTTTTTGGAAGTATTGTTGCTCTGGCACAAACTAATTTAAAACGAATGCTTGCTTATTCAAGTATTGCGCATGCAGGTTATATGCTGATTGGAATTGCAGCCGCAAACAAGCTCGGATTGAGCGGAGTTATTTATTATTTGATCGTTTATGCTTTTATGAACATTGGAGCGTTTTTAATTATTTCACTATTTGAAGATTCTACAGATAAGAGAATTCAGCTCGACGATTTAGCCGGATTGGTCAATCAAAAACCATTGATTGCAGCTTTTATGGCGATGTTCATGTTTGCTTTATCAGGGCTTCCTCCATTTGGTGGTTTCTTTGGTAAGTATTATGTCTTCGTTTCTGCGATCGATGCAGGCATGACGTGGCTGGCTGTGATCGGTGTTTTATCTAGTGTTATCGCTGTCTATTTTTATTTGCGTGTAATCATATACATGTATTTTAGAGAGACTCAAGTTTATATCTCCGCAAACTATTCATTTACTGAAAATTTTGTATTAGTCGTAAGTATTTTGATTGTGCTGCACATGGGAATTTTCCCTTCGACAGTGCTCGATTTGATCACTAGATATTTATAACGTAATTTAATTTTAATCGAGCTTAATAATAAAATTGCATGATTAAAGTTGTAACATCGTCAGAGATTAAAAAATTAGATCAACTCGCCTCCTCGTACTATAAAATTCCCTCAATTATTCTAATGGAAAACGCTGCCATCGGTGTTGTGGATTTCATAACAGAATATTTATGTAAAACAAACCAGATAGATCGTATTTTAATTCTTTGCGGACACGGCAATAATGGAGGTGATGGTTTCGCAATCGCACGGCATCTAGTTATTCGTGGATTTGATGTTACCGTCCAATTTGTTGGTGAACAAAAAAAACTATCGAAAGATGCAAAAACGAATTTTGAAATTCTTAAGAAGTTCGAAAAATATGAATCCAATTTAAAGATCATATTAACTCGGAAACCGATTTCACTCAGGAATGCTGCTGATACAAATTTAGTGATCGACGCAATGCTTGGTACAGGATTAAACTCTGCTCTCCGAAAACCTTATAATAAAATTGTAAATTGGATAAATAAAGTTGATGCAATCAAACTCGCAGTTGATCACCCCACTGGCTTATCGAGTGATGATGGATTTGTTCCGAATTATTGCTTCGAAGCTGACTATACTTTAACCATGGGCCTTCCAAAAATCGGTACACTAATAAATGAGGGGCCTAAAAATTCCGGACAATTAGAGATTGTTGACATATCTTATCCAAATTCATTGTCCAGCAAATCAGAAATTAAGTCCTCCTTGATAGAAATCTCTGATGTAAAATCATTTCTCCCCAAAAGAAACTTAGACTCACATAAATATTCAGTCGGTAAAGTACTCGGAATTTCTGGTTCAAAAGGATTGACTGGCGCAGCAATCATGTCATCTGAATCTGCACTTCTTGCCGGATGCGGCGGAGTACTTCAATTAACCACGAATAAGCTGCAAAATGTTTTTTCCAAAAAGTTAAAAGAGGTAATGACATTTTCTGTTGAAAGTGAAAATTATTTCCTTGCTACTTCTGATTTTAAAAAGATAAAACCAAAAATTGAATGGGCGGATATTCTGATGATTGGACCTGGGCTTGGTAGAAAAAACGAAACCGCAGAATTGCTATGGGAAATCTTTACTAAGTTTCCCAAAAAGAAAAAAGTTTTAGATGCTGATGGATTAAATTTATTAGCGGATCAAATTATTTCGAAGAACTTAGACCTCTCGAATTCTATTTTAACCCCTCATCTCGGTGAATTCTCGAGATTAATTCGAAAAGATGTTGAGTTCATCAAGCGAAATTTACTGCAAGCAGGCAGCAAGTTTGCCAAGAATAATAGGTGCATTTTAGTTCTGAAGGGAGCTCCAACTATCATCTTCGATGAAAAAGGAAATAGTTATATCAATTCTACTGGAAATCCGGGAATGGCAACAGTTGGAATGGGAGATGTATTGACCGGTATCATTTCCGGACTTTACTCCCAAGGAATATCCGCGATTGAAGCTGCGATCTGCGGTGTATTCATTCACGGACTTTCTGGAGATATAGCAAAGAGAAGAAAGAACGAATTTAGCTTGATCTCTTCGGATGTTCAGCAAAATATCTCGAGAGCATTCAGCCTTATTATTTCAGGCTGATGATGATATCTGGAACATAAAAAAAATCAATTAGTTACAAATTTGTGGTTGAAAGTTTTATGCAGTTGGTTTAACTTACAATCAAATTTTAAGATAAAGGACGAGAACGATGCCAGTATTAAAGACACCCAAAGCAGACTTAAAACGGAAATATCAGAGAGTCTTCGAAATATCATTGATCATGGCTTTAACGGTTTTAATTATCGCATTTAAGTTTTTCCCAACTTTCGAAGGTTCTGGCGCTGAAATGCAGGCAGTGCAAGAATTAGTTAACGTTGAAGATATCGTTAAAACGAAGCAAGAAAACAAACCACCGCCCCCGCCAAAACCTCCGATTCCAATTGAAGCACCATCTGATGATGTACTTGAAGATATTGAAATTGGAAGCACGGAAATAGACCTATCACAAACATTTGAAGCTCCACCTCCACCCCCAAAAGAGACTAAAGTGATCGAAGAGGAAGTGACATATTTTGAAGTCGTTGAAGATATGCCTGAACCAATTGGCGGTATTCAAGCGATTCAATCCAAAATTACTTACCCGGAAATTGCAAAGAGAGCGGGAGTCGAAGGAAAAGTTTATATCTTAGCTTATGTCAATGAACAAGGTGAAGTCACTAAGACAGAAGTTTTACGAGGAATAGGTGCTGGATGTGATGAAGCAGCAGAAAAAGCTGTGAGGGATACTAAATTCAAACCAGGCAAGCAGAGGGGAAAACCAGTCAAAGTTAAAGTTGCTGTTCCAATTGTGTTCACATTGAAATAAGCTTTCATTATAACTTATTAAGCTGCTCTTGTTAAAGTTGAGTTTTCACAATCATTTTTCTGCCATCTGGACGAAAAATAATTGCCTTCGGAAGGCAAGCATTGAACCAAATAAATTGGATGGCTCTCGTTCACTTACTAAATCAGTCTGAGTACAGCAGCATGAATCAATTTTAATTCTGCTTGAAGCTAGAAGCAGATTATAAAAACATCTCGAAACAACCATTAATACAGCTCTGCATTTGATGAAGTCTCAACGGATTTTGTGCCCCATTCATAAATCCAACATTTAAACGGCTTATTTATTTTTTTTCTTCTAAACTAAGAATACAGGTATATTCTTTTCTTTTCAGATGGAACAATAAATCCGTTGAAATTTCATCCCCAATCATTTTTAATTTGATAAAGCCATAAACTGTAAAGACCAAAGTGTCACATTATCTCCAGCAGTTAAAATGACTTTTTATTAAGTAAATTGAGCTTTAATGATTTACAGAAACAATAAATCCATTCAGTCGAATAGTTATTAGACAATTGCCGCTGAAATAAAAGAATTCATACTTGTACAAAAAAAAGCCCGCATATCTGCGGGCTTTGTATGCAATATGAATTACCGGGCGTTACTTGATTAACACCATCTTTTTAGTTTGACTGAATTCACCTGCAGTCAATCTATAGATGTAGGTACCGCTTGCAAGTCTCGATGCATTGAATTCATAGTTATACTCACCAGCGTTCATTGTTTCATTCTTTATCAATGTTGCAACGAGTTCACCAAGCACATTGTAAATCATCAATGACACAGCACTCTCTTTCGGCAATCCAAATCGTATCGTAGTATTTGGATTGAATGGATTCGGATAATTTTGATACAGAGAGTATTCTTTCGGGATTTCGAACTCAGTTTCTACTCCAACTAAAACTACATCTTTAAGATGTGACGAGTCGGGTAAAACAGCAAATGTATCAACTACTACTGCTGAACTTAGATAGCGATGCATTTTGAGAGTATGATCGGCACCAAATCCACCTTCATTGTCGTTTCCACCGCCATTGTTTGCGGCATCGCCAAAGTTAGCTCCATATTTGTATTTAACGGTTAATACCGTATATGGTGGGAAGTTTATTATACCGGAGAATTTTCTGTCACCAGGTGTAACATCGCCATGTGTACCATCATCATATAGTCTGATCATTTTTGACACATCTGTATTAGGCCAACCGCCACCCGGCCATTGCAATGGACTTGCACTCCCAGCAACATGTATAGTATTCATAGCTGGGAATGGCTGACCATTGATAACACTCACCGCTGTTGGCGGGACATAAACAGTAAATAACAATGTTGCCGGTTGATTTAATACTGTTGCTAACGTACCATTATTAAAGCTACCGCTGTAAGTTGCCATACCAGATGAAATATCAGCGGCAGTGAAAGTATAAATTCTATTTTCTACGCTTTCCCAATTATTTGGAGTGTACCAGAATTTGAATTCTATATTTTCACCTTCAGCCCCAAGAATTGTGAATGTACCTTCGTAGATATCTGGATTTAAAGGATTTGGAATTAAACGATTAGCTTTCGGTGTCCATCCTTGGAATGAACCATTAACAGAAACCGTATCAACTGCTGGATTGAATCTGCCTGATAGTCTTTCGAGTTCCATATTAACAGAGAAATACATACTTACGTTTTTGGATACTTTGTCATCTCTGTCAAAATACCCACCATCAACGATTTGCGCACCGTCAACGAGTGTGTATTCTCTATTCGGATCGCTTTCCCATCTATCTTGTGATGCGCTTACATCTACATACATGAATTTAAATTGTAAAACAGTTCCAGCAGTTCCGATGTTCGCAATCGTTACTGTGTAGATTGAATCACCATCACCATCGGACAGTTGATTGGTAGTTCCCCATCCATTAAATGAACCTCTAACATACAGTAAATCCTCCGCTGGATTAAATGCGCCTTCAAGAATTTTCACTTTCATGTTAACTTTAAAAGTGACCACTGGTGCTAAGTATGCAACAAAGTCTGTTGCATAATATCTTGGCTGGATTTGATATCCGCCAAAATAAACAGATGCAGATGGAGTGAATTGTGTAGCAACGCCTATTACTGAGACTGGATACGATACTTCTGTTTGACCATCTATATCAGTGTCTGCATCTATTCTCATGATAACTGTATCAGTTCCTGTTGAGCTCATTAGCATATTTGCATTTGAACCAGTTGCAGGCCAAGCTGGCGAACCAGCACGTTTTGAAAGTCCATTGATCCTGATCAATTTACCTTCGTATGTCTCACCGTTATTATTGAAATTTGCTACTGTTACAACCTCTGGGGCAGGGACAAATGCATTTTTCTTTAAGACGCGAATATTTTGATTATTTGCCGTAAAAGGTACGATTTCAGTCAAACCACGATAATGGTCTAATGTACCTGTAACTAAAACCGAATCTCCAAGATCAAATGGCATTACTGTACCGGATTTATATAAATTCATTCCTGCAGTATGATCTTGAATATAATATGATGTTGCCGTTCCGACGTAATTTGGCGATGTAATTACACCAGTAACCGTCATTGTATCACCGGTAACTTTTAAATCAGGTATGCCGTCATTGTTGGCATCAACTCTTGCTTGCGCGAGAGTATAGTATTTTATATGGTCGAGGATAACCAAAGGAACACGTAAGCCTGTTCCGTCCCACTCATTAGTATAGATAACTTCAAGTTTAGCATCTCCATCAACATTTGCAATGTTGATTACCCCAAATCTTCCATCTGAAGCAATACCTTTATCGATTAGGGAAGTTTCATAGCTGCTGGGACTTGTAATTGAACCACCAAGATATTTCATTCGAACTATACTGCCAACATTTGTTGCATTGAATGTTCCAAATACAAAATCGAGTTTGCCGTCTCTATCAATATCTCCATAATCCGATCCAACTAAACGACCTGCAGCTCCAATCAGAGTACTAAAATCGGCAATCTGAGTAGCCGTAAGAACGCCAGGGGCTGTTTCTTGGAGTAACAAAACAACTTTCGGATCACCAGCTGTAAACCCTCCTCCGATGACAATCTCTTTAGTATTATCATTGTTAAGGTCTACTACACAAGCACTTTTCCATGGTCCGCCAGTGACTAATCCGACCTGAGAAGTTCCTTTCGACCAAGCTCCCGAACTGTAAGTAAAAGGTGTAACATCCCCATTAGCGTGGAAGAGATATACAGTACTTCCAAGAATAGCTAAATCATATAAAGTTGAAGTCGATACTCCCGTAACACCAAGAGCAGAATATTCCATTGTCCAGATTTCAGATCCATCTCCATTATCAGGGATGTTATTTACCGAAATAACTCCGAATCTATGGCCTGAAACTCGGCTTACAAAAATTAATTCTGGTGTAGTGTCATTATCAATATCATTGATGAACCACCTAATTGGTCGTAAGTTAGTATTGTCTGCAACACCCATATTCCATTGAGCGTTAGGTTTGAAATTAGTGCCATCTGGTACACCCAGAATGTCACTGCCATCCCCTTTAACTTCAAATACGACGACACGAGGAGGATTTAGATTTCCAGTTTCAAGAAAATTTACTGGTCCCCATATTACCTCTTTCTTGCCATCTTTGTCTAAATCACCAACGGTAAGCGCTGGATATGTATTTTGTTTGGGAATATTTAAAGTGGCTCTCCAAACAGTATCCCATTTTGTACCATCGAATTCGAATTTATAAATTCGTGGAATTAATTCTCCTGGGCCAGCATCGGTATAGTTACTATTTACAGCGTAAATTTCAACTTTACCATCGTTGTCGAGGTCGACACCTGAGACAATGTTGCCAAATCCTGCGGTCTCAATTGTTGGAGGGGCAATTGTTGTTTGTCTCACAAATCTCTCCACTTGGGCATAAGTGTTCGCAATTCCTATCCCGAATAGGAGGAGTGTGAGAAATACAAAATATATTTTTTTCATAAGTACTCCTTTAATTGATTTATGATTTAGTTATTTAATTAGAGACATTTTTTTGTTCAAAGTTTGTTTTGCATTTTTTAGCGAATAGATATAAGTTCCTGATGCTAATTTAGATGCATCAAACGTTACTTTATAATTTCCTTTCTCAAATTCGGCACCGCCGATAAGTTCAGTAACGAGTTCTCCAAGAGAATTGTAAACTATCAAGCTAACATTAGATTTTTCGATCACAGAGAATTCAATTGTAGTCTGCGGGTTGAATGGATTAGGATAGTTCTGATGCAATTCAAATGAAGTTGGAATTTTATCAGTTTTTTCAACGCTAAGAATTACGATTGGAACTGTGGGTAAAGTACCATTGTATTTCCATTTGTCAACTGTCCACCCATAATGAGAAACAGAATACAGGTTAAATGAATTATCAACATCTACATTATAAACTGAAGTATAACCAGAAACGTCGCCTTGTTTACCACCATCACCTCGATTACTGTAAGAGCCTGTTTTCTTGTAATTCCAATCAGCCATATCGATCATTCCAAGTCTTTCTCCAGTATTAGGATTTAATACATAAGCTCTGCCGTATGAATAAGCTGCACTTCCACCAAGAAGGACATCACACGCGACAAATAGTAAATTCTTTGTTGGCATTATCTTCATACCCATTGGACCAGGTCTTGAAGTTGGAGAATTAGGTACAGTATCATTATAAGTGAAATTAAATCCAGTATATTTTGTATACCCAGTGGCAGGGCTTCCAGTATAACAATAAATTTTTCTTGTAGTGTAATTTGAAACATAAATCAACGTTCCCGCTTTATTCACTGCTACACCTCTAATATAACCTGGTTCAGGCAATGTTATTGTCTGAAGTGGAGTTGATGAATGCAAGAATCCCCAATTGACGTCATTATTAATAGAGTTGTAAACCAGAACCTTTCCAGCATTTGTGGAATCCCCTTCTTTTGTGACATAAACTAAGCCAGCTTGATCGACATCGATTCCAAATATTGGTTTGTTATCCCCAGTGGACATTCTCCACTCGGTTGAGTATACGCTGTCAGTCCGAACGGCAAATACCAAAATATTTCTATCAACGGTATCATTGTTCGCCACGTAAACAAGACTATCACTTCCAACAGCGATATCCCAAGGTTTTAGCATATCAACAACGTCGAATCCACTGATCCATTGCTGTCTATACCCGCCTACACCACTTGTACCATAAGGGTACCTTCCAATGCGTCCATTTGCTGAATCTGCATTTTTATATGCAACCAGGTAGGCGGTGTTATTAGTTGGTCTATTTACAAGTGCAACGAAATTATTTTCGGAAAAAACTCCGACGCTGGGAGTGTTATATCCCGTTGAATTTGGTTGATCGTCCCAAGTTGCATAAGCACAGTACCAGAGTGAATCTATCATTTGTGCATTAGTGAAGTTAACGATCCCCAAAAAAAGAATTAAAAAAAACGTAATTTTCTTCATAGCTCTCCTGAGTTAGTTTTTATTTTATATTTATTTGCATTATGTACCGGTCGGATATTTATCCATTTCTAAACCTAAAGTTAAACTTTTGGCGTTAAAAATCAATATTAATCGACAAATGTTTTAGAGAATTAAAGATTCAGTTTAGCCCGAAAAAAGCTCAACCAATCGTTATTGTATTTTTTTTATTGAATGCATAACTTGACAACTGATTAAATGACAATTCTGTTGATCAAAAATTACTCTCGGCAAGTCCTTTCCATTGCATTGCCGGCAATTGCGGGATTGTCGAGCCACATAATCGTTGCGATAGTTGATACTGCAATGGTTGGCAGACTCGAAAACGCAAAATACAGTCTTGCTGCTATGGGTATTGGAGTACTAGCTACCTGGGCAGTTACAAGTTTTTTTTCAAGTCTGAGTACGGGCACTCATGTTTTAGTTGCGAGGCGTGAAGGGGAAGGGGATTTTCTCGAGTGCCGAAAGATTTTAAATACTTCACTAATACTTTCTTTCCTTATTGGAGTTGTATTTGGAACAATAATTTTCTTCGGTGCTTCGTCATTTACATTTTTAATTTCTGCTGATCCAATTGTTGAAAAACTTTCTGGCGAGTACATATCGATCAGATTTCTTTCCCTACCATTTTTTTTAATGATCGTATCATATCGTGGATTCTTTTTTGGGATCGGACATACGAAAATTTTTATGATTTCTGGAATCATTCTAAATATTGTAAACATTTTCTTTAATTGGGTTTTTATTTATGGAAATTTGGGTGCGCCTAAACTTGGTTTAACGGGCGCAGCTCTTGCTTCAGCAATTGCAACAGTTGTCGACTTCTTTTTTTATTTGTATGTAACATTTTTGCATTATTATCGAAAAAAATACAAAAATCCTGGTTCCTTTAATTTCGATTTAAAAGCAATGACTCAAATAATAAAATTATCTCTGCCGGTTTCTTTCCAGAATATTTTTATTCTAGTTGGATTTTTAAGTTTCATTGCAATAATCGGTTTGATTGGGACACTCGAACAAGCTGCAACTCAGACCGTTATTTCATCAATATTTATTTCGCTTCTGCCTTGTTTCGGATTTGGAATTGCAGCTCAGACTCTAGTGGGTAATAAACTTGGCTTGAAAGAATTCGAGAATGCCAAAAAACTTGGGAATGAAACTTTAAAACTAGTAACGATTTTTACTTTATTCATTGCATTTATTTTCATTGTGTTTCCAGAATTTATTCTGAGAATAATAACCACCGATGAAACAATTGTGCAGGCAGCTATTACACCTTTAAGAATTGCTGGATTTGCTCAGATATTTTACGGTGCTGCGATTGTGTTAGCGAATATAATCCAAACTGCTGGATTAACGCTTTATGTAATGTTATCTGAAGTGATAACCAATTGGATAATTTTCATCCCGCTTGTATATTTATTTGGAGTTGTCTTTGATTTTGGTTTTGTTGCAACATGGTTCAGTCTTCCCATTTATATCATTTCTTATTTGCTGCTTCTGCTTATTAAATATGCTTCAGGTAAATGGATGTTAAAAAAAGTATGAATTTTTTCTTAACTCGGCTTTCAAAAATTAACTCACTAGCCATTTTAGCGGCAATACTGATTCTGTTTAAAATTATTCTTAACTCAAACGAATCGTTAATCTTTGTGATTGTGTTTGACTTGGTGTTGATATCCTTTTTCTTCCTGTTAACCTCATACTTTTACGATTTGCTTCGCAATAAGAAAACACAACCATTAAGTTTAATAATAAACATAATCGTTGTCGGAGCCGTCCTACTTTTTTTATCGGCATTATCGTTTAGTCTCTTTGAAAACATTTTTTCAAGTATTCGAGATGTTTTAAGGGAGGGAAATGTATTTGTTCTGATACTTTCTTCTTTTTATTCGATCATTGTTCTCATCGGCTCTGCTTATTTAATTTCTATTTTAACTTATCTTTTCTTTTTGAAACAGAAAAAAAATCTACGGTTGTATCATCGAACTATGATGATATTCATTGCTCTTGCTGCATTTTCGAATGTATTTCACGATATGAATGAGATCAAGTTTATCAATTACACATTTTCTTCCGTAGCATACATATTTATCGGATGGAACTCAATACGAATATCTTGGATTGCATTTATAACCAAGAAGGAAAAGTTTATAATCATGCTTCTTTCCATTGGAGTGCTTATTCTTTTTGGATTTAATACCGAGCAGTTTCAACTCAATTACACAATTGGGAGAATTATTTTCATTTTCTCACCGACGCTTGCAAAAGGGATTTCAATAATTTTTATATATTTAATAATATACAGCACTGTGCTTCTTTTTACTTCACTATTTCATCTTCCGACCTCGGAAGCATTCGAGAGAAAAGCCCAGGAAGTTACCTCACTCCAAGACTTAACTAAATTACTTACCCAGGTTTTTGATTTTTCAGAATTAGCGGAAACTGTTACGACAACAACCATCAAAGTTTGTAACTCAGATTCTGCCTGGTTGAGCATATTTAACAAAAACGAAAAGAAATTTTCTGCTGTATCAGTGAAAAATATAAAACACATTAGCGCAAATAACATAACTAATTCGATTGCACAAGAATTGAATTCCAGTGGTGGAAATCAATTTGGGTACCTCCGTGTGAGTGAATTAAAAGATGATTCAATGAGTGAAGTTTCGGACTTGGGGAATCTCGTCGTTGCTTATGCACCACTAAAAATTCATGGCGAGGTAAATGGATATTTATTTGCTGGTAAAAGCGGTCAGATTGATTTCGATGAGGATGATATAAATGCAATCAAATCATTTGCAGAATATTCTGCAATCGCAATTGAAAACTCCCGTTTGCTGATCGAGTCCATTGAAAAGGAGAGACTTGAAAAAGAGCTTGATCTGGCAAGAGAAGTCCAAAATAGGATTTTGCCTCATAAAACACCTATGATCAGAAATCTAGATATTTCATCTGTGTTCATTCCAGCATTTGAAGTCGGCGGCGATTATTTTGACTTTTTTGAAGTCGATAAAAATAAATTGGGAGTTGTGATTGCTGACGTTAGCGGCAAAGGTGTATCAGCTGCCTTTTATATGGCGGAAGTGAAAGGAATTTTTGAATCACTTTCGAAAATTCTTATAAGTCCGAAAGAGATTTTACTTAAAGCAAATGAAGTTTTAGAACGGAGTTTAGATTCCAAGACTTTTGTCAGCTCTGCATATTGTTTATTCGACTTGGAAAAATCGAAAGTAATGTTGGCACGTGGCGGGCATTGTCCCATTATATTAATGAGAGAGAGACAAGTTCAATACATACGCCCAACTGGTATCGGATTGGGATTGAATGCTACAGAAATATTTTCGCAAAATTTATCTGAGACAGAAATTTATTTACAAGAAAATGATATATTAGTACTATTCACTGATGGTATAACTGAAGCGAGAAATGAGTATCAGGAAGAGTTCGGTTATACACGTTTTGAAAAGATTCTGAGGGAGAGTACTGATTGCAATGCTGATGAAATCTCGAGACGTGTAATGAAGGAGATAACCGTTTTCTCAAAAAACAATCATCAGCACGATGATATAACATTGGTGATAATTAAGTACGTCGGAAACAAGGGAGAGACGAAATGACCGAGTTCAAAATAAATTCGAGAGAAATCTCGAATGTAAATGTCTTAGACATTACCGGCTATCTCGATGCACATACAGCTCCGGTGCTCGAAGAAGCATTCGCTGGTTTAATTAATGAGGGCAAGTACAAAATTATTGTTAATTTTTCAACTCTTGATTATATCAGCAGTGCAGGATTGGGAGTCTTCATGGCTTTCATTGATCAGGTAAGATCCAATTCAGGAGATATTAAATTAACCTCAATGTCAAAGAAAATTTTCAACATCTTTGATCTGCTTGGTTTTCCATTGCTTTATGAAATTTATTCAAATGAAACTGATGCCATCAAGAAATACGAAAATCAGTAATTCACCAAATTGAAAACAGAAAAACTACATAGAGAAGCAAAGTTTAAAAGTACTACAAATAATTTAGGTAAAATCCGAAGCTTTATAACTAATATTCTGCTACAATGCGAAATATCCGAGGAAGAAAGGGATAAAATAATACTCGCAGTAGATGAAGCTTGCACGAATATAATTAAACATGCGTACAAACTCTCTCCAGATAACGACATTAAGATTCAAGTGAATTTTTATGACTCCGAACTAAATATTAAAATAATTGACTACGGACAGTCCTTCGATCCTTCAAAGGTTCCAATTCCTGATATTAAAGAATTTTATAAAAAACACAAGGTGGGGGGATTAGGGTTACACTTAATAAGATCCTTAATGGATGAGGTGGATTTTAAGATAATTCCAGGTGTTCAGAACGAAGTTACATTGGTTAAAGTACTCTCAAAAACTTCGTGCTGTTAATGGATTCGCAAAAATCTGAAAACCAATACGACTTTCGTACTACTTCAGCCAACCTATCAACAATTCTCGAATTTGGTTCACAAATAAATTCAAGCCGAATTCCGGAATTCGTTTTAAATAATATTTTATTTACTTGTCTTGCCAAATTCTTAGTTAGTAAAGCTGCTATTTTTTTGTTTTCTAAAAATCAGCTTGTACTGAAAGCATCGAAGGGATGTATAATTGATAAAAATGATCTTGAAATAATTATTCCTCAAAAAATTGATAAATCAAATATTTCCCTCCTGAAAGAGGTTTCGAACTTTAAATCGAAATATTCATTTGAGATTATTGAACTGATTCATTCATCCAAGCAAGAATTGGGGATACTTTTTTTGGGGAAGAAATTAAACAATGGTAAGTTTACTGATGAAGATGTAATCCTACTAAGAGCAATATTGAATATCTCCGCGCCTGCAATTGAAAATTCAAAGTTTATATCTGAACTGAAAATTGTTAATCAAGAATTAAATTCAAAAATTACTCAGATCAGAGCATTGTTCGAGATGAGTAAAGAATTCAGTCTACTGCTCGACGTAAAAAGTGTATGCAAGCTGCTGAGTTATACAATCATGGGAAACTTGGTGGTTAAACGTTTTGCGTTTCTTTACAAAGAACATGAAGAAATGCGATTATTGGATTCTAATTTTCCAAAAGATGATTTGAGGGATTTAAGTCTAAGCTTGGACAAATACAATATTATAACTTCAACTAAAACCAGCGAATTTAGAGATGAGATTTCCAATTCTTTGACAAAACTGGAGCTTGAGCTGGTTGTTCCAATGCAAATAAAAAACGAGACGATAGGTTTAATATTACTAGGACGAAAATCATCCCGGGAAGACTATTCAGAGAATGACATGGAGTTCCTTGAGTCGCTAGGAAGTGTTGCAATGGTTTCGCTTGAGAATGCACGACTCTTTAAGAAAGCAATCGAAAAACAAAAAATGGAGGAAGACCTTGCGATCGGAAAAGAAATTCAGCAAAACCTTTTTCCAAGAATTTTACCTCAATCGAATGTTTTTGATATTTCTGCGATAAATATTTCCTCAAGACAGGTAGGAGGAGATTACTACGATGTATTTCGATTAAGTGAAAAAGAGATTCTGATTCTCATCGCTGATGTATCGGGTAAAGGGGTCGGAGCTTCGCTTCTAATGGCTAACTTACAGGCGTTTGTGAAATCGCTAACCAAAATCGAATTTGACCTTTGTAGTTTAACTTCCCAAGTAAATGATCTGCTTGTGGAAAATCTTACACCTGGAAAATTTATAACTTTTTTCTGGGGAATATTGAATGAAGAATTGAGAACATTCAAATATGTGAATGCAGGGCATAATCCGCCGTTATTAATTAGGGATAGAAAGATCATAGAGCTCGATAAAGGCGGAATGATACTCGGAGTAATGAAATCAATCAAAGATTACAACTGTGAAACTATTCAGCTTGAAACAGATGATTTAGTTTGCCTGTTCACAGATGGAGTAACTGAGGCAAAAAATTCTTCGGAGGAAGAATATTCTGATGAAAGACTTAGAGCAAAGATTATTAAAAATGCTAAATCTAATGCGAAGACCGTAATTGATAAAATTACGAATGATATAAGTAAGTTTTCCTCAAACGTCGAACAGAGTGATGATATAACTCTTCTTATTGTTAAGACTCTTCTTTAACATTTCTCAAGCTTATCAATCCTACCAAAAAAAATATTCCACCGGAAATTATAAATCCAAGCCGAACACCATATTGAAGTGCAAACAGTCCACTCAATGTTGGTCCCAATAGATTTCCAAGAATTTGTGAACTGCTTGCGAATCCCAAAATTCCACCACGCCGATCAAGGGGTGTGTTGTGACTTACAAGTGTGTAAATGATTGGTAATATTCCTCCGAGTGCAAAACCAAGAAATGCTCTGACAATTATTACTGGAATTGGATTGTGAAGAAAAAAGTGTGATGCATAACAAATTGAACCAATAATCGCTGCTGTCATGAGAAGTTTTCTTGGTTGGAACTTCTCACTTAGTTTACCCCAAAATGGAGCCGCTATTACTGTAAAAATTCCCATAATTCCATATAAAACTCCTGCAGTCGTAGCGAGATAATTTTTGTCAATATTAAGTGTTTCAACATATAGAGCAAACAGTGGCTGAATAAATCCGACTCCTGTCTGAGCGATAACAATTAAGAGTAAAAGTATTTTCAATTGTTTGAATTGAAAAATATAATTTAGATTGTGCCTGACAGAAAATTTTTTCTGTGTGTCCTCTTGAATTTTGTTTTCACGGACAAGGGAAATGACAAGTAAACCGCTTAGGGAACAAATTCCTGCGACGAGATAAAATATCGGTCGGATACCAATTGTATCTGCAAGTGTCCCACCGAAGAAAGGTCCAAGAACAGTGCCTGCGGAAGTTGCAGTCTGTAAAATTCCGAGGGCATAACCGGTTTTCTCTTTTGGTGTGGTTGTCGAAATCAAAGCTAATGATGCCGGTAGGAATCCACTTATTGCACCTTGAACGAGTCTTGCTGCTAATAATTGATAGACATTTTGAGAAAATCCAATGAACAGTTGAGCTAACGCTAATCCAAAAATTGCCCGGATAACCATCAGTTTTCTGCCGTACTTATCACCTAAATATCCCCAAAAAGGAACAAGAAAAAATGAAAGTACAAATGGTCCCGAGAAAACAAAACCGCTCCATTTAGCAGTCTCATTCACATCAGTGATACCAAGTTCGCGGACGAAAAGCGGAAGAAATGGTATTACTAAGCTCATTCCAAGCATAGCGATAAATTGACATATCCACATTACAAATAGATTACGACGCCAGGACACTAATCATTCAGCTTTCATTAACGATTGATTCATTATTCTTCAATTTTCTTTACAATAATACCAATAATTTATTCAATGATTGGCAGAATGTAACTTTTTTTTCCAGAATATTGACATTAACTTGAATTGCCTTTATATTTGCTAAGTATGAAACGGTTTCTATACATTACGATATTCATATCGTTCATCTCTGTTCTCTTTGCCGGAACTTTCCTCGAATATTTTCGAGGAAAGAGCGAAAGTGAACGTGTAGTTCTTGAATGGAAAACTCGAGAAGAGGCTTCACTCAAAGAATTCACAGTCGAACGAAAATCTGCAGTCGGGGATTATATTACAATAGGAACTATTTCACCTAAAGGAAGCAATTCACTTTATACATTCACTGATGAAACTGCCTTTAAAAGCTCCTCATCTGTTTATTATTACAGAATAAAAATACTTGATACAGACGGCTCTTATGCATATTCGAATGAAATTACAATCATTCATAGTGTGTCAAGTGTTAAGAGAACTTGGGGAAGCATTAAGGCAATGTTTAGATAAAATTCTTTTCTCTTTTTTAATAATCCTTCAATCCGTAATTTTGCACCATTAATTTTAAAATGAGTTTATTAGAACTTTCAAAATTACCACTCGTACTTGCATCAAATTCACCAAGAAGAAAACATCTTTTATCAGTCATCGGTTTGAAATTTGAATCCGTCTCTCCGGATGTTGATGAAACTCCTATAAAGAATGAAACTCCATTAAAGTTTGCCCAACGTATCGCTAAAGAAAAAAATGAAATTGTGAGTTCAAAATTCACAAATAAAATAATTCTCTCTGCGGATACAATTGTCGTGCTTGGGAATAAAATCTTGAATAAGCCGAAAGATAAAGTAGAAGCTTCTAAAATGTTGAAGTCATTGAGCGGGAAAACACATAAGGTTATTACGGCAATTACCCTCAACAATCAAATCAAGAAAAAAATACTCAGAGATCATGAAATAACAAAAGTTACATTTCGAAAATTGCAGCTATCTGAAATCGAGGAATATGTTGAAGGAGGAACCTGTATGGATAAAGCAGGTTCGTATGGAATTCAAGAAGATTTTGGTGCAGTCTTTGTTGAAAATGTGAACGGTTGTTACTACAATATAATGGGACTTCCATTAACAAAAACTTATCAAATGCTTCAAGAAACAATAAAGTGATAAAATAATTTGAAAAATTTGCAGAAGAAAATAATAATCGGAATTGTAATCGCTGCAGTTGTTTACCTTGCTTTTTCTCTCTATGTGGATTTTGATAATCTAATTGAAGCCTTTGGGATGTTCAATTTTCTTTGGTTTCCTCTCATTCTTCTACTCTCGTTTGCAAATTATTATCTCCGTTTTGAACGCTGGCATTATTATTTGAATATTTTGAAAATTGAACTGCCGCGAAAAATAAGTTTTGCGATTTTTATCGGAGGTCTTGTCATGTCAATTACCCCAGGTAAGATGGGAGAGTTGCTGAAATCTTATTTAATAAAAGAGTACAATGGAACTAACATCCATAAATCTGGTCCTATCATTTTAGTTGAACGTCTTAGTGATTTTGTTGCATTGCTGATTGTTGCAATGATTGGTGCTTGGTATTTTGATTTCGGAAGAGCAATTGTGTTAATCACTCTGATCGTATTTGGGGCAATATTAGTACTCCTAAGTTGGCCGAAAGCTGCTTTGCCGATACTACATTCAATTGGAAAAGTAAAAATTCTTCATTCAATAAGCGAAAAAATTATTGTTGCATATGATCATTCTTATAAACTATTAAGGCCGTTCCCATTATTATCGATGCTGATTCTTGCCTCCATTGCTTGGATGTTGGAAGCATTTGGGCTTTATATTATACTTCATGCTTTTAATACGCCGGCAACTTTTTTCTGGTCTACTTTCATCTATTCATTTTCGTCAATAGTAGGGGGACTCTCACTGCTTCCGGGCGGGATTGGACCGACAGAGGGAAGTCTTACAATTCTGCTCGTCCGAACTGAAATTCCTTTAAATATTGCTTTCGTTTCGACTTTTTTAATTAGAATTGCAACTTTGTGGTTTGCAGTTTTCATTGGTATTTTTGGTCTGATTTACTTCCAAAGAAAAGTTGTACACAAAAAAGTTTTTGAAATCGACGATCAATAAAATGTATTTTACCATTAAAGGTGAAGGGCTAAAATCAATTCGAACTACATTTTTCCAGCTGATTCTGATTACCTTGAAAATAAGCTCATTTTTTACTAATTTGAAACAAAAAAGGAGTAAATCATGGCTTCTGATAAAGGAATAGCAAAAGGATTAATAGTTGGCTTTTTGGCTGGAAGTGTTGTCGGTGGAATTATTGCGCTTCTATTTGCTCCAAAAAGTGGTAAAGAATTGCGTCAAGACATCAAATCTAAGGCTGACGATATAAAAGACGACCTTGATGAGTATTACACCGAAGCGAAAGAGAAAGTCTCTCAGCTTTATAATGATGGAAAGAAAAGATCAGAAACTTTAATTCATGATGCAAAAGAAAAAGCTCATAATTTATTGAGTGAGGCAGAAAAAGTTTTAGCCGATGCAAAAACCAAAGCTTCCGATAGGATTGATCAAGCAAAAACGTCTGCCAGCAAAGAAGGATCACGTATCAAGACGGCTTTTCAAGCTGGTGTTGATGCCTATAAATCAGAAAAAGAATCATAATTAAAAAATTTAGTTAGTGTGGAATTACTACTTTCTATTTTGCAAGCTGTACTTTTTGTAGCGCTGATTTTCTTTATAATTTATCTCACTTATCTACTTCGCCAAGTTGTAAGTTCGGTAAAAGCAATTGAATCAGACGTTGATAAAATTTCTCAGAAAGCGTCGCCTGTCTTGGAGAATCTTGAAGGGTTAACTTCAAGGTTCAACAATATTTCAGGCACGATTGAAGAGCAGGTTAATACTGTGAAAGATGCTGTTGGCTTAGTAAAAGAAACATTTGATGATGTTGAAAGAATCAAGAACAAAGTAAGGTCAGCGATTGAAGATCCGATTGATGAATTCATCTCCACGAGAAGTGCAATTACAAAAGGTATCAAGGTTTTTTGGCAAACACTCATTGATAGAAAATAAAGTCTCACATCCAATTTATTTAACGGAGGATATTTTTGAAAGAGTACAAATCTAAAAACATTAGGAATATTACGCTCATTGGTCACGGTGGCTCAGGCAAAACATCGATAACAGAATCAATTCTTTTCACTTCTGGAGAAATCACCCGATTAGGCAAAGTCGAAGATGGAAATACTACCTCAGATTTTAGACCCGACGAAGTTGAAAGACAAATTTCAATAAGTGCTGCAATGATGCATTGCGACTGGCAGAATACTAAAATCAACATTATTGATACACCAGGTTATGCAGATTTTATCGGTGAAGTAAAGTGTGGTTTGAGTGTGGCAGACACAGCAGTGTTAGTTTTAAAAGCTGTAGAAGGAATTGAAGTTGGGAGTGAGATCGTTTGGAAATTCGCAAATGATGAATCGATCCCAAAGTGTTTTATTATCAATAAATGCGACAACGAAAGGGCAAATTTTTCTGAAGTTTTCAATCAAATTAAGAACGATTTAACTCATGACGCTGTCGCTGTTCAAATTCCAGTAAACCAAGGAATTAATTTTAATTCAGTTATCGATCTGCTCAAAATGAAAATGCTTGTTTATGAGCGGAATGGAAATGGCAAGTATAAATTGGAAGATATTCCTAGTGATCAGAAGGCAGAGGCTGATAACCTCCGAAATGAACTTGTAGAAAAAGTGGCTGAGACAAACGAAGATCTCATGAATAAATATTTTGAGAACGGAAGTCTTACTGATGAAGAAATTAAACAAGGTATTCAAAAAGGAATCTTGAATGGTAATTTAGTACCAGTCGTTCCAATAGGTGCAACAGCCAATGTAAATTTGGCTGGATTTATGGACTTTGCGGTAGAATACCTTCCTTCGCCTGCAGAGAGAAATGTAATTAAAGCTCTGAAGAATGGCAGTGAATTAGATTTACCAATTAATGAAGAAAAAGAACCCGCAATGTTTGTCTTCAAGACTCTTTCTGAATCTGCTATTGGCGAACTTTCTTTCTTTAAAGTTTACAGCGGCACTATTCAGCACGGTTTAGATTTATCTAATCCTAACACAAATAAATTTGAGCGAACCAGCCAGATATACATTCTTAACGGGAAACATAGAAAAGAAGTCCCTCATCTTTTTGCAGGCGATCTTGGTGCTGTTGTGAGGCTGAAAGACACACATACTAATAATACTCTTGTATCAAAATCTTTAGGTATCAAGTTTAAAGAGATTGCCTTCCCAAATCCAATAATTCAGTTTGCTGTAAAACCAAGAGCTCAAGGTGATGAAGATAAAATTGCAAATGGATTTCATACTTTACATGAGGAAGATCCGACATTTAAAATGCATTTTGATCCGGAATTATCTCAGACAATAATCAGTGGACAGGGGGAACTGCACCTTAATTTAGCTGCAAAAAAATTAAAAGATAAATTTGGAGTTGAAGTTGACTTGATCGAACCTAAAATACCCTACCGCGAAACAATTAAGGGCAAGTGTTCTGATTCAGAGTATAAGCACAAAAAACAATCCGGTGGAAGAGGACAATATGGTCATGTTCATTTAAAGCTTGAACCGCGCAAGAGGGGCGAAGGATTCGAATTTGAGGATGCAATTGTTGGCGGTGTTGTTCCAGGACGATTTATACCCGCTGTCGAAAAAGGTCTGAATGATATTTTGGAAAAAGGTGTTTTGGCTGGATATAAAGTAGTTGATGTAAAAGTGACCTTATTCGATGGTACTTACCATACAGTCGATTCAGATGAAATTTCATTTAAGATTGCTGCGGCACAAGCATTCAAAAAAGGATTTTTAGACGCAAAGCCGTGTCTGCTCGAACCGATTGAAGAAGTAAAAATTACTATTCCTGAAGAATACATGGGAGACGTAATGGGGGATATTTCAAGTCGACGAGGAAAAATTCTAGGAATGGATACAGGTGGGAAATATCAGATTATCCGTGCTTTAGTACCGCTTGGAGAGTTATTTAAATACTCTACTCAATTGCGAAGTATGACTCAAGGTAGAGGATTATATGAAATGTCTCTTTCTCATTACGAAGAAGTTCCTAAAGAGATAGAAGCAAAAATAATTGCCGCTGCCGAGAAGGAGAAAGAAGAAGCCTGATCTATGGAAAGGCTTTTCTCACCTTGGCGGTCTGAATACATCGAATCGTTTCATAAAGAAAACGGTGACAAAACTTGTGTCTTCTGTAATGCCGTTAATGAAAATCCAGTTGATGTAAATTCTTTGGTAGTCTATAAGGGAAAAACCGTATTTATTATCATGAATAGATATCCATATAATAACGGACATCTATTAATTCTTCCATACCGTCATGTCGCAAAATTAAATGAACTTAACGATGCCGAGAAGACAGAAATATTTTATCTGCTTGAGGTATCTGTTCAAGCACTTGATGGAGTACTAAATTCTCAAGGGCACAATATTGGAATGAATCTTGGTAAGGCTGCCGGTGCCGGGATCGAAGATCACCTCCATTTTCATGTTGTACCAAGATGGAATGGAGATACGAATTTTATGCCCGTGCTGAACGATGTGAAATTAATTTCAGAAGAAATTCTTAAAACAAAAACTAAATTGATTTCGTTTTTCGAAGGTTTTAAAAAATGAATATCGCTGTTATTGGAACTGGCTATGTTGGATTAGTCTCTGGAGTCTGTTTAGCTGAGACAGGTAATCACGTGATTTGCGTTGATAATAATCTTGACAAGCTCAGCAGGTTGAAGCAAGGTGAGCCTGTGATCCATGAACGTGGATTAAAAGCTATCATGCAAAACAATGTGGAGAAAAATCGCCTCGAGTTCACAGACAACTTGAAATACGCTGTTGAAAAAAGCAGTGTCATTTTTTTCTGCCTACCAACACCTCAAGGGGAAGATGGTGCCGCAGATTTGCGCCATGTTCTCGAAGTTGCTGATGAGATTGGAAAGATATTTCAGACTTTTAAGGAGAAAAAATACAAAGTTATTGTAAATAAAAGTACTGTACCCGTTGGAACTGCAGAAAAAGTCTTTGCAAAAATCACATCACATGGGGAGTATCCTTTCGATGTTGTTTCAAATCCAGAATTTTTGAGAGAAGGTGTCGCTGTAGAAGACTTCTTAAAACCTGAAAGAATAGTTATTGGAACTTCTTCGAAAGATGCCGAGGAGATTATGAAAAATCTCTACGAACCGTTTGTTCGTTCAGGGAATGCTATTTATTTCATGGATGAGAAAAGTGCTGAAGTTACAAAATATGCAGCAAATACTTTCTTGGCTGCAAAAATATCTTTCATGAATGAAGTTGCAAATTACTGCGAAAAGGTTGGTGCAAATGTGGATTTTGTCCGCCTTGCAATTGGAAGTGATAATCGGATAGGAAAAAGATTTTTATTTCCCGGAATCGGTTATGGCGGATCTTGTTTCCCAAAAGATGTGAAAGCATTTCAGAATTCATTTAATGAAGCTAAAGTTAAATCAAATATTCTTGATGCTATTGTAAAGACCAATGAAGCTCAAAAAGAAATTTTATTTCAAAAAGTCAACAAACATTTTAGCGGAAAGATTTCGGGTAAGAAGTTCGCACTTTGGGGCTTAGCTTTCAAACCTGATACAGACGATGTGCGTGAAGCACCTGCATTCAAGTTAATCGATCTGATTCTTCAAGAGAAAGGCAAAATTACGGCATACGATCCTGAAGCAATGGAGAATACAAGAAGCATTTATAATGACAAAATCGATTTTGTAAACGATAGTTTAGATGCAGTTAAAGATGCTGATGCACTTATTATAGCAACTGAGTGGAATGAATTTCGAAATCCTGATTTTGCTGAGATGAAAAAAATGATGAAAGAGTTCGTGATTTTCGATGGAAGAAATGTTTACGATCGCGAAAAGGCGAAAAGATATGGATTTATCTATTATTCCATTGGAAGAGAAAATGTAACTAAAGAAATCTTAGAATCATGAAACAACTCCTTCAAAGAATAAAAGATGGAGAGATGCTCGTTGCTGATCTGCCATCCCCTGCATTGATGAAAAAGGGTGTGTTAGTTCAAAACTATTTTTCACTTATTAGTGCCGGAACTGAGAGAACCTCAGTAGAAAAAGGCAAAGATAATTTATTCGTAAAGGCATATAAAAATCCAGATATGGTTCAGGCAGTTTTACAAATTGTCAAACGTGATGGAATCCTTCAAACAGCAGAACGTGTCATGGGATCGCTCAATGATTTTAGAGCTTTAGGTTACAGCAGTGCAGGTGTAGTTCTTGAATCAAACAGTGAAAAATTTAAGCCAGGAGATAGAGTTGCATGTGCGGGTGCAGGCTTCGCTAATCATTCTGAAAAAGTTTTTATACCGGAAAATCTTTGTGTAAAAATTCCAGACAATGTTTTAATTGAAGAGGCTGCATTTACTACACTCGGTGCAATTGCATTGCAAGGCGTAAGGCAGGCAGATGTTACTCTTGGCGAAACTATTGCAGTCGTTGGATTAGGATTACTCGGTTTATTGACAGTTCAGTTACTGCAGGCAAATGGATGTAAAGTTATTGGATTAGATATCTCCCAGGACGCATTAAAATTTGCGGAGGATTTTGGGACAGACTTCGTCCTTAAAAGTTCAAAAAGCTCAAAAGAAGAAATACTCGCTCTCACTAATGGATATGGAGTTGATAAAGTTATCCTAACAGCTGGGACTGAAAGTAACGAACCAATCGAACTAGCAGGGGAGATTTGTCGAGAACGTGGAAAAGTTGTAATTGTTGGAGCTGTTAAAGTTGATATGCCGCGTGGTCCATACTACATGAAAGAATTAGAAATAATTATGTCTCGATCCTATGGACCTGGAAGATACGATGTATCATACGAAGAAGAAGGGACAGATTATCCCTTCGGTTACGTTCGCTGGACTGAAAACAGAAACATGCAGGCTTTTCTTGATTTGATTACATCAAACAGAATCAACATCAAGCCTCTTTTGACGCACAAGTTCAAAATTGAAGATTTCCAAGCTGCATACGATTTAATTCTTGGCAAGAAAAAAGAGATGTACCGCGGAATATTATTCGAATACGATCAAAATTTCAGAGAAGAAAAAAGATCATTTCCTCATGGGACTTCACTTCAAAAATCCGACATAATCACAATTGGATTTATAGGAGCTGGAAATTTTGCAACTGCAAGCTTACTTCCCCACTTGAAAAAAATGGATGTAACACTTCACAATGTATGCACAGTGGAAGGTGTTCAAGCAAAAAATGTTGCCCAAAAATTTGGCTTTAATAATTTCACTACTGATCCCAAAGAAATATTAGACAATCAGGAAATAGATACTGTTTTCGTGGTAACTCGACACGATTCACACGCTGAATTTGTCTTTCAAGCACTTAAGAGAGGGAAAAACGTCTTTGTCGAGAAGCCATTAGCTCTAAATGAGGCACAGCTTAGTGAAATTATGGGATTGGATTCTGGAAAAAAAATTCTTTTGGTTGGTTTTAATCGACGTTTTGCGCCGTGCATCGTCGATATAAAAAACTATTTTAAATCTTCTCCATTTAATTTATTGTATCGAGTAAACGCTGGTAAAATTCCATTAACACATTGGGCTCAAAGGCCTGACCAGGGGGGAAGGATTATAGGCGAGGTTTGTCACTTCATTGATACATTGAGCTTTATTAGTAGTTCACTTCCTGCAAGTGTTTTCGCATTTTCTATTTCATTGAATCTTGGAAATGAGAAAGAGGAAGATACAATGTCTTGTGTTATCAAGTTCAGAGATGGTTCGATTGGAACAATCATTTATCAGGCTAATGGGGACAACTCCGTTAGTAAAGAGTATCTCGAAGTATCATCTGGACAGAAATCGGCAATCATGTATAATTTCGAGAAAGTTGATTTCTATCAGGCTGGTAAGAAATACACGAAAAATTATTCAGGCAAAGGGCACAAAGAAGAGGTTCACAGTTTTATCTCTGCAATTAAGAATGGTGAACCATCACCAATTTCTCCTGAATCAATTTACTATACTACAAAGACAACTTTTGCAATAATCGAATCAATGCGATCGAATAAACTAGTTGAGATCATCATTTAATCGAAGTTCGCTTAGTTAGAAGAAGTGTAATGGCTGGTAGTTCCGACATTTTGCTTTGTATCAATTCGTTTAAAGAGTCACTCAACTCGGTTGGTATAAACAAAATCATTGCAAAAAATCTTACTTCAAAAAGGATTGATTTGTCTCCTCTTTCGGATGGTGGTGATGGATTCTTACAAGTAATCCAATTCCAAAAAAAATGTAATTCTAAATATTATTTTATTTCGTCTCCACTTTTGAATAAAAAAATCAAAGTTGAGATAATCTACGATGATAAAAATGTTTACATTGAGTCTGCAAATGCTCTTGGATTGAAGCTAATTTCCAAAAAGAATCGCAATCCGCTTAAAACAAGTTCCTATGGATTTGGTGAATTACTTCGCAAAGTAATTCACGATAGGACTCTAAGAGGTAAGAGTGTGATCATTGGAATTGGCGGTACCTCAACAAATGATGCTGGATGCGGGATGGCTCAGGCGCTCGGATATAAACTGCAGAATAAAAATGGGAAACCGCTAAAGCTTGGTGGAAGAAATTTACGTTCACTTGAGAAAATTCCGAATTTCGAAAACATGAAATATAAGTATGGTAACCTAAATATTTTTGCCGTTGCTGATGTACAAAATCCGCTGACCGGAGCTAATGGTTCCACTAAAATTTATGCAAAACAAAAAGGTGCAAGAAGGAAGGATATTCAAACCCTGGAAATGGGGATGATAAACTTTGGGAAGATTGCAAAAAGGTATTATGGAGAAAATTTAACACGGAAGAAAATGTATGGCGCTGGCGGAGGATTAGCTGCAGGTTTGAATGTGTTTCTTAATGCACACGTGATTTCTTGGAATGAGTTTTTCGAAATTAAGATACTTGAGAAAAAAAGATATGAGTACATTATCACAGGTGAAGGAAAAATCGATTCACAATCATTCAACGGAAAGGGTGTTGGCGAAATTTTCAAATTGAGTAAAAAGATAAATGCAAAACTTATATTGATTTGCGGTTCAGTTGACAGAAAATCGTTGACTCCGATGCGCATGCGAAATATTTATAAAGTAGTTTCAATCCAAGATTATTTCAAAAATGAGAATGAATCGATCAGAAATGCTACGTTAGGATTGAAATTAGCTGCAATGGAAATAAATAAAACTATCAAGTAATTCACCTCTAATAAATGAGCAGAGCAAAGAGTTGTTTGTAAAATATGCCATATATGAATATATTTAATTGATTTCCTGAGATTTCATGAATAAAATTTTAGTATTGCCAGAAAATATTGCTTCGAAGATTGCTGCTGGAGAAGTGGTTCAGCGGCCTGAGTCTGTAGTGAAAGAACTCATTGAAAACTCGATTGATTCTGGAGCAGACAATATCACATTGATTATTAAAGATGCTGGCAAGTCTTTAATTCAGGTCATCGACAATGGCGTTGGAATGTCAAAAGAGGATGCAAAGCTTGCTTTCTATAGACATTCAACGAGTAAGATAAAAGAACTTTCAGACCTCGATAATATTCTGACACTTGGTTTTAGAGGTGAAGCTCTTTATTCAATCGCAGCTGTATCACGGATCGAAATGAAAACAAGAACAGAAACCCAAGAGTTAGGGACTCAGCTCATATTCGAAGGAGGGGAATTAATCGAAGAGTCCATCGTTAACTGCGAGCGGGGAACATCCATAAGTGTAAAAAATCTTTTTTTCAGTGTGCCGGCAAGAAGAAATTTTCTGAAAACGAATGCTACAGAGTTCAAACATATTCATGACACTTTCCAACGGATTTCACTAAGTTTCTGTGAGAAGAGGTTTAGTTTTATTGATGACGAAAAACTCGTTTATGATATGCAGCCCTCATCACTTGAGAAACGGATACAATTTTATTTTGGTGAATCTCAATTGGATTCAATACTGCCTGTTAGTTTTACTTCAGATACGATTGAAGTCAGCGGTTATATTGGAGCTCCGCATTTTGCAAAGCGAAACAAGGGTGAGCAGTTTATTTTTTTAAACGAGAGGTATATTTCAAACCGTTCAATTGCACATGCGGTTTATAGAGGGTATGAAAATATTTTAGAGAAAGGTGAATTTCCTTTCTTTATTCTTTTCTTAAAACTTGATCCAAAAAAAATTGACGTTAATGTACATCCATCCAAACTAGAAGTTAAATTCGATAATGAACAATTAATTTACAGTTCGATCCTTGTAGCAGTAAAAGAAGCATTAACTTCTAAAGATATTTCACCTAATCTCGAATTCTCAATAGATAACTCATTGAGTGAGAAAACTCGATTTACAAAACCTTCATTGGATAAAAACAGTTTCATAGCGAAAGAAATTTATTCCTTTAAAGAGAATTACAAAAAAACACAAGAACACGATGTTGGATTTTCTTCTAGATCAAAATCCAAGGTAGATATAATTGATGAGACAAATACATTGATAACTGCCTTCTCTATTGACGACGAATCTAAATTTGAAGAGGCAAAACTTCCTTCGAGAGTGGTTTGGCAGCTGCACAATAAATACATTTTAACTCCAATCAAAAACGGATTAATGTTGATTGATCAGCATGTTGCTCATGAACGAGTATTGTACGAGAAAGCACTTGAAAGTATTGAAAGCAATCTTCCATTCTCGCAGCAATTGTTATTTCCGCAGACTATAGAATTGGCTCGGCCGGATTTTGAACTAGTCACTGAACTGAAAGACCTTCTCCAAAGAATTGGATTTGAAATTAAAGAATTCGGCAAATCCGCGATAATCATTCAGGGAATTCCTCATGATATTAAAAGCGGAAAGGAGAAAGAAATTTTGCTCGAGATACTTGAATTATATCGCGAGTATGAACGTGCTGGACTTACCAACGAGAAAGACAAAATAGCAAAATCATTTGCATGCAAAAGCGCAATTAAAGCAGGGGAAATATTATCAGAAAAGGAAATGCTGTCTTTAATTGATAATCTATTTCTGACAAAAGTTCCCTACGTCTGCCCGCATGGAAGACCTGTTTTTATTAAATTGTCGATTGACGAACTTGACCGAAGATTCGGAAGAACAGTTAAATAGAGGATTAACATGAAAAATAATGAAAAGCATAATCAGCAAAAGATGAAATGGAAAGATGAAGCTGAAAAAATGAAGACGATTGATATAACTTTTGATTCTATCAGCGGAAATAAAAATGAATTGCTCTATTCACCTGAAGATATTCGGCACATGGATTATGAAAAGGATCTAAATTTACCAGGTGAATATCCCTACACTCGCGGCATCCACAAAAATATGTACCGCGGTAAGCTTTGGACGATGCGTCAATTTGCTGGCTTCGGTTCACCAGAAGATACGAACAATAGGTTCAAATATTTATTAGCTCACGGTCAAACTGGACTCTCAGTTGCGTTTGATTTACCAACTCTTATGGGTTGGGACGCAGATGCTGAATTAGCTCAGGGTGAAGTCGGTATTTGCGGCGTCGCAATTTCTTCACTAAAGGATATGGAAAAGTTGTTTAATCAAATTCCATTGGGAGAAGTTTCGACTTCAATGACGATTAATTCTCCTGCAGCAATGATATTCGCATTTTATCTGGCCGTTGCTGAAAAACAAGGAGTGAAATTTTCAAAATTACGCGGTACACTTCAAAATGATATTTTAAAAGAATACATCGCACAAAAAGAATATATCTTTCCTCCTAATCCTTCGATGAGGATAATCGTTGATATGATTGAATTCTGTGCAAAAGAAGTTCCGCAGTGGAATCCGGTGTCTATCAGCGGCTATCATATTCGTGAAGCTGGCTCGACAGCTGCCCAGGAACTTGCTTTCACCCTTGCAGACGGATTTGCATACATTGAAGCCTGCATGGAAAGAGGAATGGACGTTGATAATTTTGCACCACGTCTGTCGTATTTCTTCAATGCACATCTTGATTTTTTTGAGGAAATTGCAAAATATCGTGCTGCGAGAAGAATTTATGCTAGGAGGATGAAAGAAAAGTACGGTGCTAAAAATCCACGCTCATGGTGGCTTAGATTTCATACCCAAACTGCTGGCTGTTCCTTAACTGCTCAGCAACCTGAAAATAATATCATTCGCACTGCGTATGAAGCATTAGCCGGAGTCTTGGGAGGTACACAATCGCTTCACACAAACTCAATGGATGAAACGCTGGCTCTTCCAAGTGAAAAAGCTGTAAAGATTGCTCTTCGAACTCAACAAATCATTGCTTATGAAACAGGTGTTATAAATACAATCGATCCTCTTGGAGGAAGTTATTATATTGAAGCGTTGACAAACAGACTTGAAGAAGAAGCAAATAACTATTTTGAGCAAATCGATTCATTAGGAGGTGTGATCCCCGCAATTGAAATTGGTTTCTTCCAAAAAGAGATTGCCAATGCTGCATATCGATATCAAAAGGAAATTGAAGCGAAGAAGCGAATTATTGTTGGTATAAATGATTTTGTTGAGGAAAAAGAGAAAATCGATATCCCGATTCTCTACATCTCCCCTGAAGTCGAGAAAAAACAAAAAATGGAATTAGCAGATATAAAGCAAAACAGAAGTCATGAAACAGTTACAGCAAAACTCGAGAATCTGAATTATACAGCCAAGAATGATAAAAATCTTATGCCTTATATTTTAGATTGTGCCAGAAACTATGTTACTCTTGGCGAAATGTGTGATGAACTAAAAGAAGTCTTCGGTGTTTACGAAGAAAGTGTTGTATTTTAGTAATATGAGCAGTGTAATTAGATTAATACGGGTTAAGCAGTGGATAAAGAATCTATTTCTTTTTGCTCCGCTCGTATTCTCTCAGCATCTTTTTGAAAGTGATTACTTCGCTAAAGTATTAATTGGATTTATAACATTTTGCTTTCTGTCAAGTGCGGTCTATATTTTGAACGATATTGCTGATGCAGATAGTGATCGCAGACATCCCATAAAGAAATATCGCCCCATTGCATCAGGTGAGATAAAAATACCGATCGCACTATTACTCGCGGTTTTGTTAATTTTTCTTGTTGTAGTCTCAGCAGTCAATCAGAATTATAAATTCAACTTAGCTCTCTTTTCATATTTGGGTGTTAACATCGCCTATACTTATAAATTTAAAAATGTTGTACTGCTTGATATTTTTTCCATTGCTTTTGGATTTATGGTGCGGATTATCGCAGGAGCTTGGGTAGTTAACATCGAAGTTTCGAGTTGGTTAATACTCTGTACTCTTTTTCTCTCTTTATTCCTTGCAATCACAAAAAGAAGAAGCGAAATTACTCTTGTTGAAGAACAAAATCTGAATGACACGAGAAAAGTTCTTTCGGATTATTCAGTTGCATTTGCAGACCAGATGGCAACAATTGTGGCATCCGGAGCTGTGATTTCTTATGCTTTGTATACTGTATCTGAAAGAACAAGGGAGACATTCAATACTGAATCCTTAATTTTCACTACTCCGTTTGTAGTGTTCGGAATTTTTCGGTATTTGTATTTAGTGCATAAAAAAAATCTCGGAGAAAATCCGACAGCCGTTGTTACCACCGATCTGCCAATGATAATTAATCTTTTTCTCTGGCTCTTGTCAGCAATTCTAATTATTTATAAAACGAGTTTTGATGTAAACCTATGAAAAAAGTTTTTATTCTTTTCAGTGTTATCACATTTTTTGGTTGCACAGCGACAAAGCATGAAACCTCAAATCCGTTAAAAATTGGATTTCAAATTCAAAATCTTTGGCAGGACTTGATGCCGACTGTATTGCATGAATCAAAAATTTATGCTGACTTTGATCTTGACCTGACAAATTTATTCGACTTCGATATAACCGGTGTCTCATTAGAAAATTTCAAAATTTTGAATGAACAAAAGAGTCTGTCATTGCCTCTTTATCTTCCAAATACCAGTTTACTTCAGAATTTAACTTTCGGACCGAATGAGAATAAAAAATTTCAGATCAGAAGTGAAGCTAATCCGCATACATCCAAATTCTTGATTAACAATGAACGATTCCATATTTCTTTTGATATTCGGAATAAAAATAATTTAGTGTTCAATTATGTTTCACCGAGGATCCGAATAGAAAAAGTTTATTAGAAATGACAGAATTATCAATCATAGTAATTTCACTTTTGGCTTCTGCATATTTTTCTGCGAATGAGATTGCATTTGTTGTTGCTAATAAGATTAAAATTGAAGTGAGAGCTAAACGAGAAATCTTTGGAGCAGTTGCAGCAAGAAAGATTATTAAAAATCCACAAGAAGTGTTTACAACACTTTTAATCGCTAACAACATTGCGAATATCACTTTCGCAACAGTTAGCGGGTTGTATCTAACGTCTTCACTAAATTTGAATGAACTAGAAACTTTGCTTGCCACAACTTTTATCTTATTAATTTTTGGTGAGATTATCCCAAAAGCTTTAACACGAGAAATGGCTGATATTTCAATTCTTTATTTTTCTTATCCTTATAAAATAATTAAAGTTGTACTTCTCCCTCTGATAAAAATCTTAAACTCCGTAACAAATCTTTTACTCAATCTAATAAAAGTGAAAAGCACAATACCCCAAATATTTGAGAAGGAGGATATAAAAATCCTTTTACGTGAAGGAGAAAGTGTTGGCACGGTTGATAGAGAAGATCACGCAATAATCAATAGAGTGATCAAACTTGGTGATCAAAAAGTTTACGGTGCAATGCGTCCGAGGACGGAAATTGTGGCGTGCAGCATTAATACGAGTCCACAAGAATTGAATGCAATATTTATCGAATCTGGATATTCGAAAATTCCAGTTTATGAAAATTCAATCGATAACATTATCGGTGTTGTCTTCACGCAAGATATGTTCACAAAATTTTCGGAAATTAAGGAGATAATAAAGCCCATCAATTTTTATCCGGAGACGAAATTGAGTATTGAACTTCTCCGCGAGTTTATTGATGAAGATATCTCGATTGGCGTGATAGTTGATGAATACGGCGGTACTGCAGGAATTGTCACTTCAGAAGATTTATTCGAAGAGTTACTTGGCGAAATTAAAGATGAGTACGATGTTGAAGAAAACATCTGTCGAAAGGTTGGTGAGAATACTTATTTAATAAGCGGCCGATCTGAAATTGAAAATGTAACCGAAACATTGAAAATCGAAATTCCGGAAGGCAATTATGAAACAATTGCTGGTTACATTATTCTTAAGCTGGGGAAAATTCCTGCTGAGGGGGAAGAATTTAATATTGATCAGTTTAAAATCTCAATTATTAAATCAACTCCTAACCGGATTGACTTAGTTCGAATGATTGAATTAAAAACACCTGAGGGTTGATTGTTCTTCCGGCTTGAACACACTTCGAAAAATTCGAAAGCACGTGCAGGAGTAATTCAAACTTCTCATGGAAAAATTAATACTCCGATTTACATGCCAGTTGGAACGCAAGGAAGCGTAAAAGCGATTGAACAAAGAGAACTCCAAGAAATTGGGACGCAAATAATTCTTGGGAATACATATCATCTTTATTTGAGGCCTGGAATAGAAGTGTTAGAGGAACTTGGTGGATTACATAATTTCATGAATTGGGATAAGTCAATTCTGACTGACAGCGGCGGATTTCAAATTTACAGTCTATCCGAATTAAGAAAGATTAAATCGGACGGAGTTGAATTCCGATCGCACTTAGATGGTTCTTCTCACTTATTTACTCCAGAAAAAGTTATAGAAATTCAAAGAGCAATCGGTTCTGATATAATGATGATTTTAGATGAATGCGTTTCTCTTCCAGCTCAATACGATTATGTAAAGAAATCCATCGAGTTAACAACAACATGGGCTTTAGCTGCAAGAGAATCGATTGAGAGAATTCCAAAGTACTACGACCATGAACAGTACACTTTTGGTATAATTCAAGGCGGCACCTTTCAGGATTTGAGGGAAATCTCTGCTCGTGAAATTACAAATATTGATTTTGATGGATTTGCAATCGGCGGTCTTGCTGTAGGTGAAACAACTGAAGAAATGTACTCTTTCACAGATTTTACCACTGACTTTATGCCCAAAAATAAACCACGTTATTTGATGGGAGTTGGCAGACCCGAAAATATACTGGAAGCCATCTATCGCGGTATTGATATGTTTGATTGTGTCATGCCCACACGCAACGGCAGGAATGCATATTTATTCAGTAATTCAGGTGTAATATCTATCAGAAATAATCAGTACAAAACTGATCCAGAACCTGTTGATGGATCTTGTGATTGTTATCTCTGCCAGAATTTTAGTCGTGCTTATTTACGGCATCTTTTTAATGCGAAGGAGATTTTAGCTCTTCAGCTTGCCACTATCCACAATTTAAGATTTTATTTAAATTTGATTTCAGAAGCTCGTGAAATGATTCTTGATGATTCTTTCGAAGAGTGGAAAAAACAAAAAGTAAAACAAATAACTAAAAGAATTAGTAACTATAATTAAAGGAGAACTTACTTGATACAATATTTTTTATTATTCGCTCCGCCGCCTGGTGATGGTGGAGGAGGATCCGGTTTGTTTGGAACATTGATAATGTTCGCAGCAATATTTCTAATTTTTTATTTCCTGATAATCCGTCCACAACAAAAGCGACAAAAGGAAAGAGATAAATTGCTGGGCGAATTGAAAAAAGGAGATAAAGTCATCACCGGAAGCGGCATTCATGGTACAATTATCGGGATTGAAGAGAAAACAGTTCTCATTCAAGTTAGTGATAATGTCAAATTGAAATTTGAGCGTAGCGCTGTAGCCACTATTCTATCCGACTGATTTTCAAAAAAATAATAGGGGTATAAAAACGAATCATGTTTTTAAAATAATTGCATTGCTGCTGTCACCCGGTCGGTGACAGCAAATAATTATGAGCATTGAATTCTTAGAACATACTTCTGACATCGGTGTGCGTGTAATTGCATCGAAATTGGAAAATGCTTTTGAGGAATCGGCAGCAGCATTGCTTGAACTTATTTTCGGAAATGTGAATGACCTCAACGATAATCTGCAGGGGGATGTTTCGGAAATTAAGATTAGTGGGATTGATTCCCCCTCACTTCTTGTTAACTTTTTAAATGAAATTCTTTATTTGATAGATTCAGAAAATATCTATCCAAATGACATAAAAGTTAAGTTCTTGAATTCAGAGAGGCTGAATTTCAAGTATTGTAAGAAATACTTTGAACTTGAAAATCATCCAATTAATTTGTATGTAAAAGCAGTGACTTATCATCAGTTAAAAATTAATTGTAATTTGAATAATGTGATCATAGAATATTTTGTTGACATATGAACATTCAAAAAATCTCTGAAGTAAAATACCGTGTCCCAAAGTCGAATTACCCATTCATGAGAGTGGATGGATTAATTTATGCTGATGATATTTTAATTGAAGCAATTAAAAATGATAAGACGATCGAGCAAGTTGCTAATACAGCTTCGCTGCCGGGAATTATAAATTCGTCGCTTGGGATGCCTGACGCCCATCAGGGATATGGATTTTGTATTGGCGGAGTCGCTGCAGTTGATTTCAAGGAGGGAGTAATTTCGCCTGGAGGAATCGGCTACGATATTAATTGCGGAGTTCGATTACTAGCGACTGATTTGCAGTTCAATCAGGTAAAAGCCAAAATCTCGGAATTAGTAAAAAATCTATTCCAAGAAATTCCATCCGGAACCGGAAAAAGTGGAAGATTAAAACTAAGCCATTCTGAATTGAATGATGTTATGAAATTGGGGGTCGACTGGTCGATTAAAAGTAAATATGCATTTAACTCCGATCGAGATTTTATAGAAGAACATGGATGCATTCCAAATGCAAATCCGGAAATGGTTTCCAATCGTGCAAAAGATAGAGGAAGAGATCAATTGGGGACACTTGGTTCAGGAAATCATTTTGTCGAAGTGCAAGTTGTACAAGAAATATTTGATGATGAGACAGCAAAGGCATTTAATCTCCATAAGGAACAGATCGTAATTCTGGTTCATACAGGTTCACGAGGTTTGGGTCATCAGGTCTGCACTGATTATTTACGCGAAATGGATGCTGCTATGAAATCGTATGGTATTTCTATGCCTGATAGAGAATTAGCATGTGTGCCAATCGATTCTAAAGAAGGAAAAAATTATTTAGCAGCTATGGCTTCTGCGGCAAACTTTGCATTCAACAATCGACAATTGATTACATTTAATGTAAGAGAAGTTTTTAAAAGACTATTTAAAACCGAACAAGTAAAAATTGTTTATGATGTTTGTCATAACATCGCCAAAATTGAAGAACACAACGTCAACTCCGAAAAGAAGAAAGTTCTTGTCCATAGAAAAGGTGCAACGAGAGCTTTCCCCAAAAAGCATAAGGATATACCGGCAGCTTATAAAGAATATGGGCAGCCTGTGCTAATACCCGGTAGCATGGGGACTTATTCGTATGTACTTGTTGGAACCGAGACAGCTATGGAAGAAACATTTGGTTCAACTTGTCATGGAGCTGGAAGGGCGCTTTCCCGCAATAAAGCTAAACAGCTCATGACTGCAGACGAAGCGGTTAAAAAGTTGAATGAAAAAGGAATCACTATTCATGCATCAACTCGGAGCGGAATAACCGAGGAAATTCCTGAAGCATATAAAAATATTTCTTCAGTGGTTGATGTCGTTCACAGAGCAGGTATCTCATTAAAAGTAGCTAAACTTAAACCGATTGGTGTTATAAAAGGTTAACAAAAATTTTAAAATAAACTATGATTCAATTTTATATGAAAAAAATAATTTTCATTTTACTGTTTAGTTCTCTTTACACGGTAAGTTTCAGTCAAACTGCGAAAAAAGTTTATGTGATAGAAATCTCCGGAGAAATTGATCTCGGATTGGCTCCTTATGTAGAAAGAGTTATCAATGATGCAGAAGAAGAAGGATTCCAAGCGATCCTACTGAAAGTCAACACTTTTGGCGGAAGAGTTGATGCCGCAACTAGGATCAAGGATGCTCTGCTAAAGTCGAATGTTCTAACGATTGCTTTTGTTAACAATCGAGCAATCTCAGCGGGAGCTTTGATCACTATCTCAGCACAAAAAATTGCTATGGCGCCAGGCTCCTCAATGGGTGCAACAACTGTGGTGGATCAAAGCGGGCAATACGCTTCTGAGAAATATCAATCTTATATGAGATCAGAGATGCGGTCGACTGCCGAACGGAATAAACGCAGACCAGATATTGCTGAAGCAATGGTAGATCAAAAAGTAGTGCTAAAGGATTTACCAGAATTGGATGACTCTACAAAACTCCTAACACTCACAACTGAAGAAGCTCATAAATATGGATATTGTGATTTTATTTCGTCTGATGTTGTTGAAGTGCTTGAACATTTTGGGATAGAAGATCCTGAGTTGATTTACTCCTCAACTAATTGGGCTGAAGAGGTTGTCAGGTTTTTAAGCAATCCAATTATCAGCGGAATTTTAATAATGATTGGAATTGTCGGTCTTTTCACTGAAGTTAAAACACCCGGATGGGGATTGCCTGGTACAGCTGGAATTATCGCCCTCGTTTTATTTTTTGGAACAAATTACATTCTTCAGTTGGCTAATATTTGGGAGATTTTAATTTTCATTATTGGACTTGCACTTCTGCTTATTGAAATATTTTATATACCAGGATTCGGCTTTGTAGGTGTCATAGGCATTTTAATGATGATTGGATCAATCTTTTTCGGGCTGCTCAGCGATTTTCCAATTGTAACCGGAGATGATATATCTGCTGCAATAATTCAATTAGCATTTTCAATTGTACTTGGAATTATTTCAATAGTAATTTTATCAAAGTTCTTACCGAAGACAACTGTATGGAATCGTTTGATACTATCTCAGGAAGAAAAAATTCAGGAAGGATTCTCCTCAAATCCTGACCTCAGTTTCTTGTTAGGGAAAATGGGAAAAGCTGTTACTCAATTGAGACCTGCTGGAATTGCACTGATTGAAAATAAAAGAATTGACGTCGTAACAGAAGGGGAATTTATCGCTGCTAATTCTGAAATCTCTGTTATGAAAGTCGAAGGTTCAAAAGTAATAGTCAGAGAGAGTAAAGTCTAATCGAATCTATTCAAACAATAATGTCCTAATGAAACAAATTGCATATTAAGCTCTGCAAAGGTCTATTCAAAATTGATCGAGTTCAAGTTTGTTAAATCTTGCTTCAGGTCACTGCGTAATTTATTTAGCTTTAATTTAGAAGTTCAGTCAAATTTCTTGTTTCAATTTTGTCGATTCGTTTGGCTTCTTTTCCTGTTTTCACTTCTTTCATTTTAAGTGTCATTTCGAAGGAAACATCGGATACCGCACGCTTAATGCATTTTCGATCAAGATCGAAATACAATTTTCCTGAGCCGGATGTTTTTGGTTTTTCGAAATTATAATTCACGCCTTGTTCGCTGAATTCACTTTTACCTTTGGATTTGACGGTCAGTTGTGCATCAACCTCGGCCAGTTTTGAATTATCTTTTTCATAAAAGTTTTTCAACTTGTATTGAGCGACATTTTCCATTTCAAAAACGGAAATTTGAGATGGATAATTGAGCGTCCAGCTTGAGTCGATATTCATTTTTTTATCAGTTGTGTTTTTGAAAATTTGCTGAACTAATGGTCGAATTACAGCTTGCTGAATGTCATTTCTTAACTGAGCTTTTTCAGCTGCTGTAGGTTCTTTTGGTGCCTCTTTTACTATCTTTTCTAAAATCTTATCGGTTTTAAAAATGTCGAGAATCTCACCGGTTGAAGATATTCTTGCAGCAAAATCAACTCCAGCTAAGACATCAAAATTCATGTACTTTCGTTTCTCGAGAGAATCAGTCGGTGGCGTTTTCGAATCATAAGTTAACTTTTCTCCGAGACTGCTTTCACCTTTGGCTTTAATTCGTTCACAGAAAAAATCGAGTGATAGATTTCCTGATTCATCCTTGTCATTGACTTTCACATTGAAGTAATATTCGATGTCTTGGGTCATCGATTGCGACATTGTAGTATCTGAAATAATAGATTGAATCGATTTGTTATAATTCCGCATCTTGTATTTAAGAGTTGTCCCCTTTTTTATATCATAAAGCAGATGAACACCATCCTCGATTTGTACTGGTGCCGAAAGTGATATTTCACTTGTGGATATAGAATCTTCGCTCCTTGGTTCTTCTTGTTTGGTATCACTTCCGCATCCAAAAAAAAGCAAAAAAGTAGATACTGCAATTGCTAATAATGATTTCATTTTTCCTCTATTCGTTTTTTTTTCAAATTAATTGTAGAAAAGATATTTCTCTCTAATTTTGATAAAGTTAGTTAACTCACTTTCCCAAGAACCAAGAATATCTTCTGGTGTTTTCCCTGCAAGAATTTTATCGATAATTGAGTCATCTCCCATCAATCGATTGAAGCGGGTGGTATCAAATTTGAACTCACTTTTATGAAGTGAATTAATTAAATAAATAATAGTTATTCCCAATTTAACAGCTTCAACTTCCTGCGGATCAGTTACCTGAATTTGAAGGCCTTTACACGGTTTATCTTTGTATTTGGGATTTGCATTCATGTTTTTTATTGCTACAGGTGTAAATGATATTGAGTTAAATTTTACACCTTTCAAATCAGTTTGCTGCAACTCTTTAATCAATCTATCAGAGTCTATGTAGGGGGCACCGATCGTTAAAAATGGTTTTAATGTTCCTCTCCCTTCGGAAACATTTGTTCCTTCAATTAAGCACAAGCCTGGATAAATCAGTGCAGCTTCTGAACTGACCATATTTGGTGAAGGATTAATCCAATTCATACCTGTTTGGTCAAATAATTGTGAACGACTCCAGTTTCTAACTTTTATTACAGTTAGATCTGCTTTAACATTATTTTCAAACCACCCCTCATCATTGAACATCATTGCTAATTCTCCAACAGTCATTCCATGTTGTACTGGAATTGGTTGAATTCCAACAAATGATTTTACATTTGGTTTGAGGATCGGCCCTGCGACTTTTACTCCACCAATAGGATTCGGTCTATCACATACAATGAACTTAATATTATTTTCTGCCGCTGCTTCGATGCAATTGTTTAATGTGCTAATGTACGTATAGAATCGAGCACCGACATCTTGAATATCAAAGATCAAAACATCGATCCCTTTTAACATGTCTTTAGTTGGTTTTCGTATATCACCGTAAAGAGAATAAATTGTTATGCCAGTTAGCGCATCAATGGAATTATTAATTATACTTCCATCAGGAATATCTCCACGGATCCCATGTTCGGGTCCAAATAGCGCAACGATATTCACTTTTTTCATTTCAAAAAGATGATCTACAAAATGTTTTCCACTTGGAATTACACTCGTATGATTTGTGATGATACCAATATTTTTATTTTCGATAAGATGAAATTGATCTGAGATAAGGCTTTCAATTCCAATTAAGACTTTTGAATAGGAAAAAATCGGGATTAGCAGAAATAAAAAAATATACGTTTTCATTTTCGTTCTCTGATTTTAGTTTTATAAAACGTCCACGCTGAGATCGTCATCCCATCCCAGATTTCATTGGTGAGTACTTTTTTATCTATATCATCTTCAGTAAGCTCATGAATAATAAATTTCTCTGTTTCATCTGGCAAGGAACCAAAGTTTTTCAGTTGATTAGCGAAATAAACAGTGCAGATTTCATCTCCGACACCATTGTAAGGAGAAAAAAATCCAATTTCGACCAAACTTTCGGTGGAATAACCCGTCTCTTCGACCAATTCTTTTTTAGCGTTTTCAATTTTTGAAAACTCTTTCTCTATTGACCCGCAAGGGAACTCGAGACTGAACATGTCATTCAAATATCTGTACTGTTCAACAAGTAAGAATTTTCCATTCTCAAGCTGCGGAACGATCATAGTTGATCCAAGAGTGTGGACATAATGATATTCAAATTCCTTTGAACCATCGATAGTAAATTGATCAATCAAATAAGTCCAATACTTATTCTCATACTTCATCATAGAAGAAATTTTTTTCCAGCGAGTCAGCATCCAAGTTATCCTAGAAGCTCGTTTCTTGAAAAAAAGTGACTAATCTCAACTTTCCCATTTTCCACAGAGTCAGAGCCATGCACAATATTTTCTTGCTTGCTGGAAGCAAAAAGTTTTCGGATTGTTCCTTCTTTAGCTTCGGCAGGATCAGTTGCTCCAATTAATCCTCGGAAATCGGCTACAGCATTTTCCTTTTCGAGAGCAATGGGAACGCAGAATCCGGAAGTCATGAATTCAACAAGATCCTTATAAAACAGTCTTTCTTTATGAACCACATAAAATTCTTGAGCACTTTCTTTAGAGAGTTGAATCATTTTCATTCCAACTATTTTGAAATTCGCATCAACGATTTTATCGATAACTTTTCCAATAAGATTTTTCTTAACACAATCGGGTTTTAGGATTGCAAGAGTTCGTTCCAAATTATTCTCCTATTTCTTTCTTGTTTGCTTTTTTTTCTTCGTTTGAACTTTCTTTTTACTAATAACACTTTTCTTCTTTGGTTTTGATTTAGTTTTCGATAGGACTTTTTTCATCGTAATGCCAATTTCGGCAGGGCTTTCTACGACATGAATTCCTGCTTTTTTCATTGCTGCCATTTTTTCTGCAGCAGTTCCCTTTCCACCTGAGATGATTGCACCGGCATGTCCCATTCTTCTTCCGGGAGGGGCAGTTCTTCCGGCAATAAATCCAACCACCGGTTTCTTAACATTTTTTTTGATGTAAGCTGCAGCTTCCTCTTCCGCAGAACCTCCAATCTCACCGATCATCACGATAGCTTCTGTGTTCTTATCTTCGTTGAATAATTTAATTATGTCAAGAAATGATGAGCCAATGATTGGATCGCCGCCAATCCCAACGCATGTAGATTGTCCAATTCCGAGTTCTGTCAGCTGTTTCACAGCTTCGTAAGTTAAAGTTCCGCTTCGTGAAACTAATCCAACTTTTCCTTTTTTGTGAATGAAGCCGGGCATTATTCCAAGTTTACATTCACCTGGTGTTATAACTCCCGGACAGTTTGGCCCAACAAGATGAACTCCTAATCTCTTTATCACATTATAAACAGCAATCATATCCTTTGCAGGAATACCTTCAGTAATACAAATAATAACTTTAATTCCGGCATAAGCTGATTCTAGGATTGCATCTGGGGCGAAAGCTGGAGGTACGAAAATTACTGCAGTGTCTGCTTTTTGATTTTTCACAGCTTCACTAACGGTATTATAAATTGGAACATTCTGAAAATTTTGTCCTCCTTTTCCAGGTACAACACCCGCCACTACTTTCGTTCCATACTCGATCATTTGAGTAGTATGAAATGAACCTTCACCGCCGGTAATTCCTTGAACAACAACACGGGATTTTTTATTAACTAAAATACTCATTCTAATTTCCTATAATTTTAATTCGTTTTAATTTTTTGTTCGATGAAATAACTAATTCTTAATAAAATTTCTTCGTTAAAATGATTTGACATTACTTGCATTCCGATTGGCAGGTTGTCCGAATTAATTCCAATTGGGATATTCATTCCAGGAATTCCAGCCAAGTTCGCAGAAGTTGTATAGATATCGTTTAGATACATTTCAAGCGGATCAGTTACTTTCTCACCTAATTTAAATGCGGCAGTTGGCGTTGTTGGAGTAATTAGACACTCAACTTTCTTGAATACGTTATTGAAATCATTTTGGATTAATCTTCTTACTTTCTGTCCTTTAAGATAATATGCATCGTAATATCCTGAAGAAAGTACATATGTACCAAGCATAATTCTTCTTTTTACTTCTTTTCCCAAACCTTTAGTTCGCGAACCGATATACATTTGCTGGATATCTTTTGAATCAAACCGCTTTCCATATCGAGCACCGTCGTAGCGAGCGAGATTTGCAGAAGCTTCTGCAGTGGTTAGAATATAATATGCTGCAATCGAGTATTCAGTGTGTGGAAGCGATACTTCCAATATCTCACATCCATCTTTCGATAAAAGATCGATTTGATTCTGAATTGCAATACGGATCTCATCATTTAATCCGGATTGAAAATATTCTTTCGGTATTCCAATCTTAATTCCCTTAACTCCTGCCGATATTAATTTTGAAAATTCAGGAACCGACTTCTCATCTGAGGTAGCGTCTTTTTCGTCTTTGCCAGATATTACCTCAAGTATATCAGCACAATCATAAGTGCTGTTCGCAATCGGTCCAATACAATCGAACGACGATGCGAATGCAACTAATCCGTAGCGCGAAACTCTTCCATAAGTCGGCTTTAAACCATATACACCGCAGAATGCAGCTGGTTGTCTGATAGACCCGCCAGTATCAGTTCCTAGTGCAGCATCGCATAAATTCGCTGAAACTGCTGCAGCCGAACCTCCGCTCGAACCACCTGGAACATGCATCAAGTTTTTTGGATTTGATACAGCACCGAACGCAGAATTTTCATTCGATGAGCCCATAGCGAATTCATCGCAATTGGTTATACCGATTAATACAGCATCTTCCATTAACAATTTTTCAACAACGGTAGAATTATAAAGTGAATGAAATCCTTTTAATATGGCTGAAGAGCAAGTTAGTTCAGAATCTTTAGCTGCAATCAAATCTTTCACTACTATGACTTTGCCGGCAAGTTTTCCGACCTCGTGACCAGAATTAAATTTATTTTGAATTCTCTCAGCAGAATGCAATGCGGCATGTTCGAGCAGATTATTAAATGCATTAAGATTCTGATTCGATTTAATTTTTGAGAGATAGGTTTTTGTTCTCTCTGGCAGAGACTGTGTTTCGAGAATATGTAATCCGACCACTTATAAACTATTATTACAGTAATGTTAAGATTTTTTATTTTCCCCTGAAGAAATCTTTTTATCTTCAGCACTGATATCTTCTTCAATATCTTTCATTGATTTTTTAAATTCGCGGATTCCTTTTCCAAGCCCTTGTGCAAGCTCTGGGATTTTTTTTGCTCCGAATAAAACTAAGACTACTAATAGTATAAGAATTATTTCAGGGGCGCCAATGTTACCAAACATTATTTTATCCTTTAATTATTGTTAAAAATTGATTCAAAAATTTTTATTCCATCCGTACTGCCGAGAATCGATTCGCTGCATCTTTCCGGATGGGGCATAAGACCGAAAACATTTTTCTTTTCATTGCAAATTCCCGCAATATTTGCTACAGAACCATTTGGATTTGAATCTGGTGTAATATTTCCGTGTCTGTCACAATATTTTAGCAAAATTTGTTCATTCTTTTCAAGTGAGACTAAAGTCTCTTCTTCGGTGAAGTAGCATCCATCACCATGGGCAATAGGGAACTTGACTACCTCATTAGAATGGAAATTTTTAGTGAAAGATGTTTTATTATTCTCCACCCTTAAAAAAGTATCAAAGCATTTGAATCTTAAGTTCTCATTCTTGATTAAAACTCCGGGCAAAAGATTACTTTCACACAGAATTTGAAAACCGTTACAAATTCCAATTACAATGCCGCCGTTTATTGCAAATGCAATAACTTCTTGCATGATAGGAGTGAATCGTGCAATCGAACCAGTTCGTAAATAATCCCCGTAAGAAAATCCACCGGGCAAAACTATTGCATCGCAATTCTGCAAGGAATCCTCTTTATGAAATAAAAAGACAGTTTCAGCTTTTAGAATTCTTTTTAATACATGAAAAGAATCATAATCACAATTAGATCCTGGAAAAATCACCACTCCAAACTTCATAATTCAATAAGCTCGTAGGTAAAATCTTCGAGGTGGGAATTGGCGAGAAGATCATTGCAAACTTTTTCGATTGATTGTACAGCACTGGCATAAACAGAATCATTGATTTTAAGCTCAATGTATTTATCAATTCGTACATCCGAAATATTTTCCAAGCCTATGGATTTAATTCCTAATTCAACCGCTTTACCTTGTGGGTCAAGAATCGAACGTCTTCTTGTAATAAATATCTTCGCCAAAAACATAATTAAATATCAAAATTTGCAAATTCATCTAAATCATCCGAGGATTTTTCTTCACTCGATTTGAAAATCCATGCAATGATCGCTCGAACAATTCCATATAATATAAATGCTGCGATTAAAAGAATAATCCATTTGCCTTCTGTTAAGATTGCAATTATAAATGCAGCAGTAAGGAAAAGAAAATAAAATGGTTTCGACTTGAATTCGGCTAAATTGAATTTCGGGAAAGCATCATATTTAACTTGACTCACCATTAGAATACTGACAAGAATTACCAGTGGTAAAAAATAGAGGGAAGCATTCGATACAAATCTATTCACTTCATAAAATGATATGATATATGAAGCTACAGTTATGGCGGATAATGGACTTGGTAGTCCATAGAAAAATGCTTTGTCAAATCCTATTAATTGGACATTGAACCTTGCAAGTCTGAGAGCGACGCAAATTAAATAGAATGCACTAATTAAAACTCCGACTTCATAAAAGGATTTTAAATGAATGTTGTATATCAAAAATGCCGGTGCCGCTCCGAAGGAAATTACATCGGATAATGAATCCAATTCTACACCAAATTCACTTGCTGATTTTGTGATGCGAGCCGCTAATCCATCCAATAGATCAAATATTGCTGCAACAACAATTAAAACCGAAGCATATACAAAATTTCCCTCAAATGAATTAATAATTGAGAGAAATCCGCAAAACATATTCATCAAAGTGAATAAGTTCGGAATCAAAGATCGTGTGAGTTTAATTTGCATAAAGTTATTTGTTAAATCGAGCAATTATGGTTTCGCCTGCATATACCTTCTGCTTCATCGCCACAAGCACTTCAGCAGATGCTGGCATATAGATATCAACCCGGCTGCCGAATTTTATCATTCCGAATCTTTCTCCTGCTTGAACTTCTTGTCCAATAGAAAGTGTGCAAACGATTCTTCGAGCGATAAATCCGGCAATTTGAGTGAATAAGATTTTACCGTAATCGCTCAACACTCCGATATCCATTCGTTCATTTCTTTCAGAACTTTTGTCGTCAAAAGCTACTAGGTATTCACCTTTGTGATATTTTAAATAATCGATTTTTCCATCAACTGGTATTCGATTTACATGGACATTTAATGGTGACATGAATATGCATACCTTTTTCGCTAAACCATTTAAATAGTTTTTTTCCTCAACTACGGAAATGTGGATTATTTCACCATCTGCGGGCGAAATTAGTAGATTTTTTTCTGCTGGAGTAGTTCTGTCTGGATCTCTGAAGAAATTCAGTGTAAAGGCGAAAAAAATCACCGAAAGCACTATTAAAGTTTGCTTTATGTATGGATTAGAAATAAAAAAAGCAAGAGCTATTACCAGGAAAACAATCAGGGCAATTGTTCCTACTGTGGTGTAACCATATTTTGTTATCATTGGTTACTAATATATCAATTTTTGAAAGTTAATAAAAGATTCTTTTATCCTACGTGGAGAGTTAGTTTTGGCTTCCAATGGAGGAAAATCTCCTTTTGGAACTAATTTAATATTTTCATACCCAAATGTCGAAGTTAGAAAAATTCTATCTTGAAACTTTCCAAATTCCAAGTGAAATTCTGCGAGAGAATAGTCGCGTCTTTCAAAATATGATTTGAAAATTGCATTTACTTTAGATGCGATTCTCATCATCACTTTCGATTCGTCTAATGTTGCAATTTTGAATGCCAGCAAATGTGATTCATTAATTAAGTTTTTTGCTGATCCATCGTAGTAAATTTCGAAAAGAGGGAAAGCTAAACTTTCTCCAATTTTAACTTTGAACGTTTTGGCAATTGACTTATCTGGGTAATTCAACACTTTAAGCTGAATTGGCAGCTTTTCGTATTTCTGAACAATTATTTCATTCTTTGGTTTATCAATGAGAAATGAAGATGGAATGTTGTAACTGTTCAACAATTGGAAAAAGTGAACAGCACATTTCTGGTTGATCTCATCTATCCCGTTAATTTTTTTTGGTTTAAAGTTTAGCTCTGCTTCATTCTCAAAATGAATCAGAAAAGTATCTGGGATTAGGTTCTCGTAGACCTTCTTTCCAATTTCTTCATATATGACAGTTCTTTTTTTTCGTGTTCTCACGTAAACCCCTAAATTTGAAGGTGATAATATTAAATTCGATTTCATTTGTCAATCGAAATCTTATAAGGTTATAATCTGAAATTATCAAAATTGACAATTTTTGTCATTATTACGAAAAAAACGGGTAAAAATTCAGTTATAATTGATTTCAGCAACTTTTTTCATTATATTTGGCAGCCATTTTTGGCTACTTAATAAATTAGTTTAAGTATTTCAGTTATTTATTTTAATTAAAGGGAAAAAATGAAGCCGAATCTGCAAGGAATGTTAAAGCAAGTGCAAAAAATGCAAGAAGAAATGGAAAGAGTCCAACAAGAATTGAGTGAAAAAGTAATAACTGAAGAATCGGGTGGTGGATTAGTTAAAATCACTATGAACGGGAAGAAAGAAGTTGTTAATATCACTCTTGAAAAGGAAATTATTGATCCTTCCGATCCATCGATATTGGAAGATCTTTTAATTGCTGCTTTCAATAAAGCAATTGCTTCAGCTACGAAAATGTCAGAAGAAGAATTAGGAAAAGTAACAAAGGGAATGTTACCGCCAGGGATGAACATTCCTGGATTTTAATGTTAATCGCCGAACCATTAGAAATAGCGATACAACAGTTGAGCAAGCTTCCGGGGATCGGAAGAAAAACAGCTTTACGACTCTCACTGTTTATTTTAAGACAGTCTCATTTAGACATCGAAAATCTTACAAATTCCATTACAAATTTAAAAACGAATATTAAATTTTGTAAGAATTGTTTTAATCTTTCAACTGAAGAATTGTGTCCCATTTGTGACTCATCCAATCGTGACCGTGATATTATATGTATCGTTGAAGAAATAAACGATGTCATTGCAATTGAAAAAACCAATGAATACAAAGGTTTATACCATGTAATTGGTGGAGTGCTTTCACCTTTGGATGGAATAGGACCGGCTGATCTAAAAATCAAGGAACTTCTGGAACGAATTCAGAAGTTGAAACCTAAAGAAATTATTCTTGCCATGAATCCAAATACTGAGGGAGAAGCAACGGCATTGTATATCGCAAACTTATTGCAAAACCAAGATTTTAGGATTTCGAGAATCGCACGAGGATTACCAATTGGCAGTGATTTAGAATTTGCCGATGAAGCAACCGTAACCCGCGCTTTAGAAGGAAGGATCGTTTTAAAGTGAGTAATAAACTTGATTGGTATAAAATATGGTTCGATTCTTCATATTATCGAGATGTTTATTCGCTTCGTAATGAAAATGAAGCGGTAGTTTTTCTAAATTTAATTGAAAAGGAAATTAGACCATCCGCAGATTGGAAAATACTTGATTTTTGCTGTGGAGCTGGCCGATTGAGTATTGAACTTGCCGAACGTGGATATACTGTCGATGCTTTTGATTTGAGCAAAAATATGTTGTCTATCATAAAGGAAAAATCGCAAAAAAAGAATTTCAAACTTAATCTCGACGTCTGTGATATGCGTGATTTCGATCAATTAAATAAATACGATTTAACAATTAATTTCTTTACAAGCTTCGGTTATTTCACAGCGGAAGAGAATGACAAAGTTCTTTCTAATATGGTTAACTCTCTAAGGGAAAACGGCTGGTTAGTCTTAGACTTTTTTAACTCGGAACATATCAAAAACTCTCTAGTCGAAAGTGAAGAAAGCGAAAGACTTGGATTGAAAATAATTCAAAAACGTTGGATAGAAGGAAATCGGATCAATAAAGAAATAATCATTCGAAAAAACGGCAATTCGGATACATTCTTTGAGTCGGTGCACATGTATTCAAAAGGTGATTTAGTTAAGATGCTTGAGTTGCGAAACATGAGGATCCATAAACTCTTCGGTGATTACAGTGGAAGTAACTTTAATAGTAAAAGTCCTAGGACCATAATTTTTGCACAAAAATGAAAGTCGTAATTTTCATAGTGATATCGTTTGTTTTTGTCGGTTGCGAATTGTTCGAAACTCGAAAGCCTGAGGATCCAACTTCACCCCGAACGAATTGGATTCCTGCGACGAGTGCCGGAATTCTTATTTCAAATTTTAAAAACTCTTTTAGCGATAAATCAACAGAGAATTACTTGAATTGTTTTGTTGACTCGATACTAACTGGAAAAACCTTCTCTTTCATACCTACAAGTGAGGGAGTAATATTATTTCCGACTCTATTCAGTAATTGGAATGTTACGAATGAACGATCCTATTTTGAAAATATCAAATCCAAACTTAGAGAGAATTCTTCTTTCAGCTTATCTTGTTTTAGTGAAAACGAGGGAACAATTGCCGGAGACAGTATGACTTATTCGGCTGATTATCTTCTGTTCGCTGAACATGGAGTTTCTGACATTCCAAAAGAATTTCATGGTCATATGCAGATGACCCTATTTAGAAATACACGAGGAGAGTGGGCTATCAGTTTTTGGCGAGATTCAAAACGTGATGAATTTCCGACCTGGAGTGAGTTAAAGGGGAGATTCAGCTATTAGGATTTTTATTTTGATATTATCATCATTGTTTTTGTATAGCTGTTTCAATCCATTTTCGCCAGCATTTGACGATCAAATTTCTGATAATGGCGGATTATTGAGCGATCAAAAAAATATCGAAGGTGTGTTTAAGAATTTCCAGTATGCTTATACTTTTAAGGACACAACAATTTACGGACAACTATTCGGTGGTAACTTCATTTTTATTTACCGCGATTATGATAAAGGATTTGATGTCTCGTGGGGAAGGGACGAAGATGTAAGAATCACTGGATTACTTTTTTCATCTACACAGAAAGTAGATTTAATTTGGAATAATATTGTAGCAAGTACAATAGATTCTGCAAATGCAAATGTAATAAGAGGTTTTAATTTAACATTCACTTTTAACCCGACCGATATAATTAGAATTGATGGACGGGTAAATTTAACATTAGAAAGAAACTCTGCCACCGAGAAGTGGAGCATAACAAGGTGGAGAGATGAATCAAACTTTTAACGAGGTTCAATATGCATATTAAATTTGGAACATCCGGCTGGAGAGCAGTAATAGCTGATCAATTCACATTTGACAACGTTTTGTTGATCACGCAAGCTATCTGCGATCTTCTTAAGAAAAACAAGGAATCGAATCAAGGAATTATCATTTCAAATGATACAAGATTTTTGGGGGAAGAATTTAAAAGAATTGCCGCTGAAGTGGTTGCATCAAATGGAATCAAGGTGTATTTCACCGAGCGCGATACACCCACACCAGTTGTAGCATACGAAATTGTTCGACGGAAATTGGGAGGTGGAATTAGTTTCACGGCAAGCCATAATCCAGCAAAATATCAAGGGATAAAGTTCTTCGGTTCACATGGTGGTTCGGCATTTACCAAGAACACTCAATGGCTCGAAACACGTCTCAAGTCAAAGAAGCTGAAAATTTCAAAAACTCATAGCTTTGAAACTTTAGTTGATAGAAAGAAGATCGAGATAATTAATCCGAGAAGAAACTATCTTAACTACTTAGGCGATATAATTGATTTAAAAGCCATCGCTAAATCAAAATTAAAAATTGCTTATGATGCAATGTACGGTACAGGCAGGGATTATCTCGATACATTTTTGATCGAATGCGGCTGTGATGTACGGACTCTGCATCATTATGCTGATCCTAATTTTGGAGGTGTTACTCCTGAACCTACTGAAGAAAATCTTTGGGAACTCTCTAAAATAGTCGCTAATGAAAAAAATTTCTTAGGTGTCGCTACGGATGGTGATGCGGATAGATTTGGCTTGATTGATATGGATGGTACTTATTTCGATCCAAACTACTTTCTTCCAATTTTGCTTCGATATGTTTTAGAAACAAGACCGAACTGGGCTGGAAGCGCCGTTAGATCTTTAGCCACTTCTCATCTGTTCGATATGGTGGCTTTCAAAAACAAAATCCGTGTTCATGAGACTCCTGTAGGATTTAAATACATAAGTGAAATTATGACTCGTGAGGAAGTTATTCTGGCTGGTGAAGAGAGCGGCGGACTGACTTTCTTCGAACATATTCCCGAGAAAGATGGTATTGCCGCCTGTTTACTAGCGATCGAGGTTGTCGCAAAAACTGGATGCAGCCTCTCAGAATTATTGGATAATATTTACCGTGATTATGGTATGAGAGTTAATCTGCGGGAGAAAATTGAAATAGACGATAAGTTAAAATCGAAATTAGAAAAAGTCTTGAAGAACAAACCTCCAAAAAAACTTCTTGGGAAGAAAGTTGTTCGGACCGATTTGCGAGATGGTGTTAAGATGATAAATACCGATAATGATTGGTTATTGATAAGAATGAGCGGGACTGAACCTATTGTTCGAGTCTATGCTGAGTCGAAGTCTAAAGAGAAAGCTAAAAAACTTTTAGACGCGGCAGAGTCCTTACTATAATGCATATCTTTTTTCTACTAAAGGAAAGCTTTTCGGGGTATAGAAGGTTTAAGATATCTTTTATACTCTCGATATTTTCATTGTTTGTTGCTTTAAGTCTTTTAGGTCTATTTGCTTATCTTTTCTTGAACGCTAAATTTCTAGTCGACGATGTAAAAAATCGGGTTGAAGTTGAAGCATTCTACAAAGACACAATAACTGAAACTGCTGCTAAAGATATTCAGGAGCAAATTAAAAGTTGGGAAGGAATTTCCGACGTTCACCTTATTACAAAGGGAGAAGCGAAAAATAGATTCTTATCCGAAACTGGAATTGATTTCAAAGATATTTTAACATTTAATCCTTTACCGGCTTCTATTACTATTGAGGTCAACGAAAAGTATTTAAATCGTGAATTCATTGAAAACCTTAGAATTAAACTTCTTGAATCTGGAGCGATAACTGATGTGGTTTTTAATCAGCAGTTTCTAGATTTAATAGAATCGCGTGCATCAACCTTTCAAACTATTTTAATTGTGGTTTTTTCAATTGTTATGCTTGCAACGATAATATTAATATCTAATACAATTAGATTAGCATTATATAATAAAATTGATGTCATCAATACTATGAGGTTAGTAGGAGCGACACATAATTTTATAAAGCTTCCATTTCTAATCGAAGGAATAATTGTCGGAGTTTTAAGTGGTATATTTGCAGCGGCAGCGGTTTTTGTTTTTAATTATGCATTCAATAAAATTCTTATTGTTGAAAGTTATGTAGATTTTCGTAATTTACTTTTGTTATGTTTGTCCTTAATAATTCTAGGGGGGATTTTTGGATTTTTTGGTAGTTTCATTTCTATCAAGAAATTTTTTAAGCAGAGTGTTTTTCCAAAATAATTTTTGAAAAATTCAAAAACTAGATATAAAAACCGATTATTAACAGTGTATTCAGGTAGCCACCAACAATAATCAAATGATTGATAACATAGCTTCAAAAGAAGAACGTATTCTTGAACAAGTCAAATTCTTTGATAGACTTCTCTGGGTTTTAAACAATTCTGAATTCAGTTTGAATGTCTTTCGGAACTTAATTGAGGAAATTGGGCTGTTCTTTAAAGTCAATCATGTTTACCTCATTAGATGCCGCAATATTAATTTCTGGGATTTGAAGTTTGAGTGGTTTTCAGATAAAAAGTATTCTAAACTTTACTTGAATGGGAATTGGGAAAATTATCTTGCTCTTTATAGCTATTTAGGCACTGGTAATCATGTAAGTGATGATGACGTTGATATCAGTATAGAACTAAGCAAGTGGAAATCACAATTTGCCGCCAATCATGTTCTGCTCATTCCAATCCTATCATCAAAAAAAGTTGTTTCAGTTTTTGGTTTCGCTGATGTTGAGAAACGGTTCTTCTATGATGATGAGATTTTGATGTTGAAGCAATTTGTTAATTTTCTTCATTATCAGCTGGACACATTCGAAGCACTAACCGTCTTACGAAGCGGTAACGTAGAATTGAGAAATGAAGTTTCTGAATTATCAAACCAATTGAATTTGATTCCTGCGATGATAGCTCAAAAATCCTCCAACCTTCGATATGACAGCGTTAATGATCACCTCATCAGGATTTTTGGGCTTCGAAAATTTGATGTTATAGGTAAGACGGACATAGAACTTTTTCCAAAGGATATTGCTGCTAATCTACAAAGAAAAGATCTTGAGGCTTTTGAGTTAGATCAACCCACTACAAATCATCACGAAATTTCAATCAAAAAGAAGAAATACCATTTCGCTTATCATCGTATTCCATATCGTGATAGAAATGATAATTTGAAGAAGTTACTTATCGTTGCTCATGACATTACTGAAATGTTCAGTGCAAAAGTTGAATCGGAACTGGCATCAAAAGCAAAATCTGAGTTCCTCGCAAATATGAGTCACGAGCTGCGAACTCCACTAAACAGCATAATTGGCTTTACTGAATTACTTCTGCAGGATAATCTATCGAATGAACAGCACGAGACTCTTTCTAATATTAAACAGAGCTCATATTCTCTTCTAGATTTAATAAACGATATTCTTGATTTAAATAAAATTGAATCTGGAAAATTTGATCTATTCCCAGTCAGCTTCAATATTCGGAAGCAAATTAATGAAATCACAAAGTTATTTGAACCAAGGGTACTTGAAAAAGGAATCAAATTTAAAACTAAAGTTGAAGAAAATGTTCCTCAAAATGTAGTGACCGATCCGCTGCGTATCCGTCAAATCTTGGTAAATCTGATTGGCAATAGTTTAAAATTCACTAAGCAAGGTGAAATAAATTTAGTAGTCCGAAATGTTCCGAGTAATCTGCTCGTTGAGAATTTCGCCGATATTGAATATTCTGTAACTGATACTGGAATTGGAATTCCGCCTGAGAAATTAAATAAAATTTTTGAAGCATTTACCCAAGCAGAGAAGGATACTGCACAAAAATTTGGCGGGACGGGACTTGGACTTACGATTTCGAAACGACTAATTGAAATGATGGGTGGAAGCATAAGCGTATCGAGTGAATTAGATGTTGGTTCAAGATTCTGGTTTAAACTGCCTGTGGAAGTTACTGATGTTAAAGGAGAAAAAGTCGAAGTTGTAAAAGAAGAAGTCGCAGAAAGTATTCAGATAAGAAAACCTGGTGAACCGCTTATTCTAGTTGTTGATGATGATATTAGTACTATAAGAGTATATGAAAATTCTCTAAAGTCAAAAAAATACAATCTCTTGATTCTGCAAAGCGGCAAGGATGTACTGTCTGTTGCAAAGAAACACCGGCCTGATGCGATTCTGCTTGATATTTTTCTACCGGAAAAAAATGGCTGGGAAGTTTTACGCGAGCTAAAATCGGATGTAATAACAAAATCGATCCCGGTCATTGTCTGTTCAATTTTACAGGAGCAAAACAAAGCTCTTAATCTTGGAGCTGCTGATTATATTGAAAAGCCAATTGCACAAAATAGACTTTTGGAAATCCTGACCAACATTCATAAAACGCCACCGGACAAGAAAAGAATTGTTGTTGTGGATGACGATGTCAATGTCCTGAAGAGATTAGATAAATTGCTCGACAAAAATGAATACTTCGTCGAATGTTTTTCTGTTGCAGATATGGCCCTCGACAATGTTTTAAAAAGTTCTCCCCCGTCGTTAATCATTCTTGATTTAATGATGGAAAGAATGGACGGTTTTGAATTCATCAAAGAATTAAGAAGAAGTTCTGAATACAACAAAACGCCGGTTCTAGTTATCACTGCACGTGAATTGAACGATAACGAAACAGCATATTTACGCGAGAAGAGCAGTACAATAGTCAAAAAATCTGAGATAAGAGAAAAGGATTTTTTAAAAAGTCTTGATAAACTCTTAACCGGGACTAAAACTCCGTTAGCTGAAGTAAAACCGATTGAAGTTACACCTGCGAAATCCGAGACCCAAATTCCTTCACTTAATGTTCTGCTCGTAGAAGACAACTTAATGAACCAAAAGTTCATGTCGCACATTCTCAAGAGACTCGGTTCAACTTATGATATAGCAGTGGATGGAAGGGACTGTCTTGATAAATTGAATGGCGGCAAGTATGATTTAATATTGATGGACATTCAGATGCCAGTTATGGATGGCATAGAAGCAACGAAAGCTATCAGACAAGATAATAAATACAAATATTTACCAATTATTGCGCTTACAGCCCATGCAATGAAGGGGGATAGAGAGAGATGTTTAGCTGCTGGATGCAATGGTTATATAACTAAACCTGTTGATCAACAAAAATTAGTCGGAGAAATAATGACCGTGATTAAAACAACTGAACCTGAATACGAAGAAATTAGTCCTTACTTCCAAGGATTTGATAAAGAAGAAGTGATCCAATTTCAGACTGAATATATAGAACAGTTGAGAACTGAAATTTCTGAACTGGATAGAATTATGTCTCCGAAAGAGTTTGAAAAATTCAAGTTCTTTGGTCATAATATTAAAGGCAACGGTGTGGCGTATGGCTTCCCCGAGGTCTCAAAATTAGGTGCCCAAATCGAGAATTCATCAAAAGATCAAGATTATGCATCCTTGTCACAGCATTTGAAGAATTGAAAGAATGGCTCAAAAATGTAAAAATCTGAATTGAGCAGATTAAGTAATATTTGAGATTACGTCAACCCTTTTGTAAATTTACGTATGAAGTTTAGGAATAAGCTCAGCAATAGTCTGTTTTTCTACCTTCCAGATCTGTAAAAATAAATAAAACATTCACGAGTATTTTAAATCTTATGTGTGGTATAATTGGTTATATCGGTGAAAATAAAGTCATTCCAATTTTAATTAATGGCTTAAAGCGTCTCGAATATCGCGGCTACGATTCATCAGGAATTAGTTACATTCAAAAGAAGAAAGTAATTGTAAACAAAGCATCTGGTAAGATCAGCAATTTAGAGAAACTGATACAAGATTATGATGAGGATGCATTTATCGGCATAGGACATACTCGCTGGTCAACACACGGAGCCCCTACAAACGAGAATGCACATCCGCATTTTGATGGCGGATGTAAAATTGCTCTGGTCCATAATGGGATAATCGAAAACTATCGTATACTCAAAACTAAACTGAAAGATCTTGGCTATCAATTCACAAGTGAAACCGATAGCGAAGTAATTGTACATCTTATTTCATATTTCTTTGACAAAGAAAAATCACTTATCGAGGCAGTAAGATTGGCTTTGCACGAAGTTGAAGGCACCTATGGAATATGTGTTGTCTCCTCTCTTGAGGGCGACAAAATAATCGCTGCTCGAAAGGGGAGTCCACTAATAGTTGGAATCGGAGAGAATGAGCACTTTATCGCATCTGACGCTCCTGCAATATTAGAATACACAAACAATGTTGTATTTCTTGAAGATGGCGATGTTGCAGAGATATATAAAGATCACTTTAACTTAAAATCACTTGGTAACCAAAAAATAGACAGGGAAGTCGAAGTTCTCGATTTAGATATTTCCACAATTGAAAAAGGTGGATTCCCTCATTTTATGCTCAAAGAAATTTTTGAACAGCCTGATTCCATACAAAATGCAATTCGTGGTAGAATTGTACTTTCGGCAGGAAATGTCAAACTTGGTGGACTTGAGCAAATTGTAGATGATTTAGTTAATGCACGCAGATTGATATTAACAGCATGCGGAACTTCCTGGCACGCAGCATTGGTCGGTGAATACATGCTGGAGCAATATGCAGAGATCCCAGTAGAAGTTGAATATGCGTCTGAATTTCGGTACAGGAATCCTGTCCTTACCCGAAATGATATTGTGGTTGCGATAAGTCAAAGTGGTGAAACGGCAGACACGCTTGCAGCAATTCGTGAATCAAAAAAACGAAACTCGACTGTACTCGGCATTTGCAACGTGGTCGGTTCATCAATTGCAAGAGAAAGTCAAGCAGGTGTATATATTCATGCCGGACCCGAGATTGGTGTCGCTTCAACAAAGGCATTTACGTCGCAGCTCGCAGTTTTATCTCTGCTCACGATTCTTATCGGTAGAAGAAAGAATTTGAGTTTCGCATACGGCGAAAAAATTTGTCAGGAATTATTAAATCTTCCGAAGAAAATAACTCAAATTCTTCAGAAGCAAAGTGAGATTGAAGAACTCGCCGAGAAATTTTATAAAGCACCGAATTTTTTATATCTTGGCAGAGGTTATAATTTTCCGGTAGCACTTGAAGGTGCTTTAAAGTTAAAAGAAATTTCCTACATCCATGCAGAAGGATATCCTGCAGCGGAGATGAAACACGGACCCATAGCACTTGTGGATGAGAATATGCCGATTGTATTCATTGCAACAAAAGATTCCACGTACGACAAAATTTTATCAAATATAGAAGAAGTCAAAGCAAGAAAGGGTAGAGTTATTGCAATTGCGAGTGAAGATGATGATTCAATCGATTCAATCGTTGAGGATGTTATAAAAGTTCCAAACACTCTTGAAATGCTTTCTCCTATTTTGACAATCATCCCGCTTCAATTACTCGCATATCATATCGCCGTGAAAAAAGGTTTAAATGTTGATCAGCCAAGAAATTTGGCAAAAAGTGTAACTGTAGAATAATTATCGGAGGTCAAATGAAACGGAAGAAAATCTTAATTATGGGCGCGGCTGGACGAGATTTTCATAACTTCAATGTAGTTTATCGAAACAATGAAGAATATGAAGTAGCAGCATTCACGGCTACTCAAATTCCAAACATTGATGGGAGGATATATCCAGCAGAACTGGCTGGAAAACTTTATCCGAATGGAATAAAAATTTATGATGAATCAGAATTAACCAGCTTAATAAAAAAATTTGAAATCGAAGAAGTAGTATTCTCTTATTCTGACGTGCCGTTCGAATACGTTTTATCAAAAGGATCGGAAGTCAATGCTGCAGGTGCAAGTTTCAAACTGCTCGGTGCTGAGGAAACAATGATAAAAAGTACAAAACCTGTGATTGCAGTTGTTGCTGTCAGAACAGGATGTGGAAAAAGTCAGACTTCGCGCAGGGTTACGGAGATTTTAAAAAAAGCAGGTAAAAAGGTTGCAGCAATTCGTCATCCAATGCCTTATGGTGACCTTGTAGCTCAGAAAGTCCAGAGATTTGCAACTCTCGAAGACCTTAAAAAACATAAGTGTTCGATTGAAGAGATGGAAGAGTATGAACCTCATATTGTAAATGGAAACGTTATCTACGCTGGAGTTGATTATGGTGAAATTTTAAAACAGGCAGAGCAAGAAGCTGACGTAATTCTTTGGGATGGTGGAAATAACGATACTTCGTTTTATAAAGCAGATTGTACAATTACAGTAGTCGATCCATTGAGACCCGGTCATGAAATGATTTATTATCCAGGAAATACTTGTTTGCGGCTTGCTGATATTGCTGTCATTAACAAAATTTCAAATGCAAAGAAAGAAGATGTCGAGACTGTTAGGAAGAATACTCGAATAGTCAATTCATCGGCAGTAATTCTCGATGCTGATTCGCCAATCGAAGTTGAAAATCCGGAACTGATAAAGGGAAAACGTGTGCTTGTTGTGGAAGATGGTCCAACATTGACTCATGGAGAAATGAAATTCGGTGCGGGAGTTGTTGCTGCAAAAGAGTTCGGAGCAAGAGAACTTGTCGATCCAAGACCATTCGCAGTAAAATCAATTCAAGCTACGTATAAAAAATATCCAGGAATTGGTGTTCTACTCCCAGCTATGGGTTATGGCAATGAGCAGATTGCAGATCTGGAAGAAACAATCAATCGGGCTGATTGCGATTCAGTCATCATTGGTACTCCTATTGACTTGAGAAGAATTGTTAAGATTGATAAACCTGCAACTCGTGTGAAGTACAATCTGAAAGAATTAACAAAACCAAATATCGAGGATGTGCTGAAGGAGAAAGGAATTATATGAAAAAAATTGCAGTAGTGGCTTTCGGCGGCAATGCAATTTTACGCGGAGATCAGAAAGGTACGATCGAGGAACAGGAAAAAAATACATACGATACTTGTATGAACATTATTCCTTTGCTCGAACGAGGGTATGAGTTGGTAATTACTCATGGAAACGGACCTGTCGTTGGAAACATTCTACAGAGAAATGAGGCTGCCAATCAATTATTTGGAATCCCAATTATGCCACTGGATATTTGCGTGGCTGATTCTGAAGGCGGGATCGGTTACATGATAGAAATGCAAATGATGAATGCTCTCAATGAGAAGGGAATTAAAAAACAAATTGCAACTTTAATCACACAAGTGGAAGTAGATAAGAATGATGAGGCGTTCAAAGACCCAACAAAACCTATCGGAAAATTCTACTCAAAAGGAGATGCTGAAAGATTTCAAAAGGAATCTGGCTGGATAATGAAAGAAGATGCAAGGAAAAGAGGATTTCGACGAGTGGTTCCTTCACCACAGCCAAGAACTGTAATTAAGAGAGATTTAATAAAAAGTTTAGTTGAGACGGGGAGTATTGTGATTGCGTGCGGCGGCGGAGGAATTCCGGTCTATCGGCATGATAATGGACATCTCGAAGCGATTGAAGCAGTTATTGATAAAGATTTAGCCTCATCACTCTTAGCAATAGAAATTGGAGCTGATGCATTTTACATTTTAACCGATATTTCCAAAGTCGCTCTTAACTTCTGCAAGCCAGATCAAAAACTATTGGATGAGTTAAGTGTTTCAGACGCAAAAAAATATCTTGCCGAAGGTCAATTTCCGTCTGGAAGCATGGGTCCTAAGATCCAGGCTGCTGTGGAATTTGTCGAAGCCACAGGGAAAGAAATGATAATTACTGAATCTAGAGAATTATCAAATCCAAAAAGCGGTACGAGAATAGTTAAATAGAATTGATAATTGTTCCGTTAGCTAACGGATGGAGAGTTGAGAATTAGTGACTCACAATATATTTCAACTATTCACCCCTAATTATTATCAATTATCAATTCTCAATTCTAAATTAAATAGAGGTTTTTATGTCTGTAAAAATGAAAAATAAAAGTTTAATAGAGATTCAGCATCTTACTCATGAAGAGATTTATCAGATATTTGAGTTAAGTGCTTCATTGAAAATGAAACAGATTTCTGGTGAACAACATCATCTGTTAGCTGGAAAGACACTAGGTATGATATTCGCCAAACCATCTACTAGAACAAGAGTTTCTTTCGAAGTAGGAATTTATCAGCTTGGCGGAATTGGTATGTACTTCGGACCGAATGATCTACAGCTAAATCGCGGAGAAACAATTTCAGACACTGCGAAAGTTCTTTCAAGATACTTAGATGGAATTATGATAAGAACTTTTTCGCATCAGGATGTAATTGACTTAGCTCGATTTGGTTCTATCCCGGTTATAAATGGATTGACCGACTTGCACCATCCATGTCAAGTACTTGCTGATCTATTTACAATTCTCGAAAAGAAAAGAGTTTTGCGAGGATTAAAACTTGCCTACATCGGCGATGGAAATAATATGGCTCACAGTCTTTTACAGGGCTGCTCAAAAGTTGGAATGGATGTAACAATTGCTTCTCCATCCGGCTATTTGCCGCTTGAAGAAGTTGTTGAAGAATCAAAAGCCAACGCAAAATATTTTGGCTCTAAAGTTGAAATATTGAGCGATCCAATCGCTGCAGTTAAAAATGCTGATATTGTCTATACTGATGTTTGGGCAAGTATGGGACAAGAATCAGAAGCTCAGGATAGAAAAAAGAAATTCGAGAAATTCCAAGTCAATCCTGACTTAGTGAAGAATGCGAAAGAAGATTATCTATTTATGCATTGTCTTCCAGCACATCGTGGGGATGAAGTTGTCGATGAAGTGGCAGATAGTCCAAATTCAGTGATCTTTGATGAGGCGGAAAATCGTCTTCATGTTCAAAAAGCGATTATGGCATTGGTTATGTAGAAAATGAGAAGGATTCCATCCCGACTTGTCGGGATGGAAACTTTTCTCACATTCTTTACTTCACTTCCAACTCGGGAACTCTTCCTGGTGTCCAAGGTGCGGCAATTTTTTCTAAATCCGCTTCCAGCTTTTTAATATCAACCTCATAAATATTTTTAACTCTGGCTAATATTGGTGGAAAATCTTCGGCCAAAACGTCATATGCTACTTGTTCATTCTTCGTAAGATTTGAGGTTGAACGCCAATGTGTATAAGCAAGTGTTCTTAATCTTTCATTTATAGTAACTGGAGAAGGTGGATTTTCCTCTGTGCTTGGGAATTTAGATTTTCTTTCAAAATTTAAAAGTAGTTCATTAAGCTTATCAGAAATGTTATTTGCTCTTGTCATCATTTCAAATAGTGCATCTGGAGTGTTCAAAATAACCTGTTTCAAATTATCGACTCTTTTCGTCAACTCGTTTATAAATCTATGCGTACCTTGAACCGTCCGAGCGAGTGATGTTGCCTTTTTCTGAAATAGCACTAGCTCTTCTCTGGAATCTGCTGGGAGAGTTGTGTTACGCAGCGTCACACAATTAAATTCAACTGGAGAGACTAATTCTTTCATTCCATCACGAGTAACAAGAGAAAAAGAAACTTTATATTTTCCTGGCAATGCGAGTGTTCCGCTTTGAGTTTTCGATGTCGGTTCAAATTTTTCAGAAACGGATACCGGTGAGGTCGATTGATACCGCATATCCCACGTTAGTCTTTGGATGCCTTTAGAAGCCGATTTGGTAAGTTTACGAACAACTTGCCCTGCTTCATCAAAGATCGTAAATATCAAATAAGGAGAAAGTTCTAGATCTTCTTTTTGCAATTCCTCATTGGATGGCTGTGGGATTGGTTTTCCATCTTTAAATAATTCTTTTTCCTTCTCTTTTCTAATTTGTTTTAGAGTCTTTGGAACTTCTTTAATATAATAAGTGAATGTTGCACCAAATTCTGGATTTGAAGCTGCATAATAAGATGAGCCCAAGGCACCTAATGTAAAAGAGGGAACGTACATCAATGCATCTTTTATCGGGAAGATATGTGCTTCGCTATCAATCATTTCTTTTTTAACTTGGCGAAGAGGGGAATAGTCATCAAGGATATAAAAACCTCTCCCAAAAGTTGCTATTACAAGATCACTTTCTCTTTTTTGGATCACCATATCTCTAACTGAGATAGTTGGCAAACCAGAATTTAGTTTATTCCATTTTTCGCCTCCGTCAGTACTGAAAAATATGCTGAACTCAGTTCCGACAAAAATCAGATTTGGATTAATGAAATCTTGTTCAATTGTATGAACGGTTCCATTTTCAGGCAGATTGTTTGAGATGGACTTCCAAGTTTTTCCTTTATCTCTACTTACAAGCACGTATGGCTTGAAATCGTCTCGCTTGATATTATTAAAGCTTGCATAGACTATGTTTTCATCAAATCTTGAAGGATAAATATCACTTACATAAGTGTTTTCGGGAATTCCAGGAAACTCCGAAATCTTTCTCCATGTTTTTCCATCTTCAGAAACTTGGATCAAACCATCATCGGTTCCAACATAGAGAAGATTCTCTTTAACTGGCGACTCACTCATCGATACAATCGTTCCATATAGTGAAGTTGATTTATCTTTTGCTACCGCATCAACACTCCAATATTTTCCCATGACTGGAAATGAGTTTCGATCAATTTGAGCGGTTAGATCCTCGCTGATGGATTCCCAGCTATTGCCGCGATCTTCACTGCGGAAAACTTTGTTAGCGGCACAATACAATCTTGTTTTATTATGCGGACTAATGAAAAAAGGCGTATCCCAATTCCAGCGGTATGTGTTTTCACCCTTGCGTGGTTCGGGACGAATGCGAATTGTTTCCCCGCTTTGTTTATCATAACGAACCATTCCAGCGTACTGGGACTCGGCGTAGACAATATTCGGATCATCTGGATCGATTGCTGTCCAAAAACCATCCCCTCCATTTGTTGCGAACCAATCATTATTTACTATTCCAGTTGAATTCAAAGTTTGAGATGGTCCTCCCATGCTGTTGTTATCCTGAGTTCCACCATAAACAAAGTAAAAAGGAAAACTATTATCAACATTTACCCTGTAAAATTGTGTTACTGGGAGATTAGCTTTAAAATTATAAGTTTCGCCGCAATCAAAAGTCTCATATACACCTCCATCGCCCCCAATAAGATAGTGATCCGTATTATTTGGATTAATCCACATTGCATGATCGTCTACGTGACGACCTCTATTACTGAGAGCTTTCCAGGACTTTCCTCCATCAACTGTAACATGCGAGATAGTTTCAACTGAATAAACCTTGTCAACATTTTTCGGATCGCAGAAAATTTCATTGTAGTATTGACCAGACTCGTGATGATCACTTCTTTTTTCCCAAGATGCTCCTCGATTTGTGGAACGATAGAATCCGCTTTGATTATCAGCAGCTTCAAGAATTAAGTAAATAACATCAGGATTAACTGGTGAAATATCTATTCCCATTCCACCTATATCGACCTTCGGAAGTCCGTTCATTATTTTTTCCCAAGTTTCACCTTCGTCAACTGATTTATATACAGCTGATTCAGGTCCGCCTCCTATTTTAGTGAAAACGTGACGTCTTCTTTGTTCCGAGGTTGCGTACATGACATCCGGATTCCTTGGATCGTAGATCAAATTATTTACACCGGTGTTTTCGCTGACATTCAAGACTTTCTTCCAAGTTTTTCCTCCATCGATAGTTTTATACAATCCACGATCACCTCCTGGTCCCCAAACCGAACCTTCTGCAGCAACAAAAACAATGTTAGAATTTCTTGGATCGATAACAATTTTTCCAATTTGTCTGGAATCTTTAAGCCCCATATTCTTCCATGATTTTCCACCGTCAATGCTTTTGTAGACTCCATCTCCATAACCTAATGCGCGTTGATGGTTATTCTCTCCTGTTCCAGCCCAGACAACATGTGCATTATTAGGATCGATAGCCAAACATCCGATTGCATAAGCTCCATAGTTATCAAAAACAGGTTCATAAGTTGTTCCAGCATTTTGTGTTTTCCAGATATGCCCGCTTGCGACTGCAACATAATATTCACTGAAATTATTTGGATTCACAGCGAAGTCAGCAATACGACCGGAGGTAATAGCTGGTCCGATGTTTCTCCACTTTAATCCTGCGAATGTTGAAGCGTCAATGGAATCTTTTTTTTCTACTTTCTTTTGTGCTAAAAGGCACAGTGGAAGAAGGAGAAATACAATCAAAGAAAATATTTTTAATTTCATGGCTATTCCTTTAGATGATAAATATATTATTGGTGAGTTGATTAATAATTTTGCTTTGCGGATGAAATAAGCTCTCTCCATTTTAATCATATGCAGTTAGTCTTACTTTATTTAATTGAAGAGAATTATTTTTAAAAATGCTATTCAAATGTTTTGAATGTCCTCAATACAGTTTTCAGGACAATTTTTCAATTTCGCTAAAAATTTCGTTTACGTAATGCTCATGTTCAGGTTTCATCAATGCTGATCTTAAAATAACAACCTCTTTTGAATTCTTTTTGATAGATGGGTTAAGTTTTACAAAAAAGTCAGAATCGATTCGGTACTTGCTAAGGTAAATTGGCTTTACTTTTCTCTCCATCAGTTTTTTGAAAATCTTGTTACATATTCTGCTTATATTAGCTGTGGATTTTTGCATAGGAAAAAAGTTAACAATATCCAATTCGGGTTGAACTATTAATCGCAGTTTAGAACTATTATTTACAAGCAGTTGGAATTTGATTGCTGCCTTGCGTGAGCTTGTAAGAAATTTATAAAGACCAGCTTTTGTTTTCAATGGGAATATTTTTAATGTTGCCCACAATGCCGCTGCCGAAGCACCAGCTCGTGAACATTCGATGCTCACTTCTCCTAAATGTAATTTTTTCGAAGTGAAGTAAGTATACGGTGAATCGTGTTTATAAAATTTACCGACGCTTGGATCTCTGAATAAAATGCATCCACAGCCATAGGGCTGCAATCCATGTTTATGCGGATCAATTACAATACTATCAGCTCGATTTAGAAATTTAAATGGTTTTGAATCAATAAGTTTTGACCCTTCGTTTTGAAGGATTTTGAAGAAGCCTCCATATGCTGCGTCAACATGTATTCTGAAGTTATAATGTTTCTGTAGACTTAATATTTCATGAAGCGGATCCAAAGCCCCAAATCCTGTTGTTCCAAGTGTTACGATTACAGTTCCAATATGACCTCTTTTAATTATTTTTATAAGATGATCGATGTCCATTTGTCCACGATCATTCATTTTGATGATTTTGTATTTAAAATTTAATACTTGAGACAATCGCGTATGAGTGTAATGAGCATTTTCGCAGATAGCGAAATAAGATTTGGGATTCAGCATTTTCGAAATCCATAATCCCTCCAAATTGGCAATCGTCCCGCTCGAAGTTAAATGACCAAGATATTTTTTATAACCTACCATCTTTGCTATGGCGTCGACAGTTTCTTTTTCCAATTGACTGGTCGATGGTCCTCCATCGAGTGCGTGATTATTTGGATTCAACATCATTGCTGAGAAATAAGCAAGTGATGCAACTTCGATAGGCGGCTTTAACATTTGACCAGCATAGAATGGATGAAAAAATGGATAAGTGCCTGTTAGTTTTTTATTTAGAAGATTTAATACGTTTTCAGATTTAGAAAAGTGCTCAAGGTAATCAGGTGAGATAAAAATTGACCAATTGGACTCGTACTGAAAATAATTATCAACGATAGAGTTCAATCTTTTTTTCAACTGACTATTTTTCATTTATAGACTTTATTCAATAAAGTGTTTAAATATAAGATGTGAAAGATGGAATAGAAAATTTTTTCTAGAATATTTAAAATAATTTTTAAAATAATTGTTGCCATTTATATATCGAGAGTTTATATTGCTACCGTTACCCCAATTAATAAGAGAGGGGGAGGAAGTACCCACCTTTATTTGCCCCATAATAGCCCTAACCCACTTCAATTTTCCTCCTCCTCACTAAAAAGAGGAGTTTTTTTGTGCGAGCGGTTTTTCTATTTCGAAAAAAAATATTAAGTTTGTACCGCAAATTTTGAAAGTACTGGGCAGATAGCTCAGATGGTAGAGCAATGGACTGAAAATCCATGTGTCGGCGGTTCGATTCCGTCTCTGCCCACCAGTCGCCCGATTTTATCGGGCTTTTTTGTAATAAAATCAGACGGCTATGAAAAATATTCTTATCACAGGCGCAACAAGCGGAATTGGTTTTGCAGCGCTGAAAAAGTTTGACTCTAATAATTCTTTTGTGCTCGCAGTTGGACGAAATCAAGAGAAGCTTAATGAAATTAAAAATCAATTCAATGATCGTGTGGAGATTTTAAATTTTGATCTAGCCGATTCTTCAGCGCGGAAAAAGTTATTCGTTGAGCTTAATAGAAAAAAAATTGAGCTGGACGTAGTTGTAAACGCTGCGGGCATCTTAAGAAGTGGTTCAATTGAGGATACTTCTCTAGATTCATGGAATGAAATGATGGAAATCAACTTAAACTCAGTTTTTCATATTATGAATTTATCCATTCCATTTCTTGAAAAGCGAAAGGGAAATATTGTTAACGTATCGAGTGTAACTGGTTTAAGAAGTTTTCCAAATGTTTTGGCATATTGTGTGAGCAAAGCAGCTTTGGATCAATTAACAAGGTGTGCGGCTCTCGAGCTTGCTCCTAAAGGAATTCGCGTCAACGCTGTTAATCCGGGCGTAGTTGTCACAAATATTCACAAAGCATCTGGGATGGACGAAAGTGCTTATCAAGCATTTTTAGAAAGAAGCAAAGCAACTCATCCAATCGGACGTGTTGGTATTTCAGATGAGATTGCAGATTTGATTTTTTACTTATCTTCATCGGAAGCTTCCTGGATCACTGGGAACACAGTTTCAATTGATGGTGGTAGAAATTTAACTTGTGCACGATGAAGATGAAAGTTATCACCGAGACAAATTTTGAAAATCTTAAATTAGTCCATCGTGGGAAGGTGAGAGATATATATGATCTTGGAGAAACTTTATTGTTTGTAGCAACTGACCGTATTTCTGCATTCGATGTCGTCTTTAATGAGGGAATTCCTTATAAAGGATATGTTCTCACGCAATTGTCACTTTTCTGGTTTGATGTACTTTCTGACATTTGTAAAAATCACCTTATTACATCAAATGTTGCTGAGTATCCAAAAATCTGTCACCAATATGAAAGTGAATTAGAAGGGAGATCACTTCTCGTTAAGAAGGTAAATATTGTCCCTATCGAATGTATTGTACGAGGTTATTTGTCTGGTTCGGGTTGGAACGAGTATTGCGAGAATCAATCAATTTGCGAAATTGAATTACCACATGGCTTAATTGAATCGCAAGAACTTCCGAATCCGATTTTTACCCCTTCAACTAAAGCGGAGATCGGTAAACACGATTTAAATATTCCGTTCTTAAAAGTAGTAGAAATTCTTGGAGTTAATGTTGCTGAAGAGTTGCGAGAAAAGACAATCAAAATTTACAACCATGCCGCTGCCATTGCTTCACAAAAGGGAATCATTATTGCTGATACTAAACTTGAATTCGGTATTCTCGATGGGAAAATAATTTTAGCGGACGAAGTGCTGACTCCAGATTCTTCACGATTTTGGCTAAAGGATAAATATATCGCTGGTAAAAGTCAGGACAGTCTGGATAAACAATTCCTAAGGGATTATTTATTAAGTATAAATTTCAATAAACAGCCACCGGCACCAGCGCTGCCCAAAGAGATAATCCAGACTACAAGTCAAAAGTATATAGAGATTTTAAATCTTCTAACTGCATAATTTTGTAAATTCCATAAATTACTTTCTCATTTTAGTTTCAAGTTATTGCATAAAATAATAATTTGATTTAGATTGATTTCAACCTATGACAATTCCAAATCAGCTTACAATTTTGCGAATAATTTTGGCACCGATTTTTGCATGGTTTTTTCTTTCGTCGAATTTATTGTTCCATCAGATCTCGCTATTAGTCTTTATTATTGCAGCGCTGACGGACTGGTACGATGGCTGGCTCGCAAGAAAATTCAATTACATGTCGAATCTTGGAAAATTTTTAGATCCTCTTGCTGATAAAATATTAACTTCTGTAGGATTCATTGTGTTCATTTTTGTCGGTGTTTTAGAGTTGTGGATGGTGGTTGTAATCGTTGTACGAGATTTAATGATTACAATTTTAAGAATATTTGCTCAATATAAAAATCAATCGTTCAGCACTTCGTTTTTGGCTAAAGTAAAAACTTTTACTCAAATGGTTTTTCTATATTACATTTTAGTACTTTATATAGGAAAAAGTGTAAACTTTCTTAAATTCATTCCAAGATGGGTTTTTGAAATTCTTCTTAATCAGCAGCTTATTTATTATACGATGCTGGCAGTTACACTTTTAACATTTTATACTGGTATTAGTTACTTGTACAGTAATCGATATAACATTGAAAAAATTTTAAGAAATTAGATTATGAAATCACCCAAATACTTATCCGAAAAAATCGCCCTCTCATTATCAACCTTTTTCTCGGTTGGATATTTTCCATTTGCGTCTGGCACAGTTGCTTCATTCTTTGCATTAATTATTTACTGGATTATTCCGGGTTTTGAAAAAATTGGAATATTAACCGTTTTAATAGTCATATTCTCTATTCTTGGTATATGGTCCGGCACGATAGGCGAGAAAAAATTCGGATACGATCCCCCACAAGTGGTTATCGATGAAGTAGTTGGAATGTGGATTTCACTGCTGTTCATTCCCAAAACTATAATACTCTCTGCTTTGAGTTTTTTCCTATTTAGAATGTTTGATATAGTTAAACCGTATCCTGCAAACGTTAGCCAAAGTTTGAAAGGTGGTTATGGTATCATGATGGATGATATCATTGCCGGGATTTATACCATTTTAACAATTCAACTGATAATATATTTTTTTCCTGATATAATAATTTTATGAATCGTATTGGAATCATTTCTATTGGTGATGAAATTTTAATTGGTCAAACTCTGAATACTAATGCTGCTTACATTGGTGAGAAATTGACATCTCTTGGATTTGAAGTTGTAACAAGCTCAGTTGTTGGAGATAAAAAATCAGCAATATTCAACACACTCGATACTGTTCATGCCGATTCAGATTTTATTTTCATCACTGGTGGCTTAGGTCCTACTCACGATGATATTACTCGTGATTCAATAACAGAGTATTTTAATACTGAATTAATATTTAATGAATCTGTGCTAAGAAGAATTGAAGAGCGTTTTCAAAAACGTGAGAGAGAAATGCCAACAGTGAACCGGCAGCAAGCCTATGTTCCGAGGATTGCTAATGTGATTGAAAATCTTGTAGGAACTGCTCCTGGCTTTGATATTTCCCACGAAGGTAAAGTCTATTTTGTAATGCCTGGTGTCCCTTCCGAAATGAAAAGTATGATGGAAAATTATATCCTTCCAATAATGCGAAAGCTTGCCAACGAGAAAAAGTTATTTTATCGGCAAAAATTGATTCACACTACAGGCATTCCAGAATCTAGTTTATTTGAATTGCTCGGAGATATAAAAAGTTGGTTAGGAAATTGTAAACTTGCGTTTCTCCCAAGTCAATACGGTGTTAAGATGAGAATCTCTTGTTCAGGAACATCAGCATCTGAAATTGAATCAGAAATCAAAAAAGCGGAAAAGAAAATTACTGATTTGGCTGGTGGATTCATTTATTCTTGTGATGACCTCTTGATAGAGGAAGTAATTGGAAAAATTCTTGCAGAGAGAAATTTAACAATTGCAGTTGCTGAATCCTGCACTGGAGGAATTATTGCTGACCGTCTCACAAACATTTCAGGAAGCAGTAAGTATTTTATGCAAGGAGTGATTTCGTATTCTAATGACGCAAAGATCCAAACTTTAGGCGTTAGTGTTGACAGCATTATTAAATACGGATCTGTTAGTGAACAAGTCTCAATTGAGATGGCTCGTGGTGTGAAAAATATCTCTTCGACAAATATTGGACTCTCTGTAACCGGAATCATGGGACCTTCAGGTGGAACGAAGACAAAACCGGTAGGTTTGGTTTATATTGGATATGTTGATGACGAAAAGGTAAAGGTTGTCAGACACAGATTTGCTGAGAACAGAATCAGAAATAAAGAAAGAACCTCTCAAGCGGCTCTCGAACTTGTAAGAAGAATGCTACTTGGAATTGAAGATGAAGCATAGAATGTTTTTTGCTGTAAATTTATCTGAAAGATGCAGGTCTCGAATCTTCTCTCTCATGGATGAATTTAAAAACTATTCTGAACCAATAAAGTGGGAATCGTTTGAGAAACTTCACATCACAACATTATTTCTTGGGGATATTGATACGTCTGTAATTCCAATTTTAGTTCAAAGTGTAAAAATGAAACTTGAAGTTATTGGTAATACAGAAATTTATTTTCAAAGTTTGGGTGCTTTCCCGAATTTTAAAAATCCGAGAGTAATTTGGATCGGCATTAAAGAAAATCTAGCAATCGAGAGAATTGGTCTAGAGTTGGCAAGCTGCGCCAGTCAAATTGGCATCGAAGTTGAGGAGCGAAATTTTCATCCCCATGTTACAATCGGACGGGTAAAAGGTAGGATATCACCAGCATTTATTGATAAATTAAGAGATTATAGTTTCGAATCTTTCATCGAAAGGATTAATTCTGTAGAATTAATGAAAAGTGAATTGGATAGATTCGGCTCAAAATATTATATTCATAAAAAATTTAATCTTAGGGAGAATTAAATGGCAGACGAGAGAGATGAAAAATTAAGATCGCTTAAAGATACAATTGCATTAATCGAAAAAAATTATGGCAAAGGTGCAATAATGCGGCTAGGTGATTTCGCATTACCAGCTATTGATGTTATTTCAACTGGCTCAATTTCACTTGACTTTGCATTGGGAGTTGGTGGTGTCCCACGCGGAAGAATAGTAGAAATATACGGACCGGAATCTTCAGGCAAAACTACTACCTGTTTACATGTAATTGCAGAAGCGCAAAAAAATAATGGTTTAGCTGCGATTATTGATGCTGAGCATGCCTTCGATATTAACTATGCCAAAAAATTAGGTGTAGATACAAATAATTTAATTTTATCGCAGCCGGATTTCGGTGAACAGGCTTTGGAGATAGTAGATTCACTTATTCGAAGCAATGCAATGGATGTAATTGTAATCGATTCTGTTGCAGCACTTGTGCCGCGTTCTGAAATTGAAGGGGATATGGGAGATGCTCACATGGCGATGCAAGCAAGATTGATGTCGCAAGCATTACGAAAAATTACTGGAGCAATTTCAAAATCAAATACATGCGTGATTTTTACGAATCAATTGAGAAGCAAAATTGGAATTGTTTTCGGTAATCCAGAAACAACTACCGGAGGAAACGCTTTAAAGTTCTATGCTTCAGTTAGAATGGATATTAGAAGAATAGGTGTGATTAAAGAAGGAACTGATGTAATCGGCAATAGAGTTAAAGTTAAAGTTGTGAAGAGTAAAGTTGCTCCCCCATTCAAGGAAGTTGAGTTCGATATACTTTTCAATGAGGGAATCTCAAAAGCAGGAGAATTGATTGATCTTGCAACAGAGCATGAAATTGTGCAAAAAAGTGGTTCTTGGTTTACATTCGAAGGAGATAGATTTCAAGGTCGCGAACAATTTAAATCAAAATTGTTGGAGGATCCAAAACTTCTGGATTTATTAGATAGAAAAGTTCGTGAGGACCTTGGTCTCTTGAAAAAGGAAGAAGTTAAAGAAGAAGAACCAAGTAAAAAGTCCAAGTCTGAAAAGAATAAATGATTGAAGTTATTAAGATTGAGCGAAAAGGAAATCGTATAAAGATTTTCTTTTCCCAATCTGATCCTATACTTCTTTCAATTGATACCTACAATAAATTTCAATTATCGCTCAATCAAAAACTTTCTGAAAATTATCTTGAAGACATAATTGCATATGAAGAGTTAAATCAGGCTAAGCAATCCGCACTTAGATTTTTAGCGATTCGTAATCATTCGATCTTTGAACTCAGGAGAAAACTTAGCCAAAAGAAATTCGCTCCCGAGACTGTCAATAAAACATTGGAGAGTCTAATACACTCTCAATTAATTGATGATGAAAAATTTGCCAAAGAGTTTGCAGATGAATTGACTAAAAGAAAATATTTTGGGCCTAGCAGGATCAAAACCGAACTTCGAAAACGGGGAATAAGTGATTCTCAAGTAAAATCTCTTTTGACAGACATTTCTGATGAAACTGAAATGAAAAATTTAGAAACTACAGCAGAAAAATATTTAAAACGATTTTCAACAAAACTCACTCCTTCAGATAAGCAGAAAGTAATAAACTATCTTTTTCAAAAAGGCTTCAGCTGGGAAAAAATTAAAATTTTTATTGATAAAATAGATTAATCCTAAAAAACTTAATCCAATTTATTTGTAACATTTTCAATTTGATTCCGAATAAGTGTGCAACAAATAAAAAGGAGTCAGGAAAATGAAAACAATTATTTCCCTTATTGCTGTTTTAGGAATTTTTTCGGTGAATTCTGTTTCTGCTGCGGATCTATCAAAACTCGTTGAGACTAATCTTAAGAATTCTTTGCAAACTGAAAACTCAATGATAAAGTCCGATGCAATTAATCTTGCTGGTGATTTGAAAATGGATGAAGTTGTCATTCAACTTATGAAAATCCTTAAATCAGACAAAAACAAGGAATTGAGAATCTTAGCTGCCATCGCTCTCCACAAAATTCAGGATGACAGGGGTTTATTTGCGATCAAACAGGCAATTCATTTCGATGATGAACGCTGCGTTAGAAGAGCTTGTGCATATTTATCAGTAACAGATGTAACATAACTCATTACGTTCTCTCCTTCATGAGACCGGATACGAGCAGCCGGTCTCAATTATTATCTACTGAACATCTCTCCTATTTTTCAAATTATTCATATATTAAATAGACAAAATATTTGGCCAATTATTTAGTGCCAAAATTCAGCGTTTATTTTGTTGAAAGCCACATAATTATTAGCGAAGATAGATTGACATGAGCAGAATAAAAAAGTTTGGGACCTTCGGCGGAGTTTTCACACCTTCTATATTGACTATTCTGGGCGTAATAATGTATCTGCGATTGCCGTGGATAGTTGGGCAGGCAGGCTTATTCCTAACCCTCGTAATTATAGTGATTGCCCATATTATTTCTGTAACCACTGGTTTGAGCGTCTCTTCTAGCAACTGATAAAAAAATTAAAGCCGGTGGAACGTATTACATTATAAGTCGCAGTTTGAGACTTTCAATTGGCGGAACCTTAGGTCTAGCGTTGTTTGTCGGATTATCTTTTAGTGTCAGTTTGTATTTGATCGGTTTTGCAGAAAGCTTTCTTGCATTTTGGGGATATGAAATAAATAAAGACTCAATTCGGCTTGCGGGCAGCATTGCACTTGTTGCAGTAACAATTATTACATTCATCAGCACTTCACTTGCTATCAGAACGCAGTATTTTATTATGGCTGCTATCGGTTTATCATTTGATTTCGATTTTTTTTGGTAGTCATCAGCTTACGCCTCAATCACCACATTTTACTCCACTCGATAGTGAAGTTCCGTTTTTGGTCCTTTTCGGAATTTTTTTCCCGGCGGTAACAGGATTCGAAGCTGGCGTATCAATGTCGGGAGATCTGCAGGATCCAAAAAAATCAATTCCGCGAGGAACATTAACTGCAATTTTTGTTGGTTTAGCAGTTTATCTTTTTCTCCCCTTCTTTTTCTCTTATACGGTAGATGCAGATTAATTAGCAAATAATCCAAAAGTCCTTTTTGAAATTTCTTTATTTCCGCCATTAGTCATTGCAGGTATTTGGGGAGCGACTTTATCTTCGGCGTTTGGAAGTATTTTGGGAGCGCCAAGAATTCTCCAAGCAGCTTCGGCTGATAAAATTACACCGAAATTTTTTTCTAAAGGGCATGGAAAAGAAAATGAACCAAGAAATGCTTTACTCTTATCATTTGTGATTGCCGAAGCAGGAATTCTGATTGGTGAACTTGATATTATTGCAAGAATTGTCTCAATGTTCTTTATAACAACTTATGGATTTTTAAATTTAAGCTGCTTCTTCGAGAGTTGGGCGAGTCCCGACTTCAGACCGGATTTTAAAGTTCCAAAAGCGGCAAGTATAATTGGTTCGGTTACTGCATTCTTTATAATGATACAGCTTGATTTTGTCGCATTCATTGGAGCGACAATAATTTTTGGATTGGTTTTTTTCTTAATAAAGAGAAGAGAATTGAAACTTGATACTGGTGACGCTTGGAATGGCGTATGGAACATGTTGGTTAAAACTGGATTGAATCGACTTAAGAAAGATAGTGAACATCAGAGGAATTGGCGTCCGAATCTAATTCTTTTCAGCGGCAGGCAGCATGTTCGCCCGCATTTGATCGAACTTGCTAATTGGATTGCAGCGAAAAGAGGTATTATATCTAATTTTAATCTAGTTGAAAATAAAGATATTAAATCAATCAGCGCGAAATCCATTAATGAAATTTCCGATTCCGATGATTCGAAAGATTATTTCTTTAGGGAAATTGAATGCAATGATATGTATGAGTGCATGGAAATTATCCCAAAACTTTATGGGTTCACTGGAATTGAGCCAAACACGATTCTTCTTGGCTAGGGTAAAAAGACAAGGAGCCCTGAAAAATTTGTTCACTTGTTAAACGGGTACAACAATTCGGATTTTAATATTTTAATTCTGTCGCATAACTCCGAAAAAAATTATGGGAAGAAAACAAGGATTGATGTCTAGTGGAGAGGAACCGGAAATAACATTACTCTTATGATACATCTTATTAGATTTATTTCCTCATCAGAGGATTGGGCAAAGGCAAAAGTAAGATTTATTTTGTTAAGCAGTTTACTCCAGACCAACCTGTTTTTAGATCACTTCCTTTGTATTATAAACAAATGTTTATAGGTAAGCCTGCTATCTCAGAGAATCTCTGGGTAGGACGCGAACTGGAGTTACACAAGATTCGAGAAATCGCCGATCGATTCAAAAATAGCAGTTCCGGAAATTTACTTATACTGGGTGAACCTAATTCCGGAAAAACTGCATTGTCACTCTATGGTGCTCAGAAAAATTTCTCTCAATCAAAAATATTTAACCTCGAAGCAATTCCGCAGGGCTCAACTTCAGTAAATCAATTAAAAATACAATTTGAGACGCAACAAAGTTAAATGGCGAACCAAACATTATTCTTGAAAATCTTCCTGTCTATTCAGTTGTGATTATTAACGATTTGGAGCTTTGGTGGGAGCGTACTGATAATGGATTTGATGTTCTCAATGTGATTTTTAATTTGATGGAAAGCTTTTCAAGAAAAATACTTTTCATTGTTAATTGCAACGTTCACGCTTATAATTTCATAAATATGATACAACCAATCGAAAACAATTTTGTCGGGGTTATAAAGTGTGAACCATTCAGTGCAGAAGAACTGAAAAGCATTATTATGCCTCGTCATGAATCTACGAGACTAATTGTTAAAATAAATTCAAAAGGAGAACAAAGTTTTAATAAATGGCGTGAAGTAAAAATGTTCAATAAAATATTTGAATACTCTGATGGTGTCATTGGTCCAGCACTTTACAGTTGGATTTCGAATATTTTGAAATATGGGGAAGAAGCGATTCATATTAGTTATCCAGAAATCCCGCATCAAAGAATTCTCGATAACTTATCAAGTATTCAAAAAATAATTCTGCTTCAGTTTATACTTCATAATAAATTATCGATTAATTCGATTCCAACAATAACAAGGTTGGACTCTGAGCTTATTGATGAAGAGTTAATCCCCTTAGTAAACTATTCTTTAATAGATAAGCATGGTGAAATTCTTGAGATAAGTCCGTTTCTTCTCCCTTTCATTGTAAGAGAATTTAAGCGAAAAGGATTGTTATGAATCTAAAATTGTACTTGGCGCTCTTTAGTTTGAATACTTTATTTGCTGCGCTTGCGGTGCCAGTAGTGTTAGTGATCATAAGATTTATGGTTAGATATTATAAGTTGATTTTCAATCAATACAGATTTTTTATCAGATCAATCCCACTTCTTCAATTAGGTGTATTAATATTTATTACTATAAATGTTCTAATTCTGATCTTTCCCCAATCGCCGACAATAATTTCATTTATTATGTTCGGTGTTATACTATTCGCTGTGTTATCAGGCTGGCAGTTTATCCGTGATTTTGTTTCCGGAATGTTTTTACGGATTGATAATGATTTTGAGATTGGTTCGATGATTAAGATAGGCGAGGTTGTGGGCATTATTAAAAAGCGCGGTTATAGATCGATTGAGCTGGAAAAAGACGGGGCAGAATCAATTCAAATACCATATAGTTCACTTGCAAAGAATTTCATCTCAAGTCTTAAACTCGATCAAGAATTCTATAGGTACAGATTCAGCGTAAGAACGAAAAAAGAATCTGCAAAAAATCAACTGATTTCTATGATTAAGAAAGTTATTCTAAACTCTGTCTGGACAGCAGTAAACCGTGAACCAAAAATAATTTTCAAATCAGAAGATGATCAAGCATACGAAGTTGAGATTTCTGGCTATGTATTGCATCAAATTGGCGCGAGTGAGATCGAGAGTCTTATAAAAGAAAAATTTCAAGTTTAGTTACCAAAAATTGTACTGAATTTTATGGAATGAGCAATTAAGTTTCCTAAGTCTTATTGGAAATGCATATGAACATTTTTTTGCAAAGCGAGAGGTAAATTTTTATATTTGCAGTGCTTTTTTTGACATTGCCGGGGTGGCGGAATTGGTAGACGCACAGGACTTAAAATCCTGTGGGTGTTTTCACCCGTGCCGGTTCGAGTCCGGCCCTCGGTACTAAATGAAATTCAAATTGCAAATTTCAAAATGCAAAGTTGAGTTAAAATTGAAAATTGGATTTTGGGCTCTTGGCGCAGTTGGTTAGCGCGCTTCCTTGACATGGAAGAGGTCACAAGTTCGAATCTTGTAGAGCCCACGAACAAAGATGATAAAATCGTTAAAATATGCTTCGATTTGTGCTTGTTTTACATCGTTTGATGTGATCACTTAAGGTAAATATTGAAATCCTACCTTTATTTTTCTATTTTAACAAAGTTTTAGAAGTTTTTCGAAGCTTATTTATGAAGTAATCGGTTTTACCGATTTTTTTATTGTTTAGTCATAATGAATGATCAAAAAATAAATATCACTTTTCCGGACGGCTCTGTGAAAGAGTTTCCCAAAGGAATAACTGGTCTTGATATTGCGGCTTCAATCAGTAAAAGATTGGCAGATGAAGCACTTGCGGTCAAGATAAATGGATCAGTCCATGAAATTGGTTTTCAGATTAATGAAAGTGGAAAACTACAATTACTCACTTTTAATGATGAAGAAGGAAAAGAGGTTTATTGGCATTCGTCTTCACACTTAATGGCTCATGCAATTGAAGAGTTATTCCCTGGTGCGAAGTTTGGCGTTGGACCAGCGATCGAAAACGGATTTTATTACGACATTGATGTTGATCAAAAACTGAGTCCCGAAGACATCGAACGGATTGAGAAAAAAATGTCTGAACTTATAAAAGACTCAAAACCTTTTGTAAGGAAAGAATGCTCACTTGATGAAGCGATGGATTTATTCGGGAAGAAAGGCGATCAATATAAACTTGAATTATTAAAAGACATTAATAGTCGGGATGAGCAAGTTAGTCTCTATTCCGAGGGAAGTTTCCTTGATCTTTGCAGAGGTCCTCACTTAACTGATACAAGCAAAATTAAGTATTTCAAACTTTTAAATGTCTCGGGCTCATACTGGAAAGGCGATTCGAAAAATACTCCTCTTCAACGAGTTTATGGAATTTCATTTCCCAAGAAAAAAGATTTAGATGATTATTTAAAACTACTTGAGGAAGCAAAGAAGAGAGATCATCGAAAGCTCGGCAGAGAACTTGAATTATTTTTATTTAATGAAATATCTCCTGGTGCTCCATTCTGGCTGCCGAAGGGAATGATCATTTTTCGAGAACTAGAAAAATATTTACGTGAAGTTTTAGACGAAGCTGGCTATCAAGAAATTTCGACTCCAATTTTAGTGAAGAAAGCTTTATGGGAACGATCAGGTCATTGGGATCACTTCAAAGAGAATATGTTCATCGTTGAAGTAGATGAAGAGACTTACAGTTTAAAACCGATGAATTGTCCCGAAAGCACAATTGTTTATAAATCTAAACTAAGAAGTTACCGCGATCTTCCGCTTCGATTGTCCGAAATTGGAAGGTTACATCGCAACGAAGTTTCTGGAGCTTTAGGTGGGATGCTGAGAGTTCGCCAAATTACAATGGACGATGCGCATCTTTTCGTTCGACCTGATCAAATTTTATACGAGATAGAGAAACTTTTAAAATTAGTGGATGAGTTTTACAAACTATTTGGATTCGAACCTTCATATTTTTTGTCAACCCGTCCTGAAAAGGCAATGGGTTCGTTGGGCCTATGGGATCAGGCAGAAGAATCTCTAAAGCAGGCACTTCAATTAAATGAAATTTCGTTCAAAATTAATGTAGGAGATGGTGCATTCTACGGACCGAAGATTGACATTCAAGTAAAAGATGCAATCAACCGTTCATGGCAGACTGCAACAATACAATTGGATTTCCAAATGCCTGAAAGATTTGACCTGGAATATATCGATGAGAATGATGACAGGAAACGACCGATCATGATTCACCGGGCGATTTTTGGAAGCTTCGAGAGATTCATTGGAATTATTACTGAACATTTTGCAGGGTATTTTCCTTTGTGGATTTCTCCGGTTCAAGTAGTAGTTATGCCGATTTCAGAGAATTTCTCCGAATATGCTACAATGATTTACGACAGATTATTTTCCAATGGTGTTCGTGTGGAGCTCGATTCACGGAATGAAAAAATCGGTTATAAAATTCGTGAATGGGAATTACAGAAAGTTCCTTACATGATCATTATCGGAGAGAAAGAAGTTTCGAGTCGAAGCATTTCTGTTCGAAAACATAAAATGGGAGACTTAGGTCAATTTCAAATAGAAGATTTTATAAACAAAATACTTGAAGAAATCACCCAAAAAACAATCACAACAAATTAAGAGGTAATTTATAAGTTCAAAAGAAAAAACCAGTGAAGCACGAGTTAACGAGCAGATTAGAATCCCTCAGATCAGAGTAATTGATAACGATGGTTCGCAAATTGGAATTATGTCACCAAGAGAGGCGATAAGAATTGCCGAACGAAAAGGATTAGATTTAGTTGAGATTGTACCAAATGCAAAACCTCCAGTTTGTAAAATAATTGATTATGGAAAGTACAGATACGAACAGCAAAAGAAAGAAAAAATCCAAAGGAAGAATCAACAAGTTACTACTTTAAAGGAAATCAGATTTCATCCGAATACCGACGACCATGATTTCGAATTTAAGGCACGGCACTGCCGTCAATTCTTATTAGATGGTGATAAAGTAAAAGCTACGGTGATTTTTAAAGGCAGAGAAATGGCCTACACTGAACAGGGTGAAGTTCTACTAAATAAACTGATAGAAAAATTAAGTGATGTTTCTAAAGTCGAAAATCCTCCTAAATTGGAGGGCAGAAATATGATCGCAATTTTAGTTGCAGATAAATCAAAAATCAAAAAAGTTATTAATCAATAGGTAAATGTCATGCCAAAAATGAAGAGTAATAGAGGTGCAGCAAAAACATTTAAGAAAACTGCATCTGGAAAATTTAAAAGAGCTAAGGCATACAAGAGTCATATTTTAACTTCAAAAACTACGAAGAGAAAAAGAAAACTCAGAAAAAGCACTTTAGTTTCTGAAGCAGATCAAAAAAGAGTAAAGCAAATGTTACAATAGTTAGAAGAGGATAAAAAATGCCACGATCAAAAAATAAAGTTGCTTCGCATAAACGACGGAAAAAAGTACTTGAACAGGCTAAAGGTTATTGGGGTAGAAGAAGCAAAGTATATACGATTGCAAAGAATTCAGTTGAAAAAGCACTTGTACATGCATATTCAGGCAGAAAACTTAAGAAGAGAGTTTATCGTCAGCTTTGGATCACTAGAATAAATGCTGCAGCAAGAATGCATGGAACTACTTATTCCAAGCTAATTGATGCCTTGAACAAGAAGCAAGTTTCAATCGATAGAAAACTTCTCTCGAATATCGCATACGATAATCCTGAAGCTTTCGCTGAAGTAGTTAAATTCGCATTAAACTAAATTTAATCTCCCTCTGACTTTAGGCCAAAGGGATTCTCATTTTAAATATGAATTATCTCGAACTGATTCAGAAAACAGCCGAAAACGCAAGAAATGATTTAGGTGAAATTCGTACTCCTCAATCTGCTGAGGATTTTAGAATAAAATATCTCGGCAGAAAAGGTAAGATATCAGACCTTTTTGAAAAGATTAGTGCTGTCCCAAAAGAAATCAAATCTCAGTTTGGGCGTGAATTAAATTCATTGAAAAAAGAACTTGAAGCAAGGTACGAAGATATAATTGAGAAATTTCCCAAATCAAAATCAACCGTTCTTGGAGAAGACTTAACCCTCCCTGGATTAAAACCAAATATCGGTTCAAAGCACATTGTCACTCAAACCTTGAATGAAATCAAAGAGATCTTCAAGAACTTCGGCTTCATTACAGCCGAGGGACCTGAAGTTGAATCTGATTATTATAATTTTTCAGCTCTAAACTTTCCCGAAGATCATCCTGCAAGAGATATGCAGGATACGTTTTTTGTGTCTAAAGATTTGCTGCTTCGGACTCACACTTCTCCAGTTCAAATTCGATACATGGAAAAACATCCTCCTCCGATTCGTATCATTGCACCCGGTCGAGTGTTTAGAAATGAAGCTGTAAGTGCTCGGAGTCATTGCATCTTTCATCAAGTTGAAGGATTGTATGTCGACAGAAAAGTAACTTTCGCTGAACTTAAAGGGACATTATTTAATTTCGCGAAATTGTTTTATGGGAGTGATGTTTCAATTAGATTTAGACCCAGCTTTTTCCCATTTACAGAGCCTAGTGCTGAGATGGATGTAAGTTGTGTATTATGCAGAGGCAAAGGCTGTCGAGTTTGCAAATACAGCGGCTGGCTCGAAATTCTTGGTTGCGGAATGGTTGATCCTAATGTTTTCAAATCTGTGGATTATGATCCTGAAGAATTCACTGGCTACGCTTTTGGAATCGGCATTGAACGCATAGCAATGTTAAAATACGGTATAGACGATATTAGAATTTTATTTGATAATGATATTCGGTTTTTAAAACAATTTACACGAATATGAAAATTTCACTTAACTGGCTGAAAAACTATATTGATATTTCAAACTTGACAGTTGAAGAAATTGAAAAATCTTTAACGATGTCTGGTTTGGAGGTGGAGAGTATTGAAAGAATTGGCGAGTCTCTACAGGGATTTATTGTTGGTGAAGTTACTTCAAGAGAGGCTCACCCAAATGCCGACAAACTTTCACTGTGTGAAGTTTCTAATGGAACTGAAGTCTTTCAAGTAGTATGCGGAGCTCCAAACGTCGCCGAAGGGCAGAAAATTGTTTTCGCACGAGTGGGCACCATCATGCCGGAAACTGGGGAAAAATTAAAAAAGGTAAAAATTAGAGGTGTTGAATCTCACGGAATGATTTGCAGCGAGAAGGAACTTCAACTTGGTGACGATCATACAGGCATTGTGGTTCTAAGTTCAGATGCAAGTGTTGGGAAATCATTAGTTGAGCATCTGAATCTATCCGATACAGTTTTAGAACTTGGAATTACCCCAAATCGTCCTGATGCATTAAGTCATATTGGAGTAGCACGAGAATTAAGTGCAATTTTAAAGAAAAAGTATTGTCTTCCAAAAATTGATTTTGACGAAGTCGATGAAAAAATAGAAGATTTATTGAAAGTTGAAATAGAAAATGAAATCGACTCTCCTCGCTACTGTGCGAAATATGTAAAAAATGTTAAGATTAAAGAATCGCCTCAGTGGCTGAAGAATTATTTGAACAATATTGGTATCCGACCAATTAATAATGTAGTGGATATCTCCAATTTTGTTATGATGGAATATGGTCAACCACTTCACACTTTCGATGCAAAACTAATTGAAGGAAGAAAAATAATTATTAAGAATGCATCCGAGGGCGAAAGATTCATTACTTTGGATGAGAAAGAAAGAATTCTTACAAACGATACTTTGATGATTTGCGATGAAAATCGAAAGATTGCGATTGCTGGTGTAATGGGAGGGGAAAATTCAGAGATAAGCGAGTCGACAAAAGATGTCATTATTGAGAGTGCATACTTCAATCCAAAAAGTATACGCAAGACATCCAAACGATTAGGACTTTCTACAGAGTCCTCTTACAGATTTGAAAGAGGAGTAGATTTTAACAACACGTTAAACGCTGCTCTTCGTGCTGCTCAGTTAATTTCCGAATTGGCTGACGGAGAAATTGTTTCAGGCGACATTGACGAGTATCCTAATAAATTGGAAAGCAAAGAAATTGAATTAAGGATCAAACGAGTTACGAATTATCTTGGCTTTGAAATTTCACGTGATAAAATTTGTGAAATTTTGGAGAGTCTTGGATTTGAAGTTAGGAAACAAAATGGTGGTGAGTTGATATGCACCGTACCATCATTTCGGCCTGATGTTGAAGGCGAAGCTGATTTAATTGAAGAAATTGCACGGATTTATGGATACGATAATATTCCTCTCGATTCGAGGATTAGCTTCAATATATCTACAGAAAGAATTTTTACTGAACAGGAATACTCACTAAGAGAGATTTTAACGGGTTTTGGTTTATCCGAAGTAATCAATAATACTCTATTGAATGAATCGGATGCTATTTTCAACAGTAAAGTTCCGATGAAAATTCTAAATCCAATAAGTCAAGAACTCTCTCATTTGAGGACAAGTTTAATTCCATGTTTAGTTAAAAATGTTTCCTCTAACAACAAATTTTCTGAATTTGATTTGTCATTTTACGAAATCGGGAATTGTGTTTCTTTATTAGGAGCATCTCTCGAATCATTCAATGATTTTGTAGAATCGAGAAACTTGGCAATTTGTCTTACCGGACTTGCCAAATCCGAGAACTGGAAAGAAAAAAGCGAAAAGGTAAATCTATTACATTTAAAAGGTTTAACTGAAGCTCTTTTTGAAAAAATATCTCTTGACAAAGTATCATTCACTTCTTATAATAATTTAGAAAATATATTCTATTCTATTGAGATTAAAGTGTTTATAGATGCGACTTACATAGGTTCTTTATACCAGCTGGATGAGGCATATCTTCAAAAATTCGATATTGAGAACCCAGTTATTGCTGCAGAATTTAATCTTGATTTAATAAAGTCCTTGCCAAAACGTACAGAAACATTTAAATCTGTATCAAATTTCCCAAAAGTCAATCGTGACATAAGCTTTTACGTTGCCGACAATATATCTTTTAGAGAAATAGAAGCAAAAATTTATTCTCTTTCTGACAAACTTTTAATCAATACATTCCCATTTGATCTTTATAGGGATGAAAAACTTGCAGGAAAGAAGAGCATTGCAATTAGACTTGAGTTCCAATCATACGAAAAGACTCTTACAACCGAAGAGATTGAAAAAAAATTAGATAAAATCGTAAAAGGACTTGAAAAAGAATTTAATATACAATTGAGGTCATCAATTAATGAGTCTTGAAGAAAAAAAAGTAATTTTTGAAGAATCACTTTTAAATCTTGAAAAGAATGTTCAGGATTTAGCCGTCAAACACAATGATCTCAAAAAAGAAAATAACGAACTTAAAGAAGAAATTTCAAACTTTCGTAATTTGAACGCCGAGCTTACAAAAGAGAAGTTAGCTCGTGAAACTGAATTGAATGACATTAAAGTTCAATTCGATAAAATAAAGAATACAATAATAATTTCTGAGAAGGAGAGACAAGCATTAAAGAATAGAATTTCTGACGTATTGAAGAGGATAGAAGTTCACATTTCTTAAAATGTTTATTTACAAAGATGTCAAATCAGAAGAAGCTCAAAATTAAAATATTCGATAAAGAATATTCTCTATTAGTTGAAAACGAAGAACGTGCTAAGGACCTAGGCGATTATGTTAATACACTGATGAATGACTTGAGGGAAGATATGAGTGATCAACCGACTCAAACAGTGGCTGTATTAGCATCGCTTAATATTGCAAACGACCTATTTGCAGAAAAAGACTCATATAATAAATCCATAGATAAGGCGAACGAAAGAATCAATAAACTAAATTTGCTTCTGGAAGACATCTCTTAATATTTTAACACTTCTAGCCGCTCTGAATTCTTCTTGGTAAATATTTGAGAACTAACACTTTTACCAAGGGAGTTAGACTCCGATAGCCAATTACAGGCCTCGACTCTCACTTTGTGAAAGTAGTTGTAAGTTTCCTTGTGAACTTATGGCTCAGTGGACGTAAAAGGTTTTTGGGCTGACACCCACTGTATTTTAGATAGGTTCTCAAATCCTATCTGGAGGAGATCTTGGGGCGGCTGATAATATAGAAAGCAAAATAGTTATGGACCTTTATATTTTAATCCCATTAATAGTCTTCCTGTGTGTTGCATTGTTTTTTCTTGGGTGGATGCTAAATTCCCAGGTAGGAAAGCGTAGTATCAGTTCTGCTGAGGAAAGAGCAAAAAAAATAATTGAAGGTGCTGAAAAAGAATCTGCAAACCTCAAGCGAGAAAAACTTCTTGAAGTTAAAGATGAATGGTACAAGAAAAAACAACAATTCGATCAAGAATCTTCACACAAAAAAAATCAGCTTCAAGGATATGAAAAACAAATTAAGTCGCGTGAGGAATCTCTAGAAAAGAAATTAGAAGTCTACAATAAAAAAGAAAAATCTTTATTGGAAAGCGAAAAGGAGCTGACTCGCCGATTAAACGAATCGGAGAAAAAGAATCTTCATCTAGATACAATTATTACTGAGCAAAATATTCGGCTCGAACGGACTGCAGGACTAACTCGCGATGAAGCAAAGAAAATGCTCATTGAGAATTTAGAGAGTGAGGCTAAAACAGAAGCTGCACAGACTATTAAAAACATTAGAGATCAAGCAAAAGCGGAATGTAAAAAAGAAGCTCAAAAGATTATCGTGCAAGCCATCCAGCGTTCAGCTGCTGATCATTCAGTTGAAACAACACTAAGTGTCGTCCAAATTCAAAACGAAGAGATGAAGGGAAGAATTATTGGAAAAGAGGGAAGAAACATCCGCGCATTTGAAGCTGCAACAGGTGTCGACGTAATAGTTGATGATACTCCAGAAGCCATTATTTTGAGTGCATTCGATCCATTCAGGAGAGAGGTCGCAAAAGTTTCGATTGAAAAACTCATGGCGGATGGGCGTATTCATCCAGCTCGAATCGAGGAAGTCGTTGAAAAAGTTAAAGAAGAACTTGAAGATAAAATTGTTGAAGATGGCGAGAATGCTCTCGTGGAATTGGGCTTACATGGGATGCATAAAGAACTTATAAAGTCAGTTGGCAAAATGAAATATCGTTCAAGCTATGGGCAAAATCTACTGCAGCATAGCATTGAAGTTGCATTGCTGGCAGGAATTATTGCTGCGGAATTGGGATTAGATTCAAGCCATGCAAAAAGAGGTGCACTGCTACATGATGTTGGAAAAACTATCGAAAAGGGAGTAGAAGGTCCGCACGCATTACTTGGCTGGGAGTTGACAAAAAAGTATAGCGAGCATCCAGTAGTTGTAAATGCAGTTGGATCTCATCATGATGATATAGAAATGGAACACCCGATTGCCGCAATTGTTCAAGCAGCCGATTCAATCAGTGGAGCCAGACCAGGTGCAAGAAGAGAACCGCTTGAAGGATATGTAAAACGGTTAGAAAAACTTGAAACAATTGCCAAATCATTTGAAGGTGTCGCAAAAACTTATGCGATCCAAGCAGGTCGTGAAGTCCGTGTTGTAGTCGAACACGAAAAAGTTGATGATTTGATAGCGGATAGATTATCCCAGGAAATTGCGGGCAAAATCCAGGAAGAGATGGAATATCCAGGACAGATAAAAGTAGTGGTTATTCGAGAAGTTCGGAAAGTTGCCTTTGCCAAATAAATCTTCTTCTAAAATTTCAACAATAAACTCGAATTTATTGATAGGTATCACAGGCGGTATCGGGAGTGGAAAATCTTTATTCTCAAAATATTTAAAGGATAATGGGGAGTTTGTGATCGATTCGGATGCACTGGCTAAGGAGCTAATGGTTAATAACAAGAATGTGAGAACCCACATCACACAAACTTTTGGAGCCAAAGCATATCTGCCGAATAATGAACTCAATAAAGATTTCATCGCTGAGGAAATTTATTCAAGTCCTATCAAGTACAAAAAAATAAATTCAATTGTTCATCCTCCAACGATGATAGAAGTTCAAAAAATCGCCAAGAGAGAATTCAAAAAACATGAGATGGTCTTTGTTGAGTCGGCATTAATTTTCGAAGCGAATATTCGAGATAGGTTTGATTATATTGTATTAGTAAAATCTGAGATTTCGAATCGACTAAGAAGAATTATATCGAGAGATTCAATTTCACCAGAAGATTTTTTTCGAAGGGCGGAATTTCAAATCGATCCGGACGAAGCAGAAGAATTAGCAGATTTTGTGATCCAAAATGATTCTACCCTTGAAGAATTGGACATTAAATTCAGTTTTATATGGAATATTTTAACTTTACTTACCAAAAAGAAAAAAATTACTAAAAAATAAAAATTACGGAGCTGCACTTGAATCTTCTAAATTTATTGATCGTCAAGGTTGCGCAAGTATTACCAAAATCATTTATAAAAATTTTCGCATCCCGGTATATTGCAGGTGAATATTTACCTGAAGGAGTTCGAGTTGTCAAAGAATTGAACTCAAAAAAAATTCGCGCTACAATGGATGTACTCGGAGAAGATACTACGAAATTAAACGAAGCTGAAAGCTCTACTAAAGAGGCGCTTAAAGTTCTTGAAACAATCTCCTTGGAGAAATTGGATTCTACGCTTTCTGTTAAACTGACTCAACTTGGGCTGAAACTAAATTATGACATTTGTCTTCAAAACATGAAAATGATTCTTACTGAAGCTAAAAAGTTGAACAACTATATCGAGATAGATATGGAGGATTCGACCTGTACCTATGATACTGTCAAAATTTACAAAGAGCTACGCAAAGAATTCGCTAACTGTGGTCTGGTTATGCAAGCTTATCTTCGGGATGCACAAAATATTTTTAATGGATCGTTGAACGAGTTACAGAATAGCAGCGTTCGGCTTTGCAAAGGTATTTATAACGAAAGTGAAGAAATCGCATTTAAAGTTAAGCAGGAGATCAGAAATAATTTTGTTCAACTATTGGATTTTTTATTTGCGAATAATATTTATGTTGGGATCGCTACTCATGATCCATATTTAGTCGATGCCGCGAAACATTTAATTCTAAAATATAATAAGTCATTCGATCAATTTGAATTTCAAATGCTTCTCGGAGTCAAAATAGATTTACGTGATCAACTTGTCTCTGAGGGATACAAAGTCCGTATTTATGTTCCATTTGGTACGGAGTGGTACAAGTATTCAATTCGAAGAATGAAAGAAAATCCTCAGTTAGCAAAGAATATTGCAATGAATATATTTTCCAAGCGATCATGATAATATTGGGGATAGAGACATCTTGTGATGAGACCTCTGTTGGGATAATCGAGAACGATAAGATTCTGATCAATTTAATTTATACTCAGGAACAGCACAGGAAATTTGGTGGAGTGGTTCCGGAACTCGCAAGCCGCGCACATCTTCAAAACTTGCTGCCTCTTGTCAGGCAATCATTAAAAGAAACCGGAATAAAATTAAAAGATCTCGATTTAATTTCAGCCACTGCCGGACCAGGTTTGATCGGTGCGCTGATTGTTGGCTATTGTTTTGGAAAAAGTTTGAGTTATTCATTAAAAAAGAATTTTATTCCAGTAAATCATGTACACGCTCATCTATACTCCACTTTCTTATCTGATAAAAAGCCGGAATTTCCATTTCTAGCATTACTTGTTTCAGGCGGGAATACAGCACTTTATCTGATTAAAGATTTTTTTCAAATGGAGCTGCTTGGTTCGACAGTTGACGATGCAGCCGGTGAGGCATTTGATAAAGTTGGTAAGCTGCTTGGATTAAACTACCCGGCTGGTTCTGAAATAGAAAAATTAGCCTCTTTGGGGGATGAAAATTTTTATGATTTTCCTGTGGCAAAGTTAAATGAAAAATACAATTTCAGTTTTAGCGGATTGAAAACTTCAGTATTGAGGTTCATTCAAAAAAATTATCCAGATGGCTTAAATGATGAAACAAAAAGAAACATTGCAGCATCTTTTCAGCGAGCATTAACTAAAGCTTTAATTCAAAAAGTAGAAATTGCTTGTGATGAATTTAAATTATCAGATGCTGTTGTTGTGGGAGGTGTCGCAGCGAATACTTATCTTAGAATTAAGATGAGGGAAAGACTTCATCCCAAAAATTGTATGGTTTATCATCCGGAATTAAATCTATGCATGGATAATGGAGCAATGATCGCATTTGCAGGTTTGAAATCGTTTGAAAGCGGCTATTTCAAAACTAATTCAATTACAAAACCATTTCCAAATTGATGTCATCCAAGTTAGATCCGCATAAAGCAAAAAACCTGATACCTCCAGATTACTGGCTATTAATACTCTCTTCATTCATTTTGTTTTTAATGTTTGGCTTAAATTTATTTTTTTCCGAGAATCCTAGATCAAATGAGGTATCATCCTTAGTAAAAGTACATGAGAATTCCACGTTTAAGAATCTTGCTGATAATCTTGAGAAGAAAAAAATAATCAGCCGGAAGAATGCGTTTTTATTCTGCGGTTTTGTTCTTGGTGTCGAAAAGAAAATTAAAGCCGGTTCATACAATGTACCTTATGGATTATCGAATTACGCATTGCTCAAAATGTTTTATGAAGGAAGCGGTAAGTCAACAGTTAAGATCACATTTCCGGAAGGAATACCTCTAAAGCAAATTGCTAAACTTTCATCCGATTCGCTTAACTTCAGTCAAACAGAGTTTTTAAGAATTGCATCTAGTAAGGAAGCGATGGCGAAATATAACAGACAGTATTCCTCCTTAGAAGGATATTTAATGCCTGACACTTATGAATTTTTTACCGACTCAAAGCCTGAGGAAATTATTGAAAAAATGCAGTTTCAATTTAATAAGTTTTATGATGATAGAATAAAACCGTATGAATTGAAACTTAAAATGAACAAGCATGAAATTGTAACACTTGCATCTATAATCGAAGCTGAAACAAATGTCGATACTGAGCGAGCTACAATTTCGGGTGTTTATCATAACCGCTTAAAAAAGAAAATGCGATTGGAAGCAGATCCGACTGTCGCCTATACTCTTCCTTGGCCTCCGAGAAGATTACTTTATAAAGACTTAAAGATTAAATCGCCTTATAATACATATTTGAATCTTGGGCTGCCACCAGGCCCGATTAACTCACCAGGACGAGCAAGTTTATTAGCAGCAGTTAATCCAGAAATACACAATTATTTGTATTTTGTTTCTACTGGACGGAATGATGGACATAAATTCTCAAGAACTTATTCAGAACACCAACGAGCAGTCCGAGAGTATCGCAGGACACAGAGATAATTTAATGAATCAGCTCAATAAATATTTTCTATTGACTGCCTTCTGTTTTGTAAATTCATTGTTATTCAATTCTTGTGCAAATCAGTTGCCTCCTAGTGGAGGTGAGGAAGATAAAATTCCACCTGAAATCATAGCTTATTCCCCTCTACAGGAGGCAATAAATTTTTCAGATAATAAAGTTGTGATTGAGTTTAGTGAATATGTCGATAAGAGAACGGTTCAGGAGTCAATTTTTATTTCGCCATATTTTGAGGAGAGTCCAGAGTTTAGTTGGAGCGGCAAAGAAGTTGAGATAATTTTTCCGGAGAAGTTGAAAAAAAATCAAACCTATGTCGTAACGCTTGGAACAGACATTTCCGATCTTCGAAGAAATAAACTTTCAGAATCATTTACACTCCAATTTTCAACTGGAGATAAAATTGATAAAGGATTATTGTCTGGTCGAGTGTATGATGATAATCCTTTCAATGTTCTATTGTATTTGTACAAAATTGATACTTCAAATTCAATTGTTAAATATTCTGAACGTAGACCTGATTTTGTCAGTCAGACTTCTCGAGAAGGGAGGTTTAATTTATCTGGTTTGCAGAATGGATGGTATAGACTAATTGCCGTACGCGATCAGTTTAAAGATTTTTTATATCAAGTCGAGCAGGATCAAATAGGGCTTACTTCAGGAGATATTTTCTTGAACGATTCAGCTCAGACAATTGAAAATATTGCAATCGAATTAACAAGGGAAGACACCTCAAAACCGGTTTTACTTTCAGCCAAGTCCATTGACAATAATCATATTCTAATTACTTTCAGTGAGCCGATTGACTCAACTTCTTTATCGATTGAAAATGTAATTGTATTTGATAAAAAACAAAATTCTGGGACAAATATAGTTGGATATTATCGAGCTAGATTGCATAGTACAAGCTTGATGATTGTTTCAAACGAACTAAATCCAGAACGTGATTACGATTTAACGATTTGGAATGTAAAGGATTATTTTGGAAATAAATCAGATACGAATCGTGTTAGTTTTGCATCGGTTTCAGAGAAGGACACTACTGCACCGAAGCTACTCGATTCGCGGCCGTTTGAAAAAAGCGGGACGATAGATTATTTAGCATCTATCATACATTTTGTGTTCGACGATTTTATAGCAAACAATAATTTAGAATCAGCGATTACATTTATTGATTCTTCTGGTAAAACGGTTGATTATAAAATACATTTCATAGATAAATCATCGTTCAACATAAATCCAGTCTCATCATTGAAACCAAAGATGGATTATAAACTAAGTTTGGACTTAAAATATTTTAAAGATCTAGCGGAGAATAAAGTTGACTCTGTTTATTCAATAAATTTTAGGACAAATGATGAATCTTTTTTCAGTGAAATAAGCGGAACCGTAAGCAATTTTGAAAGACAAAAAAATGGTAAAGTCTTCATTTCGGCAAATGGAATAGATGGGCCGCGGCAAAAGTATACTGCTAAAGTTGATAGTTCAGGTAAATATGAGATAAAGAGAGTGCTTCAAGGTTCCTATTTGCTTAAAATGATTCAAGATGAAAGCGGAAAGGGAAATCAGTCAAGAGGCTCAACTGTTAAAAGTGAATTTTCTAGTAAGTTTGTTTACTATCCAGATACCATTAAAATTAAACCTCGCTGGCCTGTAACCGATGTAAATTTTGATTACAAAAAGTTAACGAGGTAGTATTGCAATTTTTCTTACTTCCAAACCTTTTTTAATATCTTTCTCTTCGCCTCGGATAACTCCAAGAGAAAATCTCTCGCCTCTGACTTCAACAATTTCTACTTCACCGACTTTTTTGTCAGAAACTCCGAGAAATTGTTCTGTAGAAGGATCGAAAAGGGAATCCCCAACAGAGTAGATAGAAAGTATTGCACCGGATGATAGATTATCGCTCGAACCTAAATTTATAAATACTTCTTTCGTTTCATAATCAATAAGCAGAATTTCTCCTCTTACGATTTTTTTAATAAACGGAGATGGACTCGGATTTGGATCGTCCTTGATTAAGTTTACATCATTTATTTTGAGTTCAGAAAAATGAGCTTTTGAATGCTCTGCAAATTTCTCGCAGAGTGCAAGCATATTCTTTCCGATTAAAGTGTGAGCAAATTCTGCTGAACCGAATTTCATTTTATCTAATGAATAAAATTCTTTTTTACTTTCCGATTCTCTTCCGAAAATAGTTATTCCAACTCCCAAATCAGAAAGCTCATTAGAAAATGCATCAGCGTAAATTGTTTGCTGAGAATTGAGATCCAGTATACTAATTGTGAAGGCAATATCATTCGAGTAAGTTTCATAACCGGCTAATTTTGGTTCGCCTGCTGTAAATCGTGAAATGCTGAACTTTGTAACTTTACCACTTATCAGATATTTATAGCCAAGATTTCTTAACATCTCGTGCAAAGAAAAGTTTTGGATGTCGGAATTTGATAGTTCATCCTCCAATAATTTCGGAGACAGAACTTGTATTTCAAATCTTTCTCTTAAATAACCTGAGATAAAATTTGGGAAATCATATTCCAATTCCCAAATGCCTTCATAGGAAGAAGTATTTTCGAACTTAGTGAAGGCAACTTGAGAGTTAGACTCGGTTGCAAATAAGCCAAATAATAAAAAACTAATACAAAAAGTATTTTGCAGCTTTTTTACGGAAATCAATGGCTTCATTTTCCCAAATTTGTTTGATGTCATCATATCTGTAGGACTTTGAAAATATCTCTCTAATTTTATTCCAACCTGTTGCTTGATCGAACATTCGTATTCTATCAGGTTTTGCTAAAGCAAATACATCTTTTTCCGGGTAGAGTTTCTTTAATTCTTGAAGAAAATAAAATTGAATTGATGTTAAATTTATTTTTTGGTAGTCAGTAATGTGGACTTGTACCCCCCCAAGTGTTTTTCCCTGATAATTCCCATAAAAAGGTTTCCAAGTATTTGGTCGAAAAATCACACCTGGTAATTTAAGTGCATTTAGTCTCGAAGAAATTAGATCTGGGTCAATCCCTTCAGCACCTATTAGTTGAAATGGAAGTGTTGAACCAACGCCCTCTGAAATTACTCCGAGTTCACCTAAAATTCCCGTGCTTGCATAAAACTGTGCTGAATAATAATGCGGTATATGAGGCGAAGTTAAAACCCATGGCAATCCTGTATCTTCAAATAACATATTCCTTCTCCAGCCTTCCATCTTAACAACAATTAGATTGCATTTGACTCCATTTTTCAGAAGACCTTCATTGTTAATCAGTTGTGCGATTTCTCCGCAAGTCAGACCATAGAGATATGGAATCGGATATTGCCCGATGAAAGAAAAGAATCCCTCGCGAACGATTGATCCTTCAAACTTTTCACCTCCGAGTGGATTAGGGCGATCCAAAACAACGAAACTGATATTATTTTCTGCTGCCGCCTCCATTGCCAATCCCATTGTGCTGATGTAAGTGTACGACCTTGCACCAATATCTTGTATATCGTAAATCAACATATCAATGCCTTTAAGCATTTCGGGAGTTGGTTTCCTTGTCTTTCCATAAAGTGAGTAGACCGGAATGTTTGTTTTCTCGTCCATATAGGTATCAATTTTTTCTCCTGCTGGAATTGCTCCTCTCACACCGTGTTCAGGTCCATAAAGCGCAGCTAGTTTAACATCTCTCATGCTGTACAACAAATCAATGGTTGATTCGAGCTGCGAGTTTACTCCGGTTTGATTTGTGATCAAGCCAACTCTTTTGCCTTTAATTTTATCTAACCCATCTCTAACTAAAACTTCAATACCTGTTTTTACCTTGATTTGAGATATAAGACTTGTAGAACATAGAGCGAAAAGAAATGTTAAAGGTAGAATGAATTTAATCTTCATTATAACTCCAAGTTTTTCTTAATTTCGTTGAGAGACTTCTGGACAATTGAATCGATCTCTTCAATCAGCTTTGCAGATTTTAATGTTAAACTTCGTGCAACTTCTTGATTGTTCATTGACTTTGTATTTATCATCACATTCAAGAATGCACCATCTGAAGCAGTTTTTAATAAACTCATTGCTACACCAACATCACTGACTGAGTTTTGATTTCCGATTTCCCCGACTCTGGCAGATTTTTTTGAAACGGTTAGTGCATGTTCAATAACTCGCATCGGAACTTCGGTTGCCTTTACAGTTGCTTGTTCAATCGCTTCACTGCGTTTGGCTATTTCGTCCTCAGTTAATTTAGCTAATTTGAATGCAGCCATTACTCCATCGAACGCTGATGAATCCATGTCATACAGTTCATAAAATAGCTTGATATCGTTTTCAAGTTCATTCTTTAGTTTACTAATTTCTTCTTGAACTGCTTCATACTTTTTCTTGCCCAGTGTAAGATTTGTGACCATTATAGCTAAAGCTGTTCCCAACGAACCGGCTAAAGCCGATACACTTCCACCGCCAGGCGTTGGAGATGAAGATGAAATTTCACCAATTAAATCATTTACAGTTTTTTCTAAAATCATTTTTACTCCCTAATTAGATATTCAATTACTTTCTCTGATGGATTAAAATTAGCAAGGTTATTCAAACCAAGATTCTGGACCGCTGAATTGACAAGTTTAGTTTCGCTGACTTCATTTGGCGAATAATATTTTCCCGATTCAATAAGAGCATCAAGCGGAACCAGACCGACAATTTCACTTCCCCAAATTTCAACATTATATTTTTTTGCTTCTTCTTTAACAGCTTCGAAAGCTTGGTGCACATTTGTTGTTAAATAATTAACTAAGTTGATTGAAACTTGTGTCATCTTAAAATTCTCTAAAGAGACACCCATCGCTTTTACAGCTTGAAGTTTACCTGGAATTCGAACTGTTTTCCCATCCTTTTTAACTGCATTACCATTTTCATCGCGAAGTATTTTTCCCGATTCGCGAATTGTTTGTGCAATTTCATCTGCAATTTTAACGTCTTCAGTTCTTAAATTTACATTATATGCGATGAGAAAGAATCTCGAGCCCGTAACTGTGCCGCCAAGTTTTGGATTAAATTCCGGTTTTCCAAAATCTGGCAGCCATTCCGGATCTTTAAGTTTTTCTTTTAGTCCCTCATATTCTCCTTTGCGAATATTTGAAAGATTTACTCTAGCGGGTTTTGCAGCTGCCGATTCGTAGAGATAAATCGGAATGTTCAGTTTTTGTGAAATAATTTTTCCATACTCTTTTGATATTTCGACACAATCATCAACTGCTACATTTTTTATGGGAATAAATGGTACCACATCAATCGCTCCAAGCCGAGGGTGTTCACCTTTATGAGTTGTCATATCGATTTTCTGAGAAGCAATTAATGATGCGTTTATTGCACCGTTTAATACTCCTTTTTTAGTTCCTACAAAAGTAACTACAACTCTATTATAGTTCTTATCAGGTTCACAATTTAAGAGTTTACATTCATCAGTCGAGGAGATTGCATCTGCAATTAACTTAATGGTTTCTTCGTTTTTTCCTTCACTGAAATTCGGGACGCATTCAATTATTTCTTTCATAAACTACTTTCCCTTTTTTTATTGTGTATTTCGTCTGATTAGTTCCAAAATGATAGACAAGGTTTTGATAATTTGGAGAATTTAGAATTAAAAAATCTGCCTGCTTTCCAACTTCAATACTACCGACTTGTCTCTCCAGACCGAGCGAAAATGCTGCATTGATCGTCACAGCGTTTATCGTTTCGTTTATTGACATTTTCATTTGTATTGCGGCTAAGTTCATTATCAAGGGGAGATTTTGTGTCATGCATGAGCCAGGATTAAAATCAGTTGCTAAAACTAGTATCGCCCCTGAATCAATAAATTTTCTAGCTGGAGCATAGGGAATATTTAAAAAGTATGATACACCTGGGAGAAGAACCGCGGTAATATCAGTTTTGGATATTCGTTGTATATCTTCTTCGGTTGTCATTTCTAAATGGTCGATACTTTTAACACCCATCTTAATCCCCAAATCAATTCCCCCAATTGAATTAAATTGATCGCAATGAAGCTTTAGCTTATAACCCAAAGATTTTGCTGCTGTGAGAATTAATTCTGTCTCCTCAATTGAAAATGCTGTTTTTTCTGTGAAGATATCGCAGAATTCAGCTAATCCTAAATTTGAAATTTTGGGAAGCATTTCATCAATGATAAGTGTAATAAATTGAGTCCGATTATTTTTAAATTCGTTGGGAATAGTATGAGCTCCCAAAAAAGTTGATCTGCAATCACATAAGTTTAACGAATTCAATTTTTTTATACACTCGAGCATTTTTATTTCTGATTCGGTATCTAATCCATACCCGCTCTTGATTTCTATAGTTGTAATTCCATACGAAATTGATTCACGAAGTCTTTTTGTGGATGAACTAAACAATTGATCGAATCCTATAGCTCTTGTCGCGTTCACTGTTGTATTTATGCCGCCCCCGGCACGAGCTATATCTTCGTAGCTTAAACCTTTAGTTCGTTTCTCAAATTCTTCTTCTCTTGAACCGGCAAAAACGAGATGCGTATGTGCATCAATTAATCCTGGTAATAGAGCTGAGCTGCTGATGTCTAATACTTGGTCAAATTTTCCGAAATCTTTTTCCGAAATTTTTTTAGTGATTTCGGTGATTATGCCATCTTCAACAATCACTGAATATTTATTAAGTAAGGATATTTCTTGTAAGCTTTCTAATCGGTTAAAGTGCCCATTGTCTGGTTTACAAGTCAGTATTTGATTGGCATTAAAAAGAAGAAGAGACATTGTATCGAATTTGCTTGTGAAGAATTATCTGCGTTTATCAGAAACTATTCTGGATGTAATATAACCATTCTTTTCTAAAATATTCAAAAATTTATTGGCTTGGTTTTTTGTTTGGAATTCGCCAACTCGGAACTTGTAGAATGGAGGATCGTAGAGAATATTCTGTTTTAGTTCAGGAATTAATGTTTTTAACGTAGATTTTAATGAATCAATCATCAAAAGATTATCGCTGATTAAAACTTGAATCGTATAAAACGAGTTTGCTGGAGATTTTTTTTGTTGAGATATTTTTTTTTGCTCTAATTCTAAAGAAAAATACTGCCAAGAATTTTGGTTTGATTCTATTGTGTCTTTTTCAGATTGGGTGATGAAATTATCAAGTGGACTATAACCTTCTAAGTCCACCTGATAATTCGAAGAATCCTCATTTTTTATTTTGTCACTTGAACTGCAGCTAAATATTGCACAAGCTGCAATAATAACAAGTGCAAAAAAAACTTTTTTTCTATTGTTTGTTTTCAGTAATAATGAAGCTATCGGTATAACCTAAATTATACAATGCGTCTTTCATCGAGCGCGCATGTTCCCATGCTGAGTATACTCCCAAACGGACTTTGAATAAATTCTCATGCCATTCTACGTACACTTTTTGTTCTGGAAGACGATTGCGGATTCTTTGTGCTTCTGTTTCAGCATTCAAACGACTTTTAAATGCAAAAACCTGAACCTTATATTGATACTCCTGAATCGCTGGAGGTGGGGGTTGGACCTCTTCAATTTTAGTTTCAGTAAAAGTAGTTTTGATTGGAGGTGGCGGAGGATTTGGCGGTCCCTGAGGAATATATTCAGGTTGGGTTTGTGTTTTAAAAGTCTCTTGTGGAGTAACGATTGGTTTGGTTTCTGTTTGCACTATCGTTACGGTTGGTTGCGGCACTTCAGTAGTTTTATACTCAACTTGAGTTTCTCCATACTCTTCAGTTACTTCTGAAGCTGAGCAACCATAGATTAAAAACGCTGCAAAGAGAACTATGTACAACGAATATTTCATTTTCACCTCTATTTCTTACGAAATATTAATTCTTTATTTTGATAATGTCAAGTAAAATAAATGCTTACATAACATTTCTTAAAGTAGTTTGAGAGATGCTGAGAGCGAATGAAGATAATGCGGCAGCATTAATCCCTCAAAATTATATTATTAACTTACAAAATAGAAATTGAAAATAGAAGCAAATTTTCCTATTTTTGAAAAAGTTTTTAAAATCTATGGCCAAACTAAAAAACCTTAAAATACTATTCGTCACCTCCGAGGTTACACCATTTGTAAAAACTGGTGGACTTGGCGATGTTTGCGGTGCACTTCCTCAAACATTGGCTGAACTTGGACATGAAGTACGCTTAGTTGTACCGAAATATGGTTCTGTTGATGAACGAAGATTTAAAATTCACGAAATTGTCCGATTGAAAGATATACCAATTCATCTTGGTGATGAGATTGAATTATTCAGTATAAGGTCTTCATTTCTGTCTGGATTAAAAACAAAAGTTCAAATTTACTTTTTTGATAATCATAAATACTTTGGATCTCGAAAAGGTCTGTATCAAGATATTAAGTCGAAAAAAGACTATGCTGACAATGATGAAAGGTATATACTTTTCTGTCACGGTATTATGGAGATGATAAAAAAACTTGGTTGGACTCCTGATATAATCCATTGTAATGATTGGCAGAGCGGTTTGATACCAGCTTATCAGAAAACCCTTTATGCTGATCTTGAATTAATTAAGGATACAAAAACTGTTTTTACTATTCATAATTTAGAGTTCCATGGAGCTTTTGGAAAAGAATCGTTTGAAAAAACCGGGCTTCCAGAATATGCACTGAATGAAATTTCGGTCAACTCAACTGGAAAGATTTCATTTCTCAAAGCTGGATTAGTTTACTCAGACATTCTGACAACAGTCAGCGAGAAATACGCTGAGGAGATTAGATCAATAGAAGAGTTAGCCGGTTCAATGAAACCGATTTTGCAAAAAAGAAAAAATGAACTTGTTGGAATCGTAAATGGTATTGATTATTCAATTTGGGATCCTGAAACGGACGACTTAATTGAAGAAAAATATAGTACTAAAGATTTATCAAACAAAGTTGAAAACAAAAAAGTATTACTGAAAAGATTTGGCTTCGATGAAAAAATTGACATCCCCGTTATTGGGACTATTTCAAGATTGACGGAACAAAAGGGGATTGATTTAATTGAAGAAGCAATCGATGAAATTTTGAAATTAAATGTTCGATACGTCTTACTTGGCCAAGGTGATAAAAAGTATCAAGAATTTTTTGAAAAAGTTCAAAATAAATATCCAGATCGATTTGCTGTTTCTTTTGATTTCGATGATGCATTGGCACATTTAATCGAAGCTGGCGCGGATTTGTACTTAATGCCATCTCGGTTCGAACCTTGCGGCCTTACGCAGTTATACAGTCTAAAATATGGTACCGTACCTATTGTCAGATTAACAGGTGGATTGGCTGATACAGTCGAAAAAATCAGCAGTACAAATAGAAAGGGAACTGGATTTGTTTTCAGAAAGTATGATTCGAAAGAGATGTTAAAAGAAATTCAGCGTGCCGTGAAATTATACAAGAAAAAAGATGTTTGGACAAAAATTATGAAGAATGGAATGTCTAAAGATTATTCCTGGCATGCTTCGGCAAAAAAATACATCGAGCTTTATAAAAAAATGCTAAAGGATAATTAGTTAACAGACTGCTTACCAATCTAACACAAAACTAAATGAGCAATAATTTTTATTTTTGGTTGAAAAAATTCAGCTTCGTTTTACTGGTTGTACCAGTATTAATTTTTACTTCTTGTTCCGACGAACCGAATTCGACGGGTTATGGATTACTAAATCCGGAAGACTTAATTGAGATAAAGACTTTTGATTCTGTCCGAGATTCAATTAGTCAGGAATTTAAACAATTGATCCAGGTGGAAAATCTTGGTGCATCACGTAGAATTTTGGTCGGAAAGTATAACGATCTCACTGCTTCGGCTCTTATACGATTTGAATTTGTATTTACTGAAGAGTTGAAGACATTGCTAAAAGAAAATAAAGTGAATGTCTCTTCGGCAAAATTGAAAGTTTTTCCAATTTATAAATTTGGAGATTCACCAAGAACGAATTTCAGCTTTAATGTACACGAGATCAAATCTTGGTGGGATTCGGATCAGTTCACTGCAGATAGTCTCAATCCCTCGCATTTTGATTATGATAATTCATCAATCGAATCAAACTTAATCGATGGCGATTCAGTTATAAGTTGCGAACTTCCGAACTCTAAAGTTCTAGAGTGGATGAAAGCTATCTCTGATACTGGAATAAAGAATCCGTCTGGAATTTACCTAAAACCGACAGCAAGCTCAAACTTCATTAGAGGATTAAGAGCAATTGGTTCTAGTACAAATACTAGCACTTTGGAGGTTGCATTCTCAAAAGATGGCACCACAACAGATACGATTTATGCAGTAACGGTGGCTGATGTACATGTCGTAACTACAACTGAGAATTATAATGATCCACTGGTTCTTACACTTCAATCGGGGATCCTGTCAAAAGCAAAATTGAAATTTGATGTAAGTGCAATTCCCAAAAACGCTATCATCAATTCTGCAGTTTTAGAATTAACAAGGAATTTTAGTAAGTCAGAATTTGGAACAAGCTTTCAGGACAGCTTATATGTATTACGACTGACAGACACGTCGAAAATTGCAATTGATTCAAATTTTGCACCAGTTTTAGTTCAAATAGATTCCAACATCTACGAGGGAAATATATCCAGAATCGTGCAGGATTGGCTGAATACTGGAATGAATTACGGTCTGTTATTAAGTCCACGCGATCCAGATGGGGGAGTTGAAAGATTTGTATTTGAAAGTAGTAATTCGTTAGACCCGAACAAAAAGCCAAAACTCAGAGTTTATTATACAATAAGAAAAACTAAGTGATGATTAAGAAGTTATTAAAAAATATTTTTTCCTCATTGATTATTATAACTGCGATTTTTTTGATAGATGCTCAAGCTCAAATCGGATCAGGTTTTTCGAGAAACGGAGTGGGTGATATATTAATCAATCCTTCTGTCAGAAGAAATGCAATCGGTGGTCTTGGGATCGCGAGTACAGATCAATTCGATATTAACTCACTAAATCCTGCAGCGTGGAATGGGATTCGTACTATTAAGTTTTTAGCTTCGATGAGATATACGTCAAACAAGTACTCAGATGGAACGAATTCAAATTTCTTGGCATCTTCTTCATTTGAATCGATAAATTTATCTATCCCAATTTCAGTTGAGAATGGAATTAATGCAGTTCTTGGAACAACGCCATATTCAAAAGTAAATTATGATGTCATCAGTAATTCATCTATTGATACAATCGCTTACCAAGATCATTATTCCGGCGATGGCGGATTAAACAAAATATATTTTGGATCATCGTTCAGATTTCCATTCGGTCTGGCTATTGGATTCAGTGCAGACTATATAGTTGGGACAACAAATCACCGTGCTTCAGTTGATTTTAAAAAATATGATTTCGTAAACACCGGATTTGTAAATGAAAAAAAATTTGGTGGTTTTGCTTTCAGTTTTGGTGCAATTACTCCTAACCTTGATCAAATTATCAATCTTGGTTTATTTGAAGATCTTAGGTTCGGGATTACTTATTCAACCAAAGCAAAATTAAATACCGAGTCTAGAGAATTAAAATTCGGTACTACCGAAGATACAGTTTTAGTCAACGATTATAAAACCGAAATTCCGAGCAGACTTGGAATTGGATTAGAAGCTTCTCTATCAAACCGGTTGCGCGGGTATGTAGATTATTTTTATCAAGACTGGTCACAATTTAAGACAAATAACCAACTCGAATTGAATCTTAAAGCGCTTTCTAAAATTGCTCTGGGATTCGAATATTTACCAATTCAAAAGCCTGAGTCGTTTTTTGGAACATTTGTTTGGCGATTCGGACTATTCTTAAGAAACTCTGAATTTATTGTTAAAAATGAAAAAATATCGGAATTTGGAGTAATTTTTGGGTTTTCATTCCCATTTGATCAGATAAATCTATTAGATTTTGCTTTTGAATATTCAATTCGAGGTAAATCCGTTAATTATCTTCAAAAAGATAACATGTTTAAATTTTGGATTGGCATTAATTTTGCGGAACTGTGGTTTATAAGAGATGAAGATTAGATTTAAAATATTGAGGAAAGTAAATTGAAAAATAAATTATTAATATTAGTTTTAATCATTCTTAGTGGTTTATTTCTGAATGAAGCAGCCGCTCAAGACGATACTTTGAAAATTTACCGCAAATGGAGTTTGTTTGCAGAGTATCATAAAAATCTCGACTATCTCACGGCTATGCCTTACGGTTGGGAAATCATTCAGATGGATCCGAATAGGTTTAAAACAATATTTTTACGAATGGAAGATTGCATCATAAAGATGCATGATTCATCCGCCACGTCTGATGTCCAGAAGAAAGAATATGCTGACACACTGATGTATTTATATGATCTTGCGATTAGGATTCAACCAGAGAACGTACCCTATTTTTATAAAAATAAAGGATATTATCTTGAAACTTGGTACTCAGATCAGGAACTTTCTGCATTAGCAGAATATGAAAAGGCACTACAATCTGATCCAAATCTGGATTTTTATTATGTTGATAGAATTGGTTTATTGTACATGAAATATGCATCTGATGGAAATGATTTCAAGCTGAAGGCGCTTGAATTATATCAGAATGCGTCAGTTAAAGATCCGAATAATCCCATCCCGATTGAGAGATTAAAAAACCTTGCCGAAGATGTAACGCAATTGATAGAGATTACTTATCAAGCCTGGCAGCTTGATAAAGAAAATCTTGCAAAAGCTTGGCAGTATGCTTCAATCACATTCCAATCAGGAGAATATGAAAAAGCGATCGAGCCTCTTGAATTTCTTTCGAAGAAAACTCCCGATTCCGAAACTTATTGGAACAGACTTGGCACTGCTTACCAAAAGCTAGAAAAATATAATTTGGCAATTGAGACGTATAAAAAAGCTTTTGAGCTCAATTCAAAAACAAAAGAGTATCCATTGAACATAGGTATTTGTTACAAAGAACTTGGACAACTTTCAACAGCTAGGACTTTCTTCTACAAAGCTGCGGAAGTTGGCAATGGCTGGGGCTTGCCCTACATCTATGAAGCGACTTTATATCAAACCGCTGTACAGAAATGCGGTAGTTTTGAATTCATGGATAAGATTGTCTTAAAACTTGCTCAAGAAATTTATGTGAAAGCTAGGTCAGTCGATCCAAACGTAACTGCAATGGCAAATGAAGCAATTTCAAATCTTAATTCATCGGTGCCTACAAAAGAAGAATATTTTTTCAGGAAATATCGCTCAGGTCAAACAATTAAAATCGAGGGCAATTGTTATAATTGGATTGGCAGAAGTGTCACTGTCCCATAGAGTATGAATTTGAAGATTGCAATCGGCTCAGACCACGCTGGTTTTAAACTAAAGGAAAGAGTAAAATCTTTCCTTTTTAGTTTATCGCATGAGGTAATCGATTGTGGAAGCTTTTCAGAAGATTCATGTGATTATCCGGATTATGGAGAAAGCGTCGCACTTGCAATTAAAGAAGAGCAGGCTAAATTTGGAATTATTATCTGTGGAACGGGAATAGGAATTTCGATAACTGCCAATAAAATTCCAGGAATTCGAGCTGCACTATGCACTTCAATACAAATGGCAGAACTCGCACGTAAGCATAATGATGCAAACATTCTTGCACTCGGCGCTCGTATCATTGATGAAAACACTGCGAATAAAATTGTTAATACATTTTTGATCACAGATTTTGAAGGAGAGAGGCATTCAGGTCGAATTAATAAAATCAAAGTAATAGAAGAGAAATATAGATGTTAGATTTATCTCGTGATCCGCAAGCAAAAGAGATTCTGAAACTTGAAATACTCAGACAAGCAGAAGGACTGGAACTAATAGCTTCTGAAAATTATGTCAGTGAAAATGTTCTGCGGGCACTTGGTTCTGTGCTTACAAATAAATACGCTGAAGGATATCCTGCAAAAAGATATTATGGCGGCTGTGAGTACGTTGACATGGCAGAAAATCTTGCTCGTGAAAGAGTGAAGACACTTTTTAATTGTGATTATGTTAATGTTCAACCTCATTCTGGATCGCAAGCGAATATGGCGGTCTATTTTTCTATCCTTTCGCCAGGGGATAAAATGATGGGATTAAACCTTGCACATGGCGGACATTTGACTCATGGCTCACCAGTAAATTTTTCAGGTAAAATGTTTGAGGTGATTGCCTATAGTGTTAGAAAAGATAGTCACTTAGTAGATTTGGATGAAGTCTCGGCATTGGCAAAAATGAATCGTCCGAAAGCGATTGTGATCGGTGCAAGTGCCTACTCACGGGATTGGGACTATAAATCTTTCAGACAAATTGCAGATTCAATTGGTGCATATCTTATTGCAGATATTGCACATACAGCCGGATTGATTGCATCAAAATTATTATCTGATCCGATGGAATCTTGTCATTTTGTGACTACCACTACACATAAAACCCTTCGTGGACCTCGTGGAGGAATGATCATGATTGGAAAAGATTTTGAGAATCGTGAAGGTATAAAAGCACCAAAAAGTGGGCGGTTAAGAATGATGTCGGAGATTGTTGATTCTAACGTAATGCCTGGAATTCAAGGCGGGCCGCTGATGCATGTTATTTTAGCGAAAGCAGTTGCATTTGGGGAGAATTTGACCGATGAATTCACACAATATTCGAATCAAGTGATCTCGAATTCTAAAACCTTAGCCCAAAAATTTATCGATGGCGGTTATACAGTGGTATCCAATGGTACAGATAATCATCTTATGTTATTGGACTTAAGGAATAAAAGTATTACAGGTAAACAAGCCGAGGAAGCTCTTGGACTTGCAGGGATTACGGTTAATAAAAACATGGTACCCTATGACACACAGAGTCCATTTGTAACAAGTGGGATCCGAATTGGGTCACCGGCAATCACTACTCGTGGAATGAGAAATTCGGAAATGGAACTGATTTATGAATTTATTGATAAAGCACTTTCAAATGTTAATAATGTAAATGTTTTAAATCAAATAAGTGAAGATGTGAGAAAATTGTGCTCCCAATTTCCAATTTATACTGATATTCTCTCTAACTTGAATTCGTGATCATGGAAGAGAACAATTCAGAACAATCTTTTGATTTTAGAGAGATGACTTTTCTCGAACATCTAGAGGAATTGCGATGGACTTTAATTCGCGCTGCAATTGGAATTGTTTTAGGGGCAATCCTTTGTTGGGTGTTTATTGATTTAATTATCGACGAGATATTACTTAGGCCTGCAAGAATTAACAACTTGAAACTTCAGAACTTAAGACCATTTGGTCAATTGTTTTTATATATACAAGTTGCCCTGATTGGCGGATTCATCATTAGCATCCCGAATGTTGTCTATCAAGTTTGGAAATTCATCGAACCTGCCTTAAAGAAGAGTGAAAGGCGATATGTTTCATTAATAGTTATTTTTACTAGTTTGTGTTTTCTTAGCGGTGTAGCTTTTGCATATTTTTTAATGCTCCCATACGCATTGAATTTTGCAGGGTCGTTTGGTTCACAAAATATTACAAACTTTTTTTCCATTGAAGAATACTTTTCTATCATTGTGAGTGTAATGCTATTAGCAGGTATTGTATTTGAGCTTCCAATGCTCTCCTTCTTTTTAACTAAACTTGGAATACTTACCCCAAAGTTTATGCGCCACTACCGCAGACATTCAATTGTTATAATTTTTGTTCTAGCAGCCCTTTTAACTCCTACAACTGATCCAGTCAGTCAGATGATATTAGCTGTACCGTTGCTATTTCTTTATGAATTAAGTATTTATATTTCAAAAGTTTCGCAGAGTAAGTCGATTGATTGATAAGAATATAAAAAATTTCACTTACCCGATTAAAGAAGAGTTAGAGATTTTTGAGAAACGATTTAGCGTCTCGATGAAATCGCGTGTTGGGCTCGTCGATCTTATCACAAAATACATTCTCAGGCAGAAAGGGAAAAAAATAAGACCTGCCTTAGTTTTACTTTCGGCAAAAACTGTAGGTGAAATTAATGAAAGCACTTATCGTGCTGCAATTCTAGTTGAATTGCTTCATACTGCAACATTAATTCATGATGATGTTGTAGATAGTGCAGAAACTCGCAGAGGATTGCCATCGATTAATTCTATATGGAAAAACAAAATTGCTGTCTTGATGGGTGATTATCTTTTATCACGCGGATTGCTGCTCTCGGTAGATAACAATGATTTTGAGTTTCTTAAAGTCATCACGGATACAGTAAAAAGAATGAGTGAGGGGGAGCTACTTCAGATTCAGAAAACCCGTAAACTGAATAATGATAAGGAGACTTACTTTAAAATAATTTCCGACAAAACGGCATCTCTTATTTCCACATGTACCCAAGTTGGAGCATTAAGTGTTTCAAGAGATTCAAAAATGATAGAGGATTTTAAAAATTTTGGTGAAAATCTTGGGATTGCATTTCAAATAAAAGACGACATACTGGATTATGACGGCTCAACGAGTATTATCGGTAAACCTGTCGGAGCTGATCTCAAAGAAAAAAAATTAACTTTGCCTCTAATCCACGCATTTCAAAAAGCAACCTCGTCAGAAATAAGACAGATAAAAAAACTTTTGAAGAATGACCTTAAATCGAAGGATATTAAAGAGATAGTGAGTTTTGTTAAAAAGTATGATGGGATAGAATATTCAATAGCGAAAGCAAAAGAGTATGCATCGCATGCGTTAATAAACTTAGAGCCCTATCCAGAATCTGAAAGTAAAAATGCTCTCAAAGATTTGGTTAACTTTATTCTTGAGCGGAAAAACTAAGGCAAAATAAACTTCGTATTGGAATCTCTGATTGTAAGAACTGGGATTGGTGATTTTCTTACAACTTTTTCTGCAGTGCTACCAAATAGAATATGTTCAATACCACTATGTCCATGTGTAGACATGATGACTAAATCGCACTTATTTTCTTTTGCACAATTAATGATCTCAAGAAATGGTTTCCCGGTCCGTACACAGTGAGTACCTTTAATATTTTTAGGCAAGTGGGTATCGATTAATTTTTTCAGTTCCTCTTCAGCTTTAGAGTGAATCTCCAGATCCATCCGGTTAATTGGAACTTGCCCTAATCCAAAATCGCTTGGATAAATAACAGGTTCAATTACGTAGACAAAAATTATTTCAGCACTGAATTTTTCTGCATACGCAACAGCATATTTGATTGCATTTTTCGAATTCTCAGAGAAATCGATTGGGACTAATATTTTGTCAACTTTCGGTTCCATGACTTCCTCACTATTGAGTTTGTTTTTCTTCGCTTAATATTTCAAGTACGCCGAGATAATCGCTGTTCAAATTCCTAAGTTTTTCTACAAATATTTTTGAAAATCCATTCAAAATTTTATATCCAACTGAATGATCTTTTTCAATTAGGTCGCTCAGATCTGGTCTGAAAATCACGAGCACTTTTACATTTTCAATTGCGGTTGCCGTGGCGGTTCGTTTCCCCTCAAGGATGACATTCATTTCACCAAAAAAATCACCTGGATAAAGTGTAGCAAGATTTTGTTTACTACCGTTTTTAAATTCACAAGTAATATCAACCTTACCAGAATCGATAATGAACATCGAGAATCCCGGATCTCCTTGAAAGAAAATAACTTCATTTTTTAAAAATTCGCGGACCTGAACAAGTTTTTGGATATCTTTGACTTCACGGTTTTTCAAGTTGGCGAAGCCAGGAAAGCCTTTTAACAGTTGAAAAATTTTTTGCTGGTTTCCAGAAGCTTTAAAGATATTATGCCAAAGACTACTCTTAACCGCCAGTATGTTTTTTTCTGCTGCCATACGATCTTAAATTAAATTATTGTTCCAAATTCTGCAACTCTCCACAGCCGCTGGCAGGCGAATTTATTTTCATAAAGAGCTCTGCCAATTATCACAGAATCAACTCCAATTTCTTGTAACTTTTGCAGTTTAGTTAAATCTTCATATCCAGATACTCCGCCTGAAGCAGTAATTTTCAATCCGGAAGTTTTTGCGATTTGAGTAAGCAAGTCGAGATTCGGACCAAGCATCAAACCATTTCTTTCCACATCTGTGACAACTAAGCGCGTAATTCCGAGAACTTTTAAGTTCAATGATAAGCTGATTGGTGACAATGCAGATTGTTCCTTCCTCCCGCCAATAAGAACTCTATTATTTAAAACGTCTAGTGAGACTAAAACTTTTTGTGAACCAAATTGAGATACAGATTTTTGAATGAGGTCAGGATCATTAACTGCAGCACTTCCTAAAACCACTCGATAAACTCCCATATCAAATGCGTCTCGAATGCGCTCATAAGTCCTCAATCCTCCACCAAATTGAATCGGAATCACAACTGATTTTATTAAATTTTCGATGATCTTTAAATTCTTTTTTGAACCATGCCAAGCCCCATCAAAATCAACAACATGCAAACATTTTGCATTTTCGGCTCTCCAAATAATTGCCATTTCAACTGGATCGTTTGGATAATTTGCCTCTGCTAATTTTGGAATTCCTTGAACCACTCGGACGCAATTTCCATCTTTGATATCAATTGAAGGAATTACTAATAAAGTCGGTTGTCTATATGAAGTTGGCATGTATCTCTTATCTGATTCAAAATCAATATATTAAAAAGCGTAAAATTAAAAAACTAACAAATTGCAATTACATAAAGTCTTAAGTAATTTTTACATAATTAAATTCAACAATTGCATGAAATTCAGGATCCCGAAAGAAAAATTTTTTCCCTTTTCCATTTCAATATTAATTGCTGCAGTTTCTATTATCTTACTTCAATTGCCGCTCTCAAATGTTTTGGGATTTGAATATTCGGTATTCATCTCAGTTATTCTCTCCTTCATCAGTGGAATAAGCATAACACTATTTTTAAAATGGGAATTAAAGATTTCTGAAATATCAAGATATCTATTTATATTTATTCTTATTCCACTCATTCTCGGATACTTGAATTCATTTGTCACAAAAAACTGTTCCTTGCTCGATGGATTTGTATTTTACTTTGTATTTGTGTGTGTGTCACTGACTTTTGGAACTGCTCTTGGGATCTTGACTTTTGTAATCAGCAAAAAGTATTCGCAATCTATTTTTATTTTGATTTGGGCTGCAATTTTTTTGTGGAGTATAATGGTTTATTATTTTAGTCCTCAGCTGTATCTATTTAATCCGATTTATGGATTTTTTCCCGGATTTGTTTATGATGAAGAAATAAATTTGTCGTCAACTATTTTATTTTATCAGTTTTGCGTTTTTATAATTTCGATACTAATTATTTCTGCCAGCCTATTGAAACTTAACGGAAGAGTAAAACTTCAGCGGAATTTATTCTTCTTCTCGGCTATTATGATTGTTGGTTTCATATATTTTTCGGATAATTTAGGTTTTAGTACATCACTAAAAAAATTGGAAGAAAAGTTTGTTAAACAAGAAATTGATCAAAGGTTTGAATTCTTCTTTGAAAATGATTCGGTATCAAAGATAGAAATAGAAATAATTAGACTTACTACTGAATTCCACTTCAACTATTTGACCGATTTTTTTAAGACCGAACCGAAGGAGAAAATTAAAATATTTTTCTTTGAAAATGATGAATCAAAGAAAAAGCTTTTAGGGACAGCATCAGCTGATTTTACCAAACCCTGGCAGTATACAATATTTTTAACAAGAAAAAATTTTCTTGATGTGATTGGGCACGAACTTGCTCACAATTTTTGCGGTGAGTATTCAAAGAATATTTTCCACGTTGCAGATGGATTTAATTTGGGACTGGTCGAAGGAGCGGCAATGGCTGCAGAGTGGGAATGGAATAATAAGACTCCGCATTCTTACGCAGCAAATATTTTCAAATTCATTGGCGAATTAAATCCATCGGCAATGTTAAGAGGATTCACATTTGCATTTAAACCGTCAAGCATGAGCTATATTATTAGCGGTTCATTCGTTCGGTTTCTGATTGATGAATATGGGATAGATAAATTTTCGCAACTCTATGCTTCTGGAGAATACGAAAACGTCTATGGTTTAACACTCGATGAGCTTTCAAATCAGTATTCAAAATTCATCAAAGCGTATGAAGTGAATTCTTCCGATAGTCTATCAGCTCTTTACTATTTCAAGCGTCAGTCATTATTTGAAAAAGAATGTTTGCGCAATATCGCTAAGAATACCAAAATGGCTTATACTTTTTTGAAAGAAAAAAAGTTTTCGAAAGCAGAGGATTTGTTTTCGGAGCTTTGGGAAAAAGTGAAAAATCCCTATATCTCTTATGGATTACTTTATTCTAAATTATATCAAAGCAAATTTAATGAGTGCATCGATTTTTATGAGAAGGAAAACTTAAGATCAGATTTCAATCCGAGTTATGTTTCTTCCTATACCATAATAGCTTATGCTTATGCATTAGAGGGAGAATTAGAACATGCATTACGGCTTCTGAATTTTTCACTGAAACTCAATTTAAATCCGAGTTTTAATAATTCAATTCTCTTTAGATTAAAAATAATCAGATCAAAGAATATGTTAGAAACTTATTTATTCTCAGATGAAGAAGAAAAAGTCGCGAAAATTTTTCTTACAGAATTTAAAGATGATATAATTGCAATGGATCAATTCCACAATTATCTTGTACTTGATGTTAAAAAAAAATATTTATCAAAGTATTCAAAAAATTTCTATGTATTTGAGAATGAATTTTATAAAGCAATCAAAGCCTACGATTTTGAGTTGGCGAATTTAATTCTTAACACGTTAGAAAAAAGTGAGTTAACAGTCATAGAGGATACCAGACTATTACTGATGAAATACATTTATTATAGATTGTACCAATACGAGACTCATTGATACCTTAATCTTCTCAATAATTATCCTTAATATTGAATAATGAATATCAATTTTTACAAATCATCAGATGCGTCAATCGATAATTTATTACAGATGATTGGAAAATTTGCTGACGAACAGAATTTTTCAGTCTATGTTGTCGGTGGATATATTCGTGATCGAATCCTCTGTCGAGAAAAAAGGGAAGTGGATTTTTTAGTCATTGGTGATGGCGTTAGATTTGCTGAATTGTTGAGCTCACATCTTCAAACGAGAGAAATTACTGTCTACAGAAATTTTGGTACAGCTCTTATTTATTATCTTGATTATAAATTAGAATTTGTTGGAGCAAGGAAAGAATCATATTTTTCCAACTCTCGTAAACCCTCTGTACAAAATGGATCATTTGAAGATGATATTCGAAGGAGAGACTTTACAGTCAACTCGATTGCATTTTCAGTTAATCAAAATGATTTTGGTGAAATTGTCGACACCTTTAATGGTTTGGCAGATATCGATAAAAAAATTATAAGAACACCTTTGGATCCGGAAGTTACCTTCTCTGACGACCCATTGAGAATTATGCGTGCTTTCAGATTCTCATCTCAGCTGAATTTTACAGTCGAAGATTCATTGCTCAATGCAGCTTCCAAAATGAGTGAGAGGTTGAAAATCGTTTCTCCCGAAAGGATTGTAGAAGAGTTTTTAAAAATTATGCAATCTGTAAAACCCTCGACAGGATTAGCACTAATGTATAAAACTGGAGTAATGAAAACTCTCTACCCCGAAATCGCTGCCATGGCTGGAGTGGACCAAAAGAAAGATTTTCATCACAAAGATGTTTTTTGGCATACTCTTCAGGTTGTTGATAATGTTGCTGAAGTTACGAATGATGAGTGGCTTCGTATCGCTGCATTATTTCATGATATTGCAAAGCCCATCACAAAGAAATATGATGAGCAAAGCGGTTGGTCGTTTCATGGTCATGAGGAAATTGGTGCAAGACTAATAAAAAAAATCTTCAAGAAATATAAATTTCCTCTTCACAAAGTTGATTACATAGAAAAACTCACAAAACTCCATTTGCGGCCAATCTCTCTTGTTGATGAAGAGGTTACCGATTCAGCAATCCGCAGGCTAATAGTAGCAGCAGGGGACGATCTTGAAGATTTGATTTTAATGTGCAGAGCAGATATCACCTCTAAGAATCCAGATAAAGTGAAGGAATACACCTCAAACTACGATCTTGTCGTACAAAAAATACACAGTGTGAATGAGAGAGACAAACTAAGAGCTTTTCAATCACCAGTCCGTGGCGAAGAAATCATGGAGATGTTCCAACTTCCACCGTGTAAAGGTGTCGGTATAATCAAGACTGAAGTTGAAGAGGCAATTTTGGATGGTGAAATCGAAAATACATATGAAGGTGCAAAAGAGTATTTAAACCAAAATTTTTTAAGATTGTCAAAATCGGTTGCAGAATTTCGCAACATTAATACATAAGTTTCGTTATAAACCAATAAATTTTTGTGGAGTACAGAATGATCAAAACAGTTCTCTTCGTTTCCTTTTCAATCGCACTAAGCATTGGATACGCACAACAAACAGAGAAACTAACAATTGAGGAAGCAGTAAGTATTGCTCTTCAGAAGAATGTTTTATTACAACAATCAGTTAATAATCTTGAAACAAGTAAGAATCAAATAAGGGGAGCATTTGGTGCCTTTCTTCCTTCGTTATCTGCAAACAGCGGATTTTCGTGGTCACTGTCAGAAGATGAGGGCGGTTGGCTATCAGTAGGAGGAATTTCCATCCCAATTCCAAAGACATCAACGCAATCAAGAAGTTATTCTGCATCGGTAAGTTCAGGTTTAACATTATTCGATGGATTAGCCAATTTTGCATCCATCGGTCAGTCGAAGGTGAACTACGAATCAGACAAACATAAGCTTGAAAGATTGAAACAGGATATAGTATTTCAAACACAAACAAAATATTTCGGAGTTTTGAAAACATTGAGATTACTCGCAGTTCAAGAAGAAAATCTAAAATGGAATAAAAAAAGCCTAGAAACTATTACTGAGCGAAATCGTGTTGGGCAAGTTACATTAGCAGATGTTTATCAGCAGCAAGTAAATTATGGTAACAGTGAGCTTCTATTGATTCAAGGACGAAATAATTATGAGAATGCAAAAAACGATTTGATTTCATTTTTAAGTCTTGATGTCACAAGGGATTATACACTCGTGGATGCAGATATTCTCGCAGCAATAGATACACTTGAATATAACAGACTGGAAAAAGATTATTCAAATTTCGAAAAGATCATAGAAACTGCATTTGAAAACCGGAGCGATTACCTCGCCAGGCAGTTAGATTTAAAAAGTTACGATTACGCAATTACGATCGCAAAAAGCGGGCATTACCCGCGTCTGAGCGGTTCATTGAGTGCGAGTACTCGGGCAAATTCTTTTTCGAGTTTTACATCATTCGATTCAAGAACGTACGGTGCAGGATTAAGCTTAAGTATTCCAATCTTCAATGGATGGCTAACGTCAAATCGTGTTCAATTCGCAGAAGTAAATTATAAAAACGCTGAACTTGGAATCTCAGAACTTGAACGAACAATAAAGGTGAATCTAAAAAAAGCTTCCCTCGATTTATTAGCCGCAAAGAAAAAATTGGACGTAAACAACAAAAACGTTATCGCAGCCAAAGAAAATTTAAGGATTAATGAAGAAAAGTACAGTCTCGGTTCAGGAACCTTGTTAAACTTACTTATTGCAAATTCGCAATTCACGCAAGCACAAGGTGAACTTATTAACTCAACTTTTGATTATCTGCTGATAAAAAAACAAATGGAATATTATTTGGGTATTCTTGAGTACAAAACAACTGATAAAAAAGACTGATTAGAAAAACTTAGAAGAGTTTAATATTATTTTAGGAGAAATAAATGGCAAACGGAAAAAAGAAGAATAAAAAGAAAATAATTGTTTTCTCAATTATTGGTGCACTAGTTCTGATAATTGCTGGACTAGTGATCTTTGGTGGAAACAAAGAAGATATAATTCTTGTCCAAACAGAGAAAGCATCGAAGAGAACCATTACTCAGGTCGTTAGTGCCACTGGAAAAATTCAGCCTGAATTTAAAGTCGTAATTACACCTGAAGTTTCTGGAGAAATTGTTGCACTCCCTGTTAAAGAAGGAGACCGAGTATTAAAAGGAACTCTGTTATTAAAAATAAAACAAGACACTTACTTAGCTCAGAGAGAACGAGTTTCAGCAAATTTGTCTTCTTCACGTGCGAATCTTTCAATTCAAAAAATTCAATTAAATAAGATCGAAGCTGATTACAATCGTACTCGAGAACTTTACTCAAAAGGGCTTTCAAGCGATGCTGAACTTGAAGCAATTCGCGCACAATTTGAAACTACAAAAGCTCAAGTTAATTCAGCTGAAGCATCTGTCCAACAGACAGAAGCTTCATTAAAGGAAGCAAGCGAACAACTCGCAAAAACAGCTATTCTTTCTCCAATGGATGGAATTGTAAGTCAACTTAATGTAAAAACAGGTGAGAGAGTTTTGGGAACTGGTTTCACTCAAGGTTCTAACTTAATGACCGTAGCAGATTTAAAGAAAATGGAAGTTGTTGTAGAAGTTGATGAAAACGACGTTGTGTTGATCTCTGTTGGCGATACTGCCAAGATTGATGTTGATGCCTATCAAGATAAAAAGTTTACTGGTGTAGTTTATGAAATCGGAAACACAGCAAAGGCAAAGGGACTTGGGACTCAGGAAGAAGTTGTAAACTTTGAAGTTAAAATTAGAATTTTGGATTCTAATGTTGCACTCAAGCCAGGCATGTCAGCAAATGCAGATATTCAAACAGAAACTCGTGTGAATGTTGTGACTGTTCCAATACAAAGTGTTACCACTCGAATGCCAAAGCAGGATATTGCTAAAAAGAATGAGAGTCAACCATCAGAATCACCTGAAGGGACGAACAAATCTCAAAAGAAAAACGAAAAACCTTCTGAAGGTGTTTTTGTCATCCAGGATGGGAAGGCAAAATTCTTGAAAGTGAAAACTGGAATTAGTGATGATACTTTCATTGAAATTAACGATGGCTTGAAAGGTGATGAGGAAGTTGTATCTGGAAGCTATCGAGCGATTAGTCGGGAATTACAAGAAGATTCGAAAGTACGCGTCGACAATGCTCAAAAACGAAGAGGACAAAAAGAATCCTAAATTTAAGGTAAACAAAATGACTAATACTAACTCAGTAATTATTGAAATGGAACATATTGCCAAAACTTATGTGATGGGTATTGATGAAGTACATGCTCTCGCTGATGTTTCATTGACTGTAAATAAGAATGAGTACATTGCAATAATGGGCCCTTCTGGTTCAGGAAAATCGACCTTGATGAATATAATAGGGTGCCTCGATACTCCTTCTTCTGGACTTTATCGATTTACTGGTGAAAATGTCAGCGAAATGAACGACAATGAGCTTGCAACTATTCGTAATAAACAAATTGGATTTGTTTTTCAAACGTTCAATCTTTTACCACGATCGAATGCGTTGCATAATGTTGAACTTCCGCTAATCTATGCCGGTGTTCATTCATCTATAAGAAAAGAAAAAGCAAAGACTGCACTTGAAAATGTTGGGCTTTCTGATCGGATCCATCACAAGCCAAATGAACTTAGCGGCGGACAGAGACAAAGAGTTGCTGTTGCTCGAGCTCTAGTAAATGATCCATCAATTATTCTTGCAGACGAGCCGACCGGAAATCTTGATTCCAAAACCGGTGAAGAGATCATGCAGCTTTTCGAGGAACTTCATCAAAAGGGAAATACAATTATACTCGTTACCCACGAAGAATATATTGCCGAGCATGCAAATAGAATAATAAGATTACGTGATGGATTGATTGAATCAGATGAATTTGTAAAGAAAAAAATTGGGAAGATATAACTCAGATGTTCACTCAATTCAAAGAAGGTCTTTTAATTTCGTTCCGAGCAATTAAAGCAAATAAAATTCGGTCAGTTCTAACTACTCTCGGTATCGTGATCGGAGTTTGTTCTGTTGTCTTGATGTCAACTGCAATAAAAGGTGTTGATAATTCTTTTGAGTCCGGGATCAGTTCACTTGGTTCTGATGTCTTGTACATTGATAAATTCGCTTGGTTCTCGAATCAAGATTGGTGGAAAATTCGGAATCGAAGAAATATTAGTTTCGAAGATTATGAAAAATTCAAAGGACTTGTTAAACTTCCGCTCGCTGTCGCACCAACAGCTTTCTCCGTACGCACAGTTAAGTATCGTGATAAAACTGCCGAATCGGTTTTTATTACCGGTTCAACTTCAGAATATCTAAGTACTACAAATTTTACTTTTAGTAATGGGCGGTTCTATTCTGAAGTAGAAAGCAATGCAGGCCGTGAGGTGGTTGTTCTTGGATCAGAAATCGCGGAAAATCTTTTTAATAATATTGATCCTCTTGGGATGCATGTAAAAATCGGTGGACACTCATTTTTGATTATAGGTGTTTTAGAAAAGCAAGGAAGTTTTCTTTTAGGTTCATTCAATCCTGATAAACAAGCTTATATTCCAATCAAATCCTTATTTAAACATTTCGGATTGACTTGGCGGACTGTTACAATTAATGTACGCGCTAAAAGCCCGCAGCTTGTTGAGGAAACAAAGATTGAAGCCGAACAAGCAATGAGACAAGTTCGAAGACTCAAAGCATCAGACGAATCAGATTTCTCGATTAATCAACAAGAAGGATTAACACAAATTTATGAAAGTACTGTTGGCGTAATTCAGGTTGGCGGATTTTTTATTACCGGACTCGCACTTTTTGTAGGTGCAATTGGAATTATGAACATCATGTTCGTCTCGGTGAAAGAACGAACCAGAGAAATTGGAATTAGAAAAGCAATCGGTGCAAAGCGAAGAAATATTCTCCTTCAATTTTTGCTTGAGTCAGCAACGATTTGCTTAATAGGCGGAATAATTGGTCTAATCATTGCTGTAATATTAAGCTATGTAGTTAACCAGTTTCTTCCGACTTCAGTTCAAGCTTCGGCAGTAATTCTTGCTATAATTATATCAATAATTACCGGTGTGCTTTCAGGTTTTGCACCGGCTTATACAGCTTCAAAACTCGATCCTGTAGATTCGTTGAGGTATGAATAGTGATCTTCGGGAAAAAAATCTGGTTTAATACATTCACAGATCGATATGGGAAAGGTTCATGAATATTTTAGAATTATTAAAAATCTCGATCTATTCTTTAAGAGTAAATAAACTTCGGGCACTGCTTACGATTCTTGGAATCGTAGTGGGAATTTTTTCTATCATAGCAATTATGACTGTAGTTACGATAATGCAGGACAATATTGAAGGCGGGCTTTCACAACTTGGAACGAATACATTCCAGATTCAAAAACTGCCGGCCTTTCGGTCTGGCGATCCAGCAGAGCGAAAGAAATTTGAAAAAAGAAGAAATATAACTTTTGAGGATTTCCAAAGATTAAATGAAATTTTGAAAGATGCGAAGTACGTTGCTGCAGAGAAATGGAAATTCCGTGTAATGGCGAAATATCAGAACAGAGAAACTAATCCGAATCTTATGCTTACAGGAATTACTCCTGAAGCTATGCAGACAAATCAGTGGTTCGTTGATTATGGAAGAAATATAAATTCGAGTGATGTAGATTTTGCAACTGATATTATTCTCATAGGGAAAGACATTGTCGATAAACTTTTTCCGAATGTCAATCCCGTTGGAAACGTGATTAGAGTTGCCGGTCATCGTTATGAAGTGGCGGGTGTTCTCGAAAAACGTGGTGAAAGATTCGGTCAGAGCAGAGATAATTTCATGATCATTCCTATTACGACTTTCTTCAAACATTTTGGTGATGTTGATCCTTGGACTGGAGTTGAGGGAAGTGTCAACATTACAGTTATGAGTACATCGAAGGAAACTTATGATGAAACTATCGATAAAGCTATTGGAGCTTTTCGAGTTGTTAGAAAATTATCGCCAGGCGAGGAAAATGATTTTGACATATTCTCCAACGAGTCTTTGATCTCACAGGTGAATGATGTGACCGACGGTGTAAAGATTGGTGTATTTGCAATTGCAGCAATCGCATTGCTCGCTGCAGGTATTGGAATTATGAATATTATGCTTGTATCTGTTACAGAAAGGACGAAGGAAATTGGGATACGTAAATCTGTTGGTGCACGGAGGAGAGATATTTTAACTCAATTTCTTATCGAGGCAATAATCTTATGCCAGCTTGGAGGTCTGGTTGGTATTTTACTAGGTGTCGGAGCTGGAAATCTTGCAAGCAGCTTCATCGGAGGTACGTTCACAATTCCAATTGTGTGGGTGACAATTGGTATATTACTTTGTGTCGCCGTAGGGATTACATTTGGAACATATCCTGCTTACAAAGCTGCAAACCTTGATCCGATCGAAGCTTTAAGGTACGAATAGGTGTAGTGAAAAAATTTTATCATTTTATTTTAGAAAATAAAGAGAGTTTTCTTATTTCTCTGAAAGCTATCAGGGTTAATAAGATGCGTTCTGCATTAACAACTCTCGGAATTGTTATTGGAATTGTTGCTGTCACTTTAATGAGTACCGCAATTGAAGGTTTAAATCGCGCTTTCATCAGTTCCATCTCAAGTTTTGGTACGGATGTTCTTTATGTCGACAAATTCCCATGGTTTCACGGAGACGATTGGTGGACTTACCGAAACCGCAAAGACATAAAAATTGAAGATGCAGATCTTTTGCGCGACCAAATGAAAAATGCAATTGCAGTCGCTCCGAACATGCGAACGTTTGGACGTACGATTAAGTACAAAGAAAAATCTGTTATGTCTACCATAATCTATGGTACCACAACCGACTATGCCCAAACAAATAATATCCTGCCTCAAGAAGGAAGATTCTTAACAACACTCGAGGATAGATCCGGAAGAGATGTCTGCTTGATTGGCGCAGATATTGCCCGCGAACTTTTTACAGGTGAAAATCCCTTAAATAAAATTATCAAAATCCAGGATCATCCATATAAGGTGATTGGAATTCTCGAAAAACAGGGGCAGAGTCTTTTTGGCGGTTTTTCTCTCGATGGACAGATCATTATGCCAATCACATCGTTTCAAAAAAATCTTGGGCAGAGACGAACTACACGCATTGATGTAAAAGTCCTTTCAATGGATAAACTTGAAGATGCGAAAGAAGAATTGCGCGGTATAATGCGGAAAATCCGGAAAGTTCCGCCTGGTAAAGAGGACGATTTTGCTATCAATCAGCAGGAAGCATTCTTAAAAGCTTATAACGATACTGTCGGTGTAATTCAAATTGCTGGATTAGTGATTACATTCTTATCACTTTTTGTCGGTGCAATAGGAATTATGAATATTATGTTCGTATCAGTGAAAGAGAGAACAAAAGAAATAGGAATTCGAAAAGCCATTGGCGCGAAGCGTAGAACTGTTTTGGCTCAATTTCTCATTGAAGCAATTTTAATTTGTGTAATAGGAGGAATAATCGGACTGATGATTGCATTTCCATTATCTCTATTGGTGGATAAATTTTTACCAACAGCAATGCCACTTGCGATTGTATTTTTGTCTTTAATTATTTCTGCTTTGGTTGGGATTGTTTCTGGAATTATTCCAGCCTGGCAGGCTTCAAAGCTCGATCCAGTTGAGGCATTACGGTATGAGTGAGCGATTGAGAATAGGGAATTTTTAATATGCAAATAAAAGAAAGTTTCAAAATGGCACTTTCGTCGATGCGGGCGAATAAGCTTCGTTCATCATTGACGTTGGTTGGAATTGTTATTGGATTGTTTTCTATCATCGTTGTTATGACATCAATTGGAGCGATTCAGAGCAGCATCGAGACTTCACTAAATCTGCTTGGAACAAATACTTTTGTCGTGCAAAAATATCCTGCAATAAGAATGGGAATGCACAGCTGGCGTAAATACAGAAACCGTCAAGATATTACCGCTGATCAAGGATTAGAACTACAACGCCGGGCAAAACTTCCACTCGCTGTAGGAATGCTTCTCGAGCGCGGCGGCAGAACAGTTAAGTACAAAGACAACTCAACTAATCCAAATGTATCTGTGCAAGGAATTAATACTGATGCAATGCAAACACTTAACATTGTGATTGAGTTTGGCCGCGGTCTGACAAATCAAGATATTGAATTCTCAAAAGATGTTTGCGTGATCGGAAATTATCTTATAGAAAAACTTTTTCCATTCAGCGATCCAATAGGTGAGACAATCAGAGTTGATGGACACAATTTTTTAGTTGTAGGTGTCTATGAAAAGCGCGGAGGTGCTTTAGGCAGCGGTCAGGATAATTTTGTCTCTATACCAATTACTGTGTTTCAACAAATTTATGGTAAAGATGCAGGCGGAGCAATTACTGTAACTGCAGCAAGCCGAGAATTATATCAGCATACTTTGGATGAAGTTGAAGGCATATTACGAACAATCCGTAAAGTCCCGCCGCAAAAAGAAAATGATTTCGAAATTATTTCAAACGAATCAATGCTCACGCAAGTAAATGAAATTACAAAATATTTCAAGATTGGTGCCGCTGTCATTGCGTTTATTGCACTACTTGCTGCTGGTGTTGGAATAATGAACATTATGCTTGTCTCTGTAACTGAGCGAACAAAAGAAATTGGAATTAGAAAATCCATCGGTGCAACCAAAAAAAACATTTTATCTCAATTCCTAATGGAAGCAATTGTAATCTGTCAAGTCGGAGGAATTTTTGGAATAATTCTTGGAATAATTGGCGGCGCCGTTATATCTTCTTATTTGAAAATCTCAGCGATTCTTCCGCTTGATTGGATAATAATTGGGCTGCTTGTTTGTTCATTTGTTGGAATATTGTTTGGAGTTTATCCCGCCTACAAAGCCGCAAATCTCGATCCCATCGAAGCACTTAGGTATGAATAATATTATCTTTGCTTAGCGATAGTAATTTTTACCAAGTTACAAAATTCGAAGTTCAAGAAATTTGCTGCGAGATAACTTTAAATATTTGTGCTTCATCTCTTTAATGCAGTTTGTCATAGCTAATGCAGAGATAAATTCCACTCGGTCCATTGAGTTCAAAACCGACACAATCCATTTTTTTACTAAAAAAGAATTTTTAATTGATTCAGTTTATCTCGTCGATTCAATTATTAACGTTTCGCTCAACGGAAAAATATTATCACCGGAAGAATTTTACTTCTCCTCACAACATCAGCTCCTAAAACTGAATATCGAAACAGATTCTTTGTTAGAAAACATTTTGATTGTGATTTATAGAATCTTAAATATTAGAAAAGATATAACATACTTTCAGAATATTCTCGTTGTAAAAAAGGACACATCTGGGGTCGGAGAGATTAAGAGAGTAGAAAAAAAATCACCTTCATTTTCAACAGGCGATTTATTCGGTTCACAGCTTCAAAAAAGCGGGACACTTGTAAGAGGTTTTTCAGTTGGAAGCAATAAAGATTTGTCACTGAACTCCGGGTTGCGATTGCAGCTTGCTGGCAAACTGAGTGATGATATTGAAATTGTTGCAGCATTGACTGATGAGAATTCTCCTATTCAGCCAGAGGGTAACACTCAGACAATTCAAGAATTGGATAAGG
>Ga0194111_10000023_pt1 | contig 185929 bp, 177 predicted proteins | sample TA2KigC300mmetaG_FD_146194 | JGI IMG/M metagenome (GOLD analysis project Ga0194111, IMG submission 146194) | Freshwater microbial communities from Lake Tanganyika, Tanzania - TA2015033 Kigoma Deep Cast 300m | ecosystem: Environmental > Aquatic > Freshwater > Lake | place: Tanzania: Lake...
CAGGCCGTGGCCGCTTCCCACGGCGGCCTGGATCAACCGACCGCAGATCCAAACGACCACGAAGGAGGTGTGGCGACCGGGAGCCTAATTCACAAAGGAACTTGTCTCAGAGGTGTTGACACGTTCCACAAGTGCTATGGTATCAATGCCAGGGCCGCATCCAACATCAAGCACTTTGTGCCCTGTTTGAATGTGCATACGTGCATATGTGCGTTGCTTGAGTTGTTTGAGAAACGCTCCAGCAACCTGAAGATATTCTTGGTCAACATATCCTTTGGGTGTAGCCATGAAATGTTCCTCCTCTGCCCTGGTGGGCAGGCTAACAAGAAATGGACAGACCTGCCTAAACCCCCAAACACAGCAAGCCCTGCAGTCTAGCACCTACCACCATGTTCTCCCTGATCCCGCTCGCTTCCTTATGAGCCGAGCCCGCGACCCCCTACCCGCCGCCGCAATAGACAGATCTGCCCATTCCATCCTTCACCGACCTGGCGGCGGCCCCCGCACGCCGCCCGGCTCTTGGCCCGATTATCGCGCGCTGATGATACTCCCGCAATCCTGGAGATGCCTCCACGGGCCGCCGCCCCACCGGGTCTGGCCGCCCCCTACACCCCGGTGAACCGATAGAAAGGGCTCAGAGCCGCCCCGGGCCCCCGGTTCAGCACGAGCGTGTAGATCATGGTCGTGCTCACATCCCGGTGGCTGAGGAATTCCTGGACCGTGCGAATGTCGTGCCTGTCCTCAAGCAGGTGTGTGCCAGACGAATGGCGGAGTGACCAATGGGCCCGTGACAGAAGGGCGGCGCCCGGGCCTAGGTGGGATCTGGCTGGTGGAAGGTTTCGCTCATAGGCCGGCGCAATACCACAGCCGGATCGGCAGGCCCGTGTCCCCTTCCGATCGGCAGGCCGGCCGAGATCGCCGCGGTGATGAGCTCCTTGGCCCGGGCGACCGCGTCGGGCACGGCAAGTCCCCTCGCCAGGCCCGCGGCGATGGCCGCGGAGAAGACACAGCCGGTGCCGTGGGTGTGCCGCGTCGCCGCCCTGGGAGCGGCGAATTGCCGGAACGTTGCGCCGTCGTAGAGAAGGTCCACGGACCGGTCGCTGTCCTGGAGGTGCCCGCCCTTGACCACGACGTACCGTGGCCCCATCGCGCCGATCGCGCGCGCCGCTTCCTCCATCTCGGCGAGAGTCCGGACGGGCCCGCCGACCAGCACGCCTGCCTCATGCAGGTTGGGCGTCACGACCTTGCACAGCGGAAGCAGCAGGAGGCGCAGGGCCTCGGTGGCCTCGGGCCGCAGCAGCGGCGCGCCGCTCTTGGAGATCATCACCGGATCCACAACGAGGCATCTGATGCCCCAACGCCGCACCGCGCCTGCCACCGCCTCGATGATCGCCGCGTTGGATAGCATCCCGGTCTTGGCGGCATCTGTTCCGATGTCGCTCATGATCGCGTCTATCTGCTGGACCACAAACTCGGGCGGCATCTCGACCACGCCGGTGACTCCAGTCGTGTTCTGAGCGGTGAGCGCGGTGATGGCCGACGTGCCGAAGACACCCATCACCGTGAAGGTCTTCAGGTCGGCCTGGATGCCGGCGCCTCCGCCCGAGTCGGAGCCGGCTATGGTCATCGCGCGCGGAACCGTCATCGGAGATCTTCCTTGAAGTGTGTCCATCCACCTGGATCCAGCTGCCGCACCAGCCCACCCTCATCCACGACGATACGGCTCGTACCGTGCCCGGTGAACTCGCCGACCACCGTCGCCGGAGTGCCGGTCTCCTCGACCAGGCCGCGCAGCACCCGGTCGGCGTCCTCCGGCGCCACAGCGAAGAGGAGCTCGTAGTCCTCGCCGCCGGCAAGCGCCAGGTCTAGCGCGTGGCTGGACCCGGCCCGCGTACCACCAGGAGCTACGGCCGCGGCTGCGGCCATAACTGCAACAACGTCGGGATCCGCTGGCACCCTTCCGGCGTCCAGGCGCACGCTCAGACCGCTGGCCTCGCACAACCGCCATAGGTCGAGCAGCAGGCCATCGGAGATGTCAATCATGGCCCGCACCGCGCCGGTCTCCGCCAGGGCCCGGCCTTCACGCAGGCGCGGCCGGGGACGGCGCTGCGCGGCCAGGAGGCGGTCGAGCGCAGGATCGTCCGGCGTGTCGCCCAGCCCCTCAAGCACTGCCAGCCCCGCGGCCGCCCTGCCCAGGGTGCCAGTAACCGCCAGCAGATCGCCGGGGCGCGCGCCGACGCGACGTACTAGCAGTTCGGGCGCGACCTCACCTAGCAGCGCCACGTCCACCACGACGACCGGCGCCTGCGCCAGGTTGCCGCCGACGACGGCGACGTCCGCCTCCCCGGCCATCTCCAGCAGGCCGTCGTAGAGTCCATCCACCCAGGCAGCCTCCAGGTCGCCGGGCAGCATGAGCGAGACAATCGCGTGCTTCGGTACGCCGCCCATCGCCGCGATATCGCTGGCGTTGATGGCCAGGGCCTTCCAGCCGGTGTCGGCCGCCGCGCTGGTGGCGCGCCGGAAGTGCACGTCCTCCACCAGTGCGTCGGTGGTCGCCAGGACCAGGGCACCGGGTGTCCACCGCAGCGCCGCGGTGTCGTCGCCTATGCCCAACACCACATCGCAGCGCTGCCGACCATCGCCGGCCACCGCCTCATCGCGAGGATGCGTGCCGGCGCGAGCCCCGCGGCCGGCGCGTGCGACCCGCGCGGTGATGCGCTCCAGCAGCACCAGTTCGCCCAGGTCGGAGACGCGCACGCCAGAACCAGCCCTCCGAGGGCTATCATCGGAGATGCGCGGGCTATCCCCGGGCCGCACGCACGGCCTCCAACAGGCGGCGCGTCGCACCGGCCACGTCGTCTGCGCCGACCACCGCCGAGATCACCGCAACCCCGTCGGCGCCGGCACGAATCGCCTGGGCGGCATTGTCGTAGGTTATCCCGCCGATGGCAACCACCGCGATCCCCACCGCCGCCCTGATCCGGGTCAGGGGCTCGACCCCTATCGCCTCGCCTGCGTCCGGCTTGGAACTGGTTGGAAAGATGCTGCCCACACCAACGTAGTCGGCGCCCTCGGCCTGCGCCATCAGCGCCTCCTCGACCGTTGCTGCTGAGGCGCCGATGATCTTCTCCGGCCCGAGCAGGCGGCGCGCGTCAGCCACCGGCAGGTCGTCCGGCCCCAGGTGCACACCGTCGGCGCCAACGGCCAGCGCGATGTCAACACGGTCGTTGACGATTAGAGGCGCGCCGGCCCTTCGCGTGATCTCAAGCAGCCGGCGCCCGGCCTCAACCACCCGGCCGGCGGACCACACCTTCTCACGCAGTTGAACCATGGTCGCGCCGCCGGTCACGGCCGCGGTGACGAGGTCCTCCAGCAGACGGCCGCGGCCGAAGGCGCGATCGGCGATGACGTACACGCTTGGATCAAAACCCATCGGACCGAAACGCATCAGCCCTCCCTCACCCGTGCCGCCTGCCGGAGTTGCTCAGCTGTCAGATTGTAGAGCGCGTCCAGCAGGGCCGGGGTCAGCGTGCCAGGGCCGCGCGCGTGTGCAGCGGCGATCTCTGCCGCCACGCCGAAGCACGCTAGTGCCGAGGCGGCGGCCAGCAGAGGTCCCGTACCGTCCGCATATGAGCGGGCGGCCGCGCAGAAGGCCCCGATCACCCCGGTGACCATGCACCCTGCCCCTGGGATCGCGGCCAGCCATGGGTGCCCGTTCTCGACGACCAGAACGCGGCCGGCGCCGGCGACGTAGTCGCACGCGCCTGTCAACGCCGCGACAAGGCCGCGCTCGCGCGAGAGCGCCGCGGCCAAGGCGGCCGCGTCACCCGCGCCACCCGCACCCGCCGATCCCACCGCCGACCCCGCAGAACCCACCGATTCCACCCCGCGGACGAACCCGCTCCGGCCCAGCAGCGCCGCGGCCTCACCAGGATTGGCGCGTACAACTGTCACCAGCAACTCATCGAGCAGGCGGCCGGCCGCGACCGTGCGGTAGCGCGTCGCGCCGGCGCCCACAGGATCCAGCACGATGGGAATACCCCGCACCGTCGCCACGCGCCCGACGGCAAGCATCGCCTCGAGGCGCTCCGGAGTGGGTGTCCCCAGGTTCAGCACCAGCGCGTCCGCAGCAGCGGCCACTTCCTCCGCGTCATCTCCTGCCATCGCCATCACCGGCAGCGCGCCGACCGCACGCGTGGCGCTGGCCACCGCCTGCATCGTCACGAAGTTGGACAAGTGGTGCACAAGCGGGCGCTGCTCGCGCACAGCTGCCAGGAGCAATGCGGCGCGGTCGCCTAGGTGTGCCATCGCTACCGCGACAACCTCCCGGCTGGCGCTGCCACGCCCGCGCGCTCCAGGGCACGCAGGATCAGAACCCCGAGTATCGCGCCCGGAATGCTGCTAGCCAGGAACAGGTATGCGAGCGTCCCCAACGGGATGGCCTTCCCCATCAGGGACGGCGCCACAAGCGCGGCGCCGACCGTGGCTCCGACCACCACGGTTCCGACCGGTTCGAGCAGGCCAACCCAGGACCGGCGCCAGAGCATGTGGGCGAATCCTACGACCAGTGCACCGGGTATGCCTCCTGGAAACGCCAGCAGCGTGCCGACGCCGAACTGGTTGCGCAAGATCGCGGCCACGGTGGCGGCGAGCGCGGCGTACCAGGGCCCCAGCAGAACCCCTGCGATCGCATTGGTCATGTGTTGCCAGGGCAGTAGCTTGGCGCCTGCCACGGGGATGGACCCGGGCACGAACGAAAGCACCACGGGCAGCGCCGCGAAGAACGCGGCAAGAACCAGCTTGCGTGTGGACACTTCTTTGCCTCCTTCTTCTATCCTGTCTTCTATCCTGTCATGGATCAGGTCGCTTTCCGGCCTCGGTGCCGGACTGTCCCGCAAGCGGCCGCACCAGCGTCCGAAGCCGCTCCAAGTCGAACGGCCGGCCGGCAAACGCCAGCGCAGTCGTAATCACCGCCGGCACGGACGCGGCCAGAGCAAACGACGTCAGCAGGTGGCCGCGCGTGAAGCCCGGGTTCGGAAAGAAGGCAACACCGGCGGCCAGACCGGCCAGCGCGCTGACCATCGCCGCCGCTCCGCTGAAGCGCGGCGCGTACATGCCCGCGAAGACCGGCACCATTGCCGCGGCGCAGACCAGGTCGGCGACCAGGAACAGGTAGAGGACGCTGTACCCGCGCGAGGCCACCGCGATCGCCGCGACGGCCAGCGCGACCGTGATCAGGCGCGACCATCGCAGGAGCGGCGCAGGGCCGGCCGCCGGACGAAGCCTGGCCAGGTCCGAGGTAAACACCGCGGCCAGCCCGTTGAGCAGCGTGTCAATGCTGCTCATCGCCAGCGCCACCGCCAGCACCAGTACGGTGAGCACCAACCAGGCCGGCGCCACACCCAGCAGCAGGCTGAAGAACGCTACCGACGGCACTTCCGCGCGGCCGCTGGCGACCGCGACGATGCCCAGCAGGCCGGGCAGGGCCACAATGGGCACCACAACCGCGGCCGATGCGAGGAGCGCATTGCGCAGGACCCGGCTGTCCCTGGCGATGTAGACCCGCTGCCAGTAGCCCTGGTGAAAGAGGTTGGCGGCCAGGATCGCGATCACGAACGTCACGGCGGCCTCGATGCCCGGACGGTGCCCCGGCGAGAGCAGCGCCGGCGCGCCGCTGCGCACCTTCTCGAGCACTGCTCCGCCGCCGCCCATCGCCACCACCACGCCCGAGAGGACCACCACCAGTAGCGGCATGATCACCGCTGCCTGGATCCGGTCGGTGAAGACCGTGGAAGGCAGTCCGCCGTAGGCGGTGTAGGCAACGGTGGCCAGGCCGACCAGCGCCGCGGTCAGTGGAAGCGGCGCCTGCGCCACCTGCCTGACCGCCAGCGCAATCCCGGTCGTCTCGGCGGCCAGGAACACGAACATGTAGAAGAGCATCACCCCCAGGGTCAGGGCATACATCCCCCTTCCGTACCGCAGCCACACGAACTCGGTCAGCGAGTGCCCGCAGGGCATCAGCGCCCGCATCCTCCGGCCGAGCGGGATGAGCGCCAGCATCGGCGCCGCGCTCCCTAGGCCGTAGCCGACCAGCGCGGTCAGCCCGCCCCAGGTACCTGCCTCCGCAGGGCTGTAGAGGATCCATGCGCCCATCGCCGAGGCCACGAGCGTCGTCGCGGTCGCGCTTGTACCGGCCGAGTTCCGATCGCTGATGTAGTCCTCGATCGAGAGGCGCCGGGCGCGCGCGTGGACGACACCGGCAAGCGCGAATCCCAGCGCCGCGGCGATAACCAACGCTATGGCGACGATCCCACCCGACATCCTGCACCCTCGCCAAGCCGCCTTCACAAACCGGCGGCCGCCTTCCCGTCCAGGGCTGGCGGCCACGACCTTCTGCCCTACTTCCCCACGCCAGCATTATCTGGATCGGGTGTATGGGGTCTGCGACAGCGCCGTGTACGGGAGGTCGCACTCTCAGCCCGGCTCGCCCGAGCTCCCCCAGAGGATCGCTATTGAACTGCTATGTCTTACTATAGCCCGGGCGCCATCTGCTGGCAATCGCGCCAACCGCACGATGCTTCCCACGCGTTGAGCCAGCGGGCGGAAACGCTACCCGCTCAATATCCCGGCCAGGGTTCGATCCCCAGGGCGTCCAGCCACGCCGTCACCAGCTCGAAGGCGCGGCGCTGTTCGATGGCGCGCTCTTCTGGGTCTCGGACTTCGTTGAAGTCCGCCACCCAGCTGGGGCCGGCATGTTCCACCGACAAGAACTGCCGTCGGATCTTCCCCAGCCCTTCCCGGACCAACCCGTGGGTGAGGCGCGGGCGAAAGGCCTCGGCCAGCTTCAAGAATCCAACCGGGAAGTAGCGCACGCAGTACAGAATGTCGTAAGCATCCTTCTCTTTCAGACGACCAGCCAGTGCCATTCCCTTCATCACCAGAAACGGGACAACACCGGCCACACTCAATACCACGCGGTCCCGACCACTCCCGGGGAGAGCTCCGTCAACGGTGACACTAACCGTGTCCGCAAAAGCAAGGTCGCACCCCCGAGTCTTCCTCGCCCTTGCGTCCTGCACCGGCACATCGCGGAAGAACCTAAATGGCTGCGTCGGGTCCTGACGATAGCCACGGGCCTGCAGGGCGCGAAGGATGGTCAGGTACGACTCCTCATGGCACCCATCCCCCCACAACGACCATGTTTCCCCGGAACTCACCCATTACGTGCACCAGTTCTATGAGGACGGCCTTGCATGCCTCGACCGCGTCAGGCGAGTAGTCCCCCCCGCGTCACCATTGCGGTCGGAGCCTCTGCTCTAGCAGAAACTGCGCCGCCTCTTCACCACGGCCCTTGTATCCTGCGAGGTCCAGGTAGAGTTGCACGTCACCCACCACGACGTCTCTGCCCACCTTGCGCACGCCGTACAGAAGCCCGTCATCGTATGGCCGCAGGATCGTGAAGTTCGCGCCAGAGGGTACAGGTTTCCACCCAAGGCGCTTGGCCAGTCCTTGGGGATCTGTGACCACATACGAGAACCCTCGCGCATACCGCGCGAAGGGAGCCACTCGGGCTGCTCCCGAGAAGAGCGCCAGGGCATACCGGATGTCGTTGCCCGCGCAGTAGCGGGTCAGTTGCTCCTCCAACTCGGGAGGATCGCCCGGCCCATAGCAATCCAAAGACTCACTCCTGCGGTATGAGTAGTTCGCCGCCCACTGCCGGAGGAGTTCCTCCGGCTTGGTTAGCCTCAACCCCTTGTCCTGTTCCTGGCCGTACTCGAGGTCGAGGAACCGTTGCTTCACCTTGAATGCCAGGCCAATACTTACTCCGGCCTGCAGGGCGAGGGTTTTCACCCGCCAGGGGCACGTCACGTCTTCTAGAAGCACTCGAAGTACGCGGCTGGCTCTAGCAGCAAAGAGGGAGCGTAGCGGACGCCGCTCTAGCCGTGGGTTGGGGAAGTTTCGGTACTCGATGAATACCTTTCCGAAGACGAGGCGGCAGTTGCCCGCCAGGTCCACAAAGCCGACCCCCGCTTCCCGGCAGATCTCCCCGGAGCTTTCACTGATATAGGGGGCGGCGACCACGGGGTAAGTCCGCTGTTTGTCGAAGGTGGCTGCCCGCAATTGTTGGGTCGCGATTCGGATGAGCCGGGGCTCTCCACTCCCTTTCACCTCAACCAGCACTTGCCACCGCTCACCGTCAACCGCGATGTTGAGCGCCAGGTCCCGCCTGCTGCCTCCATCCCGTGCATCGCTCTGCCATCCTTTGAGGCGGATGAAGGGGACCTTCCCTAGGAGGCCCTGGAGGCGCCCCTTCACTTCAGAGACCAGGGCTGTTTCGAGACCTCGAGCGGTTTCGCGGTTCGCGATAGTTTCGCTGTTCATGGCGGTTTCACTCTACTGGGCTCTTTCACCGGTTGGTGAAACAATACTATCCAGTGAAGCCGAAGTCAAGAGGTGGCGTGGCCGCGCGAGACACCGCCGTTGGAGACACCGCGGTTGGGGGCACCGACGCTGGGGCGCCTCCCTATCTACGCCGCCGACAGCCCGCCGTCCACCAGGAGCGCGGCCCCGCTGATCCAGGAGGCCGCGTCCGAAGCGAGAAACAGAATCGCCCGGGCAGCGTCCTCCGGCGTCCCCAGGCGGCGCAGCGGGTAGGTCTGGATGACCTGCGCGCGATGCTCGGGCGTCCACGTCTCCCAGGAGTCGCGGTTCAGGTCGGTCGGCACAAACCCTGGGCAGACAGCGTTGCAGCGCACGCCGTCCGGGCCGTAGCGCACGGCGAGCGAGCGCGTCAGCGCGGCGACCCCGGCCTTGCTGACATCGTAGGCAGGGGTGCGGCCTGCGGCAGAACGGAACGCGAGCACCGAGGACACGTTGACGATCGCGCCCCGGCTCGCGATCAGAGCCGGCAGCGCGTACCTGCAGCAGAGGAACACCCCGCGGAGGTTGACGGCCATCAGATTGTCCCAGCCCTCCGGCTCCTCTTCGAGGACGGGTCGCCGGTGGATCACGCCCGCATTGTTGACCAGGACGTCCAGCCGGCCGAACCGCTCGAGCACTCTGGCGACCATACGCCGCACGTCCTCCTCAAGCGCGACGTCGGCCTCGATGAAGAGCGCGTCGTCGCCGAGCCCGGCGACCGAGCTGCGGCCGCGCTCTGGATCCCGTCCCGCAACCGCCACGCGGGCCCCCAGCTCCAGGGCCAGTCGCGCGGTTGCGAGCCCAATCCCGGCCGTGCCTCCGGTGACGAGCACCGTCTTCCCGTCGAGCCTGATCATCTACCTTCCCTCCTCAATCAGAGACGCGCCACCGACATTCTCCATCCTCATGGTAGGAACGCGCCACCGAACACCGCGAACCGTTCACGGGAGAACGAAGGCGACCCCAGGGGTGCCCATGACCGGCCGCACTATCCTGCACGTGGACATGGACGCGTTCTTCGCCGCGGTTGAGCAGCTGCGGCGGCCCGAGCTGCGCGGACGCCCTGTCGTTGTTGGCGGAAGAGGCGACCCGAGCCAGCGTGGGGTGGTCTCCACCGCTTCCTACGAAGCCCGCCCTTTCGGTGTGCACTCGGGCCTGCCGCTGCGCACCGCCTACCAGCGGTGCCCGCAGGCCGTCTTCCTGCCGGTGGACTTCCAGGCATACAGGGAGGTTTCCGAGCGGATGCACGCGATCCTGCGTGGCACCGGCGCCCGCGTGCAGTCGCTTGGCCTGGACGAGGCGTTCCTCGACGTCACCGACCTCCCGGAACCGGGCGAGGTCATAGCCCGAACCATCCAGGAGCGCATTGCATCCGAACTGCTGCTGACGGCGTCGGTCGGCGTAGGGCCGAACAAGCTCGTGGCCAAGATCGCCTCGGGTCTCAACAAGCCGGCGGGTCTGACCGTGATTGCCGAAGGAGACGTGGAAGCGCGCCTCTCACCGATGCCCGTCACCATCCTGTGGGGCGTCGGGCCCAAGACCGGGGAGCGGCTGTACGAGACCTTCGGTGTGAAGACCGTTGGCGATCTGGCCGGCATTCCGGAGGAGCGGCTGCAGGAAGAGTACGGGCCGCGCGTCGGCGCCCACCTGTACCGCATTGCCCGCGGCATTGACGAGAGCCCGGTCCAGACTGAGTGGGAGCCCAAGTCGGTCAGCCGGGAGCACACCTTCCAGGTGGACCTGCGCCGGCCGGAGGTGATGCGCGAAGCGGTCGCGCGGCTGGCTGGCCGGGTCGCGGGCGACCTCAGTGAGCAGGGCTATCGTGCCGCAACGGTCACGCTCAAGGTCAGGTTTGCCACGTTCATCACGGTGTCGCGCTCATGCACGCTGTCGGCTCCGACGGACGACCGTGCGGCGATAGCGGAGGCCGCGGTGGCCCTTCTCAACAAGGTAACCTTGGACCGCCCGGTGCGCCTGCTGGGCGTGCGGGCGGCGAAACTGACGCCGGCGGTTGTCCAAGCCCCCGCGGCTACCCCAGCGCCGGCGGTTGTCCAAGCCCCCGCGCCTACCCCAGCGCGCTGACCGCCTGCTCCACTGCGTTGTAGTCCGGCTCGGTACCCTGGGTGGGAGCGACCCACCTGTACCGCACGGCGCCGTCGCGGTCGAGCACGAAGACCGACCTCATGGCGACCCCCGGCAGCAGCCCGCCGGCGAAGTTGGGGTCCTCGATGCCAAAGGCGCGAACTGCCTCCCGGTTGAAGTCCGACAGCAGCGGGAAGTTCAGGCCGTGCTGGTCGGCGAACGCCTTCTGCGCGAAAGGCGTGTCCACGCTGATCCCGATGACCCGCGCCTCGAATGCGTTGAACGCGGCCATCGCGTCGCGGAGGGTGCACATCTCCCTGGTGCACGTCCCGGTGAACGCACCGGGGAAGAACGCCAGCACGACCGGCTTTCCACGCAGGTTGCTGATCCGTACGGCCTTGCGATCGTAGTTGATAAGCGTCGCATCAGGTGCCTGATCGCCCACCTCGACTGCCACGAGTCCACCCCCTTTGACTCTGGCGTGCTCAGCCGCTATGGCAGGACCCGTATCCGCGTGCCGGTCGCCGACAGATCGTATCCGCCCAGCGCGGCCACCGCGTGCTTGAAATCGTCGCGGTCCAAGACCTCCAGCACGCGGCGGACCGGATGCGCAGCCATGTGCTCTTCCAGAATCGCCAGGTCGAACCGCTCGCGCGCCACCGGAACGAACTCCAGCCCCATGGCCCTTGCCGCTGCCAGAATGCCGAGCCCTGCATCGGCCGCACCCGAACCGACCGCGGCTGCGGTTGCCATGTGGGTGTAGACCTCGCGGTCATATCCATAGATCTGGTCGGGAGCCAGGCCGCAGCGGCGCATCTCGTAGTCCAGCAGCAGCCGCGTACCGGCGCCGCGCTGCCTGTTGACGAAGCGCACATCAGGTCGGGCAAGATCGGCGATGCTCCCTATGCGCTTCGGGTTGCCGGGTTGAACCATCAGCCCCTGCTCCCGGTGGGCAAGGGTGACCAGCACCACGGGGCGGCCCGGCAGGTACTGGCGGACGTAGGGCACGTTGTACTCGCCCGTGGCCTCGTACAGCAAGTGCACGCCTGCCATGTGCGCCTCGCCGCGGCTCAGCGCCAGCAGCCCGCCCAGACTGCCGACGTGCGCCGATGTGAGCGATGCGCCGGGATCGGCGCGGTGCAGGAAGTCGGCCACCACGTCCAGCGCCACGTCGTGGCTGCCCACGACCAGTACCGCGGCCTCGATCGCGGCCCTGGGGCGCCGCAGCTCGATCTCCACCTCTTCGCCGGCCTCGATGCCCTCGCTTGTCCGCGGGATGACCAGCATCCCGTCCGCCCGCACGAGCGAGGTCACCAGCCCTGCGCCCCGGCCCAGCGGCGCGGCCACCATTCGGCCGCCCACCCTGCCGGCGGTCACGCGCACGAACTCGTCCACGCCCATCGTGGAGTGCACCTTGCGCACGAGCGTGGCGCGCAACCTCTCCCGCTCCGGCGGCGCCAGCCCCAGCAGTCCGTACACGATCGGCCTTGCAAACAGATCGAAGGTGAGCATGGCGGAGACGGGGTACCCGGGCAGGCCGATTGCCAGGCGGCCGCGCACGATCCCAAGGATCACCGGCTTGCCGGGCCGGATCGCCACGCCATGCACAAGCACCTCGCCCATCTTCTCGAAGACCATGGCGGTGTGGTCTCGCTCGCCGGCCGAGGCGCCCGCGTTGACGACCAGCAGGTCGCAGCCCGCCTCGGTCCCGGTCGCGGCTCGGGCCCCGGCTGCGGTCCCAACCGCCGCCTCGATCGCTGCGGCCAGGCGCTCGGGATCGTCGGGCACGATTGAGTGGCGAAAGGCCTGGCCGCCCCAACCCGCCACCTCCGCGGCAAGCATCGCGGTGTTAAACTCGGGCACCTGGCCGGGACGGAGCGGACCGGCGGCATCTGCCACCTCGTCTCCCGTAGGTATGAGCACAACCCGCGGCCGCCGCCGGACCATCACCGCTGTCACACCGGCGGCCGCCATCGCGCCCACGTCCACGGCGCGGATGAGGTGGCCTTGGGGAAGGAGCAGTTCCGTCGCGATGATGTCTTCCCCGACAGACCGAACGTGCTGCCAGGGCACCGCGGGCGCCAGGATCTCAAACGAGCCCCCGACATCCCGGATCTCTTCGACCATCACCACCGCGTCCGCGCCCTGGGGCATCGCATCGCCGGTGTTGACGGTCACAAAGCGATCCGGGGGCAGCAGGATCGGCGTGGTCTCCGAAGCCCCGAAGGTGTCCTCCGCGCGCACCGCGATCCCGTCCATCCCTGCCGCGTGGTAGTGCGGCACGGAACGCGCGGCGCAGACCGCCTCTGCGGTGACGCGGCCGCAGGCATCGGACGCGTCAACCGTCTCGGCCGGCACCGGTTCCAGCAGGCCGCGCGCCCGCAGCGCGCCTGTCCAGCGGGAGAGCGCTTCTTCCAGCGGGAGATCGGTCAGATAGACACGCCGGCCGGAGCTGCTCACCGGCCTTGCACCCAGACGGTCACGAGGTCAGCATCTCCACGACTACCTCTTCCCCGGATTCGATTCCCTCTACCGGCTCAGGTATCGTCGCAAGCCCTTCCGCTCCCACCATGGTGGAGATCAATCCCGACTTTCCAAGGATGGGTTCTGCCCACACGGCTCCGTCACGCTGGTGAAGCGTGACGCGGAGGTAATCTGTCCGGCCGGGTGCGGAGGCCACGCGGCGGGTGAGACGGGCCTTCACGGATGGAAGCGGGTCGGGTCGCCGCCCCAGCAGCCGGGCGATCATCTCGCGCACGAAGACATGAAACACGACCAGCACCGTGGTGGGATGCCCGGGCAGGCCGACAACAGGCACTCGACCGCACAGTCCCAGCACCGTCGGCTTGCCGGGCTTCATGGCCACCCCGTGCACCAGCACCCCGGGCGGGCCCAGCGCTGCGATCGCGCGGGCAACCTCATCGCGGAGCCCGATCGAACTGCCCCCTGAGACCAGGATCAGGTCGGAGCGCTCCTGCGCCGCGCGCATCACGGCCAGCAGCGGATCGAGCCGGTCGGGAACAATCCCGCAGAAGAGCGGCTCCCCTCCCTCGGCCAGGACCGCCGCGGACAGTGCCGGGCCGTTGATGTCGCGGATCTGGCCTGCCTCGGGCGTTTGCTGGGGTGGAACCACCTCGTCGCCGGTCGAGATGATGGCCACGCGCGGTCGGACCGCCACATCCACGTGCGCGATCCCCAGGCCGGCGAGCAAACCAATCTGAGCCGAGCGCAGGACGGTTCCGGCGGGCAGCACGACAGTGCCGCGCCGCGCGTCCTCACCGGGCCTGATAACGTTCTCACCCGGGCCCACGGGCCGGCGGACCTCGATCTCGGCCGTTGCCGCCTCCGCCGTGGCCATCTCGGCCGTTGCCATCTCCTCCGTGTGCTCGACCATCACCGCGGCGTCGGCACCGGCAGGCAGTATTCCGCCGGTCGGGATGCGGGCGGCCTGGCCCGGACCGAGCGTGAGCGCCGGGAGTTGGCCCATCAGGATCTCCCCGACGACCGTCAGGTAGGCGGGAAGACCCTCGCTGGAACCGAAGGTGTCGGCCGCGCGCACCGCGTAGCCGTCAACGACCGAGCGTGGAAATAGTGGCAGATCCTCGGCGGCGACGACATCCGCCGCGAGCACGCGCCCGCAGGCCGCGGAGAGGTCGGCCGGCGCGGTCCGCGGCCTGGGAGGCGCCCACGCCTCCAGGAACCGCGCCCGGGCCTGGGCCACCGTGCGGATGTGCAGAAACTCCCGCACCTGCGCGCCATCAGGGATCGGCGGGAACGCGCCCGGCCCTGCGCCGCCGGCAATCGGCGGGAACGCGCCTCCCCCTTCGCCGCCAGCAATGGGCGGGAACGCGCCCACCTCGTCGCCCGGCCGCAGGACGTACGAGTCCTCCCGCGCGATTCCGCCCACGAACACCTTTCGCACGGTCCCGGCAGGGATGCCGAGGTGCGCGATGAGGCCGCCTACGGTTGTACCCTCTGGGACGTCAACCTCGAGGGCCTTCCTTCCGCCCGGAACCAGATCCCGGAGCGTCGCGTAGAGCCGTACCGTCACGATCACGGTGGGTCCGTCAACTTGCGGAAGTACTGCCGGTATAGCAGCGCCATGTCGCGTCCGAATACCGCCAGGCGGTCCCCAGGCCGCACGCGTCGGCCTGCGGCCGAGTACTCGCCGTTGAGGAAGAGGTGGCTGACCTCGTTGGGTTCTATGCCAAGCTCCACCAGGATGTCCTGGATGCGGCTGTCATGAGACGACACAACCTGTCTGCGCACCGCCTGAAACGGCGACGGCGCGCCGAACCGCTTCTGCAGCGCGCCATAGATGTGCACGTCCACCGGTTCGCTAGACATACAGCATCCTCATGTCCGGCGGGAAGAGTCCTATCCTGTCTCCGCTCCGAACGGTTTGGTCCGGGGCCGCGGGATCGTAGCGGCCGTTGATGAAGATGTTGCTCACTTCTTCCGGCCCAACACCAAGCGCCTCCATCACCTGGGCGACCGTGCCTTCCTGCAGGTCAACCCAGGCGATGGAAGGCCTCCACACCCCGGATTGCGCGGCCAGACGCCGCAACCTTCCGTACAGATGGACCTCAATCAATAGGCGTGCACCTTGTCCAGATCTTCGTCCGTCACGTCGAACACCGTGTTGTGCGGCGGGAGCGGCTCGTACTTCATGAACTCGGGCAGTCGGTCGTGCGCCTTGGTGAATCCGGCCGCCGCGTTGAAGGCGCGCTCGACCTTGAGGACCTCGATGCCGAGACGCCCGATATCGTCAACCGTCCACTTCGTACCCAGCACCGCCGCGCACGACTCCACCATGCCGGCCAGGCCTTCAGGGATGTCCAGCACGGCGAAGGCGTCGAACAGGCAGTACCCGCTAGTGTCAATGAACGCGGTGGCCGCCTGGAACGAGCGCGACAGCTCGGCCTTCTGGGGGTTGAACGGATCGGCCTTGCCGCCCACGCTGAGAATCTCCGGAGCGATCGTGTAGCCCGACGTGTGGTCGGCGCCCATGGTGCTGGTGGCGTAGGTCACGCCTATGCCCTTGACAGCGCGGGGCTCGTAGGCAGGCATGGCCTGCCCCTTGACCGTGGGCACGCGCACTACGCCAAACGCCCTGCCGGTGGTCTCGGCGCCGCAGCCGATGATGCGTCCCAGCGGCGTGCCTCCCCGCACGTCCTCGTTGAGCAGCTTCTTGGCGCCCTCTGCATCGCCGAACTTGAGCAGGCCGCCCTCCATGGCTACGGCGATCGTGGCGCCCGCCTCGATCGTGTCCAGGCCGACATCGTTGCAGGCCCAGATGAGGTCGGCGATGTCGTCCAGGTTGCCTATCCCGCAGTTGGCGCCCAGCGCCCACACCGATTCGTACTCCAGCACCGAGGTGTGGAACTTGCCGTCGGGGTAGGGGTAGATGTTCGAGCACTGGATGATGCAGCCGGGATGGCAGGGATGGCCCGTGGTCCCAACGCCTCCGCGCTTCTTGACGATCTCGGCCACGGCCTCGCCGCTGATCTGCCCGGTCAGCTCGAACCGTCCGCCGCTGAAGTTGCGCGTGGGATATCCGCCGGCCTCGTTCATGATGTTGGCCAGGACGTTGGTGCCGTAAGTGTTGAGGGCGCCTCCTTTCTTGACGATGTCGTGCTTGAGCGAAGCGTCCGTGAGGGGCTTGATCGCTGCGCGGAAGCGCGTCTGATCGGCGATCTCCACCCCCGGACCTCCCGTGTCGTCAACGACTATCGCCTTGAGCCCCTTGGAGCCCATGACCGCGCCCATGCCGCCTCTCCCGGCGTAGCGGCCGGCGCTGTTCTCAGGGTCGTTGACGCAGATGCCGGCGTTGGTCAGGCGGTACTCGCCTGCCGGCCCTATGCCGATGACCGCCACGCCCTTGCCGTGGCGCTCCCACAGCGTGCGGCAGACCTCGTACATGCCCTTGCCCACGAGGTCGGTCGCCGGGAGGAACTCCGCGCCGTCCTTGTTGATCTTGAGCAGCCAGAACTGCCCGGCCTCCTTGGGATGACCCTCGACGATTATCCCCTTGATGCCGAGTCGGGCTATCTTCTGCGAGGACAGACCCCCGACGTTGGTCTCCTTGATGGTCCCGGTAAGCGGGCTCTTGCCGCCGAACGACGTGCGGCCGGAAGTGGGCGCCGCGGTGCCGCTGACGATCCCCGGCGCGATGACGAGCTTGTTGTTGGGTCCCAGGGGATGGCAGTTGGGCGGGACCTCCCTGGATGTGACCATCGAAGTGAAACCCCGGCCTCCCCAGAGCCGGTAGGGCTCGGGGACTTCCTCGAACGCGGCCTTCAGGTCGGCCATGTTGACCCGAAGCAGTCTGCTCATCGGACTCTCCCCTCCCTTCCTCAGAGTGAAAACAGGAGGCCACCCGCATTGGGGTCGCCTCCTTTGCATACGGCAGGCGGGGGAGTTGCCCCCCTCACCCTATCGCCCGCACCTCCCAGGGGGATGGTGTGGGTCGGAGACGGCTATTGTGGAGCACCTGGCCTATTCGCGGCCGGGCGCTGTTCCTCCTGGTCCGCCAGGGCTCCTGCAAGGAAAGCCCTGCCGCGGGCCGAACCTTCATCCCGATGCCTGCATCCCGCTCTGCCATGCAGATCCTGGTCTTCCGCGGCTCGGAGACCATCACCGACCCTCCGGAGCCGCTCGATACCCTCCGTGGGCGCGCGGGTCAGGCCCTGTGGATTGACCTCTCGCACCCCACGTCCGAGATGATGATGCCCATCGCCGCCGCCTTCGGGCTGCACCCGCTGGCAGTCGAGGACGCGCTCAAGCGCCGGCAGCGGCCCAAGGCCGAGGAGTACGAAGGGTTCCTTTTCATCACCACCCACGCCGCGCGGCTCCGCGGCGCGGCCGGGCACGACGTGTCCCTGGACGAGATTGACATCTTCTTCGGCGCGGGCTTCGTCATAACCGCGCACAGCGGCGCGGCGCCCGTTCTGGACGAGGTCCGGCGGCGGCTGGCGCTGACCTCGCCTGATCTGCGCGACACGGATGGCTACCTCCTCTACGCCATCCTCGACGCCGTCGTGGACTCGTACTTCCCGGTGCTCGACGCCCTGGACGACTACGTTGAGCGCCTCGAGGACACGCTCTTCAAAGGCCCAAAGCAACGGACGATGGACCAGCTCTTCGCGGCAAAGCGCGCGCTGCTGCACCTGCGGCGGGTCGCCGCGCCCCAGCGCGACATGATGAACCTGATGCTGAGGCACGACTCGCGGTTGATCGGCGCGCCGCTGCGCGCGTACTTCCGCGACATCTACGACCACCTGCTGCGCATCACCGAGCAGATTGACACGCACCGCGACCTGCTGGCCGGCGCGCTGGACATCTACCTCAGCATCGTGAGCAACCGGCTGAACGAGGTCATGAAGGTGCTCACGGTGATCACAGCGGTCTTTGCCTCGCTGGCGGTGATCTCCGGGGTCTACGGGATGAACTTCGAGCGCGCCTATCCGCCGTTCGGCTGGCGGCACGGGTTCATCGCGGCCCTGGGGTTGATGGCCGCGAGCGTGCTGACGATGCTCGCGATCTTCCGCCGGCTGCGTTGGCTGTGAGCGGCCCCGCACCTTCGCCCGGCTTCGGCTACGTAACGCCGTCCAACGTTGCCCTGCTCGTTGACCTCTACGAGCTGGCCATGGCGGACAGCTACCTGCGCAACGGCATGAACGGGCGGGCGACGTTTGCCCTGTTCGTCCGATCCCTGCCCCCGTCCCGCGCGTTCCTGGTAAGCGCCGGGATCGAGCCGGCCCTGGCCTGCATCGAGGCGCTGCGCTTCACAGACGAGGCAATCAGCTACCTGCGTGGGCTGCGGCTGTTCAGCGAGCAGTTCCTGGAGTACCTGCGCGACTTCCGCTTCACCGGCGACGCGCGCGCGATCCCAGAAGGCGAGGTGTTCTTTCCACCAGAGCCCCTGCTGGAGATCAGCGCGCCCCGCATCGAGGCCCAGATCGTCGAGACGCTCCTGCTGAACACGCTGAACTTCCAGGTGATGGTTGCCAGCAAGGCGGCCCGGACGGTGCTGGCCGCCCGGGGCCGCGGGGTGGTGGACTTCTCGCCGCGGCGTGACCACGGCGCCGACGCCGCGCTGAAGGCCGCGCGCGCCGCCTACATCGCGGGCTGCACCGGCACGTCGAACGTGCTCGCAGGCATGATGTACGGAATCCCGGTCGTGGGGACCATGGCGCACTCGTACATCATGTCCTTCTCGGATGAACTCGAGGCCTTCCGCGCGTTCGCGCGCGACTTCCCCACCAACGCCGTGCTGCTCATTGACACCTACGACACGATGCAGGGCGTGGTGAACGCCATCACGGTCGGCCGCGAGATGACCGCGGTGGGCGCGCGCCTGCTCGGCGTGCGCATAGACAGCGGGGACCTGACCGCGCAGAGCCGGGCCGTGCGCGCGGCGCTGGACGCGGCCGGGTTGCGTGAGGTGCAGATCTTCCTCAGCGGAGACCTCAACGAGTACCGCATCGCCGAGATGCTGGCGCAGGGCGCGGCCGCGGACGCCTTCGGCGTTGGCACCGAGCTGGGGACCTCCGCGGACGCGCCCAGCGTCGGGGGCGTCTACAAACTGGTCGAGGACGAGAAGGGCTACCGGATCAAGTTGAGCGCCGGCAAAGCGACCCTGCCGGGTCGAAAGCAGATCTGGCGTCGCCACGACCCTGAAGGACAGCCATCCGGCGACCTGCTGGCGCTGCACGACGAACCCGGACCGCCCGGCGCGACGCCTTTGCTGCTCCCGGCTATGCAGGCAGGCAGCCGGATCCGGTCCGAGTCCCTTGCGGAGGTCCGGCAGCGGTGCACCGAGCGGCTGGCCGCGCTACCCGAGGAGCTGAAGCATCTCGACGACGGCGCGGCCTACCACGTGTCCCTGAGCCCAGGGCTGGCTGCGCTGCGCGAGCGGATGGATACCTAGGGCAGCCCGGCGAACCGCTCGATCAACCGCGCCATCATGTAGATCGTCTCATCGAAGTCCGCCATCCGGATGTTCTCGTCCGGCGTGTGGGCGCGGCTGCCCCAGTAAGACCCCCCGACGCTCACAACCGGGATTCCCAGCGCCGCGCCCAGGTCGTGCATCGGCCCGGTGCCCGGAGAAGAGGGGTACAGCTTGACCTCGCGGCCCGTCGCCTCCCCGGCCACGCGCGTCACGAGCGAGACAAACGGGTCGTCCAGGTCGGTGCGGTAGGCGCGCTCGCCTCCCAGGAGCGACACCGCGATCTCGATCCCCAGCTTCTTGAAGTGCGCTTCCACCAGGGCCGCGATCTCGCGCGGATCCTGGTCGGGCACGAGCCGGAAGTCCACCTTGGCCCGGGCACGACGCGGTAGCACTGTCTTGGAGCCCTCTCCGGTGTAGCCGCCCTCCAGGCCGCACACCGTACACGTTGGCTGGTAGAGAAGCCTCATCACCGCGTCGAAACCGGTCGCCCCTCCGATGAAGCGGTCCACGCCGACGTGCGCCCGGAACTCGGGCTCATCGAAGGGGACCTTGCGCGCGGCCTCGATCTCTCGCGCGCTGGGCTCCCTCACGCGGTCGTAGAAACCCTCCACCAGGACGCGGCCCGTGACCGGATCCTTCAGGGAAGCCAGCGCCCAGGCCATCCGGTTGCCGGCACCCTCCACGACAGCCCCCAGCGACGAGTGAAGATCCCGGCTCGTGGCGTGCAGCTCCAGGTCGAGGTAGCATATCCCCTTGATGCCGGTGGTGATCTGCAGCCGCTCCTTGAGGTCGCGCTGCCCGGATTCCCAGATGCAGGCGTCGGAGCGCAGCGCGTCCGCATGAGCCTTCACATAGGAGCCAAAGTTGGGCGATCCGATCTCCTCCTCGCCCTCGACCAGGAACTTCACCCGGCACGGCAGCCGGCCGTGGGCTGCTTCAAGCGCCCTCACCGCGGCCAGGCGGGTGACCAGGTCACCCTTGTTGTCCGCGACGCCGCGCGCGTAGAGGCGGCCGTCCCGGACCACCGGCTCGAACGGCGGTGAGGTCCACTCGGCGAGCGGATCGGCGGGCTGAACATCGTAGTGGTCGTAGAACAGGAGCGTGCGTTCTCCCTCACCGGGGAACTCGGCGATCACGATCGGGGCGGCGTCTCCCTCCTGGTGAACCGCGACCGCGGCGCCGGCCTCCTCGAGCGCACCCCTGACCAGTGCCGCGCACTCGGCCACCCCCTCGCCGGTGGCCGCCACGCTCGGCTGGCGGAGCAGCGTGCGCAGCACCTCCAACGCGGGATCGGTCTGCTCTCTGGCGATGTCTCTCAGCGACGGCATCAGGACCTCCGCACTATGATTCGAGCGCGAAACGCTCCAGCACGTGCGCAATCATCACGATCGTCTCCTCGAAGTCGGCAGCCCGGATGTGCTCGTCCGGCGCGTGGGCCCCGCAGCCCCAGTAGCCGCTCCCGATGCTGAGGATGGGCACGCCCAGCAGATCCCCCAGGGGGTACATCGGCCCCGTGCCCGCCGAGGTGGGAAGGAGCACCGTCTCGCGTCCGGTTGACGCGCGGACCGCGTTCACGACAGTTCGTACGAACGGATGGGACAGATCGGTCTGGAAGGCGCGCTCACCCCCCAGAGATCTGATGTCGCAGTCCGCAAACCCGGCGCGGTCGAGGTGGGCGCGCAGGAGTCCTACGATCTCCTCGGGATCCTGGTCGGGCACAAGCCGGAAGTCAATCTTGGCGCGCGCCCTGCGGGGGAGCACGGTCTTCATCCCGCCTCCGGTGTATCCCGCCTCAAGCCCGCAGACGGTGCAGGTGGGTTCAAAGAGCAGGGCACGCAACGCATCCCCTCCGGTGCGTCCGCCGATGAAGCCGCGCACGCCCGCGTGTACCCGCATCTGCCCCTCTTCGAAGGGCACCTCCCGGGCGGCGGCGAGCGCTTCGGCCCGCGGGGCTTTCACCCTGTCGTAGAACCCCGGGATCAAGATGCGACCGGTGGCGTCGCGCAACCCGGTGACGGCCCACGCCAGACGGGTAGCAGCACCCTCGACGAGGGCGCCCAGCGAGGAGTGCAGGTCCCGACTGGCGGCGGTCAGTTCGATCTCAACGTAGCAGATGCCCTTCACCCCGGCGATGACGTTCATTCGTTCGGCCGGATCCCGGTCGCCGTACTCCCACACGCAGGCATCGGCCCTCAACCGATCGCGCAGGCCGGTGACGTAGGAGTCGAAGTGCACCGATCCGATCTCCTCTTCACCCTCAACCAGGAACAGCACGCGACACGGGAGCCTGCCCGAGGTATCGCGCAGCGCCCGCAGCGCGGCCACCCGCGTGACGAGGTCGCCCTTGTTGTCGCTCGTCCCCCGTCCGTAGATGCGGCCGTTCCGCACCGTGACCGCAAACGGCGGAACCGTCCACTCATCGAGGGGCTCTGCGGGCTGCACATCGTAGTGGTCGTAGAACAGGAGTGTCCGGTCGCTGCGGCCTGCGAACTCAGCCAGGACCACGGGCGCGGCGCCGGGGAGGCGCAGTATCTCGGCGGTTCCTCCGGCGGCCTCGAACATCCCGCGGACCGCGGCCGCCGTCTCTTCCAACCCCTGCCCCTGGGCGGCAACGCTGGGCAGCCGGACAAGCCCATCGAGGAGGCTGATGTGTTCGGTCAGGTGAGCGGCGGCGTGGGCGCGGAGTGCATTCATGGGAGTCGCAGGAAGAGTTCTGACCTGGCCCGGCGAATCCTTCCCCGTTGTGAAGCGGTCATGAGCGAAATCATAATCAAGACCCTCAAGGACATCGAGTCGTTCCGGCGGATCGAGGCACTCCAGATGGAGATCTGGGGAATGCCCGAGCGCGACGTCGTGCCGGTGCACCAGTTGCAGGCGGCATCCGGTGCCGGCGGCGCGGTGATTGCCGCGGTTGACCCCGACGGCGCATTTGTCGGGTTCTGCTACGGCTTCGCCGGATGGCGCGACGGCCGGCCGCTCTTCTATTCGCACATGGCCGGCGTCCTGGGAGGCAGGCAGTTGCAGGAGGTAGGGTTCCGGCTGAAGTGCGCCCAGCGGCAGGCCGCTATCGCCATGGCATATGACCGCGCGGTCTGGACGTACGACCCGCTCCAGAGCGTGAACGCGCGGTTCAACATGCACAAGCTGGGGGCCACGGCCTGCCGCTACTACGTCAACTACTACGGCGACATGCCGGACGAGCTGAACCGCGGAATGGAGAGCGACCGGATCGAGGTGGATTGGGAGCTATGCTCCCGTAGGGTTGAGGACGCGATGTCGGGCCGGGCCCCGGACCGCGCGTGGCCGCAGGCGCCGCACGCGTTGCGGGCAGAACCGGCAACCTCGGCGCCAGCAGATCCGGAGCTCGGCATCGAGGCGCCGGTGGTCCTCCTGGAGATCCCCACCGATTTCCCGGCCGTTCGGCTGCGGGACCAGAGTCTGACCCAGGCGTGGCGGGTGGCCAGCCGCGAGGCGTTCCTGCACTACTTCGGTCGCGGCTACCGGGCCGTGGACTTCCTGCTGCACCGGGGCGAACGGCTCAGGGGCGAGTACGTGCTTTCACGAGAAACCAGTGAGGAGGAGCCATGAGGGTCGAGGCGGTTGAACTGCGCCAGATCGAGATGAGGTTGCGTGCGCCGTTTGAGACTTCGTTTGGGCGCGAGGAGGACAAGGTCTGCCTGTTGGTGCGCGTGCAGGCCGGCGGCCTGGAGGGTTGGGGCGAGGTCCCGGCCGGCACGGCCCCGCTCTACAACGAGGAGACATCTGATACGGCCTGGTCGGTGCTGGAGCGGTTCCTGGTCCCGCCGCTGCTTGGAAAACAGGTTCCCTCACCGCAGGAGTTCGCCGCCGGCGCCGTCCATATCCGCCGCCACCACATGGCCAAGGCAGGGTTGGAGGCCGCGTTGTGGGACATCGCGGCACAACAGCAGGGGCAGCCGCTGTCGCGGCTGTTGGGCGGCGAACGCGCCACGGTGCCGGTGGGCGTGAGTCTGGGAATCGAGCCGACGGTGGCCGACCTGCTCTCCCGGGTCGCCAACTACCTAGGGCAGGGCTACCGGCGCATCAAGGTCAAGATCAAGCCGGGCTGGGACATCGAGCCGACACGCCGCATCCGCGAGCGGTTCGGGGAAATCCTTCTCCAAGTGGACGCCAACTCTGCCTACAATCTGGCCGACGCCCCGATCTTCAAGGCGCTGGACGCCTTCAACTTGCTGCTGATCGAGCAGCCGCTGGCCGAGGACGACATGGTGGACCACGCCGCGCTTCAGGCGCAACTGCGGACAGACATCTGCCTGGACGAATCCATCGTCCACGAGCGCGCGGCCAGGGCGGCCCTGCAGCTCGGGGCCTGTCGGGTCATCAACATCAAGCAGGCGCGGGTCGGCGGGCTATCGGCGGCGGTGGCGATCCACGACGTGTGCCGTGCGCAGGGCGTCCCGGTGTGGTGCGGCGGCATGCTGGAAACGGGCATCGGCCGGGCGGCCAACCTGGCGCTCACGTCGCTTCCGAACTTCGCGCTACCGGCCGACCTTTCGGCCAGCGACCGCTACTTCGCGCAGGACCTGATCGACCCCCCTATCACGCTCAACACCGACGGGACGATCACGGTTCCGACCGGCGTCGGATTGGGCGTGCGGATCGTGCCCGAGCGTGTCGAGAAGCACACGGTGCGGATGGTGCGGCTAACGTCGTAACGATCTCACCGCTAGTCACCCAGCACCGGCGGCGGAACCACCGGCACCGGAGCCGGCGGTCTCCGGACTGCCGGAGCGCCCGTGCCCCTGAACACCGATACCGCCTGGATCAGCGTGCCGCCCTCGGCGTAGATGACCCGGAAGCCGATCCCGGCCCCGCGATAGAGCAGCCAGTCCGCCCGCGTGCCGGCGAAGTTGCTGGGAACCGCCTGGTCGGGCGGGCCGTGGATCCACCAGACGCGTGAACCATCCAGGCCGACGGTGATGCCCTCCGCGGTCTGATAGGCCACGCCGCAGTTGGTTTCCAGGCGGCTGACCCGGCCGTCGGTGTAGGCCACGGCGATCTCGCACGGCAGGCGACCGAGCAGCGACCGCACCTGCGCAGCGGTCATGCCGATCTTGACAGGGCCGATCGCTTCGCCCGGCACGATCGCCCAAACGCCCGGGATCTGAGCGGCACCGGCCGCAGGAACCGCCAGGACCAGCAGAGTGGCCCAGGCGGTCAGCGCGTGGATGTGGGCCGACATGTGTCCTCCCTGCTTCACCTCGCCTGCGTGGCCGCGCGGAGCCGTTCGAGTATCTGCCCCAGCCGCTCGATCTCCTGCCCGTAGCCCGCCAGGTCGCCAGCGCGAAGGCGCTCCTGCGCCCTCCGATGTACGTCCACCGCCTGCTGGACCAAGGCCCGCACCTCATCTGCGGATGGCCCCGAGGGGAGCGGGGCTGCTCCCGGAGCCACGCCCGGGACCGGTACGGAGGGAACCGGCCTGCCCGGCGGCGCGCCGCCAAACAACTCGGCGAGCGCTCCTTCCAGTGTCGGCGCCATCACTATCCGGGCGCCGCTGGCGGCGATCACGCGTTTCAGCTCGGGCATCTGGCTGCGCTCCGCCTGCAGGAACAGGGGCTCGACGTAGAGGAGACCGTCCTCGATCGGGATCACGAGCAGGTTGCCGCGGATCACCTGCGAACCCAGCTGGTTCCACAAGGTCAACTGCTGGGAGATGAAGGGATCCTGGTTTATCCGCGCCTCCACCTGCATCGGCCCGAAGACGACGCGCGCCTTGGGGAACCGGTAGACGATCAACTCGCCGTAGTGCGGCTGGTCGTTCCGCGCGGCCATCCAGGCGATCATGTTGTCCCTGCCGGCCTGGACCATGGGCAGCATGAGCACGAACTCGGGCGCGGTGCCCTCGGCCAGCCGCATCGTCACGTAATAGGGCTCGACCCAGACCGTCTCGTTGCCCAGCAGCTCGCGCGGGATCGCCCACACGTCCTCTTTGTTGTAGAACACCTGGGGATCGCGCATGTGAAACGTGGCGTAGACCCGCGCCTGGAGCTCGAACAGGTCCACGGGATAGCGCAGGTGGGCGGCGATCTCCGGTGGCATCTGGCCTGCCGGCCTGAGAAGGTCCGGGAAGATCGCGGCCAGGGTGCGGGCAATCGGCTCGTCCGGGATCATCTGGTAGAAGGTCACGGCGCCGTCGTAGGCGTCTACCACGACCTTGACGCTGTTGCGCATGTAGTTGACGTCGCCGTACCGGGTCGCGTACGGGTAACGGTCCGTGGCGGTGTAGGCGTCAATGATCCAGAACAGCCGGCCTCCGGCCAGCACAAGGTAGGGATCGCGGTCGTAGCGGAGAAACGGCGCGATCAGCCCCACGCGGGTAGCAATCTGTCGAGCGAAGAGCAGCCGGCTGTCCCGGCCGATGTCCGTGGACAGCAGTAGCTTGGCATCGCCGAACCGGTAGGCCAGGGCCAGGCGCGCCAGGTATCCGAGACGGATCCCGCCCTTCCCCTGGTAGCGGGTGTAGACGTTCTCGTCCCCGCGCGGGTAGTCCAGCTCGCGGACGTTCGTGTTCACGATGGCGTAGCTCGTGGTCAGCTCGCCGAAGTAGATCTCCGGCCGCGCAACCTCCATACCTGGGATCGCCTCGGGGGGGATGTCCTTGATGAGGAACGCGGGCATCCCCTCCTCGGTGACACGGTTGACAGGCGCCATCACAAGGCCGTGGCCGTGGGTATAGACAAGGTGCTCGTTGACCCAGGTGCGCGCCTGAGTGGCCAGCCGGCGGGTGTCCATCTCGCGCGCTGAGAGCATTACCTGCCGCTGTGCGCCGTCGATCGCGTAGCGGTCTATGTCCACGTCGGAGAAGGCGTAGTACTGCCGCAGTGTCTGCAACTGCCCGTAGGCCCGCAGCAGCGGCCGGTAGTCCCACAGGCGCACGTTCTCCACGGTGGCACGGTTGCGGGTTATCGCGGCGGCATCGAGCGGCGCGGTACGGAACTCGCGCTCCCGCACACGGTCCAGACCGAATCCCCGCAGCGTGCCCGCGATGGCGTGGCGGATGAACGGCGTCTCGGCGGTGAGTTCGTTTGGACGCACGCGCAGCGCCTGCACCAGACCCGGGTACACCACAATACCCCCGGCCCAGGCCACGACGATCAGCACAACCGTCCAGATCGCCAGGCGCACCGTGCGCAGCCAGGCGTTGGCGATCAGCAGCAACCCGCACGCTGCGAAGAGCACGGTCAGCACGCGCAGCGCCGGCAGTACCGCGTGGACATCGGTGAACGCGGCGCCCAGAACCGGCCCTCGTGACGAGTACAGGAGATCGAAGGCGTCCAGATGGAACCCCCAGCCGCGCGTCAGCACCGATGCCCCAAGCAGCACTGAAAGATGTACCCGCACGCGCATGGGCGCCAGAGATACCCCGCGCAGCATCATGCGTCCGTGGACCGCGCCGTATCCAGCGGCGACGCCGGCGGTGATGACCACGAGCCAGGCAAAGAGACCGTCGGCCAGCATGCGGTATACCGGCAGGCGGAATACATAGAAGCCCACGTCGAGGCCGAAGAGCGGATCGGTCTCGCCGAACGGCCGGGCGTGCAGGAACTGCTGGAAGGCCACCCACTCGCGCGAGGCCGACAGGCCGGCCAGCACCGCGACCGCCACCAGGACCCACCTCCACCACCGGATGCGACCGTTCCCCAAGGCCGCGAGCACGGGCCGCAGGTTGACGACCACCAGCAACCACACCGCGGCCGCCACACCGAGCGTCATTGCGACCCTCGACAGGAACGGCACCCAGAAGACCCTCAAGTAACCGACCTCGGCGAACCAGAGCCAGTCGGTGTACCAGCGCGCGATCGCCGGCCCCACCACGAAGAACGCGGCGATGGCAATCAGAAGTGCAAGCCTGAAGCGTCGCATGGCTCGGCGATCCCCTTCCCTCGTTTGACTGCCCCTCTGGGGGGCGATACCATATTCGCTATGGACGAGCCGATCACCCGCGAGCAGGCCATCGAGGTGCTCAAGACCGTCTTCGATCCCGAGATCCCTGTGAACGTCTGGGACCTGGGGTTGATCTACGACCTCCAGGTGGCCGGCGGCGAAGTTGCCGTCAGGATGACGCTCACGGCGCCGGGGTGCCCGATCGGCCCGCAGATTGCGGCGGAGATCGAAGAGAAGATGCAGGCAGCCGGCGCCCAGCACGCTTCGGTGGCCTTCGTGTGGTCCCCGCCGTGGACCACCAAGATGGTCACACCCGATGGACGGCTGCAGCTCCAGATACTCGACATCCCGGTCTAGCCGGGGATCAAGAGTGTGCCCCATGAAGCGCCAGGCCGTAGTGCTCGCCCTGCTCCTGGTGCCTGCCATGCTCCTGGCCGGGGCGTGCGGTCGCGGCGACCGGCTGGGCGACATTCCCTACTTCCCGGGATCCACGCACGTCGGGAGGGCGTCGTCCGTCGGCGAGGCGCACGGGTTCCCCAGGTCAAAGTGGGAACAGATCGAGTTGCGCAGCACCGCGCCGTATGATCAGGTGCGGGAGTTCTACGCGAAGCTGACAATCAGCGGCTGGACGTCCACCTTCGAAAGCGAGATCCCAAAGAGCGCGGGAAGCGTGTACTACCGGTTCCTGGCTGACGCCAAGCGCAGGCAGTTCTACGTCATCACCGTGGAGGAAAGGCAGGCGTCGCGGACGGTGACGATCCTATTACGCCGCGGCCTGGCCACGACGGCCCCACGGTGATGCCGCGAGCGCACAACCAGGTGACCAGGCGGGGGCTGTTTGCCGGACTCTCGGTCTTCCTGTGCCTGCTACCCGCCGGCGTGACCGTGGCGCAGCCGGGCGGGACCGCCGCCTACGATATCGTCATCCGCAACGGGCGGGTCATGGACCCGGAGACCGGGCTCGACGCCGCAGGGGTCGCGGTGGGCATCCGGGGCAAGACCATAGCCTCCATCTCCCGCGATCCTATCCGGGGGCGGGCGGAGGTTGACGCGCGCGGCCTCGTCCTGGCGCCCGGCTTCATTGACATCCTCTCCTACAACCCAAACGGATACGGCGTCTGGTATAAGATCGCCGATGGCGTGACCACCAACCTGTCCATGCACGGCGCAGAGGGAACGCAGGGCGACATGGCTGCCTGGTATCGGATCCAAACGAACCAGCGGCCGCCCGTGCACTTTGGCGGCGCCTTCCACTACGAGGCGGCCAGAACCCGCCTGGGCGTGGGGCGCTATCGCCCTGCCGGCGTAGAGCAGGTGGCGCGCCTAGTCGCCCTGGCCGAGAAAGCCCTGCTGGACGGCGCGCTGGGGATCGCCATGAGCCCTGAGTACGCCCCAGGAACCAGCACCGGTGAAATCGAGGCCATGATGCGGGTGGCCGCACGGTACAACGTGCCCGTCGTGTTCCACGCGCGTTACTCCGACATGACCCCGCCCGGGACGAACCTGGACGCCCTGAAAGAGATCGTCGCCGCCGCTCGGAAAACAGGTGCCGCGGCGCACATCGGGCACATCAACAGCACCGGCGGCACGTTCTCAATGGTCGAATCCCTGCGATTCCTCGAGGCCGCCCGGAAGGAAGGTCTTGACATCACCGCCGACGCCTATCCCTACTCCTTCTGGGCCACATATCTGAACTCGGCACGATTCGACCCCGGCTGGCAGGAGCGGTTCCGCATCTCCTACGGGGATCTCCAGATAGCCGGGACCAGCGAGCGCCTGACGGCCGAGAGCTTCCAGCGGTACCGCAAGACCCGCAAGGTAGCCGTGGCCTACGCCATCCCCGAGGATGACATCGTGGCCGCTCTGCGTTCGCCCTTCGTCATGATCGGCAGCGACGCCATCCTGGAACCGGGAAACAACAACCATCCGCGGGCAGCGGGCACGTTCACCCGGACGCTCTCGGTGTACGCGCGCGACCGGCAGGTGCTGACCTTGATGGAAGCGCTGACGAAGATGACGATAATGCCAGCGCGGCGGCTGGAGGCCCAGGCGCCGGCACTACGCCGCAAGGGGCGCCTGCAAGTGGGCGCCGACGCCGACATCGTCGTCTTCGACCCTGCGCGAGTGCGCGACCGGGCCACGGTGGAGAGGCCCAACCAGTTCGCCGAAGGCATCGAGTACGTGCTGATCAGCGGGAAGGTGGTCAAGGACCCCCGAGGGCTCCGCCGCGACGTGCGCGCGGGAGAGGCGGTCCGCGCCGTCTTCCGGTAGGTCCTGCCGACGGTTTCTGGGCAGGACTCTGCAATCCCCGCAGCGTAGTGACCAGTCAATCGGTTCGCGCCTGATCCTGACGTCGCGCCACGGATGTGACGATGCCTCGTACCCTGCGACGCCGCATGATAGCCCTGGGGCTTCTCGTCGGCCTCGGCGTGGCGTCGCACGGGGTTCCGGCAGGGGCCGCCGACCACTCCGCCCGCATCCTCGACCTCCGCTGGCGCCTGACCGGTGAGACCGCGACCGTGACGGTGCGGCTCTCCGCGCCTGTTCGGCACCGCACGTCCGCCTCGGATCTTGCCGTGGCCGTTGATCTCTGGACGGTCCGGCACGAAGGCGACCGCACCGTCGCCGTTGGGGGAGGCGTGGCCTCCTCGATATGGGTGCGCCGGCTCACCCCCGAGGTTGTGCGCCTGACGATCTCCCTGCGCCGGCCGGGCCGGTTCAAGGTATTCGCGCGCGAAGACCGCCTGACGATCAATGTCTTCCCCATACGGCAAGGAGCCATCGCGCTCCCGAAAGGCGTGACATACAGATCGCTCCTCGTCGCCACCCGCGCAGGCCGCGCGCGTGCTCACGTGGTGACGATAGACCCGCGCGCACCTGGTATCGAGATCCGATCGGCGCTCGGCGGCGGCGCGGTAGCCGCGACCGAGGCCACGAGCACGGCAGCCACCCGGCTGGAAGCCGCGGCCGCGATCAACGGTAACTACTACTCGCGCGCAGGCCTGCCGCTGGGACTGGTCGTGCTTGACGGGCGCATCCTGTCGGCCCCGCTGCCGCGGCGCACGGCATTTGGCGTGGACGCCGCGGGCCGGCCCTGGATCGGCACCGTGGAGTTCGGCGGGCGGCTCGTAGCCGACACCGGAATGGAGGTCCCGATCTCCGCGGTCAACCGTCCGCCGCGCGCGAGCGGGGTCGCTCTATACACGCCGGAGTTCGGGCCGCACACCCCGCCGCAGGCGCTGGTGGCTGTTGTGCGCGGTGGACGGATCGCCGCATTCAGCAGCGGGCGTCCGGCCATCCCCTCTGATGGCTACGCGCTCGCTGCGGCCAGCTCCCAGCAACACTTCCTAACCAACCTGGTACGGGAGCAGCGCGTCACGGTGCACCTGGCGCTCGAGCCGCGCGGCCTCCACCACGCCCTTCAGGGCGGCCCGCGCCTGGTGCGGGCCGGGGCGGTGGAGGTCCCATACGCTTGGGAGGGATTCGGCAGGTGGTTCGCCAGGGTGCGGACTGCCCGGTCGGCGATCGGCATCACGAGGAACGGCACGGTGCTCTTCGTCACCGTGGACCGAAGGGCTGGCCGCCGCGGCCGCATGGAGAGCACGGGCATGGACCTGTTCGAGCTGGCGTCGCTGATGCGCTCGCTCGGCGCGCGCGACGCGGTAAACCTCGACGGAGGCGGATCCGCGACGCTCGTGGTGGGCGGACGCGTGGTCAGTGCTCCACCCCGGGCTGGTGAGCGCCGGGTTTCCGCGATGTTGGTCGCACGGCACCGACCGGCAGAGCGGTAGCAGAGAGGACCGCAAGGGGACCCCACGGTCCGGCGATCCTATAGCCTGGCGATCCTGGGCGATGCAATCGCCAGCAGGCCGACCAGGGCCACGACCACCGCCCCGCCCAGCGCCAGGGTCAGCGGAACGCCTACGACGCCGGCCAGGGCGCCCAACGGCAGCGTGCCCAGCGCAAGCATTCCAAACGTGACCATGCCGTAGAGCCCCATTATCCGCCCACGCTGGTCGGGCTGCACGCTTGTCTGCACCAGCGTGTTGGCCGCCGCCATCGCCACGGCATGGCTGGTGCCGGCCAGCACCAACAGCCCTACCGAGACGGCAAACAACGGCGAGAGCGCGAAGAGCACCACCATGACGCCGGTCGCCATCCCAGCCCCCACAAGCAGCCTGCCCTTCTGCGCCGTCTCGCCTATTGCGCTCAGCAGAAACACCGCCAGGATTGTGCCAACCCCGGGCGCGGCCTGCAGCAGGCCCAGCCCGGAGGGGCCCACGCGCAGCACCTCGCGGGCCAACGTGGGCATCAAGCGAATGTAGGGGCGGCCGAAGAAGTTGATCGCCGCGACGATCCCCAGGATCGCCAGCAGGTGCCGGTGCCGGACGAGCAGCCCGACCCCCTGCCGGATGTCCTCCCCAACTGATTCCTGCCTTCCGGCGTTCGCCGGCGGCACGTCCATCAGCCAGAGCGCCGTCATCACGGCGATGTAGCTTGCGGCGTTGGCGAAGAAGCACCCTGCGACACCCACCGTGGCGATCAGCACCCCGCCCAGCGACGGTCCGAAGATACCGGAGCCGTTGAACGCCATCGAGTTCAGACTGACCGCCTGCATCAACTGGCGCTCGCTCACCAGGAACGGAACCAGCGACTGCCTGGCCGGCATGTCGAACGAGTTGGCAAGCGAGTTGAAGGCGCCGATCGCCAGGATCTGCCAGACCTGGACGCGGCCCGAGATCGTCAGCAACCCCAGCAGGACCGCGGAGATCATCGTGGCGCCGTTGGTCCAGAGCAGAATCCGGCGGCGGTCGAAGCGGTCGGCCGCCACGCCGCCCAGGAAGGCGAAGAGCAACCGGGGCACGGCCTGGCTCAGCCCCAGCAGGCCAAGGTAGATGGGGTCCTTCGTGATCTGGTCAACCAGATAGCCGAGCGCTGTGAACTGCATCCACGATCCGGTGTTGGAAACGAGCAGGCCGGTCCAGAGCAAACGGAAGTTGCGCCGGCGAAGCGGCGCAAAGACATCTCTTCTTCCGGCGGGCCGCACGGCGGCGTCAGCCAACGTGATGGCCCGCCTTGCGAGGAGCGTTCACCACGGCGGCGAGTAACGCTCTTCCTTCCAGGGATCGCCGTGCATGTGATACCCGTTGCGCTCCCAGAACCCGGCACGGTCCTCGGCCATCAGCTCGATGCCGCGCACCCACTTGGCGCTCTTCCAGAAGTAGAGGCGCGGAACCACCAGGCGCAGGGGCCATCCGTGCTCGGGGGTCAGGTCCGCGCCGTCGGCGCGGTGGGCAAAGAGGGCGTCGCCGGCGAGCAGGTATTCCAGGGGCAGGTTCGTCTCAAACCCTGCCTCGGCGTGTACCATGACGAATCGTGCCTCCGGGCGGATGCGCACGATGTCCAACACCACCCGGGCAGGAACACCTTCGAACGTCATTCCGAGGCGGCTCCACGTCGTCACGCAGTGGATGTCGCACGTGGTCGAGGCGGTGGGCAGAGCGCGGACCTCGTCGTACGAGAGCCGCACCTGCTCCTCGACCAGGCCGAAGATCCGGAAATCCCAACTGGCGGGATCGAATCCAGGCACGTCGCCGTAGTGGAGCACAGGCCACTTCTCGGTGACGCGCTGTCCGGGCGGGACACGCTCCTCGGAGCGGCGCACCATCATCCCTCGCTCCCCTTCGCAGCGCCCCGAGCAACGGAACCCTGACCAACGGGGCCCTGGCCGACGGGACCCTGCTCCGCGGCGCTTTGATCCGCTAGAGATGCCGGGCGCTTCGGGTTACAGAGGCGCATGGCCGCATCAACGCCCTCGGTCACCCACAACCCCACGCCCTCGGCCGCGAGTGCGACCGCCTCGTCCAGCAGGACGCGTTCCTCTGCCGCGGGCCGCTGGAGTACGTACTCCGCAGGATCCTCGCCCGCCGGAGGCCGGCCGATGCCCACGCGTACGCGGGCGAACGCCGTCGTGCCCAGGGCTTCGATGATCGAGCGGAGCCCGTTGTGTCCCCCGTGGCTGCCTTTCTCGCGCACGCGTACTGTACCAACCGGAAGATCGAGGTCGTCTACGATCACCAGCAGGTGCTCCACCGGAACGCGGTGGCGCCGCCGAAGGTCGGCGACGGCCGTACCGCTAACGTTCACGTAGGTCTCCGGCCTGGCGAGCATCACGCGTCGGCCGCCGATCGCACCTCGCCCCACCTGGGCCCATCCGTCCTCGGTATCAATGGAGATACCGTGGGCGCTTGCGAGCGTCTCCAGTACCTCCCACCCGATGTTGTGCCGGGTGCGGCGGTACCGGCGCCCAGGATTGCCCACTCCCACGATCAGTCGCATGTGATCTCTCGCATCTCCTATGCGAGCAGGGGCGCCACCCGGCGCCCCTGCTCACACTTTGGGGCCGACTCGCCCTGGGCGTCGCGCCGCCTACTCCTTCTCGGGAGCCGCCTCGGGAACCGCAGCAGCAGGCGCGCCCTCCACCGCGACCGCCGCCGCCGGCGCCGCCTCCTCGTGCACGCGGGGCGCGACGATCGTCACGATGACCTCGTCAGGCGGGGTGAGCAGCGTCACGCCCCCTGGGACCACCAGGTCACTGGCGTGCAGCGAGTGCCCGACTCCCAGTTCGGTGACGTCCAGATCGAGCTGCTCGGGGATGAGCGTCGGCATGCACTCAACGAGCACATCCCTCAGATGGTGCTCCACTATGCCGCCCTCGGCGACACCCTTGGATGCACCCCGCAGCACGACCCGCACGCGCGTCTCGATCGTCTCGGTAAGTGAGATTGCGTGGAAGTCCGCGTGAATGATGTGCTGCTTGAAGACGTCGCGCTGGATCTCCTTGACCATGACCGTTGCCGGCTCGCCCCCGCCGCTCCCTGTCACGTCGAGATCAATGAGCACGTTGCGCCCGGCGTCGGTCTGAAGCGCCGACGAAAGCGCTCTTCCATCAACGGCAACGGGCATCGGCCCGCGCCCGCGGCCGTAGACCACGGCCGGTACGAGCCCCTTGCGGCGCAGGCTTCTCGCCACGCCTTTTCCAACACCCTCGCGAACCTGTGCAGTCAGCGCCAACCGCTCCATACGGGAATCCCTCCAACACACAACAGGCCCCAACCGCGGGGGCCCGAACACCAACCATTATAGCACGCGGGACCCTTGCCGCAAGCGGTGCCGCGGGTCGGGGTGCTAGCGCGGTCCGGCGCCGTGGTATCGTTGTGGGGATATCGCCGCCACGGGAGACCGCACGATGACGCGAATCGAACGCCTCGCAAACGACTTGATGCTGATTGACACCGGCTACTGCCGCGCTCCCGCGGCGATCGGCGTCTACCTGCTGTTGGGCGACCGACCGGCCCTGGTCGAGACCGGGCCTGCCTCGACCGTGGACGCGGTGCTGGAAGGGGTGAGGACCGCCGGGATCGAGCCGAGAGATCTGCGGGCGGTCGCGGTCACCCACATCCACCTGGACCACGCGGGCGCGGCGGGAACGCTCTTGCGGCGGTTGCCCCACCTGGATGTGTACGTGCACCCTGTCGGGGCGCCGCACCTGGTGGATCCCTCGCGCCTGATCACCAGCGCCCGCCGGCTCTACGGGGACGATCTCGACACGCTCCTGGGAGAACCCGAGCCGATCCCCGGCGATCGAGTGCACCTCCTTGAGGACGGAACCCAGATCATGCTTGGATCACGGCGGCTGCGGTCTCTCGATACGCCCGGGCACGCCCGGCATCACCTTGCGCTCCTGGACGAATCCTCGGGCGACCTCTTCACCGGTGATGCGGCAGGCATCTGCCTGCCAGGAGCGCGCTACGTGCTCCCACCGACGCCGCCGCCGGAGCTCGATGTGCCGACCTGGGATGCGACCCTGGGCCGGCTGCGCGCCCTGCGGCCCCAACGCCTGCTGCTTACGCATTTCGGGCCGCACGCCTGGTGCGACGAGTTGCTGGCGCAGGTGCAGCAACGCCTACCCGCAGCCGTGGATCTCGTGCGGTCGGCGCTCGGAGCCGGTATGGACGAGGAAGCGATCGTGGAGCGGCTGCGGGATGCGGGCGCCAGCGCGGCCGCGGAGGATGGACCTGATGCGGCGGGCCGGCTGGAGGTCGTGATGCCCTCGCGCCTGAACGCGTTGGGGCTGATCCGGTACGTCAGGACTGCAGCGTCACGGTAAGCCACGTCCAGCCACACCGAGAGGGCGCGGTCTGCGGCGATCCCTACTACGCGGCAATGGCTCGTGCTGCCGACATCATTCAACCGGGAGCGCCCTCAGGTCTCCCGAGTGTGTATCCAGGGTGATGGCGAACACGATACTGCGCTCGGGGTCTACTTTGCCCGTCAGGGGGTCGGTCGGGTTGGCCCTAGAGTAGGCCGATGTTGCGAAGACGGCCTTCACCGTGATGCCTCCCTGCGCTTCGGTACGTGTGGCCTGGGCCGGGGGTTGCCCCGTCGCGGCGTGCGCCATGAACAGGACCAGGACAACGGCAACGAACATGCCAACCAGGCCGTGTGAGGTGTTCCGCCGCATCAGACTCTCCTCGTGCCCCTGTACGATCTACTGTTCCAATGCCTTCCGCAGCTCACGGTGCTGTTCGAGCGTGATCTCGCCTCGGGCGAGGCGCTCGTCCAGGATCTCTCGGAACGTTCCCGACGCCCGCGTAGGGGGCCCTGACTTATCCCTTTGTGAGGTCGCCGCCTGGGCGATCCACCAGATCGCGGCGACGATCACCACGATCCACAACAGCATCCCGATACCACCGAATCCACCCATCATTGTGAGTCCCTCCTTCCGTGCACCGTCCGATTCCCGTCACCTCGTATGGTGATCGACCCGTATGCACTCACAATGAAGGTGGCGTGAATTTACCGTGAACGAACTGCCGGCGTCACGGCGAGCATCGACATCACTGTGCGCGCCTCCGGCGTATCAACGCCGCGAGCACTAGCACGACAACCACTCCTCCTCCGACCCACAACCAGCGCGCGGGCCGGGAAGCACGCTGCTGAGCCGCGGCCGGGGGCCCCACACCTGCAGCCACTGGCGCATCTGCTCGATCTCGTGGCTCTGGGCGCCGATGATGGCCTGGGCCAGGGTCTTGAGCTCGGCCCGCTCCGCTCGCTCTGCGACCAGTTGCGCCATCTCGATTGCAGATTGGTGATGGACGATCATGTCCTCTGCGAACTTACGGTCAAACTCAACGCCGCGGGCCGTCTTCAGCGCGGTCATCTCCCGGTCCATCTCCTGCATGAAGGCGATCTCAAATGCGGCACGGCTGAGACCCTCGAGCCTGGCGGCCGCATCCTCCTGAGCCGCGGAGACTCCGACCAGTGATAGCGCATCCAACAGTGCCGCGGCCGGTACGCGAAGCAGCTTCATCATGAAGTACCTCCTCATCAGGATGAACACCGCCCGCGGCGGCTCAATCCGGGACGCGCTCCGGCCCCTTGTTGCGGTACGCCTTGATAAACGCCACGATCCGCGGCTCGTCGTAGGTGTCCAACTTCAGCAGCCGCTCCCAGGCCGCGACCGCGATCGGGCTGTCGTTCCGGGGTCGCGGCGTCAAGATGATCTTCGACCTGTAGCGCGCCACCAGGGTCTCGAGCTTTCCCACCAGGACGGCGTCGCCGGGGTCCTTGTACGAGATCCAGATACCGCCGTGCTCGAGGTTGTGCAGCACGACCTCGTCCGGGATCTCGGTCTGGTTCGCGCCCCACCGGGCCTCCTGCGGCGTGTGCCACCCCGAGGCTGGGGGGTTCGAGTTGTACGGTGGGTGCGACTGCCCGAGCTGCACGTGAGCCTGACCCTGACCTGGGATCTTCTCTCCCAGGTCAAGAGGAGCAGGACGGACCGCCACCTTTGCGATCAGGACTGCGGCCGCAGCCACAGCGATTGCGACCCCTCCATAGATCGTCAGGGACCGCCTGCGCCGTTGCCCCTCGCGCCGCCGCTGCTCCTGGCGGCGCGACTCGAGCGCCGCCTCACGGCGCTGCCGTTTCGCCTCCCGGGATGCGCTGCCTCGCGTCGTCATGCGTCTAACCTCACAAGCAAGGCCTACCTACAGAGACTTTGCATAGTCGATCATCCCCTGGAAGTCCACCACAACCGCGGGCTCATCTCCGACGACCCACGCATCGTGACCTGAGGGAAGAAGCGACACGTCTCCTGGCCGGGCGTCAAACTCGGTGCCGTCGTCCATCCGGATCCTCAGCGCCCCTGAAATATGATACTGAAAGTGCGGAGCTTCGCAGCTCTTGGTCTTCGCGAGCGGCTGGACCGAGGTCGCCCATCTCCAGCCCGGCTCGAAGATGGCACGGCCCACCGTCGCACCGCCGATCTTGATGAGCTCCAGTCGGCCCTTTGGGAACTCCCGAACCTCATCTGGCTTGCCGAAATGCTTCACCTCTGCCTTGTTCACGGTTCACCCCCCTGTTCTTGGATAGCCACCTTTGGTGGCCGCCTTGCCTTATGCTCCTCTACGACTACGAGGGCGGCTCTATTCCAGTAGAGCGCCCAGAGATCCAACTGGGAGGAATCCTCTGCTGGCAGGGAAGAGGTAGATGGTACGCCAAGACACATGCATGCGGTATCTGCCCATGCGCGTTGCACGTGCGATCCGGCCGGTGCCCTAGGATGACGAGCTCGGGCCGTCTTCGGTTCGACCGCGGCTCTCTCCGCCTCGACCTCCCAAAGGCCACCTGGGTGCCGCCCTACATGGTCTGGGACCCGCGAGTGCAGGCGTGGCGCACCGAGGCGGTGCACTACCCGCAGGTTCGGGAGGACGCGCCGGCCTACCACCTGGACCTATCCGACGAGGCGCCGCGGTTCTTCGACTGTCCGCCGCTGACCCCATCGCTGCCGGCGCTGCGGCCCGACCAGCAGGCCGCGGTGGAGGCATGGGAGCAAGCCGGAGGCAGGGGTGTCGTCGTCAAGCCCACGGGCACGGGCAAGACCGAGATCGCGCTGGCGCTGATCGCCCGCCACCGCGTCTCGGCGTTGATCGTGGTGCCGCTGCGCGACTTGATGTACCAGTGGCAGCGCCGGATCAAGTATGGTTTGGGCTTCGACGCCGGGGTCCTGGGCGATGGACGCCGCGAGGTCTGGCCGATCACGGTCACCACCTACGACAGCGCCTACATCCACATGAAGGAGATCGGCAACCGGTACCGCCTCATAGTCTACGACGAGGCGCACCACCTCCCGGGGGCCACCTTTCGCGAGAGCGCGCTGGACTGCCTGGCGCCGATGCGGCTGGGGCTCACCGCCACCCCCCGCCGTGCCGACGGTCTGGACCGGTTGCTCGACGAGCTGATCGGCCCGACCGTGTACGACGAACAGATCGTTGACGCAAGGGGGAAGACCCTGGCCGGCTACAGCATCATCCGTGTGCCGATCGCCCTGACCGAGGACGAGCAGGCCGAGTTCGACGGGCTGTCGCGGCGGATCCGCGCGTACGTCGCCCGCCGTCGGCGGGAAGGCGCCGTAAGTAAGGCAGCGCGGGACGGGGGCGTCCGGGGCGGGGCTGCGGGCGAGCGAGCCCCGGCGTTCGACTGGACGCATGACCTGGCCAGGCGGTCGCGCACCGATCCCGAGGCCAAGGCGATCCTGCGCGCCTACCGGAGGAAGTTGACGCTCATCCATCGCTCCGCCGAGAAGTTACGCGTGGTCGAAGACGTCCTGCGCCTGCACCCTGCGGATCAGTGCGTGGTCTTCACCGCCTCCAACCGAATGGCCCTGGACGTCTCGGCGCGCTTCCTCATCCCGGCGCTCACCGCCCACTCGGACAAGAAGGAACGGAACGCCGTGCTCGACGCGTTCGCTCGGGGCACGCTGCGTGCGCTCGTCGCCTGTGAGGTCCTCAACGAGGGATGGGACGCGCCTGCGGTGAAGGTCGGCGCGGTGCTCGGGGGAGAGAAGGGCGCCAAGGAGGCCGTGCAGCGCCTGGGGCGGCTGCTGCGCAGGTCGGGCGACCGCTCCGCGCGCCTCTACGAGGTCGTGGTGCAGGAGAGCCCCGAGATCACCAGGGCACGGCGCCGGAGCCGGACGGATGCTTACCAAACAGCAACGCGTCTATCGGTGGATCAGGCCCGGCAGCTCGATCTCTTCTGATCGGCTGGACGACGAGGACCTGCCGCATCTGGCGCGGGCCATCTCCGTCTACCGGCGGTTGGTCGGCGGCCGGCGGGGACGCGTGCGGGATGCGGCGCGGGGCGCGCTCGGCGGGATCCAGCCTGATCGGGTCGAGGGGATCATCAAGCTCCTGGACGATGTGGCCACCTACGAGTGGCCCCGTGGCTCTCGGCAGGCCGAAGTGCGGGTGCGGGTGTTCGAGACGGCCGCCCGGAATCACCCGGTGCTGGACCGCGCCGGAACCGAGGCGATCATCGTCGCTGCGCTGCCCGAGGCGCCCCGCCAACCCGAAGGCCTTGTACCCTTCCTCTACGCCGACTACCCCGAGTTCCACCGCCTCGTCGCCTTCCCGCAGAACTACGCCGCAGAAGATCTACGGGCAGATTACGACCTCGCCCAAGCACAGGCGTTGCTCTACGACGCCGTCCGGATCACGGTTGAAGCCCGGCGCGACTTCAGGCACATCGTCCAGTACGCGCGTCTCTCGCGGCTGCTGCACCGGGGCGAGCGGGTGCGCGGCGGAGCATACCGGCTGGTCTTCGACGGCCCCAACTCGATCCTCCGATACACCCATGCCTACGGGGTTGACTTCGCGAAGTTCCTGGCGGCGCTCGTCCAGGCCCGGGGCTGGACCTTGACCGCGGAGGTCGTGATGCGCAAGGGGTGGCGGCCGGTTCTGTTCGTGCTCTCGGACGCCGACGGCCTGCGCTCGCGGGTGCCTGTCCCGGCGCTGTTCGACTCGCGCCTGGAGGAGACTTTCGCGCGCAAGTTCGGTCCCGAGCGCGACGGCTGGCGACTCGGCCGGGAAGCGCTCATCCTCGAAGCGGGCGAGGCGCTTGTGGTGCCGGACTTCGTCTTCACTCACGAGGATGGTACCGAGGTGGCCATGGAGATCGTCGGGTACTGGACCCCACAGTACCTCAAGACGAAGCTCGATAAGCTCGCCGCGGTGCGGGGACCGAACCTGGTCGTAGCCGTCCGGAAGGCGATGGCCGTGGCGGCGGGGGGTCTTCCTGCGGCGGTGTTGCCGTTCTCGAGCGGAATCCTACTGCGGGACCTCATGCCAAGGCTGGAGGCGTTCCGGCCGCGGCCGGGAGGTGCCCGACGCGGCCGGCACTAGACCCATGGATGGCCGGTGCAACGCAGCTCCCCGCAGCGAGCCAGAACAAATGGCAACTGGGCCGTGCCGCCCGCCGTCGGCCGCACACCGGTGCTAGCCCGCCGCTGCTCGGATTATCACTGACCTCTCCTCCAACGAGCGAACTTCGTAGATGAGTCGGTAGGAGCAAACGAAGACTTCGCGGATGTCGGGATCACCGAGCTCGGGAATCACGCGACCGCGCTCTCTGAGGGTAGCGACATGTCCCGCGTCCGCCTCCGAGTGCCCCTTCTGAACCGCATGAACGACATGAAGATGATGGAGCACGCCGTCCATTCTGCAGTCGTCTGGCAGGCGGTCCAGCTGCTCTCTTGCTGTCTGCTTGGCTTGCTCAAGAACCGCCCTCCGAATGCCGACTCGTTCTAGCCCATCTCCGACTCGCCGGCCACTGGTGCCTTTCGCTTCTCCCCCGGGATTTGCGCCGGACCAAGGCGGTGTCGGGCTAACGACTGGCGGTGAGCCGCGGGCGCGGCCGCGTGTCGCGATCGCACTGATCCTGGCCTCCGCTGGCCGCGCCCGTCGGCTCCATGGGCGGGTTAGGCGGCCGCTTCATCGAAGTAGCCTCTTGAACTCCTCAATTGTGAGGCCTGCGTCGACTATAAGGCCACCCATCGTGTACGCGTTGACCGGGGCATGCCGCGGGATTGTGATAATGCGTGTCCCGTCTGACATCACGACGTGTTTCCCCTGGCGAACAATGCGGAACCCCGCCTTCTCAAAGGCCCGGACTGCATCGGGGTGGTTGACGCCAGCGAGTTTGGGCAAGATCAGACGAGGACCTCGACCTCCCGAGTCCTCTCGTCTCTCAAAGATGCGTCCCGAGCTTCGAGGTACTCGCGAATCGCGTCCTGAATGTTGTTCAGGGCCTCCTCCTCGGTCTTCCCCTGTGACCAGCACCCGGGCAGGCCTGGACAGGAAACGCTGAAACCCTCTTCTGATTCCCTCAGGACAACCTTGTACTTCACATCTTCCACCCCCTCCGGGCCCATCCTACAGCGGGATCGCTCGCCCGCCTAACAAGAATTGGCGCTTTCCTTAGTCTTCAGCAAAATAGTCTGAATCCATGCGCTTCACTGCATAGCTCGCAACAGGCGCAACCCCGATGTTGTGCTCAATCATATATCGCGCGAGCTGCTCACCATCGATCAGGATAATCTTGCTGTCAATGCGCGAGGCATACTCCGTGGCATCCTTCGAGAAGTCTGAGGTGGTTACGAAGATCCCTTTCCTGGCACGCTGACCCTGAAGAGCGCCGGCAAACTTCTGAATCTCGGGCCGAGGAACCGTGCTCGACCAGCGCTTTGCTTGAACGTATATGATGTCGAGACCCAGTTTATCCTCCTTGATGATTCCGTCAATCCCCTCATCCCCTGACCTGCCGGCGGCTTGCCCAGCATCCTTCAGTGAACCCCCGTAGCCCATGCTAACTAGTAGCTGGATGACGATCCTCTCGAACAGGCGGGGGGAACCAGATCTGATCTGCTGAAGCAACTCGCTGGCAAGGTTGTCCTGCAATGTTTGAATGGCTTGCTCCAAGAGCTCCTGTGGCGTCTCGTCAGTCGGCTGCTCCTGCTGCTTCTCCCGCTTCAAGGCGCGAAACTCTTGGAACTCGGGGAACTGCTCGAGGAATGCAACATCTATCTTCAATGGGCATGTGGCAAGAACCTCGCGACCTCTTTGCGTTATCATGATATGCCCACGCCGCGGCATCTCGAGCAATCCGGCCTTCTTCATATACGTCCTGGCCCAGCCGACCCGATTGTCGAAGATCGGCTGCTGTCCACTCGGGAGCAAAGCGCGCCGTTCGTCGAGAGTCAGATTGAATTGAGCAGCCAGATTATCGATTGCCTCGCGCAGAGTGTGCTCCTTCGCATCACCGGCGAATGTGAGCAGCGGCAGCATGATGCTCTGATAATCAGGGATTGCCATTTCGAGCTCCCTTCATCCCCGGCATCAAGAGCGCTAACGGCCTCGAGCTGAGCCGCCTGGCCAGCCCAAGGTTAGTATGGATCGCAATTCAAGGAACCGGGCTGGCCAGGTCGGCTCCAGCGAGTTGTTAGGCGGATGACGGACTACCCGCCTTGCCATATAGACACAGATCGGCCTCGTCCGGGGAGAAGACCCGGAAGAGGGCCACGCAATCCTCTTGAAGGCAGCCGCCATCGAATCCGTGGATCCTGGCTTTCATGTAGGGGTTCGCCTCCAGCGCAATGCGGCCCGCGGTGTAGTTATCCAGCATCCCAAACACGATGTTCCTGATGTTGGCCATCACGATTGCGCCGATGCACATCGGGCAGGGCTCACAGGTAGTGTACATGGTGCATTCGGGCCCGTGGAGCTTGAGGAAGCTGGCCGAGGCAAGGATCGCTTGAAGTTCAGCGTGGGCAACGTCGCTTGAGGCCGACTGGAATGCATTGGAGCCCCGAGCGACGATCCGCCCTTCGTGGACGATGATGGCGCCGATCGGCCTATCGCCACGCTCAAGGGCCTTCTCGGCCTCCTCGAGAGCCAGCCGCATGAAGCGCTCGTCAGTTGAATCAGAGATACTCATCGTTCCACTTAGGGCAGAAGGTGGTTAGAAGTGGAAGGCTCGCTGCAAGCAGGGAGCTCCATCCGCCTAACAAGAATTGGACAGACCTGCCTAGCATCCCAAACACAGCGAGCCCTGCAGTCTAGCGCCTGTCACCGTTTCCCCCCTGGCCCCACAATCTTCCTTATGATCCCTGCCCGCGACGCGCTCCCTGTAACCGTGATAGGCAGACCTGTCTAGTCCGGCGTCACTGGTGCTCCGGCACCGCTCCGGCGCGCCAGCCGTCCTTGGCCCCCATTATCACGCGCCGGTGATGCCTCTGCAATCCTGGGAGGACCTCTGCCGACCGGTGGCCCACCGTCGCCTAGCCACCTACTCTACACCCCGGTCAGCCGATCGGCTGGGCTCCGGACCGCCCCGGGGCCGCGGTTCAGCACGTGCGTATAGATCATGGTCGTGCCCACGTCCCGGTGCCCCAGCAGCTCCTGGATCGTCCGGATGTCGTGCCCATCCTCGAGCAGGTGGGTGGCAAACGAATGGCGGAGGATGTGGCAGGTCGCGTGCCTGGCAATCCCGGCCCGGCGGGTGGCCGGGAAGACCCACTGCCAGCCCCACTCTTGGCCCGCGTTGGCGTATTTCCGCATCAGGGCGCCGGGGAGCTCAACCCAGCCGGCACAGCGCGTGAGCTCCCGCTCATGCAGCCGCCTCACGGACTCAAGGTGCCGAGCAAGCTCAGCTTTGACGGAAGCGGGCAGCATCGTCACGCGGTCCCTGTCCCCCTTGCCGGCCCGCACCACAATCTGGTTCGACGCGAAGTCGATGTCCTTCACGCGCAGCCGGGCGCACTCGAGTACGCGCAGCCCTGCTCCATACAAGAGCAGCGCCATCAGGCGCGGGACGCCATGGAGATGGCCAAGCAGCGCCCGCACCTCATCGCGGGCCAGGACAACAGGGAGCCTACGGGAGCGCTTCGCCTGCACGAGACCGTCGAGCCAGGGGACCTCCTGCCCGAGCACCTCGCGGTAGAGGAACAGGAGCGCGCTCAGGGCCTGGTTCTGCGTGGAGGCGGCCACCTTTCCCTGAACGGCGAGAGCCGTGAGGAACTGTGTGAGTTCCGCGGCGCCCATCTCGGCTGGATGGCGCTTGCCGTGGAACAGGATGTACCGGCGGATCCACGCGATGTACGCTTCTTCGGTGCGGCGGCTGTAGTGGCGCGCGCGGAGCGCGTCTCGCACACGGTCGAGGAGACGCGGCTACCGTGTGCCGGCCGGACCGGCGTCAGAGGTGAAAGGGCTTGTCACGCAGACGTCCCCTCACCTTCGGGCATTCCAACACTCAGTCCCTCGTACCGGTGATCGGTCAAGCGGGGCGCTGTATGTGGGGGCTCGGTCGCAGCCAAGCCCTGTCGCAGCCGGGGACTGGACCGGGGCCGTCCTCCCGGTTGCCGTACTTGGTGGCAACCGGTGTCTGGCGCGTGCGGAGCGACAGAGCACTCGTCTCCCTGAATCCATCGCTCAAGACGCAGGCCGTGGCGGGCGTTCTAGGGCTGGAGGCGGGTGCCGGCCGAAAAGCGCGCCGCGGTGCTGCTGCGCGCCGCGGACATCCTGCGCCGACGTCGCCGAGGCGATCGGCTTCCTCAAGTACTACGCCCGTGAGGCGCTGCGCAACGCCCCCACCATTCGCATCCGCAGGAAGAGCTGCGCCCGGTGGCGCACCAGGTGCTCGCGAGCATACCACACCGCGTCGAGTCCATCGAGGGTGGCTGTCACTGTTGGAAACCTGTCACCGGCGGCGGCAGGGGCTCGATGAGGTCGGGTGAGTCGTTGGCCGGCGCGTTCACGGTCGTCGAGACCTCATGGGCTTCCATCGGCTCTTCCTCGTAGGGACGGAGCAGGCCCAGCAGCCGGGCTTCGTCCCCGAAGTCAGGATCCAACCACATCGCCTCCTGGTCCCGGGGGATGATCACCGGCATCCGGTGGTGGATGGGCCGCATGAAGGCGTTGGGCCCGGTGGTGATGATGGTGCACGTGCCGATTCGCTCGCCCGAGGGCGAGATCCGGGTTTCGTACAGGCCGGCGAACCCAAAGGGCCGACCCGAGACCAGATGCACATAGATGGGGCGCTTGCGGGGACCCACCTTCTGCCACTCGTAGAAGCCGTCGGCGATGATCAGACACCGGCGCCGGCGGAACGCCGACCGGAAGGCGGGCTTCTCGGCCACCGTCTCGGCGCGCGCGTTGATCATCCGGTTTCCGACCGCAGGGTCCTTCGCCCACGAAGGGATCAGCCCCCAGCGGAACTGCACCAGCTGCCTGCCGCCCTCGTCGTTGATGACGACCAGGTAGTGCCCGGGCGCCACGTTGTAGCTGGGCGCCAGACCGGTGGCCACGCGCACCACTCCGAACGCCTCCGCGATTGCTGGCACCGGGGTCCTGCGGACGAACCGGCCGCACATGGGGTCAGCGCGTCGGGCCGTGCGCGTTGGCGAAGGATAGCTGGGCCTCACCCACCAGGCGTCGGGCCTCAACGGCGCCGGCCCAGCCGCGAATCTCGACTGGCTTCTGCTCGAGCGTCTTGTAGACCGTGAAGAAGTGCTGCACCTCCTTGAGGAAGTGCGGTGGCACGTGCTCCAGTTCGGTCACGCCGTCGAAGCGCGGATCGCCCACGGGCACGGCAAGCACCTTCTGGTCGTGCCCCTTCTCGTCGTGCATGTCCAGCACGCCGATGGGGCGCACCTCCACCAGGCAGCCAGGGAACGTGGGCTCGTAGGTGAAGATCAGCACGTCCAGGTGGTCGCCGTCGTCGGCCAGGGTGTCCACTATGAACCCGTAGTCGGCCGGGTAGTGCAGCGGCGAGTAGAGCACCCGGTCGAGCCGGATCCCGCCGCGGACAGGGTCCAGTTCGTACTTGTTTCGGCTGCCGCGCGGAACCTCGACATGGGCCAGCACGGTCACGGCTCGTTCGGTCATCCCCGTCTCCCTCCGTTGGGCCCGGCCGCCCCCGTGTCGCGATCCGCCAGGTCCCGAACCAGCGCTTGGATACGGCCGGCCAGGTCGTCGCGGATCGCGCGGTAGAACGTGAGATCACCGCCGGCCGGATTCGGCAGCGGCCAGTGCATGCTGCGCGCCCCTGGCACCACCGGGCACGCCTCCTCGGCGCATAGGCCCACCACCAGTTCGACGTCGGGCCCCAGGGCCGCCTGCAGTGGCTTGGGCACGTGGCCACTGATGTCCACGCCGATCTCGCGCATGATCGTCACGGCCTCCTCGCGCACGCGCTCCCCGGGGTCCGTGCCCGCGGACCCAGCCCGCCAGCCCGCAGGCGCCAGGGCGTTGAATAGCCCCTCCGCCATCTGCGACCGGGCGGAGTTGTGCACTCAGAGAAACAGGACCTGTCGCATCTGCTCCCCCCTCGAGGAGCCAGTTCTGTCCCGCGCGGAGGATTCCTGGCCGGCCCGGGCCGGACGCGGCAGGCGCCCGGTTACGGCGTGCCGAACTGCCTGTCCAAGGCACAACGTGGCTTGGGGGGAGGAGCATGCCGCTGCAACTGCTGCCCAGAGAGGATATCTTCTTCGACCTGTTCAACCAGGCGGCCGACAACGTGCTCCAGGCGGCGCGGCAGCTCAGGGACTTGATGGACGACTACCGCGACGTCGAGCAGCGGGCGGCCGCGATCAAGGCCCTGGAGGACCGGGGCGATGAGATTACCCACTCGATTATTGACCGCCTCAATCGCACATTCGTCGTACCCCTGGACCGCGAGGACATATTCGACCTGGCCAAGGATCTCGACGACGTGCTGGACTGGATCGAGGCGGCCTCGGCGCGGATGGCCGTCTACCGAATCCCGCGGTCCAGCGGTGAGGCGCGAGAGATGGCTCACATCATCGTCAGCGAGTGCGAGGCAATCGTCGAAGCCGTGGGCAACCTGCGCCGGCTCGACCGGATCGAGGGGCCCATCCGCGAGATCAACCGCCTGGAGAATCTGGCCGACCACGTACAGCGGGAGGCCATTGCACGACTCTTCACCGAGGAAGCCGATCCCATCGAGATCATCAAATGGAAGGAGGTCTACGAGACCCTGGAGGAAGCCACCGACCGGGGCGAGCACGTCGCGCACGTGCTCCAGGGCATCCATGCGAAGAACCTGTAGCGCCGCAGGCCCAGACGCGGCGAGCCCTCCCACGGCACGGACCCGCTGATGGACCTGGCCCTCCCCGCCGGGCTGATACCCATTCTCCTGCTGGTACTCGCGGCCGAGTTCGTCAACGGCTGGACCGACGCGCCCAACGCCATTGCCACCGTAGTATCCACGCGCGTGCTGACCCCATCGGTGGCGGTGGTCATGGCTACGGTTATGAACGTCCTGGGCACAATGGCCGGCACCGCCGTGGCCGCGACGATCGGCAAGGGGATCGTGCGCGCCGAGGTCATTGACCCGATCACAATCGCCGCCGCGATGCTGGCCATCGTGGTGTGGAGCACGCTGGCCTGGTGGCACGGGCTCCCCACAAGCGAGAGCCACGCGCTGGTGGCGGCGCTGTCCGGGGCAGGGCTGGCCACCGCCGGCCCGGGCGTGCTGCTGTGGGATGGCTGGCGCAAGGTGATAATCGGCCTGGGGTTCTCGTCGGTGCTCGGCTTCTCGGGCGGATTCCTGCTACTGCTGGCGGTCTCCTGGTGGTTCAGGAAGACCCCGCTGGGCCTGGCGCGCCGCCTGTTCGGACGCCTGCAGATCTTCTCCGCCGCCTTCATGGCGTTCAGCCACGGGAGCAACGACGGCCAGAAGTTCATCGGGGTCTTCGCCCTGACCCTGGTGCTGGGAGGAGTCCTGCCCGAGTTCCAGATCCCCTTTTGGGTGATTCTCCTGTGCGCGGTCACGATGGGGATCGGCACGGCGCTGGGCGGATGGCGGATCGTGCACACGATGGGGATGCGCCTGACCAAGCTCGAGCCCTACCAGGGGTTTGCAGCCGAGACGGCCGCCGCCTCTGCTATCGAGCTGGCCAGCCGTCTCGGCATCCCCGTGAGCACGACCCACACCATCAACACCGCGATCATGGGCGTCGGCGCGACGCGGCGCCTCTCCGCGGTCCGGTGGGGCGTCGGCCTGGAGATCGTGGCGGCCTGGGTGCTGACCTTCCCCGTCTGCGCGCTGATCGCCTGGGTGGCCGCCGCGCTGCTGCGCCGGGTGTTCTAGCGGTACAGCGGCAGCGGGTGCGGCTGGAGCGCCGGACCGATCCGCCGCTTCAGCAGGTCGAACACTTCCATGTCGTACTGACCTACAAAGGTGACCGCCTCGCCTGCACGGCCGGCCCTGGCAGTGCGGCCGATCCTGTGAATGTAGGTATCCACGTCCTCGGGCATGTCGAAGTTAATCACGTGCGAGATGTCGGGAAGGTCCAGCCCGCGGGCGGCCACGTTGGTGGCCACCAGCACCTGGGCCTTGCCCTTGGCGAAGGCGGTCAGCGCGCGCACCCGCGCGCCCTGGGTCATGTCGCCGTGGATCACCTCTACCGGCTGACCGCGCTCACGCAGGATCTTCGCAAGGCGATCGGTGCCACGGCGGGTCCGCCGAAAGACAAGGGCAGAGGGCACGTCGCCGCTCGTCAGCAGCAGCCGCAGCGCCCGCACCTTGTCCTGCTCGGCCACTTCCAGGTAGTACTGCGTGACCGTATCCACCGTGGGCATCGTGGCGGCAACCCTAACCCACGCCGGGTTGCGCATGTGCCGCGCCGCGATTGTGGACACCGCGTCGGGCAGCGTGGCCGAGAACAGAGCGGTCTGGCGCGCCGGCGGCGTCCGCCGGAGGATCTCCTCAACGTCGGGCAGGAAGCCCATGTCCAGCATCCGGTCGGCTTCGTCCAGAACAAGGAACCGTACGCCGTCGAGCTTCACGGATCCCCGGGAGATGTGATCGAGCAGGCGGCCCGGCGTGGCCACGGCCACCTGAACGCCGGATCGCAGCGCGCTGAGCTGCCGTTCGATGGGCTGCCCGCCGTACAGCGCGGTAACACGGAGCCTAGGTCCACCCAGCGCGCGCACGGCGTCCGCGATCTGCAGGGCCAGCTCGCGGGTGGGTGAAAGTATGAGCGCCTGGATCCCTCGGGCGTTACGGTCGAGGCGCTCCAGCATGGGAATCACATAGGCACCGGTCTTACCGGAGCCGGTCTGGGCCTGGCCGGCCACATCGTGCCCGGCGGCCAGCTTTGGAATCACCTTCAACTGAATCGGGGTGGGTTCGGTCCACCCAAGACGGGATATCGCCCGGATGGTCTCCGGACGCAGTACGAGGCCGCCGAACGCGGTCTCGTGCGTTGAAATAGAAATCAGACTTACCTCCTGATTAGACCCGGGGGAAACCCGGGCCGGGTTTGAGCCGGCATCCTGCGCGTGCCCACCGGTCCACCCAGCCCTGGTGAGAGAAACTCCGCGGACACATGAAACGGGCGACTCAGCAGTTACATCGCCCGTTTCGGAAGACGCAACTATGTCGACTAGAGTTACTGTATCACACTACGCGTACGAGTTCAACCCCGCCTGACTCCAGAACCCGGTGCGCCGCCTGATCTGGATACTCGCCCGCGAAGACGACGCGGCGCAACCCTGAGTTGAGGATCATCTTGGCGCAGGTCAGGCACGGCTGGTGGGTGACGTAGATCGCGGCGCCCGCGATGGCGACACCGTGGTAGGCCGCCTGGATAATGGCGTTCTGCTCAGCGTGCAGGCACAAACAGGTGTCGTGACCCGTGCCAGCAGGCGCATCGCTGGCGCACCTCTCGCAGCCACCGTCCCCGCAGTTGGGCAGGCCCCGGGGAGTGTCGTTGTAGCCCGTTGACAGGACCATGCGATCCTTGACCACGACCGCGCCCACCTGGCGGCGCAGGCAGGTGGAACGGCTGGCCGCGAGTTGGGCCATCCGCATGAAGTAGGTGTCCCACGAAGGCCTGCTCATCTAGAAGGCCGTAAGGTAGCAGTCAACCTCCCAGGGGTGCACGCGGGTGACGTACTCCCGCCACTCCAATCGCTTGGCCCGCGTCAGGTGGTCTACAATGTGGCTGCCGAGCGTGTCGCAGATGAGCTCGTCGGCCAGGAACTCTCCCACCGCCTCGTTGAGGTTCCGGGGAAGCACCCGGATTCCCAACTGGTCCAGCTCGTCTTCGGTCATAGCGTAGATGTTCCGGTTGAGCGGCGGGCCGGCGTCCAGTCCCCTGGCGATGCCGTCGAGGCCGGCGGCCAGCATCACCGCCATGGCCAGGTACGGGTTGCAGGAGGGATCCGGCATGCGCAGCTCTATGCGCGTGCCATCCCCGCGCGACACCGGGACGCGCACCAACGGCGACCGGTTGCGCTCTGCCCAGGCGATGTAGACCGGCGCCTCGTACCCTGGCACCAGGCGCTTGTAGGAGTTGACCAGGGGGTTGGTCACCGCGCACATGCCCCGCGCGTGGGTCAGCAGCCCGGCGATGTATTGCAGGCATGTTGCGCTGAGCTGGTGGGTGCCCTCGGGGTCGTAGAAGGCGTTCGTCCTGTTGCGGTACAGCGACTGGTGGGTGTGCATCCCCGACCCGGCGATGCCGGCAATGGGCTTCGGCATGAAGGTCGCGTGCAGCCCGTGGCGCCTGGCGATCGTCCGCACAACCAGACGGAACGTGGCTATGTTGTCGGCCGCGCGCAGCGCGTCGGCGTACTTGAAGTCAATCTCGTGCTGGCCATGGGCCACCTCGTGGTGACCGGCCTCGACCTCGAAGCCCATGGCGGAGAGCGCGGTCACCATGTCGGCCCGCGCTTCTTCACCCTTGTCTACCGGCGCCATGTCAAAGTAGCCGGCCCGGTCGTGCGTCGCCAGCCTGGGCTGACCGTCGGCGTCCGTGGGAAAGAGAAAGAACTCGCACTCCGGCCCGGCCATCATGCTGAACCCGCTGCGCGCGGCAGCGGCGATGACGCGGCGCAGCACAGAGCGGGGATCGCCGGCGAACGGTTCCCTCTCGGCGGTATAGATATCGCAGATCAGGCGCGCCGTGGCCCCTTCCCGGTTCTTCCATGGGAAGAGCGCGAAGGTCGCGCGATCCGGTATGAGATACATGTCCGACTCTTCGATGCGCACGAAGCCCTCGATTGAGGAGCCATCAAACAGGATCTCGTTGTCGAGCGCCCTCTCGAGCTGCTCTACCGGGATCTCCACGTTCTTGAGGGTGCCAAGGATGTCCGTGAACTGCAGACGGACAAACCTGACACCCCACTCGCGGGCCTGCTCAAGAACCTGTTCCTTCGTCATCGCCGCTCCTCCGAAGTGCCGTGGTCTGAACCTCGAACCCCATCTCGGCCGCCCGTGCCACCAGGTACTCGATGTTCTCGGTCTTGGTGCGGTCCCCCAGACTGACGCGCTGGGTACACCCATCGAGCGCGATGATCACCGTCTCAGCCAGGCAGGCAGGCACGAGGCCCGGACCGTAGCCCAGGTTGATATTCCAACTAGGATTCCCGGGAAGGCGCACGACTCCTCCTGGAATGACCTCGGCTCCCGGCATTGTCTTCACCGAGTCGTCTACATCGTAGGGCCTTCCCAGGTCTATGATGAGACAGCCTTCTCTGACGTGCTCAGGGAAGATGACCGGCCGCGGCGAGGAGGTGGCGGTAAAGATGGCGTCGGCCCCGCACAGCACCCCGTGGTCGGTCGTCGCTTCGATGCGCGCGCCGGGGTGGCGGCGCGCCAGCAACTCACGCGACCGCTCCAGCCGTGACGCATCGGTCCCCAACATGATCAGGCGACCCACGTGCTCCACCACCTGACGGCAGATTCCGAAGCCCACGACGCCGTTTGCGCCAACCACCGCGATCGTGGCGTCTGCCGGATCAATGCCGCGGGAGCGAAGCCGGTCGAGGATCACGGGCACTGCCATCTTCACGGTGCCGGCGGTGTAGGCGCCGCCGTTGGTGACCGCGATCCCGGATCTGGCCGCCACCTCGGTGCCCTTGTTCCCGACGACCGACCAGTAGGCGCCCAGCCCCAGCACCGTGGCTCCCAGGTTCTCGGCCAGGTGGGCGGCCTGCACCGCCCGCCGTACCGCAAGACGGGGACGCGCTCGAATCTGGTCGGGCAGTAGCGGCACGCCAATCAGGTAGACGCGCGCCCGCCGGCCGTCGGCGGTGACAACCGGGTGGAGATCGTCAACCTTCATGGGCCGCACGAAGCGCGCGATCCAGCGCACGACGACATCGGAGATGATCCCGCGCCGGCGCAGGGGCATCAGCCAGCGGAACCTGCCGGCCTCCCAGTTGTCGTCAACGGTCATCGGGTGGATCAGGAACGCGCACACGGCGTCGTCGCCCGGAAGCAGCGGCAGTGGAAGGCGCTCGCCCATTCTGGGCTCGGTGCCATCGGCTATCCGCGCCAGGTGCTCCTTGTGGTTCCACAGGATCACGATCGCGAGCGCCAGACCCAGTACCAGGTACGGCGCGCGGCTGCCAAGCACCCACAGGGCCGGGGGCAGGCTTGCCGTGCCGAGCACCGTCGCCAGCGAGAGATAGCCCCAGCGCCGGCCCGCGATCCTCGGCAACCCCAGCGCCACAAACGCTACGGCCGCGGGAACCGCCAGTGCTGTCCAGGGTACCGCGCTCAGGATCGCCAGGCCGAGAAACGCACCCGCGGCCACCACGACACCCTTCACCCGTACCGTTGCCGGCGGCGCAAGAAACCAGAAGGGCGAGTAGGCGTGGCCAGCCACCACCGCGGCCGCGGAAGCGGTCAGGGTCCAGTCGCCGCCGCCCAGCAACCGGGCGGCGGCAACCGCGAGTCCTCCTTTGAGCAGGTCAAGCGCGGCGGCCAGCGCAAGGGTGTGGGCCCCGGCCGCGGCGGCTACCGTCCCCAGGCCGAGGTTGTGCGCGGAGTAACGGCGCAGATCCACGCCGCGCAGGAGCCGGCCAACGGCGTATCCGGTGGGAAGGCCTCCGAGAGCGAAGGCGAGGACGGTGGCTACGATGCTCAGCACAGGGTCTACTTGGTCCCGAACAGGCGATCGCCCGCGTCTCCCAACCCGGGCACGATGTAGCCCTTGTCGTTGAGGTGGCTGTCCACCTCGGCGGTGTAGATCTCAACGTCCGGGTGGGCGTCCTGGACCTTCTTGATCCCTTCGGGCGCGGAGATGATCGCCATCACCTTGATGTTATGGCATCCATGGGCCTTGAGGGTGTTGATCGCCTCCACGGTTGATCCACCGGTGGCCAGCATGGGATCTAGAATCATCGCCTCCCGCTCGGCGATGTCGGCCGGCAGCTTGACGAAGTAGCTGACCGGCTGCAGGGTGTCGTGGTCGCGGTACATGCCTATGTGTCCGACCCGCGCGGTGGGAATGAGCCGGGTAATCGCGGTCTCCATCACCAGCCCGGCTCGTAGAATCGGAATCACCGCCAGTTCTTGCCCGGCTATGGACCAGCCGGTGGTTGTGGCGAGCGGCGTCTCGACCTCGATCTCGCGCACCGGGTGCGAGCGGGTCGCCTCATAGGCCATCAGCGCCGCCAGCTCCTCGGTGAGTTCGCGGAACTCCTTGTGGCCGGTGCGTTTGTCTCGCAGGATCGTGAGCTTGTGCCTTATCAGCGGGTGATCGAACACGTGCACGGTGGGCATCACCGGGCCTCCTGGATGGTCTGGAAGTTGCTACCGGCTTCGATGCCGTCTGGAGGCATCCCTCCCCACAGATGCGCACCTCCCCATGGAACCATCCCTCCCCGTGGAGGCAAGTCGCTGGCCTCCGCCGAAGACATATGGGGACGCAACCGCACGGATCCCCTGGAGGCCCGAAGATGATCCTTGAGCGTCAGGACCTGGAACTGTCCGCGATAATGGCGCGCGAGCGCGCGCGGCAGCGGGACGGCATCGAGCTCATACCGTCCGAGAACTACGTCTCGGCCGCTGTGCTGGAGGCGATGGGCTCCATTCTCACCAACAAGTACTCGGAGGGGTATCCCGGCCACCGGTACTACGGCGGAAACGAGAACATAGACGAGATCGAGCGGCTGGCGCAGCGGCGCGCCAGGGATCTGTTTGGCGTGCCGCACGTGAACGTCCAGCCCTACTCCGGCAGCCCTGCCAACCTGGCGGTGTACCTGGCGACCTGCGAGCCGGGCGACGTCATCATGGGCCAGAACCTGACAGACGGTGGTCACCTGACCCACGGGTGGAAGGTCAGCGCCACCGGTATCTTCTACCGGAGCGTCCCTTACCACGTGCGCCCCGACGGCCTGATTGACCTCGACGAAGTACGGCGTCTGGCGCACGAGGCCCGGCCCCGTCTGATCTGGTGCGGCGCCACCGCCTACGTGCGGGAGATGCCGTTTGCGCAGTTCGCCGAGATCGCCGACGAGGTGGGGGCGTATCTGGCCGCGGACATCGCCCACATAGCCGGGCTTATCGCAGGAGGCGCGCACCCCAGCCCGGTCGGGCACGCGCACATCGTCACAACCACCACGCACAAGACGCTGCGCGGCCCCCGCGGCGCCATGATAATGGTCACCGCCCGCGGCATGGCCAAGGACAGGCAACTGCCCGAGAAGATTGATCGGGCCATCTTCCCCGGACTCCAGGGCGGACCGCACGACCACACGACCGCCGCGATCGCGGTTGCGCTGGCCGAGGCCTCGCGGCCGGAGTTCAGTGACTACGCCGCGCAGATCGTGGCGAACGCGCGGGCGCTGGCCTCGGCGCTGATCAGCAAAGGGTTCACGCTCGTGACGGGTGGGACCGACAACCACATGCTGCTGGCGGATCTCACACCGGGGGGTGCCGGCCGCGGCGTGTTCATGCAGGAGGCGCTGGACGCCGTTGGGATCACGGCCAACAAGAACACGATTCCCGGGGAGCCCTCGTCGGCGTTCTACCCCTCGGGTGTGCGCCTGGGCACGCCGGCCGCGACGACGCGCGGCATGCGCGAGCCAGAGATGGCCCAGATCGCGGGCTGGATGGCGCAGGTGCATGAGGAGATCCGACCGTTCCTGCTGCCGGAGGATCGGGTGGCCAGGAACCGGGCGCTGAAGGAGTTCCGCGCCATGATCGGCGCAAGTCCGCGCCTGGGGGCAATCAGGGAAGAAGTGCGGGCGCTATGCCTGAGGTTCCCGGTGCCGGGTATCTCGTAGTCCGAACACCGGGCCGGCTTACCTCCTGTGGTCCCGCTCGTACTTCGAGATCTTCTCGATCCGCGGGATGTGCCGGCCGCCCTCGAACGGGGTCGTCAACCAGGCCCGGACGATCTCCTTGGCCACCTCCATGCCCACGATGCGCGCGCCCAGGGCGATCATGTTTGAGTCGTTGTGGGATCTGGCCAGCCGGGCGGTCGTAACGTCGTGGACCACGGCGCAGCGAATGCCCAGGACCTTGTTGGCCGCCATGGCCTCGCCGTTGCCGGTCCCCCCAAAAATGATGCCCCGGTCGGAATCACCGCGTGCAACTGCCTCGGCCACCGCGATGCAGTAGTCGGGATAGTCCACGGGCTCGACCGAGCCGGTGCCAAGGTCGCGCACCTCGTGGCCGAGTTCCAGCAGCAACCGCGCCACCTCGGCCTTCAGGATCACGCCCGCGTGGTCTCCACCGATCGCTATCCGCATACGGATCACCTCCCGCAATCAATGCCTACACAACGAGCACCCGCGGGCCAGCGGGCGGCGACCACGCGTTCCCATCCCAGCCCGTCGCGCCGCACCTGCACGGCTTCGTAGCCGGCCCTCTGTTCCAGAAGTTCGACCACCCGCGGCGCCTGGCCTGCTGCCACCTCCATCACCAGCCAGCCGCCAGGACGCAGCGCCCCAGGTGCCTCGTCCACCAGGCGAGCGTGGACGCTCTCGCCCTGCCCTGGCGCCACAACCGCCAGCGCCGGCTCGAACTCCCGGATCTCGCGCGGCAGGCCGGCGGCGGCCTCCGAGGCAATGTACGGCGGATTGCACGCCACGGCGTCGAGCCGCCATCCCCCACCGATCACCGGTTCCAGCAGGTCGCCGGCGAGGAAGGTGATGCGCTCAGCGACCCGGTGGCGCGCGGCGTTGGCGCGGGCTACCTCCAGGGCGCCGTGCGAGAGATCGGTGGCCACCACCGGCGCATCGGGCCGCAGGACGGCCACGCTCACCGCTATCGCGCCGCTGCCCGTGCCGATGTCGGCAACAACCGGAGAGGTGGCGCCGCGCAGCAGTTCCAGCACGGTTTCTACCAGTACCTCGGTCTCGGGGCGCGGGATCAACACCCGCTCGTCCACCAGGAAGTCGAGTCCCATGAACTCGCGGTGACCGACGATGTAGGCCAGCGGCCGCCCGCGGGCACGCTCGCCGATGTAGCCCAGGTACCGGTCCCGGGCCCTGTCGGGGACCGGTTGGTTCCTTGCGATGTGGAACTGGGTGCGGGTCAGGTCGAGCGCGTGGCGGAGCAGCAACTCTGCCGTGACCGCGGCTTCCTCGATCCCCAGCGCCGCCAGGTGATCCCTGCCCGCCTGCCAGGCCTCGGCGACCGTTCTCAATCCACGGCCGTCAGGCGCTCTGTCTCCTCGGCCGCGGTCAGCGCGTCAACGACCTCGTCCATGTCGCCGTCGAGGATCGCGTCGAGGCGGTGAAGGCTGAGCCCGATGCGATGGTCGGTCATGCGGTTCTGGGGAAAGTTGTAGGTCCGGACCTTCTCGCTGCGCACCCCGGTTCCCACCTGCAACCGGCGTTCCTGGGCGATCGCCTCGGCCTGCTCCTGCTCGGCCCGCTCCAGAAGGTGCGCCCGCAGGATGCGCATCGCCTTCTCCCGGTTCTGAAACTGGGATCGCTCGTCCTGGCAGGCCACAACGATCCCCGTGGGGATGTGCCGGATCCGCACCGCGGTCTCGACCTTGTTTACGTTCTGGCCGCCGGCCCCACCCGCCCGGTAGGTCCCCACGTCAATCTCGTCGGGCCGGATGGTGACCTCCACCTCTTCGGCTTCGGGCAGCACCGCAACCGTGACGGTGGACGTGTGGATGCGTCCCGAGGCCTCGGTCACCGGCACGCGCTGCACGCGGTGCACGCCGCTCTCGTACTTCAGCCGGCTGTACGCCCCGCGGCCGGTTATCGCGAAGATCACCTCTTTGAACCCGCCGATGCCGGTTGCATTCGCTGAGAGAACCTCCGATTTCCACCGGCGCAACTCCGCGTAGCGCGAGTACATCCTAAGGAGATCTCCGGCGAACAGGGCGGCCTCATCGCCGCCGGTCCCCGCGCGGATCTCAACGATGACGTTGCGGTCGTCGCGCGGATCACGGGGCAGCAGGAGTACCCTCAACTCTTCCTCGAGATCGTCGAGCACCTCGCGCAGTTGGGCGGCCTCGCTCTTTGCCAGATCGCGGAGTTCGGGGTCGGCCTCCTCGCGCACCATCACCTCGGCCTCTTCGGCGTCGCGGCAGGCCGCGCGATAAGCGCGGAAGCGCGACACGGTCAGATCGAGCCCCGAGAACTCGCGGGCGATCTGCTGATAGCGGGCCCGGTCGGAGTGAACCGCCGGGTCGGCCATGGCCGCGGACAGCGCCTCGAACCTGGCCTCCGCTGCTTCCAGGCGGGCCTGCATGCGTGAATCCATACGTGTCATGGCTCTCCGATTATATCATCGGTCCGGCGGGATGGCCGAAATGGTCAGACAGCCGGTCCACCCGGGCGGCCTGGGACCTGATGGCACCTGCGGCAGCGTGCTTCATAGGCCTCTCGCGCGCCCACCAGGATTACCGGATCGTTGTAGTGCGCCGCGCGGCCTTCCACCAACCGCTGGGTGCGGCTCGCAGGGGCCCCGCACGTCATGCAGATCGCCTGCAGCTTGGTGACTTCCTCGGCCACCGCCAGCAGGTGGGGGATCGGTCCGAAAGGCACGCCCCGGAAGTCGGTGTCGAGGCCGGTCAGGAGAACGCGGATCCCCCTGCCGGCAAGCGTCTCGGCCACCTCCGCGATCCCGTTGTCGAGGAACTGCACCTCGTCCACGGCCACGACCTCGGTGCCCGGATCCACCAGATCCAGGATCTCGGCGCTCCGGGTCACTGGTATCGCCTCGATGCGCACGCCGTTGTGCGAGGTGATCGCGCCTGCGGCGTAGCGGTCGTCGAGCGCGTGCTTGAAGACGGCCACTCGCTGCCGGGCGATCTGAGCGCGGCGCACGCGGCGGATTAGCTCCTCTGTCTTGCCACTGAACATGCTCCCGCAGATGATCTCGATACCCCCGGTAGCGCGATTCATCGTCGCCTCCTGGTTCCTGCGCGCCTGTACCCCCGGCCTCGCCAGGCGTGGCGGATGGTCGGCCCCGCCAGCAGGAGCACGGCCAGAACGATCGGTCCCAGGCCCAGTGCCCACAGCGCCGCCGTGACTGCCAGCCGCGTCCGGGAGACCTGCCGCTGGACCTGCTCGCCGGCCTTCCGGCCTGCCTCCACAGCCCGAGAAGCGCCCACGATGTCCAGCCGGCGCAGGGCCCCGGTTGCGCGTAGGGCCTCGACATAGGCCGTCGCGCCGCCGGGTCTGGACACCAGCCGCCCTGGGGTCTGGGCAAGGGTATAGGCGCATGCATATTCTACCCCGCGCCTGTAGGTGCGGAAGTCCACGTCCGAGAGGCGCGGGGGCGCGGTCTGCGCGAGCCGCGTGCGCCAGCGCCAGTCGGCCTCGGCCATTGAAATGCCAAAGTGCCGCTGGAAGAGCGAGGGGAAGTCGTACCACCGCACTCCGCCCTCCAGCGCAAACGCCGCCACATGCCGCAGGCCGTGCTCCTCGGCCAGGTAGGCGAGAAACGATACGCTCTGGGCGTAGGCGCTGGGCAGGGCCCGGCTGAAGTCGAGCTGGTGCACGATCTCCGCAATCGGCGGCAGGCCATCCCTCTCGAGGAACAGCCTGGCATGAGCGTGGCTGTCAACCCCGATCAGCCTGTCGGCGATGAGATCCCCCATCCCCCAGGATAGGAGCGGCACTGATCGTCCCACTGCCTGGCGGACGACAATCCGCGCCACCTGGTAAGGGGAGACCAGAACATCGCCTCCCTCCACGACGGTCCCCCACCCGTGGACCGTGCCGTCCCGAAGGATCGCAAACTGCCACCAGTCCTTCTGGAACCGATCAGGCGATGGGAACAGCGGGTAGGTGAGCAGGCCGTCGGGCGCAAGGCCGCTGTCGCGCTCAATCCGCAGCAGGAGGTTGTCTAGGAGGACCGCAACCCGGCCTGCCATGGCTTCTTCTCGCGTTCCGGGCAGAGTGTAGACCGCGGACCGCGCGCCGGCGGTGGCCACCCAGGGGGGAACCTGGGGCGCGGTGGCACCGGAAGGCGGGCTCCACGCCAGGACGGATCCCGCGGAGAGAGCCACCAGTGCCAGGGTCAGCGAGCGCGTGGGGTCTACTGGACCTTCAGGCCGTACTTGCGGGCGAACTTCTGGACCCTGCCCTCGGCATCAACGAACCTGCGTTGGCCGGTGTAGAAGGGGTGGCACTTCGAGCAGATCTCGACGCGGATCGCCTTCTTGGTGGATCCGGTCAAGAACGTTTCGCCGCAGGCGCAGGTAACGCGCGCCTCATGGTAGTTGGGGTGGATACCCTGCTTCATGTCCTTCTCCTCGTTGCCGTTCACCCTGGGTGGGAACACGCGGCATTATACCAGACCGGACCGCCAGCGTCGAGGCCAGTTCATGCGCGCGAGAATGGATCAGCGAAGGTAGCTGAGAGGATTGACGGCGCGGCCGTTGACGCGAACCTCGAAGTGCAGGTGCGACCCTGTACAACGGCCGGTGCAGCCAACACGGGCGATCAACTGGCCCTTCTTGACGGGCTGCCCGGGCTGGACATGAAGCTTCGATGCGTGGCCGTACACGGTCACGACCCCGCCGCCGTGGGCGAGAAACACCACCCTGCCGTAGCCGCCCTTCCACCCGGAGAACTCCACGACGCCGTCGCGCGCCGCGTAGATCGGCGTGCCGCGCGGCGAGGCCAGGTCAATGCCCTCGTGGTGACGGCGGTACCGCCAGCCGAACCGCGAGGTCAGTGTGCCGCGTGCCGGCCATATAAAGGCCCCGCCTGAGCGCAGTACCGAGACGTCTGCCATCACCGGCTCGGACGTACCCGGCCGGGTCCGCGACCGCAGTTCTACCTGGCGGTGCCGGGGCAGTGCCCCTGCCGAAACAACGATCCGCTGGCCCGGCCTGATCCAGTCGGAGTCGCCCAGATCGTTCATGGCCATGAGGTCCTCGACCCGCGCCCCGTACCGCCCTGCGATCTCCCACAGGGTCTCACCGCTCCGCACCACGTGCACCGCGGACCGCTCGGGACGCGCGGGGGTACGGGTTGCGGTCTGGGAGGCAGGAGCCGGCGCGGACGCCGACGGGATCTCAAGGGACTTGCCGAGCGGCAGGATCGCGGTCAGGGCAATGCGGTTGGCCCCGGCCAGAGTCTCGACCGTCACGGCGTACCGCTGTGCGATCGTCCAGAGGGTATCCCCGGCCTGCACCGTGTAGGCGAGGGGCGCCGGATCAGGCCCGGATGTCTTCACGGCCGCCTGCGCCGCGACGATCTGCCGAACGGCACGCGACGATGGCCGCGCGGCCGTGATCTGCCGGAGGCCTTCTTCCGCGGAAGCCGGAACCACAACGGCCTGGGCGCTGGAGCGATGGGTGTCCGTAACCCCGATCGCGGGAGCAACCGCCACGAAGATCCCGAGGAGCACGATTACTGTGGCGGGTGTAGGCAAACTTCCCTCCGAGGTTTGACTGGGCAGTGTTACTGGTTCGACGCCGGGCGACCGGTTCCTGCTACGGCCCGTTGTCTTCTGAACTCTTGACTATGGACCTGAGGAAGCCCGCGTTGTTCGAGGTCTTGCGCAGCCGGTCAAGGATGAGTTCGGTCACCGCCACGGTATCGAGCTGCTCCAGGCTCTTGCGCAGCACCCAGACCTTGCGCAGCTCCTCGTCGGTCAGCAGGAGCTCCTCGCGCCGCGTACCCGACATCTTGATGTCTATCGCCGGGAAGGTGCGCCGCTCCTGGAGCTTCCGGTTGAGGTGCAGCTCCATGTTGCCCGTGCCCTTGAACTCCTCGTAGATCACATCGTCCATCCGGCTGCCGGTGTCCACCAGGGCGGTTGCGATGATGGTCAGGCTGCCGCCTTCCTCGATCTTGCGAGCGGCGCCGAAGAACCGTTTGGGCCGGTGCAGGGCCGCGGGGTCGAGTCCGCCCGAAAGCGTGCGGCCCGACGGCGGAATGACCAGGTTGTTCGCGCGGGAGAACCGGGTCAGGCTGTCGAGCAGGATCACGACGTCCCGGCCTCCTTCCACGATCCGCTTGGCGCGCTCCAGGACCAGGTCGGCCACCTGGATGTGCTCCTCGGGCGCCCGGTCGAAGGTGCTGGCCACGACCTCGGCCTCCACGGAGCGCCGCATGTCGGTGACCTCTTCGGGGCGCTCGTCGAGCAGCAGCACCATGAGGTAGATCTCGCTGTGGTTCGCCACGATGGACTGCCCGATCTTCTTGAGCAGGGTGGTCTTCCCGGCCTTGGGCGGCGAGACGATCATGCCGCGCTGCCCCTTGCCGATGGGCGAGAACAGGTCCACCACCCGCACCGTCAGGTCGGACTCGAGCAACTCCAGCCGTATCCGCTCCAGCGGGAAGACCGGCGTCAGTTGCTCGAACGACGGACGCGAGCGCGCCTGCTCAGGGTCGAGGCCGTTCACCGCCTCCACGCGCAGGAGCGCGAAGTACTTCTCGTTGTCCTTCGGCGGCCGGACCTGACCCAGGACCTCGTCGCCCACGCGCAGCCCAAACCGCTTGATCTGCGAGGGTGACACGTAGATGTCCTCGCCCCCGGGCAGGTAGCCGCTGGTCCGCAGAAAGCCGTAGCCCTCCGGCATGATCTCCAGGATCCCGGCGCGAATCAGCAGGCCCGCATCTTCGGTCTGCTTCTGAAGCACGCGCATTATCAGCTCCTGCTTCCGGTAGCGCCGGTAGTTGGCTATGTTGAGATCGCGGGCCATATCCTGAAGGTCCGCGAGGGTCTTGGCTTCGAGTTCGGCTATCGGCACGGCTAGATCACCTCTCGTATTCGGTCCCCACCGCGGCGAGGGCTCAGCCGCGCGGGGTGCGCCGGGCCTGGAGTTCTACCTGAAGCCGGCGGGCGTCCGCCATGAACTTCTCGAGCCCGATGTCGGTCATCGGGTGGTTGAAGAGCTGCTCCATGACCCTAAACGGCATCGTGGCCACGTGGCAGCCGGCCAGCGCGGACTGGATCACGTGAACCGGGTGCCGGAGACTCGCCGCCAACACCTTCGTCTCGAACCCGTAGTTCCGGTACGCGTCGCAGATGTCGCGCACGAGCTCCATGCCGTCGGCGCCCGCGTCGTCCAGGCGCCCGACGAACGGGCTTACGTAGGTCCCGCCGGCTTTCGCGGCTATAAGCGCCTGGGCCAGTGAGAACACGAGCGTGACGTTGCACCGAATGCCCTTGGCGCGCAGCGCACGCAGTGCCCGAACGCCCTCGGGCGTGATCGGGACCTTCACGACCACATTGGGAGCCCAGGTGGCGAACTCCTCACCCTCCCGAATCATCCCATCGGCGTCGGTTGCCGTCGTCTCGACGCTCACCGGGCCAGGGCAGATCGAACAGATCTCCAGGATCAGGTCCTTGTGCTCGCGGCCTTCCTTGGCAACGTGGGTGGGGTTCGTGGTGACCCCGTCGAGGATGCCCCACGACTGCGCGGCACGGATCTCCTCTATGCTGGCGGTGTCGACGAAGAACTCCATTGCCGCTACCTTCCGGTGGCCTCGATGTACATGACCTCTGCGGCCTCGGTCGGACGCAGCATCTTGAGCGTGTCCCCGGGCCGCAGTTGCATCAGCAGTACCGGTTGATCGTTCCGGTAGATCGCGCTGACTACCGCCACCCGGTGCGATCGAACCTGGCGGTTCGCGTCCTCGACGACCACAACCGGAGGCGGTCCGCCGCGCATCTCGCGCAGCGTCGCGGTCACGAAGTCATAGCGACCGGCTGCCTCCATCAGGACGTTGAGCGCAAAGATCGCCTCGCCGCGGTTGGCGGTCCGTGCCGGCCGGAAGGTGTTGTCGGATAGGGGAAGGACGATCTTGCGGTCAATGGCCACCACCACGCTCCCGCGGATCTCGGTCGGGATATCGCGCGCGTCGGCCACCATCAGCGTGTCGTTGGCGCGGCGCAGTGCCTCCACCTCCAGGCCCATGGCGCGCACGACGAACGCCGCCAGTTCGGCCCTGGTCACCGGCTGGCGCGGCCTGAACGTGTTGTCGGGGTACGCGGAGATGAGCCCGCGCTGAAACGCGATCAGGACCGTCGTGGGGTTCTCCTTGGTCGTGTGCACCGCGACCAGCTCGTAGCGGCCCGGCCGGACCGGCTGTGAGTTTTGGTCGAGCTGGAGCCAGAAGGTTTCGAACTTCATAGACTGATTGGCGGCCAGGGACACTGGCCGTTCCACCGGGACGAACGGCCGGTTCAGCGACCAGCGCGCCACCTCGTTCCCGTCCGCGTCGCGGATCACGAAGTCGTGGAACTGCGAGGTCGTGTACTCAAACGCGACGTCCTGCAGCAGGAACACCTTGAGTCCTGGCTTGACCTGGACCGTGCCCTCGTCGTAGAGCTCAACGGTCGAGCCGTCCGCGCGCGCCTCCAGTACCCGGAACCTCGCCACCTTTCCCCGCGTCACTCCGGCCGCGGTGCGGGTCTCGGTGTACAGCTCGCCCTCCATACCCGCCTTCAGCTCATCGCGGTCACTCATCTTGATGCGCGTGCGGCCGCGGTCCGGGGACAGGAACTCGGTCTCACGGCCCGCACCATCGTTGGCGATCGTGAAGGTGAGCGTTATCTTCTCGTCTGGACCGTACGTGGTCTTGTTTGTGACCAGGGCATACCGGACAGTACCCTTCCTTACCTCGGTCTTCGTGGCCGAGACCGTGCCCATGATCGAGGCCGCGGCCACGGCCATCCGGTCGGCGGCTGGAATCTGGTCCACGTCGCGGAAGTCGGGCGGACGCACACCGCCCGTTGGGATGCCGAGCGCGCGGGCCAGGAACAGCGCCATGTCCAGCCGGGTGAGGGGCTCGTCAGGGGCCAGCCGGCCGTCGGGCAGGCGAATAGCCAGTCCCTTCGCGGCCATCCGCTCCGCGGCCCGCCGCGATGGGTGCGTGCTCATGTCCGTGAAGATCTGTGCAGTAGCCGGGCCTGCGGCCAGGGCAATCAAGACGAAAACCGCGGCCACGCGTGTGCGAATCGTCATCACAGGTGCGCCTCCCTCGGGGTCACCGATGGCGTGCAGGTCTATCAGGACTGTTCACTGCGCGATTTGTGGTTCGAACATCGTCTGGGACACAACCCCGGAAGTTTCGTTTGGACCGGAGATTGAGAGCGGCAAGCGGCGACCGCGCACCTGCCACCGGTAGGTCTTTAGATATTCGTAACACACAGGCCGATGCCATTGCAATAGCAATCCCGGCCGAATTGAACCGGCGCCGATCAGGCAGGCCTCCGATCACATGCTGTCGGGAGCTGAAACCCCCAGCAGCCCCAGAGTGCGCCGCAGCACGATCCGGGTTGCCTCGACCAGGGCCAGCCGGGCGGCGGTCAGATCTGGATCATCGGTGAGGACGCGGCAGTGTGTGTAGAAGAGATGGAAGGCCTCTGCGACCTCGCGGGCGTAGGAGCAGAGACGGTGGGGCTCGCGCCGAGTGCCCGCCAGCCGGATGACCTCGGGGAGTTCGCCCAGGGCGTGGATCAGGGCGGCCTCGCGTTCGTCGGCCAGGCGCTCCAGCGAGAGGTCCAGGGATGAGCAGGCGCCCATGCCCTTTGCCTTCCCGGCCGCCTCGCGCAGGATGCCGGCGATGCGCGCATGGGCGTACTGCACATAGTACACGGGGTTGTCCTGCGAGTGCTGCAGCGCAAGCGCGACGTCGAAGTCCATGGGAACCGCGGGCGAGGCCATCGCGAAGAAGTACCGGGCAGCGTCCACACCCACCGCGTCAATCAGTTCCCGCAGGGTCACGAACTCGCCGCTGCTCTTGGACATGCGCAGGGACTCACCCGCGTTCTTCAACCGCACGTGCTGGTAGATCAGGATCTCCAGGGCCTCGGGCGAGACGCCCAGGGCGGCCAGCCCGCCCTTGACGCGGGCCACGTCGCCGATGTGGTCAATGGCCCAGACGTTTATCATCAGGTCGAAGCCGCGCGCCAGCTTGTCGAGATGGTAGGCAATGTCGCTGCCGAAGTAGGTCCACTCGCCCGTGGGTTTCACGATCACCCGGTCCTTGTCGTCGCCAAAACTGGTCGAGCGAAACCAGGTCTTGCCATCGGCATCGTAGATGTAGCCGCGAGCCCGAAGCTCGGCGAGCGCCCGGTCCACGGCCCCTGAGCGGATCAGCCCGCGCTCGCTGAACCATGTATCAAACCTCACACCAAAGCGCTCGAGCACCTCTCTGATCTCCGCGACGACCGCAGTCACGCTCACGTCCCGGATGTGGTCGAGGCGCTCGTCCTGGGAGGCCCGCAGCCATCTGTCACCGTCGTCCGCGACGATCCGGCCTGCCAGGTCCTTGACGTACTCGCCAGGATAGCCCTCCTCGGGGAACGGCGTGGTCTGCCCGAGCATGTTCAGATAGCGGGCCTCAACCGAGCGCGCCAGGTTGTGTACCTTCTGGCCGGCATCGTTCATGTAGTACTCGCGCGAGATCGAGAATCCGAGAGCCCCCAACAGGCTGGCCAGCACGTCGCCTATGACCGCGTTGCGGCCGGCGCCGACGTGGAGCGGGCCCGTGGGGTTGGCGCTGACGAACTCAACGTTCACGCGCCGACCCGCGCCGATAGTCTGCAGGCCGTAGCCGTCCCCGAGCCGGCAGATCGTCGCAACCATGTCGCGCTTCCAGGGCCAGGCAACGGTCAGGTTGACAAACCCGGGGCCGGCGACATCGAGGCGCTCGATGCGATCAGGTGGAGGCGCATACGCCTCTATCAGGCGTTGTGCGATCTCGCGCGGCACTCCGCCGGACTGCTTGGCAAGCAGCAAAGCGGCGTTGGTCGCATAGTCGCCGTGCCGGCGATCCCTGGGGACCTCCACGTCGAACGACGGCACATCACCCGAGGGAATCGCGCCGGATTCCATGGCCCTGGTGATGGCGTCCCGGATCTCCTGTCTCAGGGCATCGCGAAACATCGCCTTACTATACCACCTATCCCGTGCGGGATACCGGCGCGCAGGGCGCAGACGCCAGGGGCGCCGGCGTGAACTTGCCCAGCACGCGCGGCCCGGCCGCCCCGGTCGCGGCCGGCACGTTCGTGGCCAGCCCGGCCACAGCATCCGAGGCCAGCAGCGCGAACGCCATCGCCTCCTTCAGTTTGCCGTCTATCCCGAACTCCTCGCAACGGTAGACCGGAAGGCCCAGGCCGGAGGCGATGCGGCCGCGCAGGAAGTCGTTGTAGGATCCGCCGCCTCCCAGCACCACCTCGTCCAACCCGGATCGGGGAATCAGGAACTCGCGGTAGGCCCACACGATCGAATCCGCTGTAAGCGCCGAGACCGTTGCCACGGTATCCTCTGGGCCGAGCCCGCGGCGGAGCGCCTGCTCAACGAGTTCGGCGGCAAACGGCTTGCCGTAGACCTCCCGCCCCGTGGTCTTGGGAGGTGAGAGCCGGAGGAAAGGATCGCCCAACAGCTCGTCCAGCCAGCCCTCGTGCACCCTTCCCCGGGAGGCCATAGCGCCCCCGTGGTCGTATGCCTGGGCACCGCCGGTGATGAGCTGCACCAAGCCGTCAATCAGCATGTTGCCGGGGCCGGTGTCGAACGCCAGGGCGTCGCCTGGACCGCATCCGGCCGGCAGATAGGTGACGTTGCCGATACCTCCAATGTTCTGCACCGCACGCGTGCGCGCGGGATGCCGGAACACGACCAGGTCGAAGTACGGCACCAGCGGCGCGCCGTGCCCGCCGGCGGCGATGTCGGCCACCCGGAAGTCGGCCACAACCGGCAGGCCGGTGCGCTCCGCGATCACCGCCGCTTCCCCCACCTGCAGCGTCGCGCCGTCCGGGGCAGGGATATGCCAGACAGTCTGGCCGTGCGAGCCGATCAGGTCCACCTCTGCCGGACGCAGTCCGGCCTGGGAGATCACCGCCAGTGCAGCGTCCGCGAAGAGAGAGCCCAGCCGGAAGTTGAACCGGCACAGGCGATCCACCGAGGCGGTCGCTGGATTGAACATGGAGAACAGCTCGTCGCGATCCGCGTCGGAGAAGGGCTTCGTCAGGCCGGCGACCAGCCGTAACCGTGCCTCCAACCCGGCGCCGTTGATCTCGACGAGAGCGGCGTCAATCCCGTCGGCCGAGGTGCCGGAGATCAGGCCCACGACGCGCTTCGGATCCCGGCGCGCCAGGTCAGCCGCTTCACGCATCACCTGCCCCCTCTCGGCTCGTCCCCTCGCCTGCGGCCTCGATCGCCTCCCGGACAAACCCGCCCGCGCGATCCAGCAGCCGCTCGGCCTCCCCGCGCTCCACCGCGGCCAACGCCATGACGATCGCCACCTTGGCACTGCCGCCGGCCTGGTCCAGCAGCCGGCCGGCGGCTTCGGAATCCAATCCGGTCGCCTGCGCCACCATGCGCTGCGCGCGGGCGGCCAGCTTGTTGTTGCTGGGGGACATGTCCACCATCAGGTTCGAGTACACCTTGCCCAGCCGCACCATGACCGTGGTGCTGAGCATGTTCAGCACCATCTTCTGAGCCGTTCCGGCCTTCATGCGCGTCGAGCCGGTCAGAACCTCGGGCCCTGTCGCCGGAGCAATAGGGATGTCCGCCAACCGGGCCAGCGGCGAGCCGGGAGCGTTGCACAGGCCGACCACGGTGCAGCCGCGCCTGATGGCCTCTCCGACGGCGCCGAGCACGAATGGCGTCACGCCGCTCGCGGCGATCGCCACAACCGCGTCGTTGGGCCCCGCGTCCAGTCGCGCGAGCTCCGAAGCGCCCGAAGCGCCGTCGTCCTCGGAGGGCCCCGCAGAACCTATCGTGGCCTGCACGCCCCCGGCGATGATGACCGGAACGACCTCCGGCTCGACCCCGAAGGTGGGCGGCCACTCCAGCGCGTCGAGCAGGCCTATCCTCCCGCTGGTGCCTGCGCCGATGTAGACGACGCGTCCCCCAGAACGCAAGGACCGAACCATGGCCTCCACCGCCCTGGAGATGTTGGGGATCTCCGCGGCCACGGCATCAGGGACGGCGCGATCCTCCAGGTTGATGGCGCGCAGTATCTCCTCGGTGGAGAGGCGGTCCAGCTCCATGGTCCTGGGATTGCGCTGCTCCGTCTCCAGTTCCCAGTAGTTCACCTGGGACCGTTGATCAGGCGGTACCATCGCCATCACCTCGTTCGCGCCACGCGGTCTCCACGCCGGCCGCTCGCGCCGCCAGCAACGCGGCGCCGATCTCGGGCGGAAAACGGGCAGGCGTCAGCACGGCCGGGCACGCGCGGGCGTCCAGCGCCTTCATCATCAGCCCGGCCACCGGTCCCTCCTCGCCCAGCACCCCTCCCGTCGCCACCAGCGTGAACCTGTTCTGCATCCAACCCAAGGCACGCGCAACCGCGGCCACCATCGTGGCAAGCCCATCGCCAGCCCGCTCCAGGATGCGCGCTGCCACAGGGTCTCCCGCGGCCGCGGCGTCTATCGCAAGCGGGGCGATCGAAGCGATCTCATCAATGCTCGCGCCGCGCACGGCGGCCTTGAGCGCCGTAAGCGAAGCGATGCCGAATCGTGCCCGGACCGCATCGGCCACGAGAGTGGGGGCCCCGCGACCGTCGTGGGCGCGCATCGCGGCCCGCAGGACTGCGCGGCCGATCGAGTAGCCGCTACCCTCGTCGTCGAGGAGCGGTCCCCACCCGCCGGCACGCGCCCGTCGGCCGTGCTCGTCCACCCCGAACGCTATGGAACCGGTGCCGGATATGATGACCACGCCGGGCGCCAGCGCTGTGCCGCCTGCCAGCGCGGCCGCGGCGTCGTGATCCACGTGCACGATCCGGGCGATGTTCGCCCGGGTGAGCGCGCCGATCAGCTGCTCACGGATTGCCGGGTCGTCTGCGCCGGCCAGCCCGGCTCCCAGCGCATCTATCGGCTCGCCCACGCCGGAGGTGGCCAGTGCCTCGCGCGCCGCGGCCACGACCACGGCCGCGGCCTCCTCGGGCTCCCGATGGTAGGCGCTCGAGGAACGCACCGACGCGGTCGCCAGCACCAACCCGGTCGAGGAGACCACCGCAGCGCGGGTCTTCGATGCGCCGCCATCCACCCCGACCAGCACCGCGTCAGCCATCAGGACCGGCCTCAGGGTCAGCCATCGAGGGCCTCGATCACCGCGTCGTGGAACGCCGGGCGGAAGACCTGAATGTCCTCCCGCTGCGCGGCAGGATGCACCCGGTTGGTCAACAGCACTACCACAAGGTCGCGCGCCGGATCCACCAGCAACGAGGTCCCTGTGAAACCGGTGTGGCAGAACGCCTGCGTCGAAGCGCGCGCGCCGGCAGAGGGCCCTCCCTGCAGGCTCCACCCGAGCCCTCTTCGCCCCGGCCCCGGTTCCCGCGTCTGGTCCCGCGTGGCCTCCGCAACGGTCGCCGCACGCAGGACGCGCGCGCCGTCCAATGCTCCACCGCGCAGCATGGCCGCGCCGAACCGCGCAACTTCCCCGGCGGTGGCGAACAGCCCGGCGTGACCCGCCACCCCGCGCCCCAGGTGCCAGGCGTTGCCGTCGTGCACCTCGCCTCGCAGCAGGTAGGTTCGCCAGGCGAAAGCGCGGCCCAGTCCCTGCTCGCGGGCCTTCGTCCGCTCAAAGTCGTTTCCGACCTCGGTGGCGGCGCAGCGCGTCCGCCATGCCAGCAGCGGTGCGAACCGCATCGTACCAAGTCCCAGTGGCCCGAAGATGTGCGCACGCGCATGGGCGTCGAGGGGCATCCCGGATAGGCGCTCCACCAGATACCCCAGCACGATGAACCCCAGATCGCTGTACTCCATCCGCGACCCGGGCGGCGCCAGGGCGGGCGTGGCGCAGATGCGCTCCACCGCTCCTTCTATGGATCGGCAGGCGCCCGCGCGCTCTACTCCTCCCCCCGAACGACGCGGGAGGTAGAGCATCTCCCAAGCAGGGAGCCCCGAAGTGTGCGCCAGCAGGTGGCGCACCGTAGCCCCTTCCTTCCCTCCCCGGGCGAAGCGAGGCAGGTATGCCGCGACCGGGGCATCGAGATCAACGGCGCCTCGCTCCCAGAGCTGGAGCACGGCGGTCGCCGTGGCCAGCGGCTTGGTCAAACTGGCCAGGTCGAACACCGTCCCCACCAACATCGGGCGTCGCCTGGGCACTACCTGCGCGTCGCCAAACGCCTCGTGCAGCAGCAGGGCGCTCCCTCTCACGACCGCGACAACCGCTCCTGGGAAGACACCGTCCCGCAGCCCCTCTGCCACGAGCGCCCTCACCGCTTCGCGCACGCGCACGGCCGTCATCGCAGCCTCGGGTCGAGCAGATCGCGCAGGCCGTCGCCCAACAGGTTGAACCCGAGCACAACGATCATGATGGCCAGCCCTGGAAAGACGGCGTTCCACGGAGCCAGCTCGAGCAACTGGCGGCCGTCGCTGAGCATGTTGCCCCACGAGGGTGTAGGCGGCCGCGTGCCGAGCCCCAGGAAACTGAGCGCCGACTCCGAGAGGATGGCCAGTGACAGACTCAGCGAGATCTGCACGATCATCGGGGCCATCACATTGGGGATGACGTGCCTCCCAACGATGCGCGCGTTGCCCATCCCCAGCGCCCTGGCGGCGTCAATGAACTCCAGGGAGCGCACGCTTAACGCCGCGGCCCTTGCCACGCGCGCGAACTGGGGCGTGTAGACTATCCCGATGGCGACTACCAGGTTGAACAGGCTGGTGCCCAGCACGGCCATGATCGCGATGGCCAGGAGGATGGCCGGGAACGCGAAGACGATGTCCATGACCCGCATCGAGACCGAGTCCCACCACCCACCGTAATATCCCGCGGCCAGACCGACCGAGGTCCCCATGGCCACGGCCGTCAGCACGGATAGAAAGGCGACCACCAGGGAAACGCGCGAGCCCATCAGCACGCGGCTGAACACGTCGCGGCCGAACTCATCGGTGCCGAAGAGGTAACGGCCGCCCGGCGGAGAGAGCGCGTCCGCGGGGGTCATGACCCGGACATCGTGGGGCACGATTGCCGGTGCCGTCGCCGCGATCCCAACGCTGGCAAAGATGATGACGAAACCGATCGGCGCGACGCGGTTGCGCAGGAACCGGCGCGTCCACCACCGCCAGCCGGTGCCCAGGCGCGGCCCCGCGGCCGCCGGCGCCTTATCCATATCGGATGCGTGGATCGATCCAGGCATAGAGCAGATCCACCACCAGGTTGGTGACAACGAAGAGCAGGGCAATGGTCAGCACAACCCCCTGCACTACCGGATAGTCGCGCTGGAAGATCGCCTGCAGCACAAGGCGGCCCATCCCCGGGAGGGCGAAGATCTCCTCGATCACGACGGTGCCGCCCAGCAGGTAGCCCATCTGGAACCCCACAACCGTAATGACCGGGATCATCGCGTTCGGCAGGGCGTGGCGGAGCATCACGACCGATGCCCGCAGCCCCTTTCCCCGAGCGGTCCGGACGAAGTCCTGCCCCAGTACCTCGAGCAGTGACGAGCGGATGTACCGCATCAGAATGGCCGCGATCGCCACCCCCAGGGAAATGGCCGGCAGGTAGAGACTCTCCAGTGTGCCGAGCGGGTTCTGACTCAATGGGACGTACTGGCCGAGCGAAACGTGCAGGTATCGGGAGAAGACGAGAATCAGCATCGCGCCGAGCCAGAAGTTGGGCATCGAGAGACCCAGCAGCCCGCCGATGCGCGTCAGCACGTCGAACGTAGAGTTGCGCGTAACCGCCGAGAGGATGCCGAGCGGCACCGCAATAGCCAGCGCGATGGCCAGCGCGAACATGGCGAGCTGAAACGAGAGCGGCAGGCGGGCCATGATGTCGGGAAGCACCGGTCGCGACGTCCGCAGCGAAACGCCGAAATCCCCGCGGAGAATCCGCCCCAGGTAGTCAACAAACTGCGCCCAGATCGGCTTGTCCACCCCAAAGAACCGGCGCAGCTCGGCCATCTGCTCGGGCGTCATCTCCACCTGGGTTCCCAGGAAGAGCTGAACGGCATCTCCCGGTATCAGCCGGATCAGCAGGAAGACGACGGCAAGGATGCCGAGAAGTACGGGAATCAGCGCCAGCAGGCGCGTGGCCAGATACCTTTGCATGGTGGATGCTGGTTGGGTCCCGGGGCGGGGAATCTCCCCACCCCGGGATCACCCTCTCACTCTAGCCAGTTACCCGCTAACCTGTGACCCGTCAGCCTGTGACCCGTTAACCTGTGACCTGCGTGCGGCAGTGCCTACCGCTCGATTGTCGCTCGTTCCAGCAGGTAGAGGGCACCGTTGCCTATGATCCTGAAGCCCTTCACGTACCCCTGAAGCACCTGTGTCTCCATGGGCACATAGAGGAACAGGGCCGGGGCGGCCTCTATCAAGGCGCGCTGCAACTCGTCGTAGATCGGCCTGCGAGCGTCTGCCTCGAGGTTCACGCGGCCCCGCTCCAGCAGCCGGTCTATTGCCGAGTCCTTGAACAGGAAGTTGTTGACCCCTCCGGTGCTGTGGAACGTGCGGTACAGGAACCGGTCGGGGTCCGGGTCGCCCCCGCGCAGCTCGATCATCGTGTCGAAGTCGCGGGCAACCCACCGGTTGATGTACGTCCCCCACTCGAGCGTCTCCAGGGTCGCGGTCACGCCGATCGCCCGGAGCTGCTCCTGGATCACCTGCGCCACCGCGATGCCACCCTCGTAGGTCGGAGAGGTGACGATCCGCGTGGCGAACCCGGCCGCGTGGCCGGCCTCGGCCAGCAACTGGCGGGCGCGCGCGATGTTCTGGGTGTAGGACGGGAAGCGCGACGTCGGCAATGCCCACGGCGTGGGTGCCGATACAGGGCCGGAGACCGTCGCGAAACCGAACTCCGCGGTGTTCACGATCGCCTGTCTGTCAATCGCGAACGAGAAGGCGTACCGCACCCTCGGATCGGTGTAGGGCGGCCGGCTGGTGTTGAACGCGAAGATCCTCAGGTTGATGCCAGCCTTCTGCATCACGTTCAGCGCCGCCTCGCGCCGCGCCGCGGCAATCACCGGGCCCTGGTTGATCGTGGCCATGTCCAGCGCGCGCGTCCGAACGCCGGCAAGCAGCGATGCCTGATCAGGTATGACCCGAATGATCAGCGTGTCGAAGTTCGGAAGGCCGCTGCGGAAGTAGTTGGGGTTCTTCACGAGGCGCATGAAGTTGTCGGGCACCCATTCGGCCATCATGAACGGTCCGGTGCCTGCGACGTTGCGCTGCAGGTTGCCGTGCCGCAGGACGGCCGCCTTCTCGACGATCGAGAGGTTGGCCGAAGCCAGGCCGGACAGCAGCGATGCCAGCGGGAAGGTCATCTTGACCCGCACCGTGTAGCGGTCCGGGGTGTCAATCTCCTTGATGACGTCAATGAACGACCGGCCCGGCGACCGCGTCGCAGGATCCAGCACGCGATCGAGGGTGAACTTCACGTCCTCGGCCGTCATCTCGGCGCCGCTGTGGAACTTCACCCCGCGGCGAATCCGGAAGATCGCGGTGCGGGGATCGGGGAACTCCCAAGACTCGGCGAGATCCGGCTCGATCTCAAGCTTGTCGTTGTAGCGGACCAGCTTGTTATACAGGAAGTCAATGCGCCGGAACGAGGAAAACGCGGTCACCAGGTTGGGATCCAGCCCCACGACCTCCTGGTCCACGCCAATCGTGAACGTCACACCGGCCGGGCCTGCGCGCACCGGCATCACCGGCAGCGCCAGAGCCACGACCACGAGCATCAACCACCAGCGTCCCTTCACTGTCGTCCCCTCCTTGGACGTTGCGTTTGTGATCCGCCCTGCCCATTCTCAGCATTCACATCTCTCGCCGAGACCGGCCCCTTCGTCTTGCGATAGAGAAGCTCGGTGACTCCCCGCACCATGTAGTCAGGAATCGCTCCCACGCGCGCGTAGCCCAGCTTCTTGTAGAACGCCTGCGCCCTCGAGTTGAAGGCGGCAACCAGCAGCAAGACGTTGGGCCCCTTCTTGAGTATCCTCTCCTCAGCGTACCGCATCAGGCCACTGCCCACCCCCCGCCCGCGCGCCGTTGGGGCCACGGCCACCCACTGTATGTACCCGCTGTGACGAAACGTGCCGGTGCGGTGAAACCAGATGAAACCAAGGACCCGCCCGCCCTCGGACGCGACGGCCAGGTCCCCAACAGCGCGCGCGGGCGCACCGCCGCGCCTTCTCGATGCCTGTGCCCGCCGCAACACACGCCGGGCTCGCTGCAGGGTGAGGCCGTAGCGCTGCCACAACCGCTCGCCTGCGACGATCTGCGCGCACGCCTCAATGTCGTCCACCCGCATGCGGCGCACCTGGGTGGCGCCCATCAGAACTTCTTCTCCGCGACCGCGTCCCGTGTCGCCCGCAGAGCAGCCAGCGTCTGCTCGTAGCGTTGAAGCGCTACCGACATCGTAACGGCATCCACCACTGCGAGCTGCGCCATGCGGCTGGCGATCGCCGCGCCACGGATGCCTCCCTCGGACGAGGTTGTGTGCAGGCGAATATCCGCAACCTTGTCGATAGGGGACGGTCCGTACCTGGTAATGGCCGCCGTTGTCGCCCCGGCCGCCTGTGCCACTCCCAGCGCGTGCACCGTATCCCGGGTCGAGCCGGAGTCCGAGATACCTACCGCCACGTCGCCGCGGCGGAGCAGCGCGGCTGAAACCGCCTGCATGTGGGGGTCCACAAAAGCCTGGGCGTCAATGCCGATGCGCAGGAACTTCTGCTGCGCATCCATGGCGACGATTCCCGACGCGCCCACGCCGTAGAAGTCCACCCGCCGTGCCGCTGTGATGGCCTCGACCGCGCTCTCAAGCGCCCTGTCGTCCAGCACGTCCAGGGTTTCCTCAAGAGCCCTGATTGAGATCCCGAACACCTTGCGCTTGACGGCGGGGCTGTCATCGTCCGACTCGATCTCCTCGTAGATCTGCCGCGGCGGGAGCACCAGATCGGCCGCCAGTCGGATACGCAGGTCCTGATATCCGCGGCACCCTATGCGCCGGCACAGACGTACGACCGTGGCCTCGCTCACGCGGGCCCGTCCGGCTACGAGGGTGATCGAGGAATCCAGGACCTGACGGGGGTGCCGCAGGATGTAGGTGGCCAACCGGCGTTCCGCATCTGCGAGGCGGGGTTGGAGCTCGCGGAGCCGGGTCAGGCTACCGATGCCGGTATGGCGCACAGGGGGCATCGTTGTGCTCTTCTGGAGGGGCGCGAAGATATCCTTCTCGTGTACGGTGGTACTGACGAAGGGATTCTTCATCGGATTCGCATGCCCCGGGCCTTGGCAGCCCAGGGCTATATGCGCCGCGGGCGACAGGCGGTCCGCGGCATGTGCCGAATCAACAGGATGCCGTGCGATGTATCCACGCGGGCGTCGCGCTGGTCAGCGCGGCGGCCCTGCTGCTGCAGATCGTCCTCACCCGGGTCTTCTCGGTGGTGCAGTGGCACCACTTCGCCTTCATGGCGGTTGGGCTGGGGCTGCTGGGATTCGGGGCCAGCGGCACCGCGCTGGCCGTGTTCCCAGGCCTGCGCCGGGCGCCGCTGCGCACCGCGGCGTGGGGCGCGCTGCTGGTCGCGCCTGCGGTCGGCCTGGCCCTTCTGACGATCGCGGCCGTTCCCTTCGACGCCTATCTGATGGCGCTGGAGCCGGTGCAGGTTCTCTACCTGGCCGTCCAGGCAGCCGCGCTTGTGCTTCCCTTCCTATTCGCTGGCCTGGTGGTGGGTGCGGTCCTGGCGGGCTTCCCCGATGCCGCCGGCAGCATCTACGCCGCTTCGTTCCTTGGGGCCGCGGGAGGCGCACTGGCAGCCGTACCCCTCCTGAGCACCCTGGGCGGCCCACAAGGCATGATCGCCTCAGCCGCCCTGGCGACATCAGGAGCGGCGCTTCTCTGGCAGGCCGATCCGACGCCTAAGCACAGTCCGGCCCCCAAGGGCGGTTCAGCGTCTGATCGCAGGCCTGCGATAGCCGCGGCGGCCCTGGCAGTCCTGACGGCGCTCGCGGCCGCTCTGGTCCCGCTGGACCTCCCCATCTCGCCCTACAAAGCCCTCAGCCAGTTGCGGCGGTTTCCCGACGCGAGGGTGGAGTTCTCGAAGTGGAACGCGATATCCAGGGTGGATGTGGTGCGGAGCGCTGCGGTGCGCTCTGCGCCAGGGTTGAGCGTGACGTTTACCGGCGTGCCGCCGGCGCTACCGGGGCTGACCGTTGACGGGGACGGTCCCCGCGGCCTGCCCGCCGGTGTGGACGCCGCGTTCACCGAGTTCCTGCCGTCGGCCGCGGCATATCGCCTGCGCCGGGGGCGGACGCTGGTCGTGGGCATGGGCCTGGAGGTGCTCGGCGCGCTGCGGCACGGGATGGCGCCGGTGGTCATCGTGGAGGCCAACCCCCTGGTCGTCGAGGCCGCGCAGCGCTTCGGCGGGGGTCTGCCCGACGGGCAGCCCGCGCACGTAGCCACCGCACTGATAGGCGCGCGCGTCGTCGTTGAGAACCCGCGAACATACCTGCGCCGGGCCCGCGAACGTTTCGATCTCATACAGGTCCCTCCCCAGGAATCGTTCCATGTCGTGGCCTCGGGCGCGTTCTCACTCGCCGAGAACCACCTCTACACTGTCGAGGCCCTGCGCGCCTACCTCGACCGGCTGGCACCGGGCGGCGTGCTGGCGGTGACCCGCTGGATCCAGACGCCGCCGAGCGAGGAGATCCGCGTCTGGGCCGCGGCGGTGGCTGCCGTCGGCGATGCCGGCTCGGACTCCTGCCTGGCCGCAGTACGCTCTCTCAACACGATGACGGTCCTGGTCAGGCCGGAGGGGTTCGGCCCTGCCGATGTGGCGGTGATCCGGGAGTTCGCTTCCTCGCGGCGGTTCGACATCACGTACGCGCCGGGTGTGGACGCCGCGGAGGGCAACCGGTACAACGTCCTCCCCAGGGACGTCCACCGGGAAGCGTTCACCGCGGTCCTCGATCCGGCCCGGCGCGAGGAATTCTTGCGCGCCTATCCCTTCGATGTCCGCCCGGTCAGCGACGACCGACCGTTCTTCTTCCACTTCTTCCGGTGGCGGCAGGTGCCGCAGATCCTGGCCGGCCTGGGGCGGACATGGCAGCCGTTCGGCGGCGGTGGCTACCTGGTGCTGCTGGCCATGCTGGTTGTCGTCACACTGCTTGGCGCCGGCCTGATCCTGCTACCGCTCCGGTACCCAGGAGGAACCCAGCAGCGGGCCGTGCCCACGGCACCTCCTCCAGCGCCGACACGCGGCCACGCGGCACCCTATGGCCGCCGAGGCCTGGTCTTCCTCTACTTCCTGGCCATCGGCGCCGGGTACATGTTCATAGAGATCCCGCTGCTCCAGAAGGCGATCCTCGTGCTGGGCCACCCCACATACGCGCTGGCCGCGGTCCTGGCCGGCCTGCTGGTCGCCTCGGGAGCCGGAAGTTTGGCATCGCCGCGCGTCGGGCACCGGCTGCCCGCGGTTGTCGCCGCCGTGGCGGTGGTCGCGGCCGCCGCGGCGCTGTTCCTTCCCGGGGTCTTCCAGACCAGTCTCGGGTTCGCGCTACGGGTCCGTCTCGCCGTGATCGCCGCGGTTGTGCTGCCGCTGGGCCTGCTGATGGGAGTGCCCTTTCCAGCCGCAGTTCGGGCGCTGGGCCGCACGGATCCCGCGGCCATCCCCTGGGCCTGGGGCGTCAACGGCTGCGCCTCGGTGATCGCCTCGATCCTGGCAGCGATAGCGGCGCTGGAGTGGGGGTTTGGTATGGTGATGCTGCTGGGGGCGCTGGTCTACGCCGCTGCTGCGGTCGTCATCGCGCCGTCGTCCGCATTTACCTCCTCGCCAGCGGCACGAACATCACCGCCCCCAGACTGTGGAACTTCAACTGGCCGCCCTCCTTCGTGATCCGCCACAGCGTCTGCACGAGCCCGGGCGGACCCACCGGCACCACCATCCGTCCGCCTTCCTTGAGTTGCTGAACCAGAGGCGGCGGCACGTGGTCCGGCGCTGCGGTCACCAGGATCGCGTCGAACGGCGCGGCATCGGGCCAGCCCAGGTAGCCGTCACCGGTGCGCGTCCGTACCTTGCCGTAGCCCAGTTCTCGCAGCCGCCTCGCCGCGGACTGCGCCAGCGGCTCGATTATCTCAACGGTGTAGACCCTGTCATGATCGGTCAACTCGGCCAGGATGGCGGCCTGGTAGCCGGAGCCGGTACCGATCTCCAAGATGCGCTGCCCTGGCCGCACCGCCGCCTCCTCGGACATCAGCGCCACGATGTAGGGCTGCGAGATCGTCTGGCCGAATCCGATGGGCAGCGGGTGGTCGTTGTAGGCCTGGTGAAGGTGGCGCTCGGGCACGAAGCGGTGCCTGGGCACGGTCAGCATCGCGCGCAGCACGCGCTCGTCGCGCACCCCGCGCGCCTTGATCTGGCTCTCCACCATGATGCGGCGGGACTCTACATAGCGATCGGCGGCCACTGCGGGAGCGGCAAGGATAACAATGGCGGCAAGTGAAACGATACAGCGCATGGGACCGATCCTCTGTTGTGATGGTAGACGCGCGCCGACCCTCAAGGCAAGGGTGAGACGATTGCGAGGAGGACTCACGTGACGCTATCCGGGCTTCATCTGCTACTGACATACCAGTGCAACCTGGAGTGTGACCACTGCTTCGTCTGGGGCAGCACGCGGCAGAGCGGAACGATGACCCTACGGAGCATCCGGCGGATACTCCGGCAGGCCAGGAGCGTAGGCACGATCAAGTCCATCTACTTCGAGGGCGGCGAACCCCTTCTCTACTACCCCGTCCTGGTCAAAGGGGCCCGGATGGCGGCGCGCATGGGCTTCCGCGTTGGCATCGTCTCGAACGCCTACTGGGCGACAACCGTGGAAGACGCGCTGGCGTGGCTGCGCCCTCTCGCGGGGCTGATCCAGGACCTTTCCGTGAGCAGCGACCTGTACCATTGGAGCGAGAAGTTGAGCCAGCAGGCCAGGGATGCGCGCGCGGCGGCAGAGAGACTGCGGATCCCGATCGGAACAATATGCATCGCCCAGCCCGAGGCCACGAACGCCGCGCCGGCGACCGGCCAGTTGCCGCCCGGTGAGTCCGCGGTCATGTATCGCGGGCGCGCCGCGGAGAAGCTGGTCGCGCGGGCCGCCCGGCATCCCTGGGAGCAGTTCACGGAATGCCCGCACGAGGACCTGCGCGAGCCGGGCAGGGTGCACGTTGACTCGCTCGGTAACCTACACATCTGCCAGGGGATCGTGATAGGCAACATGCTCCGGACGCCCCTTCTGAAGATCTGCCGCACCTACGATCCGGACGCGCATCCTGTCACCGGCCCGCTCCTCGCGGGCGGCCCTGCGGAGATGGTCCGTCGCTATGGATTGGCGCACGAGGAACTCTACGCCGACGCGTGCCACCTGTGCTACGAGAGCCGGCTGGCGCTGCGTGAGCGCTTCCCGGGGATACTTGCGCCGGGCCAGATGTACGGAGCGCCCGAGGAGCAGTGAACGGGAACCCCTTGGCCACCAGGCGGATGCTGGCCGTTGGGCTCACGCAGAAGATTGACACTCTGGATGGTATGACGTATCGTCATACCCGGAGGTGCTCGATGGCGAGGTCTAAGGTCGCAATATCACTCGACGAGACTATGCTCGCTCGGCTCGACCGGCTCGTCCGGGAGCGGGTGTTCCCGAATCGCAGCCGAGCCATTCAGGAGGCCGTGTCCGAGAAGCTCCAGCGCCTTGAGCGGAATCGGTTGGCGCGCGAGTGCGCCAAGCTTGACCCTGGTTTCGAGAAGGCGCTGGCCGAGGAGGGGCTTTCCCGGGAGTTGACTGAATGGCCCGAATACTGAGAGGCGAGATCCGCTGGGCCGACCTCAGTCCGGCCCGCGGCCATGAACAGGTTGGTCAGCGCCCAGTTCTCATCTTGAGCCAGGACGTCTTCAACGAACGTTCCGGGACCGTTATCGCAGTTGCGATCACCAGCCAGCCCCAGCGCGCAGGCTTCCCGCTCACACACCTACTTCAGTCAGCAGGGCTTCCGAAGCCGTCTTGGGTCAAGATCAGTCAGATCCGAACCTTGGCGGTTGAGAGAATAGGAAAGAAGCTGGGAAACGCGAGAAACGAGGATATTGCCCAGGTGGTCGAAGGCTTGAATGAAATCATCGGACTCTAACTGAACAACCCTGCAGCGTGCCATCGTGGGAACGCTCCGGCTCACCGCCTGACCAGCGCCCAGAGCCCAGCGAAGAGGTTCACAGCGAACATCGAGAACACCAGACTGCTGCCGACCACGACGGGCCACAGGCGGCGCCGGCTCCCACGGACTAGCGCGATCATGAGACTGGTAACCGTGGGGCCGAGAAGGATCGACGACACGACGAATCCTATGCTGCTCCCAGCATGGTAGGCCCACCTGATCGCCGCGCCGGGATGTTCCGCGCGGTTGATCGCCCAGTCCCTAAGCCATTTGAGCCAGCGCCCGGCCAAGGTGGTGCGGCTGACCCTCGGGGCCCAGGAGAGCACCGCCGTTGTGACGGCGATGCTGCCTAGAGCCACCACCGCCGTGCCCCAGAACACCCCGAGCAGGATCCCGGCTGCTGCCACGGGCGCGGCGAACAAGACGACGCCGGCCACCGCAAGCGCCCCCAGTCCTATCCAACGAACGGTCACGGTCGCGATTCCTCCGGGCACAGCCGTGCCACGTGCGCGTGTCGCAACAGGCTCTGCTGAATCATAATACTGCCATTATAGCCACGCCCGGGTACTCGGTGGAACTTCCGATGCGAACATCCGGCTTGACGATCAATGCCACCTGCTCAGTAGCCTCGGCTTTGAGACGCGCGCGAGGGAGACAAGGCAAAGCCTTACCTGGTGCGTCAGGTACGCGCCGTGATCCTGAAATACCAAGTTGGGAGTGAAGAACTGTGAACAAGTACGAAACCATCATCTACCGGAGCGAAGAAGACCGAGCGTTTGTTGCTGAAGTGCCAGAGTTGCCGGGTTGCGCAGCGCACGGTGCAACGCAGGAAACCGCCCTGGCCAATGCACAGGAGGCCATTCGCCTTTGGCTCGATACCGCCAGGGAATTCGGCGATCCAATCCCCGAACCAAGAGGGCGGCGTCTCATTCTTGCCTAGTGCCACATAGCGGGTAGTCTGTAGCAGAACGCCGGCAGACCGGCCGGCGCGCCCCTACATTCCCGCAAACTCGTAAATGAACCGCGCGACGGACCGCTCGAACAGCCGCGTCCCTTCCACGGTCGCGTACTCGTTGGGGCTGTGGGGGCGTCCGCCGTGCCCCAAGCCGCCCGTGGCAAACGGCTGCTTGAGGACCCTGCTGAACAGGTAGAGCGGCGCACTCCCGGCCACGTGCGGCCAGATCTCCGGCTCGGCACCCAGCGACCTGCACGAGCGAATTAGCGACTGGACCACGTGCTCGCCGACACTGGTCTTGGCCGCGGGATAGCCCTCATAGAAGTGCACGTCGAGGTCACCGCGCCCGATCCTTCCCAGATGGTACCGGATGCGCTGGCGCACCCGCTCCGGTTCCATGTTGGGCACGAGGCGCACGTCCATCTTGACGCGCACCTCGTGAGGGAGGAGCGTCTTCATCCCTGGACCGGTGTAGCCGCCCCAGATGCCGTCAATGTTGAGCTGCGGGTCGTAGAGATAACGGCGCAGCAGGTCGGCGCCGTGTAGGTCGTACTTGAACCGTTCGGCGTCCCACATCCACAGCTCGTTAGCCGGATCGAAGGTCCGGGCCAGTTGCTGGAGGAGCGCCTCGTCCTCGGCGCTGGGCGGGGTCACGTCGTCATAGAAGCCGTCGATCTGGATCTGCTCGGCATCGTCCATCATGGTGGCCAGGGCGCGGGTCAGCCGCCAGATCGGGTTGCCCACCCAGACCGCGTTGCACCCGTGCACGCCCCGCGTACGGGGACCTCCCCAGGCGCCCCCACGGCACGCGATCTCGAAGTACTGGATGCCCTTTACGCCCAACCACAGTACTGGCTTGCCATCGCGGTTCTGAGAGTAGAAGGGAAAGTACGTGGCATCGGCGCCCAGACGGTCCTTGTAAGCCTCGATGAACCCGGGCAGGTTGCGGCTGCTGAGTTCTTCCTCTCCCTCCACCACGAACTTCACGTTCACCGGGAGCCGTCCGCGCACCGCCCGTATGCTCTCCAGAACGTTGAAGAGCCCGGCCAGCGGCCCCTTGGTGTTGTACACGCCGCGGGCCACCATGCTGGGCCCGAACTCGGGCAGATCAACGATCTCGCCCGCAAACGGAGGGGCGATCCACTCCTCCCCTTCGACCGGCTGCACATCGTACATTCCATAGAGCAGCAGGGTGCGGGGCGCGCCCGCGGCCACCTCGCCAAAGACAACCGGCCATCCGGGAGTCGGGACGATCTCCGCGGTCCCACCCAGCCGCAGGATTGAGTCGCGGACCAGCTCGGCCATCTCTGCCATTCCGGTTCCCTCGCCGCTGATGCTGGGCTGGCTGACGAACGACCTCACGCGTGAGATGTGGTCCTCGAACCGGGCGTCCATGTGGGCGAAGATGTCATCCATGTGGGGGCTCCTGGTTGCGACCGGGCGAAGGGATGTTCCCGTCCCGGGCCGTGATCAGGAGAAGGGGGCGGTAAACTCCGCCCCCTCTTCCTGCAGATCACTGCCTTTCTAACTCTGCGCCGACTACTGCGTTCCAGCGACCCAGCGGTAGGTCTGAAAGTCGAACAGGCCCGAGGCATCGAACAGGACATTGACCATGCGCTTCGTCACCGCCGTCCGGGCATTCGGGTAGTACAGCGTGATGGTCGGCAACTCGTCCGCGAAGACCTCCTGGAACCGATCGTACACGGCGCGTCGCTTGGCGGGATCCGCGGTCTTCACGCCCTCGTCGAGAACCTGATCCAGCGAAGCGATCGAGTGGTGGCTGAGGTTGTACTGACCGCCGGTGCGATACTGCGAGGAAACGTCAGGATCGGTGGGGCCTGCCCATCCCATCAAGCCCAGATCGTAGTTGCCCGCTCGCACTGCGGCCATGTTCGTTGGAAAGTCGGCCTTCTGGATTTCCACCTTGACGCCCGCGGCTATGAGGTTCTCCCGGATGATGTCGGCCGACCGCTCGCGGATGATGTTGCCGGTCGGCACCCGCAGGATGATGGTCCTGTTGAAGTCCCACCCCGCTTCCGTGAGCAAGGCCCGTGCCCGGGCGGTGTCAAAGGGCCACGGCCGCACCTTCTTGTTGAAGTAGGGGTTGGCCGGCGGAATCGGCCCCTCGGCCAGCTCTCCCTCGCCCTTGAGCAACTGGTTGACTATCAGCGACCGATTGATGGCGTGGGCAAATGCCCGGCGCACCCGCTTGTCCTGCAGGTACGGCCTCTGGAAGTTGAACAGCATGTACTGGTAGCCCGGGGCCGAGAAGGAGACAGCGCGGACATGGCCCATGCCCTTCACGCGGTCCCAGTCCTCAATCATGACCTCCCCGATGCCGAACCCGGCGCTGACGTCGAGATCTCCCCGCTCGATCTGCGCGAGCATCGTGGTGGGCGGGATGATACGCACGAAGACGCGGCGCACGTTTGGAGCGCCCAGGTGGTAGCTCTCATTCAGCACGAACTCCACGAACTGGTCGGTCTTGTACTGCACGAACTTGTAGGGGCCGTTCCCCACGGTCGGATTGTGGAAGAACAGATGCCGGGCGAGCTGGTCGGGCGGCACGTCGCCCAGGACGTGCTTGGGCAGAATGTAGACGTTGGCGCCGAACATCTCCAGGAACATGGTCGGGTCCACCGGCGTGGTGGTTTTGATCTCAAACTTCCTGGGCTCCAGGATCCTGAAGCCGAGCTGCGCGCCCGCCGCGCGCTTCCCCCGCGCGTCCAGGCCGGCAATGGAGGCGATCTGGGCGCCCCGGTTGGTCTCGGTCCTGGGATCGCTGATTGTCATGAGGGTGAACAGCACGTCCTCGGCCGTGACGGGCTTGCCGTCGTGCCAGGCGGCCCGCGGATGTATCGTGAAGGTGTAGGTCTGGTTGTCTGCCCCGACCTCCCACCTGCTGGCGAGAGCCGGGAAGAACTTCGTCTGGTTGTTCTCCACCCGCGCCTCCACCATGCCCATGAACATGAAGCGGACGCAGTAGAACCCGTAGGAGCTGTCGGTGTTGATGGGGTTGAAGTTGTTGGGCGGGCTCCACATGCCTGCAACGGCAACGAACTCCGACTTGGGACCGCCCAAGGCCCCTCCGGGCAGCAACAGGCCGACAATGAGGACGGCCGCAATGGCACCGGCCAACCTTGCGCGCAGACCTTTCATCCCTGTTCCCTCCTGGTGTGCGTGTCGCCGAATTCTGTAAATCCTACCCCAATCCACCTACAGTGAGCCAGGGCATCTGCTCCAGCACCGTGAGCGACTGCGCGTCGGTGAGCATGTTGCCCCAGGAGGGCGTGGGCGGCTGCACCCCCATCCCCAGGAAGGACAGCGCCGCCTCCACCAGGATCGCGTTGGCCGTCCCGAAGGTCGCGGCCACCAGCACCGGCGCCATCGCGTTGGGCAGAAGGTGGCGCATCACTACTGCGGGATCCGACGCACCGATTGCGCGGGCAGCCTGCACGAACTCCTGCTGGCGCAGCGCCAGCACCTGGCCGCGCACCAGGCGTGCCACCGCAGGCCATCCCAGCAGACCCAGCACGATGATGACGTTCCACAGACTGGGCCTACCGAAGACGCTGACCGCGAACAGGATGATGATCAGAGGCGGGAACGAGAGCATGATGTCCATGATCCGGCTGAGCGCCAGATCCACGGTTCCCCCGTAGTATCCGGCAACAGCGCCAACCGAGGTGCCAATGACGACGTACATCGTGACGGCCAGGATCCCCACGCTCAGCGAGACGCGCGCGGCGTAGATCAGGCGGCTGAGAACGTCGCGACCCACGCTGTCGGTACCGAGGAGGTGTGCGGGGGAGGGTCGCCCCTGGAATGTGGTCGGGTCAATAGCGGTCGGACTCTGCGGCGCCAGCACGGGCGCGGCCAGCGCCATGATGGCAAGCAGTCCCAGCGCGACGGTCCCCACAACCGCAAGCCTGTGGCGCATGAACCGCCGGAAGGCAAGCGACCAGAAGGAAGCGGTCCGGGAAGGAGCCCGATCACTCATAGCGGATGCGGGGATCAACCAGTGAGTATGTGATGTCGGCCAAGAGGTTGCCCAGCGTCACCAGCAGCGCGGTAATCAAGGTTATGCCCATCAATACAGGGTAGTCGCGCTGGTTGATCGCCTCGATGGTGAGGCGTCCCATGCCCGGCCACTCGAAGATCTGCTCGGTGATCACGGCGCCGCCCAGCAGCGCCGGAATCTGCAGCCCGGCGAGCGTGACGACCGGGATCAGGGCGTTGCGCAGCGCGTGCCGCCGCAGAACGACGGCCTGGGCGAGTCCCTTGGCGCGGGCGGTCCGGACGAAGTCCTGCCCCAGCACCTCCAACATGCTCGACCGCACGTACCGGGTGAGGGCACCTGCCCCGGCCACGGCGAGGACCGTGGCGGGCAGGGCCAGGTGCAGGAGCAGATCCAGCAGTCCTCCTTCGCCGCCCAGGGTCATCGTCCCGCCCACGGGCAGCCACCGGAGCCGCAGCGCGAACACGTAGATGCCGGCCAGCCCCAGAAAGAAGGTGGGCAGACTGATGCCCAGGAAGGCAAAGAAGGTGGCCGCGTAGTCAATCCAGGTGTACCGCCGTGTGGCGACCACCACCCCGATGGGAACCGCTATCAGGTAGGAAAGAACCAGCGCGGAGACGGTCAGCGTGAGCGTGGGCGCCACCCGCTCGCCAACCCTCTTCGTGACAGGCGCGCCCGTGCTGTAGGAGTACCCGAGGTTACCGTGGACCAGCTCGTTGAGCCACTTGGCGTAGCGCACGTGAACCGGCCGGTCCAGGCCCAAGGCACGCCGCTTGATCTCGACGTCGGCCTGGCTCATGCCGGGGTTGATCAGCATCTGCACCGGGTCACCGGGCGTCAGCGACATGATGAAGTAGCTCATCACCGTTATGCCAAACAGGATGGGTATTGTTACAAGCGCGCGTCGTATCAGGTAGCGCTGCATGATCAGGCATGGTTCTTGCGCGGCGCGGGAATCCCCTCCCTGGGCCCGGCGCCAGACCTTCTCCGGGCTCGCGGACGCATGCGCGCGCAATGCCCCCGAGCGCCGAAACCAATGGCCCGAAAGGGGTCACCGGGTGGGCCGCCGAACCCCGCCGCATGGACACCTTGCGGACCGACGCAGCAGGCGGATCGGAGACAGGGCTCTCGTTCCACGGCCACGGCGGAACCCTCTTCGGGATTCACGTTATCAACCTGCTCCTTAGCGTCCTCACCCTGGGGGTCTACTACTTCTGGGGCAAGGTCAGGGTGCAGCGCTTCCTTCACAGCCAGATGGAGTTCGATGGAGACCGGTTCGCCTACCACGGCACCGGCGTCGAACTGCTGATCGGGTTCCTCAAGACGCTCGGGCTGGTCGTGCTGGGCGTCATCGGCCTGGCCCTGCTCCAGCTCTCCGGTGCTCGGCCCGAGACCGTGGCTGCTGCCACGCTACTGATCTATCCTGTGCTGCTCGTGGTGGTCCCTGTGGCCATCGCCGGGTCGCGCCGGTACCGGCTGAGCCGCGCCTCGTGGCGGGGCATCCGGTTCTCGTTCCGAGGGCAGACAGCAGCGTTCGTCCGGCTGTTCGTCTCCGGGGCGCTGCTGAGCGTGGTTACCTTCGGCGTGTACTACCCCTTCTTCTACAACAACATGTGGCGGTTCCTGATGAACAACACCTACTACGGGACTGCACGGTTCGAGTACGACGGGACCGGCGCGGACCTGTTCGGCCGGTTCCTCCTGGCAATGGTACTGACGCCGCTGACCCTTGGGATCTACTGGTTCTGGTTTGCCGCGCATCGGCAGCGGTACATGTGGGCACACACATCGTTTGCGGCCTCGCGGTTCCGCTGCACCGTGACAGGGGGCCGGCTGTTCCGGCTCAACCTAGGCAACGGGCTTCTCCTGGTCATCACCCTGGGACTGGCGCTCCCATGGGTACAGGCACGCAACATCCGGTTCCTTTGCGGTACTCTTGCCGTCGAGGGTCTGCCGGTGATGGACGCCATCCGGCAGGAAGCCCAGGCGGCTTCGCCGACGGGTGAAGCGATAGCCGATTTCCTGGGCCTGGACTTCCCCGGCCTGGCCCCGGGCTGGTAGCCCTTTCTCATCAACGCCGATGTGGGCGCGCCGGAGCACGACATGGTCGGGCTCCTACTTCGACGGCAGGACCGCTAATCGCATTCCGGTCACCATCACGGTGATGGCCACGGGCCTGCGCCTTGCCACCGTGGAAGGCACGTTCCTCTGGTGGCCGTACGAGCAACTCCATCTGGCGCAGGGCGCGCTGCCCGGGGAGCAGATCAGGATCGAACGGGGGCTGGAGCCCTCTGAGACGCTCGTGGTATCCGATGAAGCGTTCCTGTCTGCGATCAGGGAGGCAGCGCCGACCGCAGGCAGGCACCTGATCCCCATGTTCAGGCGGCGGCACTGGGCCGGCGTTGTCCTGCTGGCAGGAGCCGGGGCCGTCATCGCCGGACTCGCGATCTACTTGTGGGCCATCCCGGCGCTGGCCGAAGTGGCCGCAGCGCAGATGCCGCGGGCGTGGGAGGAGCGGCTGGGTCAGGCCGCGCTGGAGTCCCTGGCACCCACCACACTCCGGTGCGCCGATCCACAGCGCGATGCTGCCCTGAGCGAGATCGTGGCCAGGCTGGCCGCTGCGGGTCCTGGGAGCGCCTACACCTTCCGGATCACGGTGGTGGATCATCCCGCGGTCAACGCATTCGCGGCGCCCGGCGGACACCTGGTCGTCTACCTGGGCATGCTGAGGGCGACGCAGACCCCGGCAGAGATGGCAGGGGTGCTGGCCCACGAGATGCAGCACATCCTGCACCGCCACGGCACGAAGGCCCTGTTCCGGGAGGTCTCTATGAGGGCGCTGCTCAGCCTGGCGGTGGGCGACGCCGGTGGGCTGGGCCAGGCCCTGGAAGCAGCCGGGACGCTCGGCCAACTGCGCTACCGACGCCAGGACGAGGAAGCCGCCGACCGCGACGGCATGAGCCTGATCCAGGCGGCGCGCATCGATCCCAATGGGATGATCGGTTTTCTGCGCCGGCTCAGCCAGGAAGGACCAGGCGCGCCACATGGCCTGGCCTACCTGTCAACGCACCCGTTGACCGCCGAGCGAATCAGGCAGTTGGAGCGCATGGCCGCACGGGCCAGCCACGCTCCGGTGGCCCTGCTGCCGGAGTACCCCTGGCGGGAGATCGGGAGGAGCTGCGCCGCCGCGCCGTAGCCGGCTATCCTCGCTTCGGTTGACCGGCTCCCCGCACGAAGAACCCGTACATCAGCGCAATCGCCGCAACGTAGAGGACCGCCATCAGCCCGAACGCGGTGTTGAACCCCGCCTCGAAACCAGCCAATCCGCGCCACCACCCGCTGAAGGCCGAGCCGAGCGCCCAGCCCAGACTCCAGGCGATGGCGGACAGACTGCTGTAGGTTGCGCGCTCTCCGGGCAGGATCTGCTCCTGCGCGAAGGCCTGATAGACCGGATTGCCCATGTTCATCAGGGCGGTGCGCACGACGAACGAGACGGCAACGAGCCAGAACACGGGCACGAAGCCCAGGATCAGCAGAAACGGTATCGAGGCCGCCTGCACGATCAGCACCGATTCCATCTTGCCCATGCGGGCGGCCAGCCGCGGCTGCGCCAGCGTAGCAAGGGTGGTCCCAATCGCGCCGACCGCAAAGAAGACCCCAAGCGAACGGAAGTCCACGCCGAACTTGCCTGAGACGTAGATGTTGAGAAACGGCATCGTCTGCCCGGCGCCGAGACTTATCAGGAACGCGGGCAGGAGCAGCCGGCCGACGGTTCCGGGATTGGACAGCATGCGCCTGCGGGGTGCCTTCCCTGTGCCGTCCGGCTGCAGCCCGACGGGCAGGGCTCCTGGCAGGCCAGGTGCACTCAGGCCGGTGTGTACGCTCGGGCCGGTGAGCGCGATCGGCAACGCCGCAAGCGCCCAAAGCGCGGCGACGACCAGCATCGTCAACCGCAGGGGGAGCAGCGTGTCGGCCGGCAGGCCGAGCCATCCTCCGAACACCGCCGGCAGGCGGCTGCCCACCAGGTTGCCCAAGAAGGCAGTGCCGGTTATCAGGGCAGCCTGGGCGCTGAACAGGGCAACGCGCTCGCGCTCGGTGCTGTTGGCCATCTGAAACGGTGCCGTGCTTATGAACCCGAACGCCGCGCCCACTCCTTGAATCACGGTGAAGGCAAGCAGTGCCGCGGGCACGCTGGTGAGCGCGAACCCGAGCGCGGCCGCGGCCGCCGACGCTGTGCCGACCAGCAGCCCCCATCTAGGACCGTGCCTGTCTATGAGCCGGCCGGCCGGAAGCCCGACCGCAACCAGAACAAGGGATGGTAGCGCGTTGGCGAGCCCGATGAACTGCTGCGAGAGCCCCATGCTCTGTAGGTAGAAGTTCAGGAACAGCCCTCCGACGGCCATGCTCAACCCGACGAAGAAGGCGGTCGCGAGCAGCAGACGTGCGTTGCGGGTGAAGCCGCGGAACTCCTGTAGAATGGCCATCGTCGTGGTTGGGGGGAGGCCGGGCATCGTCGGCAACAGCCTCGACCTCGGATAGCGTACCGGCCTGGGTGGGGAGTGTCAAACGCGGCCCGCGGTGCTATGATTGCTGCAGCCAATACCCTCCCCCGGGGCGGGGGGGTTCCCAACGGGGGACAACGAGGCGACACCATGAGCAAGAGCACAGGCAAGGCCCACGGATCGGCGGTCGGGCAGCGAAGCACGGGTGGGCGAAACACTGGTAGCGGGAAGAAGGCGCGCGGAGTCGGCCTCGTGATGCTGGTGGCCGCGGCGGTCCTCGTGCTGACCGGCCTCCTCCTGGCAGCGGGCTGGCAGTACCTGCCCGGCATGCCGGGGTGGCCCTGGGCGACCGGATCCGGCCGGGCTCCATTGCTGCGCGTTTCTCCGGGCACCTACGAGCTCGGCGAGGTCAGCCAGGCCAAGGGAATCGTGACCGTGGAGTTGTCGGCGGCAAACGGCGGAGAGGCAGATCTGGTAATCAACGAGATGGAGACCTCGTGCGGTTGCACCAGGGCGGCCCTGATCGTGGACGGCAAGGAAGGCCCGTGGTTTGGCATGAGGGGACACGGCGAGTGGCCGGTCGGGTGGTCGGCCCGCCTGCGTCCGGGAGAGCGGGCGGTCCTGCGCGTGCAGTACGATCCGGATGCGCACGGCATCTACCGGGGCCCGATTGACCGGATTGTGGTCATTCACTCAAGCGACCCGCGGCAACCTCAGGTCCAGGTCCGCCTTTCCGGAACGCAGGTTCCGTAGGGAGCCGCGCCGGTGGGGCAGTCGCGACGCGTGAGGGCCCTCGTGGTTGCGGCCGGGCTGCTCGTGGCCGGGCTTCTCGTGGTCGGCGGCGCTGCCTGGGCGGTCTGGATCTACACGGCGCGACCCGCGATTGCGCTGGACCCAATCACGCTCGACTTCGGCCACCTATCAGCACCGATGGTGAAGACAAGGACGGTTGTGGTGCGCAACATCGGGCGGGCGCCGCTGCGCATCGAGGCCATCAGTTCCTCCTGCGGGTGCACGACCGGGAAGATGGACGCCACCGTGATCTCCGCGGGCAGGGCCGCGCAGATGCGCGTGGCCTTTGACACGGTCGCGCACGGACCGCAGACAGGCCCCGCGCGCCACGCCGTCTACCTGCGCACCAACGACCCGCGCAACCCCGAGGTAGAGATCGAGGTCCGCGCAGTAGTCTTGAAGGGAGGCTCGCCATGAGCCGCGTACTACCGGTTGTTCTGATGGTGCTACTTGCGGCCGCGTCCCTGGTACCTGCAACCGCGTTCCTGGTACCCGCGACCGCTGGAGCCGCCGCGCCCGCCGCGCCTACCACACCCGAAGCAGGCGGCGCGCCCGCTGTTTCCATCTACTTCAACGGCTCGTGCCACGATTGCGTCCCATATCTCAACCAGGAACTGGTTCCCCTGCTGCAGGGTCTGGGGGTCGGCGAGATCGTCCGCCGTGACTACATCCTGGAGCGCCGCTACAGGAAGGAGCTCGTTGAGCGCAGCGAGGCGCTGGGAATCCCCCCGCAGATGCAGGGGCACATGACCATCTTCATCGGCGACCGGATCGTGCTGCAGGGCCACGTGCCCTCGGGAATCATCCGCGACCTCTTCTCGCCTGAACTGGCTGGCAAGTTCTCCCGCATCGCTGTGCTTCAGGATAGGATGGGCGGGCACGGCGAGCCCCCGAAGGACTACACGGCCTGGGCGCCCGGCGGGGAGATCAGGATCTATCCGCTCGACGCGCCGATCAGGACGTACGTCGCGACCCTGCCGCGGATCGAAGCGGGCACCTCTGCGGCGCCTGTTGCGCAGCCCACCCTTGGGGCGGGCCGCAGCGGCATCGGGTTCACGCTGATGGTGCTGGGCGCCGGGCTGCTCGACGGCATCAACCCCTGCGCGTTCGCGGTCCTGCTGCTGTTCGTGGCCTTTCTGTTCACGCTGCAGCGTGGCCGCGCCGATCTGCTGGCCTTCGGCTTCACGTACATTGGCGCTATCTACATCACGTATCTTGGGATCGGCATCGGGCTGCTCAAGGTCTTCCAGCTGGGAGCGCCGCACCTGATGGCGAAGCTCGGCGCCGGCCTGATGATCGTCCTCGGCCTGGTCAACATCAAGGACTTCTTCTGGTACGGGATCGGGCCCAGTCTGACCCTACCCAAGGTCGGTAGCGCCGCGCGCGATCGCTGGATGCGCCGCGCAACCCTGCCGGCGACCGCGGTGGTCGGCTTCCTGGTTGGCATCTGCGAGTTCCCGTGCACCGGCGGCATCTACGTGGGCATCCTCGGGCTGCTCTCGACCCAGACCTCCTTCTGGAACGGCTTCGCGTACCTTACCATCTACAACGTGATGTTCGTGCTGCCCCTAGTGGCGCTGCTGCTGGTCATCGGCAACCGTCGTGTCGTCGGGCAGTTCTCGCGCTGGATGGCGACCAACAAGAAGCAGCTCCGTCTGGGGCAGGGCCTGGTGATGATCGGGATAGGCGCCGCTATCCTGCTCTGGTTTGTGTAGGGGAGGAAGAGTTGAACCTGCACCGACGTGTTATTGAGAGCGCAACTTCGCCGGTCGGGCGGTGTGCGCGGATCGTCGGGGGACGCGCTCCTCGTTCTTCTTGGATCAGAGGCCGACGGCGCGCCTGGATACGCCGCGGCGGCGGCCGGGCGGTCCCCCACGGGTCCGAGAGCCCTGCCGGGGGTCACTCGAGACCGGAAGGAGATCGTGAGTAGCGGGTCCCAGGATATGAGCGGACGCGCCACGCGGCTAACCCGCAACAGGTACGACCGTCTCGCGCCGGTCTACGATCTGCTGGAGTGGCTACCTGAGCGTGGCGCGCTCGCAAGGTGGCGTAAACGGCTGTGGGCCGCCATGCGAACGGGTCGGACCGGCGGCGGCGTACTCGAGGTCGGGGTGGGCACCGGCAAGAACATGCCCCACTGGCCGCGCGGCACCTCGATTGTGGCCGTTGACATCAGCCCCAGGATGCTAGGGCGCGCCAGGCGCAGGGCGGAGCGGCTCGGCCTGGATGCAGAGCTCCACCTGATGGACGCGCAGGCGCTCGCGTTTCCAGACGCGGCGTTCGATGCGGCCGCGGCAACCTTAGTCTTCTGCTCGGTACCCGACCCCATCCAGGGGCTCCGCGAGCTGGCACGGGTTGTGCGGCCGGGCGGCACCGTTGTCCTGCTGGAGCACATGCGCGCCGAGCACCGCCTCCTCGGCATGGTGATGGACTGGCTCGACCCGCTCATCGTGCGGATCACCGGCGCGCACATCAACCGGCGTACGATTGAGAACGTGAGGGCCTCAGGGCTCCTGATCGAGGAGGTCACGGAACTGGCCCCGATGGGAATGGTCCAGCTGATCAAGGCGAGGGCCCCAGACCGAAGGTAGGGCGCCTCCGGCACCGCCTGGAGTCACTACCCTTCCTCCCACGATGAGCGCGCCCACGGCCCGACCCTTGGACAGGACGGCCAGATCCGCGCGTAGCCCTGCGCGCAGATCTCCCTGCTCCAACCCCAGCAGGCGCGCCGGGGTCGTGGAGGCCATCCGCGCGGCTTGGTCCCAGGCCCCGATGGCCTCCGCCATATTCCGCACGGCCCGATCCATCCGGAGGATACTGCCCGCAAGCTTCCCGCCTGCCAGGCGCGGCGCGCCGTCTGCGACGGTGACGGTCTGATCGCCCAGCGTCATCCCAGCCTGATCCGCACCGGCCGCGGCAATCGCATCGGTGACCAGGGCCGTGCGCTCCCACCCTTTCAGCACCGCAACCTGGGCAAGGACGGCCGGATGCACGTGCACGAGGTCGGCGACAACCGAGCAGGTCACCCTTCCGTCGGCCAACGCCGCGCCTACGACACCTGGCTCGCGGTGATGGTACGGCGGCATGGCGTTGAACAGGTGCGTGGCCAGCCGCGCCCCTGCATCGAAGGCCGCCATCGCCTCGTCGAAGGTCGCGTTCGTGTGGCCTATGGCGGCGACGATGCCCTGGGAGTTCAGGTACCGAATGACCTCAAGCGCACCGTCCAGCTCGGGCGCCAGGGTGACGATGCGGATCAGCCCCCTGAAATCGTCCACCAGCCTGCCGATCCATTCAACAGAGGGCGGGCGAAGGTGCTCCGACCTGTGCGCGCCGGGCCGCTCCGGCGACAGGAACGGGCCCTCCAGGTGAACGCCCAGGATGCGCGGGGCACCTCGTACGCCCCCGGCGTCCATGCGCGCCGCGAAGAATGAGAGTGCCTCGCGCAGCTGCGCCTCGGGGGCAGAGATGAGCGTCGGGAGGTAGGCGACGGTGCCGGTGGCCAACAGGTAGGCATGGGCGGCCGCAAGGCCGGCCTCGCTCGGCCTCAGGAAGTCGCACCCGGCTGCGCCGTTGATCTGTAGGTCAACAAAGCCGGGGGCCACGGTGGAGTCTGGGTGGGTCAGGTCGGGGCTTGGATGGAGCCCCTCTTCCACCTGGGCGATGCTCTCGCCCTCGATCACCACGAAGCCGGGGCTGACCGTGCCCTCAGGGAGCAGCAGGGTGTCTGCCTGGAGCACCCATCTCGTCGAAGAGGCCGTCCGGTTGTGGCTGGTCATAGAACGTCTCCGGCCGCACCGCCGAGTCGCACCGGCAGCCTCCCCCGGGCGCTCGCCTGCCCGAGCAGCACGCGCGCGGCAGCGTCCAGACTGGGCTCGTCCGGGCCGTAGGTTGCCAGATACACCGGAATCTCAGGGACCGACGGCAGGTCGTATGGATCTCCTGCGCCGACCACGATCAGGCGATCTCCCACCTGGCGGTGCAGCGCGCGCATGGCCGCGACCGTCTCCGTATCCGGGGTCCCCCTGGTGCACGCTACGGCTACCACCGGGCCTTCCGGGATTGGAGCGTCATGGCGGTGGACTTCGCCCACGTCCGCGCCGTGCCTCCTGAGCGCTGATGCAAGGATGGACCCGGCCTCCTCCGAGGGCACCGAAGAGCCCGCGCGCACCGGGGAGCCCAGGCGCACCGGCGGGACCGAGACCACGCTTAGGCGCCCCGGCCATAGTGGAATCGCACCTGGGAGATCCCGCACCAGCGTGACAGCGGCAGCGGCGATCTCTGCTGCGATCCGTTGGTGCTCGAACACTTCAACGGCTCCGGATGCCTCCATAGCCTGACATGCTTCCGTGGCAGAGGGACGGACCGTGGTCGCTGCCGCAACCCGCGCCCGCGTCTCCGTGAGCCGCACCTGGTTGATCTCGTCCCTCTCGATCGCGACGGCCAGGCGGTCAAGTATCTCCTGCTGGGCTGATTCTTCGCCCAGGGCCAGCACCGCGTCACATCCAGCCCGAACCGCGGCCACTGCCGCGTCACCCATCCCGTAGTTGTCCGCTATGGCGCGCATGCTCATTGAGTCGGTAAGCACCAGGCCACCGAACCCCCAGCGCTCTCTTAGGATCCCGGTCAGAATCGGCGCGGAGAGAGTGGCCGGCACGCCGGAGGGGTCCAGCGCGGGATAGACGATGTGCGCGGTCATGATCCCTGCCACGCCGGCACGCACCGCCGCGGCAAACGGTGCCAGCTCCACGGCCTCGAGCCGCTCGCGACAGTGGTCCACCCTGGGGAGCCCCAGGTGTGAGTCCACGGTGGCATCGCCGTGGCCCGGGAAGTGCTTCGCCACTGCTGCCACGCCACAGGACTGCAGGCCACGGATGTAGGCCAGCCCCAGCGCCGCCACGTCCGCCGAGGAGTCGCCAAATGCGCGCGCGCCGATGACCGGGTTTGCCGGGTTGGTGTTCACGTCCAACACGGGCGCGAAGTTCAGGTGGATTCCCATTGCGCGCAGTTCGCGCCCCGCGACGCGACCGGCGGCCTGGGCCAGCGCCGGATCCCCGGCTGCCCCGAGCGCCATCGCAGAGGGTAGCAGCGTCACACGCGGCGGTAGGTCTGTCGCGTGCTGCGTCGTGCACGGCGGCGACGCTCGCGGCGCAGGGCGGTCCGTGGACGAAGGGAAGCGCGTAACCTCACCCCCCTCGTGGTCTATGGCCACCCATAGCGGGGGCGCGTCCGCGACGTGCGCGATCGCCCGAAGCGCGTCCGTCAGTTGAGCGACCTGGACCGGGGATGTGATGTTCTTCCGGAAGAGCACAACCCCGAGGATGTGCCGGTCGGCGATCAACCGCTCCATGGCCGCAGACGGCGAGGGGCCGGGGAAGTCCACCAGGCACAACCGGCCGGCCGCGCGCCGGGCATCCCGGCCCGGCACGATCACAGCAGGATCGAGCCCGCCTTGGCCCGGTCGGAGATGTGAATGCCGTCTACGAAGCGGATCTCTCCGGACCGGCGCATCATCACCAGCGAGTGGGTGCGGGCGCCACCGCCGAAGAATCGTACCCCGCGCAACAGGTCGCTGTCGGTGATGCCCGTGGCGACGAACACCACCTCGTCGCCAGGGGCCAGTTCGTCCGTGTCGAAGACGCGATCAGGATGGGCGACGCCCATCTGACGGACGCGCTCCCTCTCCTCTTCGGTACGGAACCAGAACCTGCCCTGGACCTTCCCTCCCAGGCACCGCAGCGCCGCGGCAGCCAACACGCCCTCCGGAGCACCGCCGATTCCCATGACCGCGTGGACGCCGGTGCCCCTCACCGCGGCTGCGATCGCGGCCGACACGTCCCCGTCGGAGATCAGCTTGATGCGCGCGCCGGCCGCCCGAACCCGCGCGATGAGATCGGCGTGGCGGGGCCGATCAAGGATGGTGATCGTCAGATTGGCTACCGGCCGGTTGAACGCCTCGGCCATCGCGTTCAGGTTCTCCTCGACGGGCTGGCGGATGTCCACGCAATTGGAGCAAGACGGCCCGACGATCAACTTGTCCATGTAGATGTCGGGGGCGTGAAGTAAACCCCCGGGCTCCGAGACCGCCAGCACCGACAGCGCTCCAGGCAGCCCCTTGGCGACGAGATTTGTGCCTTCCAGTGGGTCCACGGCAATGTCAACCACGCGGGGTCCGCCACGGCCCACCACCTCGCCGATGTAGAGCATCGGGGCCTGGTCGCGCTCGCCCTCGCCTATCACTATCACGCCGCGGAGATCCAGGCGGCTCATGGAGTCCCGCATCGCCTCGACCGCCGCGCGGTCGGCGGCATCATTGTCGCCCTGGCCCATGTGGTGGGCTCCGGCCAGGGCCGCGGCTTCGGTTACGCTCACCAGATCAAGGATAGGCAGACTTTCCATCACGCCACCAGCCACGCGGGGAGTCCTCCCCGGAGTTCTATGAGCTGAACGGTCAGCGTCAGACGCCGCCCGTCGCGGACAACCTCTACCCGTACGCTCTCACCGGGCTTTTTGCGAAACAGCTCGCGGCGCAGGTCACCGATGGTGGACACCTTCTGGCCGTTGATGGCTACGATGATGTCCTGAGGCCGCATCCCGGCCCGGTCGGCCGGGCTCCCTGGCTGGGGCACGACTACCACGCCGTGGTCAACCGGGAGTTTGTAGGCCCGCGCGGTGCTGGCGTCTATCTCCCCTCGAATCTCGACGCCCAGGGCAGGACGGATTACCTTGCCTTGCGTGATGATCTGATCCATTACGATGCGGGCGTGATCCATCGGGATCGCAAAACCGATACCCTGGGCTTCGCGGATGATCGCCGTGTTGATGCCGATCAGGCGCCCGGATGAATCCAGGAGCGCGCCGCCGCTGTTGCCGGGGTTGATGGCGGCGTCGGTCTGGATGAGGTTCTCGACGACGAAGTCAGGGCCGGCCTGGATGCTGCGGTTCAACGCGCTGATCACCCCGACGGTCACGGTGCTGCCAAGGCCAAAGGGGTTCCCAATGGCAATCGCGAGCTGCCCCACGTTCAACGCAACGGAGGCCCCCATCTCGACCGCGGGGAGCGGCTGAGGGCTGTCCACCTTGACGACGGCCAGGTCCGCGAACCGATCGGCGCCCAGCACGCGCCCACGCAGGGTCTTGCCCGAAACCAGCGTCACCGTGATCTCCTGCGCGCCCTGGACCACGTGGTTGTTCGTAAGGATCAGCCCGTCGGGCCGCACGACCACGCCCGAACCCTGGCCTTCCTGCGGGAACAACCCAAACGGCGTTGCCACCTGCGCGCGGACGCTGATGTTGACCACTGCAGGCCGCACCTGCTGCACCACCCTGACCACAACCGATTCGTGCCCCTCGAGCAGGCGGGGAGCCGGTGCTCCGGGCAGGGCCTGCCCGACAACCGGCGGGGCGGCGGCCCCGGGTTGCTGGGCGCCGGGCTGTTGGGCGCCGGGCTGCTGAGGGAGGGGCTGCTGGGCTCCGGGCGCGGGTTCGACCTGTGGCGATGTCGTCCGCGGCGCTGTCCCGCCTGTGGCTCCAGGGAGATGAGGACCTGTAGCCCACTGCTCGGGAATCAGCCCGTAGCGGGGAGCGATGACTCCACCCAACAATCCTCCCAACACGAGCACACCCAGCAGTGCGAGCGCCCGGCCCGCAGACCCCGCCCGGGGAGCACCCCTGCCACCAGACATGGACAACGCCTCCTTCGGGTCCGCATGGCTGCTTAGCCAGCGAGATCGAACCAAACACCATTATACAATCTTACAGTCCGATTCCTGAGAGCACAGATGCATTTCGTTGACAGGAAATCCACCCCGCCTGTACCATGGGCGGGGAAAACAAGGGAGGTGAACCGATTGGCATTCATCATCGCGGAACCCTGTGTCGGCACTAAGGACCGTGCGTGCGTCGAGGTCTGCCCTGTGGACTGCATCTACGAATACGTCGAGTCATCCGGGGGCTTCGTCGTACCCGATCCGTCCACGGGCTCCGGCGTCGACAAGACGGTGGTCCCAAAGGGCGGCGTGGTCCATACCCCTTCGGGCAAGCTCACGAAGGATCAGCTCAACTCCATTCTCTTCATCCACCCGGAGGAGTGCATCGACTGTGGGGCGTGCGAGTCCGCCTGCCCGGTTACGGCCATTTTCGCCGAGGCGGACGTGCCGGAGAAGTGGAAGCAGTTCACCGACCTGAACTACGACGCCTTCGGAGTTCAAAGAAAGTAGCAGCAGTACAATCTCGCAACACCGGAGCCCGCCGGTCCGCCGACGGGCTCCGATGCTAACTGGTGGCGGCGGCCTCCCTGCGGTATAATCAATCCTCGAACCGGCGGGGTCTGCCGCCAATCCTGCTCGATTCCCGAGGCGCAAATGCTGAACTGGCTGCGCCGTCCCAAGCATGGCCGCATAAGTCGTCGCGACATGCCCGCCGGGCTCTGGGTCAAGTGCTCCCGGTGCGGCGCGGCGGTCTATCACAAGGAACTGGAGCGCAATCTCAAGGTGTGCCCGAAATGCGGGTGGCATCACCGGCTGGGCGCCGAGGAGCGGCTCTCGATAACACTCGATGAGCACTCGTTCGAGGAGATGGACGCGGACCTCGCCTCCGGAGACCCGCTCCGCTTCGACGGCTACAGCGAGAAGCTTTCCGAGGCCCGTACCAACACGGGCAACGCGGATGCCGCGATCGTCGGTATCGGCAGCATAGAAGGACGCCGCGCTGCGGTCGGCGCGCTCGACTTCGCCTTCATGGGAGGCTCGATGGGCTCGGTGGTCGGGGAGAAGATCGCCCGGGTAGCGGAGCGCGCCCTGGCCGATCGGCTGCCGCTAGTGATCTTCTCTGCCTCCGGCGGTGCCCGGATGCAGGAAGGCGCGCTCTCACTGATGCAGTTGGCAAAGACCAGCGCCGCGGTAGGACGCCTGCACGAGGCACACCTCCCCTACGTGTCCGTCATGTGCGACCCCACCACAGGCGGTGTCACGGCAAGCTTCGCGTTCCTGGGCGACGTCATCATCGCCGAGCCCGGGGCCCTGATTGGGTTTGCCGGCAGGCGCGTGATCGAGCAGACGATCCGGCGCAAGCTGCCCGCCAGCTTCCAGACGGCCGAGTTCTGTCTGGAGCACGGCCTGATTGACATGGTCGTCCCTCGACCGGAGTTACGCGGTGTCCTGGCGCGACTGCTGCGATTCTTCGGCGCCCCGCAGGTCGAGGCGTCGACGGCTGCAGCACCGGCGGTCGCGGCACCGCAACCGACACCTGGCGAACCCGGGGGCCCCGAGGTCCCTCGCCCGTGACCAGGGCGCTCCCGGAGCGTGACCGCGCGGCAGAGGCCCGTGCCGCCGAGATGGAGGCCCAGATAGCCGGGATCCAGCGCGAGATTGACGCGCTGCGCCGGCGGGGGGAGAAGGACAGACCGGAGGTCGCCGGGCAGATCCGCGCACTGGAGGCACGCGGCGAAGAACTCCGCGAGGCCATGCTGGCCTTCCGCACCGCCTGGCAGGCGGTGGCCATGGCGCGCCATCCCCAACGGCCCAAAGCCCAGGAGTTCGTCAGAGCGCTTCTGGACGAGTTCACGGAGTTGCACGGCGACCGGCTCTTTCGCGATGACCCGGCGATGCTCGCGGGGCTGGGATGGTTCGAGGGGCAACCGGTGGTCGCGGTGGCTCCCTGCAAAGGTAGGGACACGTGCGAGAACATCGCGTGCAACTTCGGCATGCCCTATCCCGAGGGCTACCGTAAGGCGCTGCGGGCCATGCGGCTGGCCGAGAAGTTCGGCTGCCCGGTGCTCAGCATCGTGGACACGCCGGCCGCTTTCCCAGGTGACGCCGCTGAAGAGCGCGGACAGGCCGAGGCCATCGCCCGCAACATAGAGGAGATGACGCGCCTACGGGTGCCTGTGCTCGTGGTGATAACGGGCGAGGGGGGCAGTGGTGGCGCGCTGGCAATCGCGGTTGGCGATGAGGTGCTCATGCTGGAGCACGCCGTCTACACCGTGATCCCTCCCGAAGGGTGCGCGGCCATCCTCTGGCACGACGCCGGCCGCGCAAGGGAGGCGGCCTCCGCGCTGCGTCTGACCGCGCAGGAGATCGCCGCCCTGGGCGTCGTGGACGAGATCCTTCCCGAGCCGCGCGGCGGCGCCCACCTTGAACCCCAGGCGGCCATCGCCGCGGTGCGGGAGGCGCTTCGCCCTCGGATGCAGGCCCTTGCCTGCCTTCCGGTGGAAGAACTCCTGCGGCGCCGGTACGCCAAGTACCGCGCCATGGGGTATTATGAGGAGCAGTCATGAGCGACCGCATTGATTTCGACCAGGTAAGAGAGGTCATCCGCATCGCGGCGGAGTCGGATCTCATCGAGCTCGAGGTTGAGAGTCCGACGCTCAAGGTCCGCGTCAAGAAGGCGGGACCTAACCCGGCTACCGGAACGCAGGCAACATCGGGAGCGCCAGCAGCGACGGCCGCCGTCGCTCCCGATGCGGACGATCAGGACCACCTCGAGACGGTCGCCGCTCCCATGGTAGGAACCTTCTACAGGGCCAGCTCGCCTGAGGTGCCGCCGTTTGTCAAGGAAGGCGACATCGTAGGCGAAGGCCAGGTAATCTGCGTAATCGAGGCCATGAAGCTCTTCAACGAGATCCAGGCCGAGAAGAGCGGGCGCATCGCCCGCGTGCTGGTTGACAACGCGTCGCCCGTTGAGTACGGCCAGCCCCTGTTCCTTCTCGACACCACCGCCCGGACCTAGCCGATGTTCCGCAAGCTGCTCGTGGCCAACCGCGGGGAGATCGCCGTCCGCGTGATCCGCGCGTGCCACGAGATGGGCATCGCGACCGTGGCCGTCTACTCCGAGGCCGACCGGACCTCAATGCACGTCAAGATGGCCGACGAGGCGTTCTGCATCGGCCCGGCCCCCAGCCCCGGATCGTACCTGAACATACCAAACATCATGAGCACGGCCGAGTTGACAGGGGTGGATGCAGTCCATCCCGGATACGGGTTCCTGGCCGAGAACCCGCGTTTTGCCGAGATCGTAGCGGACTGCAAGATCGCGTTTGTCGGCCCCCACGCCCGGGCGATAGAGTTGATGGGCGACAAGGCCGCCGCCCGCGTGCAGATGCAGAAGGCCGGCGTGCCGATCATCCCCGGCACCCGCGGGACAGTATCCGGAGTGCGCGAGGCGCTGGATGCCGCCCGGGCCACCGGCTATCCGCTTGTCATCAAAGCGGCGGCCGGCGGAGGCGGGCGTGGGATGCGCATCGCACAGACGGCGGAAGACCTGCCGGGGGCGCTGCAGTCCGCCCAGCAGGAGGCCGCGGCGGCGTTTGGCGACGGGCGGGTGTACATTGAGAAGTACCTCCAGGAACCGCGCCACATCGAGGTGCAGGTTCTGGCCGATGCCCACGGCGCGGTGTTGCACCTGGGCACGCGCGACTGCTCGATCCAGCGCCGCCACCAGAAGCTGATCGAGGAGTCCCCGCCGCCGCGGTTGCGCGAGCGGACGCTGGCCGCGCTCGGTAGGGCCGCGGTGCGCGCGGCAGAGGCAATCGGCTATGTCAACGCGGGCACGGTCGAGTTCCTTGTGGACGCCCACGACGACATCTACTTCATGGAGATGAACACGCGCATACAGGTCGAGCACCCGGTCACCGAGGCGGTCACAGGCCTGGACCTGGTCAAGGAGCAGATCCGAATCGCCGCAGGGGAGAAGCTCCGGTTCGGCCAGAGAGACGTGGAGTTCCGAGGACATGCGCTGGAGTGCCGGATCAACGCCGAAGACACGCGGCACGGCTTCCGGCCGTCTGCCGGAACGATTACCGGCTTCATTCCTCCAGGGGGCCCGGGAGTCCGCGTGGACACCCACTGCTACCCGGGCTATGCCGTGCCGCCGAACTACGACTCGCTCATCGCCAAGGTGATCGCCTGGGGACGCGACCGCGAAGAGGCCATCATGCGGATGCGCCGCGCCCTGCTGGAGTTCGAGGTCGAGGGGATCCACACGACGATCCCCTTCCACCTCAAGGTGCTCGACAACGCCTTCTTCCGCCGTGGAGAGGTGTACACGAACTTCGTGGCGCGGCGCATCGAGATGGATGTGTTCTAGGAGCGCACCCTCTCGTACACCACAGCCGCCGCACCGATCACGCCAACATCATCACCCAACGCCGCTGGCACGACCCGCACAACGGCCCCCGGCCGCTCGAACGCCTCTGCCAGCACGATCCGACGCACAGGTGCAAACAGCAGCTCCCCCGCCCGACTCACCCCGCCTCCGACGATCACCATCGCCGGGTTAAGCAGGTTCACGAGGTTGGTGATGCCGACCCCCAGCGCCGCGGCCGCGCCGGCGAAGATCTCGCGGGCCAGCGGATCCCCGTCCTCGGCAGCGCGCGCGACCACCTCCGCCGTGATCGCCTCGCGCGGCACCTGAGAGAGCACAGACGGACGGCCACCCTCCAGCGCCTGTCGCGCCTCCCTTGCGATCGCCGGGCCAGAGGCCAGTGCCTCCAGGCATCCGGCCCGACCGCAGCCGCATTCCGGGCCCCCTCGTGCGATCACCATGTGCCCGACCTCGCCAGCGGTCCCGGAGGCACCACGGTAGAGGCGCCCTCCCAGGATCAAGCCGCCACCGATCCCGGTGCTGACCGTGAGGTAGACGAGATCGTCCACGCCTCGCCCGGCCCCTACCCACCACTCGGCCATCGCTGCGGCGTTGGCGTCGTTCTCAACGAAAGCGGGCACGCCCAGGCGCTCCGCCATGAGCGCCGCCAGGGGGACGTCTCGCCAGCCGGGCAGGTTGGGCGGCTCGAACACGACGCCGGAGTCCGGATCCAGGGGGCCGGGCGCACCCACGCCCACGCCCAGCGTAGAGCGCGGGGCGATGCCGGATTGGTCTGACAGCTCGGTAACGCAGGCGACGATCGCCTCGATCACCCCATCCGGGCCCGTCGCTGGGGTCGCCACGCGTACGCGCGCGACCACCTCACCGCGCCCATCCACCAGAGCGGTGAGGGTCTTCGTGCCGCCCAGGTCCACACCGATCGCGTAATGTGACATCCCCCCACCTCCGCTGATCTCTTCGGGCCGCGGTCGCGGGCTCCTGGCCGCAGGCAGGACCAACAAGGAAGCCGCCCCCGGCAGCCAGAAGTACACTTCGCGCCGGGATACAGGGAGGTGCACAAGTGCCAAACATAGTCACGCTCCTCACGTATGGCATCGCCATTGTCATCGCGGGCATGATCGTCATTGGCTCGGTGGTCAAGATCGTCCGCGAGTATCAACGCCTGGTCGTGTTCCGGTTCGGCCGAAGCATCGGCCGCCGGGGACCGGGCATCGTGCTGTTGATCCCGCTCGTGGACAGGGCGGTGTGGGTGGACCTCCGCGAGTTGTTCCTGGAGATCCCTTCCCAAACCTGCATCACGCGCGACAACGCGCCGATCAACATTGACTTCCTCATCTACTGGAAGGTCGTGGACCCCGAGCACTCGGTGATCCAGGTGGCCGACTTCGCCGGCGCGGCGCGAGGCATCGCCACGACCACGCTGCGCGCGGTGATTGGCGACATCATCCTCGACGACGTGCTGGCCCGCCGCGAGCAGATCAACAACGTGCTGCGGGCGAAGCTCGACGAGGTGACCGAACGCTGGGGCGTCAAGGTCACCACGGTCGAGATACGCGAGATCCTGCCGCCCAAGGACGTCCAGGAGGCCATGACCCGGCAGATGTCGGCCGAGCGGACGCGCCGCGCCGTCGTCACAGAGGCCGATGGTAAGAAGCAGGCCACGATCACCGTGGCCGAGGGCGACAAGCAGTCGGTGATCCTGCGGGCTGAGGGCGACCGGCAGGCAGCGATCCTACGGGCCGAGGGCTTCGCCCTGGCGCTGGAGAAGATCTTCAGCATCGCCAAGACAGTGGACAGCAAGACGATGGCACTGCAGTACCTGGAGGCGTTGAAGTCCCTGGGCCAGGGCGCCGCGACCAAGTTCATCTTCCCGATGGAGTTCACCAAACTCCTCGCACCGCTTGCGGAGATGACCGAGAAGGGGTTCAAGGAAACGAAGGAGACATAGCCGGCGCGAGGCACAGCCCGCGCGGCGGCCGCCCGCCGGCCGCGGGCCTGACAACACAGGCGCCGCCCCCGAGGGGGCGGCGTCTGGTATTCGCAGTCTGACGGCGTAATCCGCCGTCCTAGGGCGTGCGCCTGAGTCTCTGCGACGCGTAGACGAGCAGTATCAACCCGAGCCCAATCAGGTCCGTCACAATCCCCGGCTTGATCAGCGTGAACGCCGCGACCAGCATCGGAATGCGCTCCCACCATGCCATCCGCTTCAGGAGGTATCCCTGCGTCGCGGCGACGAACGCCAGCATCCCTACCAGCGCGGTGAGGATCACGTGGGCGCCGTGGGCAAACCCGCCGACGTTGATGAGCAGCAATTCGGGGTTGAAGATGAACAGAAACGGCAGGATGGCCGTACGCATGTCGTAGATGAAGCCCTGGATCCCGGTCTTGATGGGGTCCGAACGGGCGATCGCCGCGGCCGCGTACGCGGCCAGCCCGACGGGGGGCGTGTCGTCGGCCAGGATGCCGAAGAAGAACACGAACAGGTGGATGGCCACGATCGGGATGTCCATCCCCGCGGCCTTCGTCAGGTTGACTATGACCGGCGCGACGAGGGCGGCCATTACGATGTAGTTGGCAGTAGTAGGCAGGCCCATCCCCAGGATGAGTGAGGCCACCGCGGCAAGCACCAGGACGACGATAATGTTGCCGCCGGAGAGGGTCTGCACGATGTCGGTGAGCCCGAAGCCCAGGCCCGTCATCGTCACTATCCCCACGATGATTCCTGCTGCGGCGGTCGCGATCGCGATCGTGACCATGTTGCGCGCCCCGGCCTCGAATCCGCCTATCACCGACGTCCAGGCCTGCCTGAGGCCGACGACGATCCCTTCGCGGCGCTGCACCGAACGCCAGAGTTCCTGGACCAGGATGAGGACGATCAGGAGAAGCATGGCGTTGAGCGCGCTGCGCTCAGGGGTAAGCCGGATGATGATCAGGGCGTAGAGCAGGTAGGCGACCGGGATCAGGTAGTGCAGCCCCGAGAACAGAGTCGGCCAGAAGAGGGGCAGTTCGACCCTGGGCAAACTCTTGATGTCGAGCTTCAAGGCCTCCAGGTGCACGACGTAGAACAGCGCGATGTAGCTCAGCACCGCCGGAACCGCCGCGTAGACGATCAGCTTCGCATACGGGATCCCCAGGAAATCCGCCATGATGAACGCCGCGGCGCCCATTACCGGGGGCATGAGCTGCCCGTTGGTGGAGGCGGCCACCTCGGTGGCTGCGGCCTTCTCGGGTGTGTACCCCACGCGCTTCATCAGGGGGATCGTGAATGTGCCGGTGGTCACCACGTTGGCGATAGAGGACCCGGATACCACGCCGGTCAGCATGCTGCCTACGACCGCAGCCTTGGCAGGTCCGCCCCTGAAGGTGCCGAGCAGGCTGTAGGCAAGGTCCACGAAGAACCGGCCCGCCCCTGCCTTGTCCAGCAGCGCGCCGAAGAGAACGAACAGGAACACGAAAGTGGCCGACACCCTTATCGGCGTGCCCCAGATCCCCTCGGCGGTCAGGTACAGTTGCTGGATGATCTGGCTCCAGCGATACCCGCTGTGCAGGAAGAGCACATCCGGGGGGCGGATGGGCACGATCCCCGACGGCCCCATGGCTGCGTAGAGGACCAGCACCCCGGCGATGATCGGGAGGGCCGGGCTCACCACGCGGAACGAGGCGATGAACAGCGCCACCAGGGTAATGGTGCCCATGACCACGTCGCGCTGGTTCGGTACCCCGCCCCGCACCGCGACGATGCCGTAGTAGTCCACCACGACGTACATGGCGCCGACGACCCCCAGGATCGGCAGCGCCCAATCAATCAGCGGGATGCGATCCCTCGGACCACGCCGTGACGGGTAGGCGAGGAAAGCCAGCGCGAAGGCGAACGCCAGGTGAATGGGGCCCAGGCGCAGCGGATCAATCCTGCCGCTCCACGTCGCCCAGACCTGGAACACGCTCCACCCAACCGCCAGGAGGAACAGCAGCCATCGCTGCCAGGCGATCTTGGGGGCCCTGGCCCCGAACTCGACTGCCTGCCTCAGTTCCTCGGCCTTGTTCACGCTCATGGGCGCCTCCATTCTCTGCGCGGCGAAAAAAGGCCCGGCCCCAGGGAGGGGCCGGGCCCTAGGGCATGTGCCTATTTGGGCGGCAGGAGCCGCTCAGGAATCCTTATGTTCTTCTCCTGGTAGAATCGAACGGCGCCGGGATGCAGCGGGATGGCCATTCCCTCCAGCGCCTTCAGCGGATGGAAGTAGCGCTCCAGGTTGGAGTGGAGCCCCCTGAACTCGTCAACCTTCTCGTCCAGCAGTAGTTTGGTGATTCGGTACACCACGTCCCCGGACACGTCGGTGGATGTCACCAGGGACGCCAGCACGGTAACCGTCACGACAGGCGCGTCCACGCCCCGGTAGACGCCCGCCGGAATCCCGAAGGCGCTGAGGAACGGGTACTTCTCCCTGATGTCGCGGAGCTTCATCGGTTCGATCGCGAGGAACTCGATGGGCGCGGTCAGGGCCGCCTGCATGATCGCGGCGTTGCCCAAGCCAACCGTGTAGAACATGGCGTCAATGCGCCCGTCCTGCAGCAGCTGCACGCCCGTCGTGGCCGACCCGCGCACCGCCTGCCCCAGATCGGCGAACGTCAGGCCGTACCCCTCGAGCACCTGCTTGGAGTTCTGCTCGGCGCCGCTGCCGACATCACCGACGTAGACCTGCTTACCCTTCATGTCGGAGACGGTCTTGATCCCGCGATCGCGGCGCGCCAGGATGTGGATCGGCTCCGGGTACAGCACTACCATTCCCCGCAGCTTGGTGGTGGGCTTGCCACGGAACGCCTCGACGACCGTCCCGCCGTAGGCATAGAACGATATGTCGTTCTGGGCCAGCGCCATCTGCAGCTCGCCGCCCTGGATCGCGGTGACGTTGAAGACGCTGCCACCTGTGGAGCGAGCGTTGGCCCGCCATCCGATGTTGGCGTCGTTGATCATCTTCGCCATGCCGACTGCGATCGGGAAGTAAACCCCGGTGGTCCCACCGGAGCCAATCGTCAGGAACCCTGTCTGGGCCGAAACGCCCGCCGCGAGGGCGAGCACCAGCAGGGATGTCAGTACCAGCATGCGGTGCTTCATCCTGCCTTCACCTCCTGGAGTCCGTTGCTTGTAAACCATCCTCGAAAACCGTCGCGCAGTCGCGGGGTGGGTGGACGTGTATGCGGCGTGTACGGTGCACCTGTAAAATATACCGCGCCCGCCAGAAGCCAGTCAACACGCACGTGGCGAATCAGCGACAGGAGGGACTTCCAACAGGCGGTAAGGAAATACCTCTGGACGGTGAAGGGCCCAGCGGAGATCATGGGACACCAGCGGATCATTGATGTCATTGCGCTCTCGCACAGACTCGTGCGCGAGCACCTGGGCGTGCGGGCCGGGGAACGCGTCCTGATCGTCGCCGATCCGGCCACCGAACGCGCAATCTACCTGGCACTGGCCGGCGCAGTCCAGGCCGCGGGCGCCGAGTACACCGTGGCGATCATGCCCACCAGGAACGCGCAGGAGGCCACGCGTCTCACCGCGGCCATCGAGAGCGCGCTCCTGGCCTCTGACGTGCTCATCGGCGTCACCAGATCGTCCGGCGCCCCCACCTACTCCCGCAAGGTCGCGGAGTTGCTGGCCGCGCGGCGCCTCCGGTCGCTGTCCATGGTGATGCGCGACCTGGACAACTACCTGGCCGGATCGGCCACGGCCGACTACGAGGCGCTCGAAGCGCTGGGGCAGCGCGTGGCCGCGCTCTGGGCCGGCTCAGAGGAGATCCGCGTCGTTACGCAGGCCGGGACCGACCTTCGCGCAGGCGTCACGCACGAGCCGGTGATGGGCCAGGTGGTAATCGTGGAGTGCGGCCTGGCCCGGGAGCCCGGCAGGGAAGCGGCCTTCTCGGACGGCGAGGTGTCCCAGCGCCCCAGGTCCGGAACCGCCCGCGGTGTTGTCGTGGTGGACGGGCCGGCCGCAGGCCTGCGCGGGAGCGATCCATTCGTCATGGAGGTTGAGGAAGGGAGCATAGTGCGCGTTTCCGGGACAGGCGGGCGTACCCGCCAGCTAGAGGCGGTCTTACGTTCGGTCCCTGGCGCGCGTCACCTCGCCGAGATCGGCATAGGACTCAATGGCAGCGCGCTGCGGTCCGGTGACTTCGAGGAAGAGAAGAAGGCACTGGGCAACGTGCATCTCGGCCTGGGTGACGACATCTTCTACGGCGGGAGAAACGCCTGTTCCATCCACTGGGATATGGTACTCTACGACGCCACGGTCTTGCTGGATGGTCAGGAGTTGTTCCGGGAGGGAAGACTCCTGCTCCCGGACCTCTCCTCATGAGGTCTCTGGAGGGACTCACCGTCCTCGATCTCACGCGGGTGCTGGCAGGCCCGTTCTGCACACAGATCCTCTCCGACCTGGGCGCCGTTGTCTGGAAGATCGAGCCCCCCTGGGGCGACGACACCCGCAGATGGGGCCCGCCGTATGCCGAAGGGGAGAGTGCCTACTATCTGTCCGCCAACCGAGGCAAGAAGAGCATTGCGGTGAACCTCAAGTCCGGACGCGGTCAGGCAGTGGTGCGGGAACTCGCTCTGCGCGCCGACGTCCTCGTGGAGAACTTCAAGCCGGGCGATCTCGCCAGGGCTGGGCTCGACTACGACGGCTTGGCGCCGCTCAATCCCGGTCTGGTCTATGCATCCATAACGGGATTCGGCCATGATGGACCCCGTGCCGATGAGCCGGGTTACGACCTGGCGCTTCAAGGTATGACCGGAATCATGAGCGTGACCGGAGAGCCGGGCGGGCCCCCGGTCAGGATCGGGGTCGCCTGGATAGATGTGCTCACCGGCCTGGTCGCCGCGGTCGGGATCCTGGCCGCGCTGCGCGACCGGGATCGCCGGGGGCAGGGACAGCACCTCGACCTGTCTCTGTTCGATGTCGGCCTAATGTGCATGGCCAACCAGGCCCAGGGTTACCTGCTGAGCGGAGAGCCACCCGGACGGCTGGGCAGCGCCCACCCTCAGATCGTGCCATACCAGGCGTTTCAGGCCCTCGACGGATGGTTCATCCTCGCTGTGGGAAACGACGCGCAGTACCACAAGATGGTCGAGGCGATCGGGCAGCCGGGGCTGGGAGCGGATGCCCGGTTCAAGACCAACGCCGACCGTGTGCGCACCCGTGAAGCCCTAGTGGAAGCGCTCGCCATCGTCTTCGCCGCCCGGCCCAGGGAGGAATGGCTCCGCGCCCTGAAGGCCGCAGGGGTGCCGGCTGCGCCCGTGTGGGATCTGCGCGAGGCGTTCGCGGACCCGCACGCGCGGGCACGGGATGTGATCTGGAACGTCGGACACCCGACCCTGGGCGAGATCCCGCTGGTGGCCAACGCCCTCCAGCACATGCGAGGAACGCCTGCGGCACCAGGAGCGCATCCTCCTCTGCTGGGAGAGCACACGCGCGCGATTCTGGCGGAGGTGCTCGCGATGCCTCCGGAAGAGATCGCCTCCCTCGAAGCAGAGGGAGCGATCCTGACGCGGCCCTAGACGATCGCTGCCTGGATTGTCGCTGCCTAGATGATCGCCTTGTGGGTCTCCGTCTCGAACAGGTGCATCTTCCGCATGTCCAGGACGACCTCGGTCGGCTGTCCCATCCGCGCAGAGCTGTGGGCGTCCACGCGGGCGACGATCGTGGTTGGTCCGGTGCTCAGGTAGAGGATGACGTCCGAACCCAGTGGCTCATGGACCTCCACCATGGCCCGAAGCACCCAGGCAGGGTTCGGATCGCGCACGAAGACCACGTCCTGGATGTCCTCTGGTCGAATGCCGAAGACGACCTGCTTGCCAGCACAATCCTTCGCGATCGCCGCCAGGTCAGGAGGCATCTCAATGGCAAACGACCCGCAGTCCACGACGAGCGCGCCGTTACGCGGCACAAGCGTGGCCTCGACGAAGTTCATGGCCGGGCTGCCGATGAACCCGGCGACAAACAGGTTCGACGGCTTCTCGTAGAGGTTGAGCGGGCTGTCTACCTGCTGAACCAGTCCGTCACGCATCACCACGATGCGGTCGCCCATTGTCATGGCCTCGACCTGGTCGTGAGTGACGTAGATGGTCGTCGTCTGTAGCCGGGCCTGGAGCTTCTTAATCTCCGCGCGCGTCTGTACCCTGAGCTTCGCGTCGAGGTTCGAGAGAGGCTCGTCCATCAGGAAGACCTGCGGCTCTCGGACGATCGCGCGCCCCAGGGCCACGCGCTGGCGCTGTCCGCCCGAGAGCTGCTTGGGCTTGCGGTCGAGCAGTCCCTCGATGCCCAGCATCCCCGCGGCCTCCTTGACGCGGCGGTCAATCTCCGCCCGCTGGTACCGGCGCAGCCGTAGGCCGAACGCCATGTTGTCGTACACCGACATGTGGGGGTAGAGCGCGTAGTTCTGAAAGACCATCGCGATGTCGCGGTCTTTCGGAGCCACATCGTTGACCAAACGCTCACCTATGAAGATGTTGCCCGCGGTCGCCTCTTCCAGCCCGGCGATCAATCGGAGCGCCGTCGTCTTGCCGCACCCCGAGGGACCCACGAGCACCGTGAACTGCCGGTCGGGAATCTCCAGCGTTACGTCGTTTACCGCGGTAACAGCGCCGAACTTCTTGCTCACCTGTTCGAGGTAGACGCGGGCCATTCGAACGCCTCCGTTTCCTTCCGGATCCAGCGAACGTGCTTCTAGTACACATTCCGCGGGGACAGGTGGCTTCCTGCCGGATCAGCGACCTCCCATCCGCCGCTTGATCTCCGAGATGATCTCCACCGGGGTCGGATCTACGGCGGTCAGCAGCGCGAGATACACGCTGACCAGATCGCCGAACAGGATCAGAGAGAGAAGGCGCGCCAGCAGGGCGGTACCCTGAGACCATACCTCGGTGACGCCGTCGGCCCTTCGCTCCAGCAGCTCTCGCGTGATCTCGACCCTGAGCGCGTTGCGGGCTCCCTCGTCCCGATCGCGCAGGAGCACGGCGTGCAGGCGCGGGTTCCCTCCGCGGATCCCCTCCCACCCAACCGTCTCGTTGTGATTGATTTCGGGAAATGCGTTCCAGCACGCGAAGACCCTGCTGTTCTCGTTGAGCTGGGTCTTCCAGCGCTGGGCCACCGGTTCAAGCTGTGAAGAGGAAGCGTACACGACGGGAACCGCGTCCTTCAGCGCCGCGGCCAGCGCCTTTGTGGGATTCCCGCCGGAATGCGCCTCCGGCCCCCACCGCACGGCCAGTTCGCCCAGCACTGCTGCCGCCTCGCGGACTTCGGAATCGCGGACTTCGGGATCGGTGACGCCGCTGACACCCAGCCGGTCGGTGATGCGTAGCAGCGGCATCAGCATGTACGGCAGCGCCGCGCGCGGTGGGAGCCCGGGCGGCACGCGCACGACCGGGTGGCCGTCGCAAGCCGCGAGCCCGGCCAGCGTCCCTCCCGAGGTCACGGCGACGACCGCTGCGCCGGCGGCGTGTGCCTCCTTGTAGGCGGCCAGCGTCTCCTCTGTGTTCCCTGAGTAGGAGCACGCGAAGATCAGCGTGTCGCGCCCGACGAACGCCGGCAGCCGGTAGTCCTTGACCGTGATCACGGGGACGGCGGCGGTCGGAGCCAGCAGCGCGCGAAGGAGGTCGCCGCCGATGCCGGACCCACCCATCCCACTGACGATAACCGCGCATGGACTCACCGGGGTCAGCGCCAGATCAGACGCAGCTTCCCAGCCCTCGACGGTCATCGCGCCCAAACGCAGGACCAGACCCAGCATCCCGCCGGGGTCAAGGCGGGCGATCTCCTGGCTGTCATCAAGGACCATAGGGTACGTGTTCGGACGCACGCCAGGGATTCCTTTGTAGGGGCTCACTGCTGTGCGGGAGGGGCGAAGGAGGCAGCAGCGAACCCATCCACAATGACCATGGATGCGGCTCCTCGGACACTGCTCCTCTCGGGCTCGGATCTCAGGCGGTTGCTTGTGCTACGCGAACGGCTACGAAGAGAGATCGTGGAAGGAAGCCGGCGGCAGCGGCAGGAGGTGCTCCGCGCGATGGAGCAGGCACGCCAGAAGCGGCTCCATGGCCGGACAGTCCCCCATCAGGTGCCGGCGATGACCTCTTCCGAACTGCTGCGCGAAATCAAATGGCAGCTGGACGCCGCGTCGCTGGAGGAAGCTACCGCGGCCGCCCGCGTGATGGACTCGGCCAGAAGGAGAGCCCGCGGTGCTCGCTGAGTCCGACCGGATCGGTCGCGCGATCGAGGCCCTGCTTACCCCTGCCAGGATCGAGGCGATGGTGGAGGCGGTCATTGCGGTCGCCGTCATTGCCGCGGGCCTTCGATTGGCCCTGTACCTGGCCACCGTGGTGCTCCAGCGGTGGCTGCGGCCTGACGACCCGCGCCGAGACCCCGAGCGAGCGGCCCAGATCCGCACGCTGGCCCCGCTGCTTGGGAGCGCAATCCGGTACCTCTTCTATTTCGCCGCCGCGGTCATGATCCTGGACAGGCTGGGGGTCAACGTCGCGGCGATTCTGGCCAGCGCAGGAATTGCCGGGATAGCCATCGGGTTCGGAGCGCAGCACCTCATACGCGACGTAATCGCCGGCTTCTTCCTCATCTTTGAGGGGCTGATCCAGGTGGGCGACGTTGTCCGCGTCGGTGAGGTCACGGGAACGGTGGAGCGGATCCACCTGCGGACCACGCAGGTCCGCCAGTTCTCAGGCGAACTGACCACGATTCCCAACGGAGAGATCCAGAGGTTCGGCAACATGAACCGCGGGTTCATGAGGGCCATAGTGCAGGTCGGCCTTGCGTACGAGGCGAACCTGGAGCGCGCCATCGCCGTGATGCACCAGGTCAGCGAGTCCTGGGCTGCCGATAACCCGGACCTGGCGCTGGCCCCGCCCGAGGTGCAGGGAATCATGGAGTTCGGCGCGTCGGAGGTGCAGGTGCGCATGGTGATCATGGTGAGGCCGCAGACCCATTGGGAGGCGGAGCGACAGCTCCGCGTGTTGTTGAAGGCCGCGTTCGAGGCAGCGGGCATTGAGATCGCCTTCCCGCGCCAGGTGGTGTACCTGCGATGAGGGTGCTGATCACCGGAGGCGCCGGGTTCATTGGCTCCCACATAGCCGATGCCCACCTGGCCCGCGGGGACGAGGTGACCGTGGTGGATTCGCTGGTCTCCGGCAGGCAGGAGTTCGTGGGGACGGCGGCGCGATTCTACCAGATGGACATCCGCGATCCGGGGTTGCGCGAGGTCTTCGAACGGACACGCCCCCAGTTGGTGAACCACCATGCCGCCCAGGTGTCGGTCAGCGTCTCGGTCCGGGAGCCGCTGCCGGACGCGGAGATCAACGTCCTGGGCACGCTGAGGGTGGCGGCGCTGGCTGTGGAGTACGGCGTCGAGCAGCTCATCTTCGCCTCCACAGGCGGAGCGCTGTACGGCGAACCGAAGCTGCTGCCGGCGGACGAGGCAACCCCTATCCTTCCGTTGAGCCCCTACGGCTGCGCCAAGGCGGCCGCAGAGGGCTACCTGGGGCTCTACCGGCGCCTGCACGGACTGCCGGTCTGCTGTCTGCGCTACGCCAACGTCTACGGCCCGCGCCAGGACCCGCACGGCGAGGCAGGCGTTGTGGCGATCTTCGCGCGGGCGTTGCTGGCCGGGGAATCCCCCACCATCTTCGGCGACGGAGAGCAGACGCGCGACTTCGTTCACGCGGACGACGTCACGCGCGCGAATCTTCTGGCAGCCGATCGCAGGGTAGAGGGTGCCTTCAACATCGGAACCGGGGAAGGCACCTCGGTCAACGCCATCTTTCGCGTCCTGGCCCGGAAGATCGGCGCTACGGTCGCGCCGCGCTGCGCCTCCCCGCGTTCCGGCGACGTTCGCCACATCCGGCTCGCCGCCGACTCCGCGCGCCGGCACCTGGGCTGGATGCCGATGGTCTCGCTCGAAGAAGGCCTGGCTTCCACTGCCGCCTGGTTTGCACGGCAGGCCGGGTAGCGACGCCCATGCAGGATTTCGTCTGCCCGGCCGATAAGTGAGCCGGAGGAGCCATGGCCCCTTCGCGCGGGAGCTTCTTGCTGGTTCTCCACTCACACCTGCCCCTGGTCCTCGGGCACGGCAGGTGGCCGCACGGGAGCGACTGGCTGTGTGAGGTAGCGATCGGGTGCTACCTGCCGCTGATCGAGGTGTTTGAACGCCTCGGCACCCGCGGCCGCGGTTCTCGCGTAACGCTGAACGTCACCCCGATCCTCGCCGAGCAACTCGCGCACCCTTCTTTCCCGCCGGAGATGGAGGCGTTCTTGCGGCAGCGGCTGGAATCGGCCGCGGAGAACCGCACCCACTTCGAGCGCAGCGGGCTGCCGGACCTTGCAGGACTTGCTCAGTTGTGGGGACAGACCTACCAGAACACGCTGAGCCGGTTCCACGCCTTGGGGGGCGACCTGCTTGGTGCCGTAAGACGGCTGGCCGAAGCCGGGGTGATCGAGCTGATCAGTTCGGCCGCGACCCACGGATATCTTCCCCTCCTTGGACGCGAGGAGTCGGTGGATTTGCAGTTGCGCGCCGGCAGCGCGGCGCACCTGCGGCACTTCGGTGCCCCCCCGCGCGGCGCCTGGCTGCCGGAATGTGGCTACCGCTCGCGCTACGAGTGGACACCGCCGGCCGGACCGCAGGCAGGCAAGGTACGACGGCGGCGGCGCGGGATCGAGGAGTTCCTGGCTGCGCACGGCCTGGAGTTCTTCGTAACCGACTCCCACCTGCTGCGCGGCGGCGTGCCCATGTCGTTCTACGCCGACCACTACCCGGCGCTGCGTACCCTGGCCGCGGGCGCGGAATACCCTGCCTACACCCGCGACCGAAGCCCGTACCGTCCCTATTCCGTCGCTTCTCGCGGCGGGAGCGGAAGCGCAGTTGCCTTCACGCGCGACCCACGGACCACAATGCAGGTGTGGAGCAGAGAGGCAGGGTACCCGGGCGATCACAGGTACCTGGAGTTCCACAAGAAGCACTTCCCCGGTGGGATCCGATACTGGCGGGTCACCGACTCCCGCGGCGACCTGGGGTCCAAACTGCCCTACGAGCCGCAGGCCGCGCAGGCGGCCGCGCGAGGGCACGCCGAGCACTTCGTCCGGATAGTCGGCGACCTCGCGGAAGCCGAGGCGAACCAATCGGCGTGGCCGGTCGCGGTCTGCAACCCCTACGACACGGAACTGTTCGGGCACTGGTGGTTCGAGGGGCCGGCGTTCCTTGAGGAGGTCCTGGAGCGGCTCCCCGCGGCCGGCGTCGAGCCCGAGTCGTTGGGCCGGTACCTCGATCGCTGCCAGCGGCCGGAGACGATCACCCTGCCCGAAGGATCGTGGGGCGAGGGAGGCGACCACCGCGTCTGGCTCAACCGCGACACCCGATGGACCTGGGAGATGGTGTACGCGGCGGAAGAGGAGTTCTGGTCCGTGGGCTGCGACCTGGCCTGGGAAGGCAATCCGTTCCTCCGGCGGGCAATGGCCCAACTGGCCCGCGAGCTGCTGATCCTCCAGGCGTCGGACTGGCAGTTCCTCATCACGACCTGGGCGGCCCGCAACTACGCCGAGGCACGGTTCGCCGAGCACTACGCCCACTTCACGCGCCTGGGACACATGCTGCGCCGCGTCGCCGAGGGGCAGCCGGTACAGCAGGAGGACGAGTTGTTCCTGGCCGCGCGGGAGGCGCAGGATTTCCCGTTCCCCGACGTGCTCGATCATGTGCTCGCCGCGCGGGAGGTGCGGTCGCTGTGATCCTCCGGGCGCGGCCGTACCGGCCGCGCGTCCTGGCGTTCGTCCTGGCCGGAGGCCGCGGCGAACGGCTGGAGCCGCTCACCCGCGAGCGGGGCAAGCCAGCGGTGCCATTCGGGGGCAAGTACCGGATCGTGGACTTCGTCCTTTCCAACTTCGTCAACTCGGGGATCTACGCCATCTACGTGATGGTCCAGTACAAGGCGCAGTCGCTGCTCGAGCACCTGCGCGTGGGCTGGCGGTTCGGAGGCCTGCCAGACCAGTTCGTAATCGCGGTCCCCCCTCAGATGCGATGGGGCGAGTCCTGGTACAGCGGGACCGCCAACTCGGTCTACCAGAACCTAAATCTATTGAGGGACTTCAATCCGGACATCATCATGGTCTTCGGCGCCGACCACATTTACCGGATGGACCTCAACCAGGCGTTGGCCTTCCACCTGGATCGCGGGGCCCAACTTACGGTTGCTGCGCGACCGGTACCCATCGGCGAGGCCTCCGAGTTCGGCATCGTCGAGACCGACGGGGATGGGCGGATCGTCGGTTTCGAGGAGAAGCCGGCCAAGCCGCGGCCAATGCCCACGGATCCCTCAAGAGCCCTTTCCTCGATGGGCAACTACGTCTTCAACCGCGACATCCTGGTCGAGACGCTCATCGAGGATGCCCGCCGCAGCACCGACCATGACTTCGGGCGGACGATCATCCCGGAACTCCACCCGTACGCCGACGTCTTCGCTTACAACTTCCTCGACAACGAGATCCCGGGCACCAAGGCCCACGAGGAGCGCGGATACTGGCGCGACGTGGGAACGATCGGAGCGTACTGGCAGGCGCAGATGGATCTGCTGGGCATCACGCCGGTGTTCGACCTGGATAACCCTCAGTGGCCCATCCACACGAGCGCATACAGCGGCCCGCCGGCCCGCCTGGTCGGCGGCGAGATAACCGACTCGCTGCTCGGTGAGGGAACCCGGGTGGAGAGCGCCATCGTTCGCCGCTCGATCCTGGGCCGCGGCGTCCGGATCGGTGAAGGCGCACTGATAGAAGAGTCCGTCGTCATGGACCACACAACGGTCGGCAGGGGCGCGCACCTGCGGCGTGTCATCGTTGACCGCCACAACGCGATCCCCGACCATGCGGAGATTGGCACCGATCCGGCCCGGGACGCCCGGCACTACCAGGTTGACGCCTCGGGCATCGTCGTGCTGCCGCGAGGCGCAACCCGCTACACCTCGTGAGCGCGCTGATCTGCATCCACGGGCACTTCTACCAGCCCTCGCGCGAGAACCCCTGGCTGGAGCAGGTGGAGGTGGACGACTCCGCGGCGCCGTACCACGACTGGAACGCGCGCATCACCGCCGAGTGTTACTCCTCCAACGCCGCCGCGCGGATCCTCGACGCGCAGGGTCGCATCGAGCGCATCGTCAACAACTACTCGGCGATCTCTTTCAACCTGGGACCGGCCCTGGCTACCTGGCTCGAACGCAACGCCCCAGAGGTCCTCGGTCAGATCCTGCGCGCGGACAAGGAGCGTCTGGCGGCCCTCGGGTACGGCAACGCCATAGCGCAGCCCTACACGCACGTGATCCTGCCGCTGGCCTCGCGGCATGACAAGATGACACAGGTCCGCTGGGGGATCGCGGACTTCACGCGCCGGTTCGGCCGGCCGCCGGAAGGGATGTGGTTGCCCGAGACCGCGGTGGATCGCGAAGTGCTTGCCGTGCTCGCCGAGTGCGGGATCGCCTTCACGATCCTGGCCCCACATCAGGCGGCGCGCGTTCGCGCGGCCCCTGCCGGTGAATGGGTGGACGTGCGACCAGAGGTGCTGGACACCACGCGGGCATACCTGTGTCGTCCGGCCGCGGGGCTACGCATCGCCCTGTTCTTCTACGATGGCGCACTGTCCCGTGATATCGCGTTCGGCAACCTGCTGGACAGCGGAGCGGGACTGGCCGGCCGGCTGGTGGGGGTGGCAGCCGACGCCGGGTGGGCGGGCGGCCGCGTGGTCCACGTGGCCACGGACGGCGAGACCTACGGTCACCACCACCGCTTCGGGGAGATGGCCCTGGCGTACGCGGCCGAGGTGCTCGAACGCAACGGTAGCGGGCGCCTCACGAACTACGCCGCGTTCCTGGCAGATCATCCGCCCACGCACGAGGTGGAAATCCACGAGCGCACATCATGGTCCTGCGCCCACGGCATAGAGCGGTGGCGGGCAGACTGCGGCTGCCGAACCCGGCCCGACTGGCACCAGCGCTGGAGGGCGCCACTGCGCGCGGCGCTGGACTGGTTGAAGGCCGAGGCCGACGCGCTCTTCGAGGAGGCCGGCGCCCGGGTCTTCCACGATCCTTGGGCCGCGCGCGACGCCTACATTGACGTCGTGTTGGACCGCGGGGAGACATCGCTGGCGCGGTTTCTGACGGTGCAGGCCCTACGGCGCGACGATCCGCAGGATCGCCACACCGCGCTGCGACTGCTGGAGATGCAGCGGCACGCGATGCTGATGTTCGCGTCCGACGGCTGGTTCTTCGACGAGATCTCGCGGGTCGAGACCGTGCAGTTGCTGCGACACGCGGCCAGGGTGATCCATCTTGCCGGGGCGGGCCGTGCGCTCGAGGCATCGTTCCTCGACCGACTGCGCGGGGCGGAGAGCAACCTGCCGGCCTTCCGGAACGGTGAGGCCGCCTACGACCGCCTTGTGCGCCCGGCGATGGTGGACGCGCGCCGCGCCGCGGCCCACTATGCCATCATGTCGCTCTTCCAGGAGTTCCCGGACGACGCGCGTCTCTACACCTACCGAGCAGTGCGCCGGGCAATGCGCCGGCTGGCCCGCGGCCCCCTAACCCTGCTGATCGGGCGCGTCGAGATCACCGAGACGCTGGTTGAACATGCGCACGACTTCTCGTTCGCGGTCCTCCATATCGGCGGCACCGACGTCCACTGCTGCGTGGCCGAGGGCTGGAGCGACGGGGCCCACGCCACGGTCGCCGACGCCCTGACCACGGTGTTCGAGGGGGGAACGGTTACCGAGGTCATCCGGCGGATGGACGAGATCTTCGGCCGCCAGTTCTACACCCTCCGAGACCTGTTCATCGAGGAGCGGCGCCATGTGTTGGCCCGCCTCTCGGAGGAGACCATGGCACACCTCGAGGCGTCTTACCGGCGGCTCTACCACGAGAGCCGCGGCCTGATGGAAACGCTCCGCGACGCCGACGTGCCGGTGCCTCGTGAGTTCGTCGCGGCCGCGGAGTTCATCCTGACCGCCGATCTCCGCAGGGCGCTGGATGCGCCCGGAGCGCTCAGCGCCACGGCATGGGATGCCCTTGCCGAGCTGCGCTCGTGGGGGCTGGCGTTGCCGGCCGAGGAGTTCGAGCCGCTGCTGCGCGCGCGCATCGAGCGCCGCCTGCGCGACGCCAACGGGCTCTTCCTCGTGGAGAACCTGGCAGAGGTGGAGCGCACGCTCGACTTCGCCCGCGACGCCGGGATCACGGTCAACCTGTGGCAGGCCCAGAACCTGTTCGTGGAGCGGTTTGCCCCGCGGATGGGTGGGGCGGCAGGCGCAGGTGGGGCAGGCGGCGGTGAGGCAGCGGGCGGCGGCGCCGAGGAGACCGTGCGGGTCGCCCTAGAGGCGATAGCCGGACGTCTCTACTTCAACCTGGACGCGCTGCGGGTGCGGGCTGGGGGCGATCCAGTCAAAGCGTACGGCTCGACCCAATATTGACATTCATCGAATTACCATGTAATCTGATCTTATGAAGATCATCGCGGAACGCCCTGCCGAGGGCGCCTGCTGTCCTGAGTGTGGCTGCCAGTCTCACACCGATTCCCTGGATCGCGCCGCGGTGGATGCTGGCGCGGCCCTGCTTGCCGCGCTGGGCGACCCGGTCCGCCTGGGCATCGTCGAGCTCCTTGCCCGTCACGACAGGATGTGCGTCTGCGACATCGCCGAGGCGTTCCCGGTCGGCCAGCCCACGATCTCGCACCACCTGCGGCTGCTGCGCGAGGCCGGGCTGGCGGACGTGGTGCGCCGGGGAAACTGGGCGTTCTACGGTCTGCGCCGGGAAGTGCTGAAGCAGGTGGCCCACCAGATTCTGAACCTGCTGTGATATCGAGGAATGTCGAACGATCACGATTGCTCAATGACAACCGCGACGATCTCTGAAGGCCGCGCAGCCGATCTGGATGAGGTGCTGGCGCTGCTTGCATCCGCCGGTCTGCATGGCGGCGGGATGCCCGAGCACCTCGACGGCTTCCTAGTCGCTCGCGAGGATGGCCGGCTGGTGGCGACGGTTGGACTGGAGAACCACGGCACCGTCGGGATCCTGCGCTCAGTCGCGGTCGTGCCCGGCTGCCGGGGCCGCGGGATCGCCGCGGCGCTGGTACGCGCGGCGATCAGCCGGTCCCTCGCGAGGGGCCACCAGGCCCTCTACCTGCTCACGAATACCGCCGAGTCCTACTTCGAGCGGTTCGGCTTCCAACGGATCGAGCGTGCGCAGGTCCACCCCGCGGCGCTTGTATCGAAGCAGTTTGTTAAGAAGGCGTGCGAGCAATCTACTGTAATGATGCTGGAGCACAAACGATCAGGGAGGGCTGAGATGAACGAGCACGCAATCCGCAACGCGGTGCGAGAACGCTACGCCCGCGCAGCAACGGCCGGAGCGACCTGTTGCGACGGGTCCGGACAGAGTGGAGCCGCGGCCTCCTGCTGTGACGGAGCCGGGCAGCGTACCGGATCGGCCTCCTGCTGCGCTCCTCCGGCGATCATCTTCGCGGACGGCCGCGCCGTGCCCGAGGAGATCGCGGGCACGTCGCTGGGCTGCGGCGCTCCAATCGAGGCGGCTGCGCCGCAGCCGGGTGAAACGGTCGTGGACCTGGGCAGCGGCGCCGGGCTGGACGCCTTCCTGGCGGCTGATCGGGTAGGACCGAGCGGCCGGGCGATCGGGGTGGATATGACCCCTGAGATGATCGCGAAGGCACGCGCCAACGCCGACCGCCTGGGCGCTGCGAACGTTGAGTTCCGCCTGGGGGAGATCGAACACCTGCCGCTGCCCGACGCCTCCGCCGACGTCCTGGTGAGCAACTGCGTCATCAACCTGCTGCCGGACAAGAGGCCGGCGTTCTCTGAGGCGTTCCGCGTGCTGCGGCCGGGCGGCCGGCTCGTGGTCTCCGACATCGTCAGCGCGGCGCCGCTGCCCGACGCGCTCAAGACGCCGGAGCTCTGGAGCGCGTGCCTGGCCGGGGCTCTGCCCGAGGCAGACTACCTGGGGCTTGTTGCCCGGGCCGGCTTCACCTCGATTGAGGTACTCTCGAAGCGCGGATGGGACGCCGCCGGACTGTTCAGCGTCACGGTGCGCGCGGTGAAGCCCGGCCGCGAGTGAAGCCCGCCGCCCTGGCAGGACTGGTTGTCCTTGCAGCCGCGCTGCCCGCACCCGGCATCCAGACCAATCTCGACTCGCTGCGGGCCGCCTACCTCACCGGGCGTGAGCTGACCCGGGCCGGCAAACACGCGGCCGCGTCCGACGCGTTCCGAACCGCGGCCGCGCATCCCACGCTGCGAGCCCACGCGCAGTACGAGCAGGCGGCCGCGCTGCTTCGGACCGGCACCCCGGGCGCCGCTACTGAGGCGTCTTCGATCCTCCGATCCACCGCGCCCTCTGCCCCGACCCGGCTGCGCGGCCGGATTCTGACCTTGCTCGGCGAGGCCGATATGGCCCTCGGCCGTCCTGTGCAGGCGGTGGCCGCGCTCCAGGCCGCGTCCGGTCTGCGACCGGACGATCCTGAAGTCTGGCTGCGGCTGGGTGACGTGGCCGCCTCCGCGGGCCGCGCGGACCTGGCGCGCCCCGCGTATGCACGTGCTACCTGGGCGTTCCCCGGGCACGGCGTCGAGGGACGTGCCCGAGCAGCGCTGTCGGCACTGCTCGGCAGGCCGGTCCGGGCCGGCGACATTGACGCGCAATCGAGACTGCTGCGCGGCAGGCGCCTCGCGCAGGGCGGCGAGTGGAATCAGGCTGCGGTCGAGTTCCGCGCCGTGGTGGCCGCGGCGGCAGCGGGAACAACCCCTGGCGCAACTCACCGCGCCTCGCGGAGCGTGGCCGGCGAATCCTGGTACCGCCTGGGCGAGATCTACATGCACTTCGACCTGCGCGCGGCGCACGACGCTTTCCGGCGGGCGGCCGGTGCCGGCTGGAACACACCGGGCGCCTGGTACTGGGCGGCCCTGACCGCGCGGCGGGCCGGCCTGACCGCGCAGGCGCGGGAGGCCTCCTCCGCGCTGTTGCGGTCGGCGCCGGCAGGGTCCTGGACCGCCCGCTTCTGGCTAGATGCGGGCAGGCGCGCCGAGTCCGACGGCCGAAGGCCCGAGGCCACCGCGCACTACCGCCGAGCGATCGCGGCGGCGGCGGGCTCAGGAGAAGCGGCCGAGGCGCGATGGCGACTAGGATGGGGGGCACTGGGTGCCGGGCGGCACGCCGATGCTGAGGCGGCCTTCCGCGAGGCCGCGCGGACCGCGCCATATCGAAGCGACGCAGCGCGTGCCTGGTACTGGGCCGCCAAGACCCTTGAGGCCCGCGGCCACCGGCCTGGCGACGCGTCGGCGCTTCTCCGCACGGTCGCCGCCCAGTACCCGCTCACGTTCTACGGCCAGCGCGCCAGGACCCGGCTGGGGCTGCCTGCACCATCGCTACCGCCGGCACCTTCCGCTACGCCCGATGCGCCCGAGCGCACCGTCGCGGCTCCCACCCACGAGGAGCTGGCCCGCCTGGGCCTCGACGCCGACGCCGTGGAGGCAGCAGAGGATTACCTGGATGCGCGTCCAGGCCGGCGCGATCTGCGCGATCTGCGAGTGGCGCGCGTGGTGCGCTTCCTGGCCGAGACCTGCGGCCGCATGGGCGCTGTACGCAGGTCGGTCGCGTACGCGGAAGAGGCCCTCGCCGGGGGGGTCCGTGACAAAGCCGTATGGCGGCTGGCCTATCCCAAGGCCTATTGGGCCGATGTGTCAGCCGCTGCGAAAACCGCGGGCATTGATCCCCTGCTCCTGCTTGCGCTGGTGCGCGAGGAGAGCCGCTACGATGCGCTGGCCATCTCACCCGCGCGTGCCGTGGGCCTGGCCCAGATCCTGCCGACGACCGCGCAGGCGATGACCGGCGATCCTTCGATTACCGCGCACCGGCTCAAGGATCCCTCCACCAACCTGACGCTGGGCGCCCGGTACCTGCGCCTCCAACTTGACCGGTTCGACGGCGACCTACGGCTGGCGCTGGCGGCCTACAACGCGGGACCCGGCGCGGCGCGGCGGTGGAGAAACCTGGATCCCGATCCAGACTACTTCATCGAGAAGATCGGCTACGCCGAGACCCGCGCCTACGTGCGCCGTGTGCTGGGATCGTACGGCGTCTACAGGATTGTGTGGTAGTAGGCGGCGAAACGATCCGTCATGGAAGAGATGCACGCCTACGAGCGCCTTGCCGATGCCCTGGACCGGCTTCCAAACGGCTTCCCCAGAACAGCCACCGGAGTTGAGATCCGGATCCTAAAGAAGATCTTCTCGCCCCAAGAGGCCTCCCTGGCGAGTCATCTCACAGGCATGCTGGAGTCCCCTGACGAGATCGCCCCCCGCGCCGGCCTGCCCCTGGAGGAAGCCGGCAAGCAGTTGTTCCAGTTGGCGCGACGCGGCCTGGTTTGGTTCGACAAGAAGGATGGCGTAGCACGTTTTCGGCTGGCCCCTTTCATCGTCGGCATCTATGAAGCCCAGAAGGACCTGCTGGACCACGAACTCTCGCACCTGGTGGAGGAATACCTCGTCAACGGCGGTGCTGCCGGGATCATGCAGCCGCAGCCTGCCCTGCACCGCGTCGTGCCTGCCGGGGGCGCGCTCAAGTCCGAGTGGATTCTTCCTTATGACGACGTGCGCGCATTCCTTCTGTCTGCCAGGGCATTCAACGTCCGCGACTGCATCTGTCGCCTCCAGCAGGACCACTTTGGCCGGCGGTGTGACTTCCCGTTGAACATCTGCCTCAGTTTCTCGTCGAGTGAGCGTCCTGCCCGGCCAGGGGACATCTCGCAGGAGGAGGCGCTGTCCCTCCTGGAGCGTAGTGAGGAGATCGGCCTGGTCCACACGGTCAGCAACACAATCGCGGGCGTGGGCTATGTCTGCAACTGCTGCGGCTGCTGCTGTGCCCTGCTGCGCGGGATCGCGGAGTGGGGGATCGAGAACTCGGTCGCCCACGCCAACTACTACGCGGTCATAGATCCTGAAGTGTGCGCAGGTTGTGGGATCTGCGTGACGCGCTGCCAGGTGCACGCCGTTGCCGATCAGGATGGGGTATCCGTCGTGAACCGGGAGCGTTGCATCGGCTGTGGGTTGTGCGTCACAGGATGCTCCACCGGGGCCTCCAGCCTGCAGCGCAAGCCGGAGGCGGAGATTGTTCACCCGCCTGCCGATTTCGCCGCCTGGGAGCAGGAGAGGTTACGCAACCGCGGGTTGATTGACTAGCCCGCCCTCGGACGAGGAGCGCCCGCAGGCAGTCAGGCCGGCGATTGAACCTCAAAGGAAAGCGTGCCCGCCCACGCCTCCCCTGGCTGCAGCCGCATCGGCCAGACAAACAGCAGCGAGGCGCCCTGGAAGGTGCGCTCGAAGCCGGCCTCGGAGGCCGAGACGACCTCAATCGGCACGACCCACAGGGATGCCGGCTCCTGGGCCTCGACGCGCGCGCCCACTACCATGCTCCATCCCGGGTCGCGCAGCGCAAACGCCCTCACCCCGTCGTGGCGTCCCGCATCGCCCACGCGGCGCGCGGCGCAGGATGCGACCACTGCGGCGTCAGGCCCGGTGGTCCCCCAGTTGGTCTCGATTGCAAGCTCGGCGGTCAGTACTGCCCCGCTCTGGTTCGTAATGCAGTAACCTGCCTCCAGCCCGGCCGTGCCGGGCCGGACGAGCAGCGTCTTCTCGACCCGCACGGGCGCGTGCACACCACCGACCCACACGTGACCATCGCGGGCCAGGCGCACCGAGATCTCTCCTGGCGCGTGCCGGGTCTCTGCCACAAACGGCTGGTTCACGAAGTCGCCCAGCTCACGCACTCCGCCCCGGGCAAAGGCCGCGGGCCCGCCGCCGGGCTCAAGGAAGTGGTCCAGGAAGCTCGATCGCCGGTACCAGTCGGTCGTCAGGTGCCGGTCCAGCCCCCATTCCTTCACCCGTACGCGTGAGGTGTGGATCGTCTCCACTTCTCCGGTGGCCGCGAGCACGGCCTCGCCGCGAGCCAGCGCCCTCCGCAGCATTTCGTGATAACCCTCGGGCCGGCGGGTCATCACGTTGACCAGGTTCACGCCGGCCTCGCGCACGTCCCACGCGACCACGCTGCCGCCGTCGGCAGGATCAACGGTCAGCACCTGCGCGTCGGATCCCAGCAGCACCTCGTCCTGGCCGTCACCGTCGAGATCCTCGATGCGCGCATCCACCCAACGCCGCGGCCTCCTGCCGCGGTCGGCCAGCCGCTCTGCTTCGATCAGGTGGGAGTAGTTGGCCGAACGAATGTGCCCCAGGTAGATGCCACCGAAAACCCCGTGCCAGTAGGGGCAGTTGCACTGCGCCTGCCAGAGATGGTCCAGCGCGGCATCGCGTCGCAGGCCGGGCCGCATACGCCACACCTTGCGGCTGACGCGCAGCATTGCCTTGTGCAGCGTGTTGATCTCTGGGTACTTCACCAGGAAGTGGCGCCAGTACCCGCCCCGGAGAAACGGCAGAACGTCGGCGCGGCCCTCTGCTTCGAGGTCGTGCCTGAGCGCGGGCAGCCGCGAGGCACCCTCGGGGGGCAGCGCCCACTCGGTCATCTCGTCGTAGGAGGCGGTCGGCAGGTAGACGCGGCCCTGCGGTGGGTGCTCGCGGATCCACTCCCCGGGCGGGACCACGGCCAGCCAGTCGCGGGCGCCCTCCAGCGCCGAGAAGAACGCCTCGATCCAGCCGCGTTCCCAGCACAGGACGCGCGTGCCCGGCCACAACCCGAACTTCTCGCCGTCGTCTCCCATGACCAGGATCCGATCGTCATCTGATGCCTGGCCGCGCAGCCAGGCCATCAGCGTCTCCACCGTGGCCCAGGGGATGCGGTACCGGAGCGCCTTGGCGCTGGGGAAGATGCGCAGCGGCGCGCCGACCTCCTCGGTGACGAAGTAGCCGGTCAGCTCGTCGGAGGACATACCCACGTGCTGGAAGTGCGTGTCGTCCACAATGGTGTAGGTGACGCCGGCCGCTGCCAGGGCCTTGGGCAGGTGGGGCTCCCAGACGCGCTCGGCCAGCCACAGCCCCGTGGCCTCGCAGCCAAAGAGGTCGCGCACCGCCGCGGTCATCTTGAGTATCTGGCCGTGCTTGTCCCGGTCTGGGATGATCGGCAGGATCGGCTCGTAATAGCCGCCGGTCATGATCTCCACCTGGCCGCGCGCCACAAGCGCGCGGACGCGCTCGATCAGGTCCGGATGCTCGCGGAGCAGCCAGTCCAGCAGCGGCCCTGAGTAGTGCAGCGCCACGCGCACCGCAGGGTGCCGTTCCAGCGCGCCGACCATCGGCTCGTACGCCTCGTCGTGGCCGCGCGCGAAGACCGAGTGGAAGTTGCCCACCGGCTGGTGGTTGTGCAGTGCCAGCGCCAGGGTCAGGCGCGGCGTCAAAGCCGTGCCACGAACCGACCGGGATTGAGGACGCCTTTGGGATCAAACGCCTGCTTGATCGCGCGCATGATCTCAAGCGTCCTCACGTGGGGGACGGGCGACCAGACGTCGCCCGTCGCTTTCAACTCGCGCGGCGCGCGCGCTACAAGCATGTTGCCTTGGTGGCCCGTCGCGATCTCCTTCACCGCGCCAAGCGCAGCAGCGTCGAAGCCGGCGGGATCAGCATGGATCCAGATGGTCCCACTTGCAGTGTGTGCCACGACGCCCGTTGGGTCGGGCACGGTCGAGCGCAGGCGGGCCAGCGCCGCCGGGACCTCGCCCGAGGGTACGGCGACGCGGATCGCGATGCCGTCCCCCTGCCAGCCGAAGTCGCGGATCGCCCGCCAGAGCGCGACCTCGGCCTCGCCCTCAAGAGTCTCGGCGTCGAGGGCCGCCTCCGCCGCCCATGCGGTGACATCGCGCACCTGCCGGGCCACCGCGGCCTCAAAGCCCGTCGCGCGCACCAGCAGGCCCGCGGCACTACGGCCGAGCGCGCGGGCCGCGACCGCGTCTACCACCGTGACCGCTGCCGGCAGCAGCAGCGATCCAAGCACGCGGCCGGACAGACGCAGGAGGTCAGAGGCGTCGGCGCCCCAGACCGCGACCGTGCGCGATGCCTCGGGCACCGGGAGCAATCTCAACGTCAACTCGGTCAGAACGCCCAGCGTACCCATTGAGCCGACGAGCAGCTTGCACATGTCGTATCCCGCTACGTTCTTGACGGTCTTGCCCCCTGCCTTGATGAGCGTACCGTCCGCCTGCGCTGCCCTCGCGCCGATGACCAGGTCGCGCGCCGAACCGCAATACGCGCGACGGGGACCGTTCAGGTCGGCCGCCACCGCGCCGCCCGCGGTCGCGCTCTCGGCGCGCGGGGGTTCCAGCGGGAGGAACTGACCCCCGGCAGAGATCGCGCCCTCCAGGGCGCCCAGCGTCATCCCCGCCCCTACCGCCACGGTCAGGTTCGCGGCGTCGTGCTCGACGAGCCCTGATAACCGGTCGGTCAACAGCGCGACGTGGTGGGCGCGGGGAGGATTCCCGACCTCCATCGCGGTGCCACGACCCCAGGGCACGACAGCGGCGCCGGCCTCGCCGCAGAGCCGCAGGACAGCGCCGACCTGCTCGGCGTCTCCCGGCCGAACCGCCAGGGCAGGGGTCAAGCCGTCCACGGTCCACCGGGAGGCGCCGGCAACCGTAACCCACTCCGCGCCCAGCAGCGCCTCGAACCTGGGAACCAGCGTCAGGGGGTCGGCGATCACGCGCCTGCCTCGTCCAGGAGGTCGAGCAAGTGCGCCACGCGCACCGGCACCCCGAATCGCCTGGCGCCGTAGCGAAGCTGCATCATGCAGCCGGGATTGGGTGCGACCACGACCGAAGCGCCGGTGGCGCGGATCGCTTCCATCTTCTCGGCCAGCAGCGCCTCGGAGGTCTCGGGCTGGAGGAAGTTGTAGATGCCCGCGCTGCCGCAGCAGCGGTCGGACGCGGCCATCTCCCGAAGCGTGAGGCCGGGAATCGCGGCCAGCAGCGCCCGGGGCTGCGCGCGCACTCCCTGCCCGTGTGCCAGGTGGCAGGGATCCTGATAGGTCGCTACCTGATCGGTGGCGTTGGGCGAGTTGCGCAGGCCCAGCGCGGCCAGGAACTCGCCCGTATCCCGCACGAGCAGGCTGAAGCGTTCGGCCCTTTCCCTGTAGTCCTGGTCGCCGCTGAGGAGGTGTCCGTACTCCCTCATCGCGGCGCCGCAGCCCGCGGCGTTGGTGAGGATGGCATCCACGTCGGCTGGGAAAGCGTCCACGTTCCTCCTGGCCATCGCCCGGGCGCTGGCGATCTCACCGTTGTGGATGTTCAGGGCACCGCAGCACGCCTGGTTTCGCGGGATCACCACCTCGCAGCCGTTTCGCCGCAGTACGCGCACCGTTGCTTCGTTGATCTCGGCGAAGAAGAGACTCATCGCGCAGCCCGAGAGAAATGCCACGCGCGCGCGCCGCTCGCCGATCGCGGGCAGCACTTCGGCCGCAGGCGTGTAGAAGCGCGACGACGCCTCTGGCAGCAGCGCGACGGCCCGGCGCAGGCGTCGTGGCAGCAGTCGCATTGCCAGGGCTGCCAGGCCGCTGCGCTGGAAGAACCGGATCACGGCTGCCAGTGACCGAAGCCGCCCAGGACGCGGCATCATGTGCCGCAGGGCAAAGCGCACCACCGTACGCTGGAGCGGGCGCCCCGGCGGACCCAGGACCTCGCGCGCGGCCTCTGCCACCCGGCCGTACTGCACGCCCGAAGGACACGCGGTTTCGCACGCGCGGCACGCCAGGCACAGGTACAGGTGGTCGGCCACGCCCGGGCTCACTGCGAGCCTTCCGTGCGAGGCGGCCTCGATCATGTAGATCCGTCCGCGCGGCGAGGCGGCCTCCAGGTGCGTCAGGCGGTAGGTCGGACACTGATTGAGGCAGAGCCCGCAGTGGATGCAGGTCTCAACCTCAGGGATGACCGGCATCGTCCGGATCACCGGGCCGCCTCCCCTGCCGCCCTGGCCGCTGGGATCGTCCCGTGCACCGGGCGACCGGTGGGAAATATCTTGTCAGGGTTCATCGCCCCGTCCGGATCGAAGGCCGACCTGACGCGCTTCATCGCGGCGATGTCGTCGTCCGAGTACATCCATCTCAGGTACTCCCGCTTCTCCATCCCCAGTCCGTGTTCGCCGGTGATCGTGCCGCCGACCGCGATGCAGGCCCACATTATGTCCTCGGTGGTGGCCACGACCCGCGCATACTCAGAGGAGTTGTCGTCGAACTCGAACAGCAGGTTGGGATGCAGGTTGCCGTCCCCGGCATGGAAGAAGTTGGCAACCTGGATGTTCAGGCGTGTGCCGGCCTCGGCGATCTTGCGCATTATCCCGGCCAGATGAGAGCGCGGGGCGCAAACGTCGAGCATGATCGCCTTGCGCGCAAGTTTCCCGAGCGCGCCGAAGGCGTGCTTGCGGCCCTTCCAGAGACCCATGCGGTCCGCGGCGGTGGCCGCGGTCTGGACGCGGCTGGCGCCCTGTCCGTGGCAGATTGCCTCGATCCGTTCTATCAGTACCGGCACCGATTCAGCCAGCCCCTCGACCTCGATGAGCAGGGCCGCCTCGGCGTCCTCGGGAAAGCCCGCGTGCAGCGTCCTGTTGACCGCCCGCATGGACATCCCGTCAATGATCTCCAGCGCCTCAGGGATGATTCCTGCCGCGATCACCGCCGATGCCGCCTCGCAGGCGGCATCCATGGTGTCGTAGACCGCCAGCAGCGTCCGCACCGCCTCGCGTCGCGCGAGCAGGCGCACTATGATCCTGGTTACAATGCCGAACGTGCCCTCCGAGCCGACCAGGACACCGGTCACGTCATAGCCGGGCGCGTCCAGAGCGCGGCCGCCGACGCAGGTAACGGTTCCGTCGGCCAGCACCACCTCCAGACCGAGCACATGGTTGCTGGTTACCCCGTAGGACAGGCAGTGCGGGCCGCCCGCGTTGTTGGCAACGTTGCCGCCGATCGTCGCGGCCACCTGGCTGCCCGGATCGGGCGCGAAGAACAGCCCGTAGGGTTCGAGCATGGCGGTCAGCTCGGCGTTGACCACGCCGGCTTCCACCACCGCCGTTCGGCCGACCGGATCCACATCGTGCACGCGCGTCATGCGCGTCAGCGCCACCACGACGCCGCCGCGCTCCGGGATCGCGCCGCCGGCAAGCCCGGTGCCGGCGCCCCTGGGAACTATCGGCAGCCCCCAGTCGCGCACCGCCCGCACGACCTCACAGACCTGCTGGGTGGTATCCGGAAGCACCACCAGGTCCGGCATGTGCCGGCTGACCATCAGCGCGTCCTGCTCGTAGACGATCAGGTCTTCCGGACGGTGCAGAACGTAGGCGTCGCCCACGATATCCCGCAGCCGTCGGATCAGCGGGGCAAGCGTCATGGCCCGATTATAGCCGCTGGGCCTGCTGGGCGCATCGGTAGAGGAACCTAGGAACTCCGGCCAGGAGGCCGGTTGGAGTTGGGCGAAGTCGAGAGCATGCCCGCTACCGGAGTCGCCGTCCTCGTCCTCATATCCGCCGCCGCGTGGTTCCTCGGCGGGTTCGTACCCCTGGTTGGAGCACCTGTGATCGCGCTTCTCGCAGGCGCGGCCATCCGCAACACTGTCCGCAACACTGTTGGAACGCCCACGGCGCTTGCCCCTGGGGTAGAGTTCACGCTCGGCCGTCTGCTGCGGCTGGCCATCGTCCTCTTTGGCACAACGCTGAGCTTTACCGAGGTGGTATCGCTGGGCAGCGCATCCTTTCTTGCTATATGCGCCACGATCGTCCTGGCCCTGGGACTCACCGGCCTCTTCGGCAGGTGGGTGCAGGCGCCTCCAGGGCTGGTCAGACTGATCGGTGCGGGCACGGCGATCTGCGGTGCCACGGCAGTCCTGACCGTCGGGCCGATCATCCAGGCCAAGAAAGAGGAGATCGCCTTCGCGGTCACCACGATCTTCCTGTTCAACATAGCTGCGGTCGTCGTCTATCCGCTGATGGGGCACCTCTTGGGGCTCCCGGATGCCACCTTCGGGATCTGGGCCGGCGCGGCGATTCACGACACGTCCTCGGTGATGGCCGCTTCGCTGGCCTATAGCGAGCAAGCCGGAAGGGCGGCCATGGTCGTCAAGCTTACGCGAACCTTGATGCTTGTCCCCCTCGCGCTTGTCTTCGGCCTCGTCGCGCACAGCCACCGGAGCGTCAGCGTGGCCAGGGTATTCCCTTGGTTCGTCCTGTGGTTCGTGCTGGCCACGGGCCTGAACACACTGGGGCTGTTTGATCCAAGGACGGTACGCCTGGCAGGCCTGCTGGCGAAGTTCCTTGTTATCATGGTGATGGCAGCGGTAGGCCTGAGCGCCGACCTCCGGCGGATGCGCGAGATCGGCCTTCGGCCGTTCTACGTCGGCCTCTTCGCCTCGGTGCTGATCGCCGCGGTGAGTCTGAGTCTGATCCGCTGGCTTATAGGATAGGGCGCCGGGAAGGCCGTGTGGACTGCCTGCTGCCGCTGACCGGAAGGGCCGCAGTGTGTTGGCGAGAACTCCTTGGGGCGGGGGGGAATCGAACCATGAGCAGGTCTCGCGTCCTCACCTTCGCCACAGCGGTGGCAATCCTGGGGCTGGGAGTGTGGTTGATGGCGTTGAACCCTTGGCAGGATGAGTCGGGAGCCGCCGGGCCCTCCGGCGAGCGGGTGAAGCTGCCCGCGCCGCGCACGGACGGCGACACCTCGGTCGAGCAGACGCTGCAGCGGAGGAGGTCGGTCAGGGAGTACCGGGACGCGCCACTGTCCCTCGCCGAGATCTCGCAGCTCCTCTGGGCCGCGCAGGGCATCACCGAGCCCAGGGAGTCGCGCAGGACAGCACCCTCGGCGGGTGCTACATATCCGCTCGAGGTCTATCTCGTCGGCGGGAACGTGGCCGGACTGCCGAAGGGAGTCTACAAGTACAGGCCCCTGGACCACGAGATCGCCCGGGTGAGGGAGGGCGACGTGCGCAGGGAGCTGGCGGCCGCGGCGTTGGGACAATCCTGCGTCGAGCAGGGCGCCGTTGCGCTGGTCTTCTCTGCCGTGTACGAGCGCACAACCAGGCGGTACGGCGAGCGGGGTATACGGTACGTGCACATGGAGGTCGGGCACGCCGCCCAGAACGTGTACCTGCAGGCGGTCTCCCTGGGGATGGGCACGGTCGTTGTTGGGGCGTTCGACGACGACCGGGTTCGGAGGATCGTGGGAATGTCCGAGGGCGAGCACCCGCTGTACATCATGCCCGTGGGCAGGAGATGAGCCGGGTGAAGAGCGGGGTCTCTAGCTTCCTGGGCCGGCTTGTTCTAAGCACTTCACCAGGCGCATCAGCGCGAGGTTCACCGGCGTCGCAACTCCCAGCCGGGCTCCTTCCCTGACGACGGCACCGTTGATCACATCGATCTCGGTCTGACGTTCCATCTCCACATCCTGCAGCATCGAGGACCTGTTGTCCCCGGTCCGACGGGCCACATCCCGGACGTGCGCCCAGGGATCCTCCAGCGGCACCCGCACGCCGGCCCGGCCGGCCACGGCGAGGCCTTCATCCACCGCCTCCTTCATGATCTCGACCGCTTCGGGCATCTCTAGCAGCCGCCCATTCCGCACACGCAGAATGGCGGTCAGCGGGTTGATGGCGATGTTGACGAGCAGCTTCGCCCATATCACGCCCTGCACGTTGTCGCTGGCAGACGCATGGAGCCCGGCGTCCGTAAACGCCTCCACGAGGCATCGCAGCCGATCCGTGGGCGCGCCGTCCAGTTCCCCGATCAGGGTCTCGCCTGAGCCGGCATGGTGGATGCGTCCGGCCCCGAGCACATTGGCCCCCTGACCCGTGGTCCCTGCCATGAGATGGCTCCTGGGTACCTCCTCAGCCAGGGCGTCAACATTCCCTAGCCCGTTCTGGAGAGTCAGGACCACCGTGCTCGGAGCGAGGAGCGGGGCAAGCGAGGCGGCGGCCTGCCTCGTGTGGTAGGACTTCACGAACACCAGCACCAGGTCGCACGGGCCGACGGATCGGGGATCGGTGACGGCCCGCGGCCGCACGACCCGTTCCTCGCCGTTGGGCTCCACAATGCGCAGCCCCTGGCGCGCGATGGCGTCCGCGTGCCCGGTTGCTGTGTCCACGAGCCAGACCTCGTGCCCGGCGGCCGACAGATATCCCCCGAACAGGGACCCCATGGCTCCCGCGCCTATCACGCACACCTTGAGCTGCCGCGCCCCTCCTGCCTCCATCGCAATCACCCGATTCCCAACCGCCTCCCTCAGGGGCAGCGTGTCACCTCAAGAGGCCGGCGCGCACAAGCCCTTCCCTCAACTCCCTGGCCTGTTCGGCATCCATGGGGTAGCAGTGCTCGGGAGCTGGAAAAGCCCTTTCCCGGACCTCCACGGCAAACTGAGCCAGTGATTCGCGGCAGGCCGCGCCAAGATTAGCGTACCGTTTGACGAACTTCGGAACAAACCGCTCGAACAGCCCCAGCATGTCGTGAAGGACGAGCACCTGTCCGTCACAATCCGGACCGGCACCGATGCCTATGGTGGGAACGCCTACGGCCTCCGTGACCATCTTCCCCACAGGTGCGGGAACCGCCTCCACCACCATGGCGAAGACACCGGCCTCCTGCAGGGCGAGCGCGTCCTCCACCACGGCCTGCGCAGAATCCATGGTCTTCCCCTGCACCCTAAACCCTCCAAGCTGAGAAGCGCTCTGCGGCGTCAACCCGATGTGGCCCATCACCGGGATTCCGGCCCGCACGATGGCCTGAACAGCCGGCGCTGTGCGCCTGCCGCCCTCCAGCTTCACGGCGTCCATCCCCGCCTCTTTCAGGAAGCGGCCGGCGTTCTCGACAGCCCGTTCGGCGGACACTTCGTATGAGAGGAACGGCATGTCTCCCACAAGGAACGTGTTCTGGGCACCTATCGACACTGCCCGCGCCATGATCAGCATCTCTTCCATGGTCACCGGGACGGTGTTTTTGTAGCCCAAGGTCGTCATCGCGCCCGAATCGCCCACAAGGATCATGTCAATGTCCACCGAGTCAACGAGCGACGCGAAGGCGTAGTCGTATGCCGTTACCATTGTGATCCTGCGGCCTGAGCGCTTCCGCTCCAGGAAGTCAGGAATCGTGCCCTTCTTCTTCCGCGGCGTCTCCACGTCAGCACCTCCTCGTTCCATTTGGAGCCGCTTCCTCCCCCAGGAAGTACACGATCGCGGCGGCGTACAGCCGGGCCGCCTCCACCAGCTCGCCGACCTCCACGTATTCGTCAACCTGATGCGGGATCTGCCGGTTCCCGGGGCCGATGGTCACAACGGGGATACGGGCCCACGCGTGCAGAAACGTCCCGTCGGTTGAGCCGGGAACGCCTCCGTACCGGGGCTCCCGGCCCAGCGACTCCCGAAAGGCCCGCTCGATGGCCCGCACAATGGCATCCCGCGGAGTGGTCTCCGTCCAGGGGCGGTCTTCGACCAGCTCCACGGTTACCCTCACGCAGGGGTCGTCGGCCTGCGCGGCATTCGCGAGGTCACTGATGGCGCGGTGCAGGTTGGCGTGATCCTGGCCTGGGATCGTCCGCACATCCACCGTCACGCGCGCCTCGCCGGCAATCACGTTGAACTGCGGCTCTCCGTGCGCGGGCGCGCGAAACGTGGTAGGCGTGATGTGGGGCAGGCCCAGGTAGGGATCGCGTTCATGACCCTCCTGCTGACGGCGGTCCTCCTCCGAGAGCAGGGTGACGAACCTCGCGGCCGCCGGAATGGGGTTGGCGCCGGCATAGGGCATCGCGCCGTGGGCCATCTTGCCCGTGAAGGAAACCAGCACGCGCATGGCGCCCTTCTGACGCAGACAGATCTCGTTCTCCTCCGGCTCACAGACGATCGCGCCGTCGAACCCTTGCGCGTGCCCGTCGCGGATGAAGGACTTGATCCCCAGCATCATGCCTTCCTCGTCGGCCACCGCTGCAATCCGAATGCGGCCGGGCAGGTCGGGCGCCGCTCTGCGCACCGCGTCGAGGGCGCACACCGCGGCGGAGAGCCCTCCCTTCATGTCCGCGGCCCCGCGGCCATAGATGCGGCCGCCCGAGATCTCGGCATCGAAGGGCGGATGCGACCATGCGCTGCGGTCGCCCTCGGTTACAACATCGGTGTGCCCTTCTAGGATGAGGCCCCTGCCCCACCGGAGGGAGGTCCAGTCGGCAATAACGTTGGGGCGGCCCGGGGCCGCCTCTTGCACCGAGACCCGAAACCCGAGGCGGGAGAGATGCCCTGCCAGGTATGCCGCCACCGCCGTCTCGTTGCCCGCCGGATCATCGGGACGGTACACGCTGGGGATCCTGACGAGTTCGCGCGTGAGCCGCACCACCTCGTCAGCGTTCACCGCCGCGGCCGCCTTCCCGGCCAGGACGTTGGCTGCGCCGGAGCCGAAGCGCGGCGGCGCGCTCTCCACTACCGCTGTCCCTGCCGCAGGCGCGGGTCAAGCAGGTCGCGCAGGCCGTCGCCCATCAGGTTCCATCCAAGGACCGTGGCGGCGATCGCCACTCCCGGCCAAATTGCCATCCACGGCCTGACGAAGAGCACGTCGCGGGCCTCCAGCAGCATTCCGCCCCAGCTCGGGGTCGGCGGCTGCGTCCCCAGGCCCAGGTAGGAAAGCGCCGCCTCGGCCAGCACCGCGCCCGAGAAGGCGACCGTGGCCTGGATCAGCAGCGGCCCGGCGATGTTGGGCAGGATGTGGGATGTCACTATGAAGACGTCCTTCGCGCCCAGCGCCCTGGCTGCCAGCACGAACTCCTGGCCGCGCACCGCCAGCGTCTGCGCGCGGGACAGGCGCGCGAACACGGGTATCAGAACCACGCCGATCGCAATCATGGTCTGGATGTGCCCGGGCCCCAGCGCGGCCACCACCATGATCGCCAGCAACAAGGATGGAAAGGCCATCAGGCCATCTATGACCCGCATGAGAATGGCATCCACCCGGCCGGCCCGGTACCCCGAGAGAAGACCGATGCTCGTCCCGGCTCCGGCGCCGATGGAAACCGCCACGACGCCAACCGTTACCGCTACCCGGCCTCCGTAGAGGATCCTGCTGAGCACATCGCGGCCCAGCCGGTCCGTGCCCAGCAGATGGCCGGGCCCTGCAGGGAGAAGCCGGCGGGGAGGATCTATGGCCGTCGGATCGTGCGGCGCCAGGGCCGGCGCCAGCAGCGCGGTAGCCGCGACAAGCAGGACCAGCGCGCCGCCGATCAGCAGGGGCAGGTTGTAACGCCGGCGGCGGGCGGCGGCCATCAGTCGTAGGTAATGCGCGGATCCACCACGGCGTACAGCAGATCCACCAGCAGGTTGAGCAGCGCGAACATGATGGCGATGGTGATGACCACGCCCTGCACTATGAGCAGGTCGCGGGAGAATATCCCGTGCAGGAGCAGGCGGCCCAGCCCGGGCAGGCCAAAGACCTGCTCTATCACGATGGCGCCGCCCATCAGGTACCCAAGTTGCAGCCCGGCCACGGTCAGCACTGGGATGAGCGCGTTGCGCAGCACATGGCGGCGCACGACGTACGCCTCGACCAGGCCCTTGCTTCGGGCGGTGCGCACGTAATCCCTGTGCAACTCGTCCAGGGTGGCGGCTCGGCTCAGGCGCACCAGCGCGGCGGCCCGCTCGGTGCCCAGCGCCAGCGCCGGCAGGAACAGGTGCCGCCCCCACTCAATCGGGTTCTTGCTGAGCGCAACGTAGCCCTGCAGCGGGAAGATGGGAAGCGCCGCTGCCAGCCCCAGTATCAGCAGTATGCCCATCCAGAACGCCGGCACCGCCAGGCCGGCCTGCGAGCCGGCCAGCACAGCCAGGTCCACCACTGACCAGGCCCTCCGGGCGGCCATCACGCCCAGCGGGAGAGCCACCACGATCGCGATGAGCATGGCGGCGCCGGCGACCGAGGTCGTGACAGGCAGCCGGGCCAGGATGAGACGCGCGACCGGCTCCCTGTAGCTGACCGACATCCCGAGGTCGCCGCGCGCCAGGTGGCCGAGCCATTCCAGGTACCGCAACGCCAGGGGCCGGTCGAGGCCGAGTTCGCGACGCAGTTGCGCCAGGTCCTCCTGGCGCGCGTCCACGCCCAGCATGATCTCCGCGATGTCTCCGGGCACGACCTGGAGCGCGAAGAAGGTGACGGTGGCGACCACGAGAACCGTGGGCGCCACCGCGAGCAGCCGTCGAACGACGAACGGCATCTACTTCGTGGTCTTGCGGAAGTCGTATGTGTCGACGGCGTAGACCTGCCGGAAGTCTCGGACGCCCGCGCGGGTCGCAACGTACCGCGCCGGGCTTCCGAGGATCACCATCATCGCCTCCTCTGTCATTATCTTCAGGGCCTCGGCGTAGATCCGCCTGCGGAGATCCGGGGTTGAGGTGATGCGGCCGGCATGGATCAGGTCAACGACCTTCTGGTTGTCGTAACGAATGTAGTTCCTCGCGGGGTCGCCCCAGCCCACCAGGCGGCCCTCCGGATCGAGCTTACCGGTATGTCCTATGACGGTGAGATCGTACTCGCCGCCGCCGAAGACGCGGGAGAGCCAGAAGGCCCACTCCACGACGCGTGGGCGCGCCGTGATGCCGGCCCTCGCCAGCATGGCCTGGACCAGCTGCCCGGCCTCGACGTGCATCGGGTACGGCTGCGGCAGCACGAGGTCGAGGGTCAGACCGGCGCCGTGCCCGGCCTCCGACAGCAGCCGGCGCGCACGCTCGGGGTCAAACGGGTACGGGTCCCCCAGGTCGACCCAGAAGGGACTCGTGACATCCATGAACACCGCGGAGGTCCGCGAGTCAGTCCCGTAGGCCGTCCTGAGCACCTGCCTACGGTCTATTGCGTGCCACAGCGCGCGCCGCACGCGCACGTCGCGCAGCGGCCCCCGGCTGTTGTTGACCGCGACCACGTTGACCAGGCTGGTGAGCTGCGTGATGACCCTGACGTCCGGGTTGGCGCGGACGCGGGGCAGGTCGTCCGGATTGATGTTGTCCACGGCGTCGAACTCGCCCGACAGCACCCCGGCGACCTTCACTGCCTGCTCTGGAACGAATCGAATGAACACCTCGCGCAGCCTGGGCTGGCCGCTAATCCAGTAGCCGTCGAAGCGCGCCAGCCGGATGAACGAGTCGCGCTGCCATTCACCCAGGGTGAACGGGCCGGTGCCGACGGGCTTGGTGCCGAACTCGTGCTTGCGGGCGATCAGGTCGGCGGGAAGAATCGCTCCCCATCCTTCGGCGAGGGCGGCGAGAATCGGCGAGAACCGCTCCGCCAGCACGATCCTGACAGTCAGCGGGTCCACGACCTCGACGGCGCGGATCGGCCCGATCTGGAGACGCCGGGGCGATCGCGTGGCCGGGTCGAGGATCCGCTCCAACGTCGCCTTGACGTCTGCGGCGTCGAGAACCTTGCCGTGGTGGAAGCGCACGCCCGGCCGCAGCTTGAACGTCCAGGTGATGCCGTCGGGGGAAACGGTCCACGACTCGGCGAGGGCCGGGACCAGCTTGCCCTCGTCGTCGGGCTCGACCAGCGTGTCATACAGGCTCTTCATCACCATGAAGCTCAGGGTTGCCGCCGTGCCGTGGGGATCCAGCGTGTCGGGCCCCCCTGACAGCGCAAACGTGAGGCGATCTCTGGGTGCCTGGGCGCTCGCCGGAACGCCTGCGGCCGCCAGGGCGGCGGCCAGCGCCAGCACGGTCAGCTTCCACGCCCACCGGGTGGTCCTCAGATCGTGCGCGGTTCGGCTCTTCATGGCTGTCCCCTCCTCGACAGGAGATCCTTCGAGATACGCTCGAGTGACTTCCGGGATGACTCAAGAGACGCGGTCTCGACGATGATGTTCTGGGCTGATTCGGGCAGGTCGCGGGCAAGGTCCACGACCCGGGTAATGTCCCCGTCGCCCCACGCCAGGTGATCGTCGTGCCATCCGTGGTTGTCGCTTACGTGGATGTGCACTACGTCGTTGTCCTGCAGCATCGCCTTCAGACAGTTGCCGCCGGCCAGATAGGCGTGGCCGATATCCAGGCACAGCCGCAGCGACGGGTGGTTCACCTGATCGAAGATGCCCCGCAGCTCGTCGTACTGCACACCGTAGGAGAAAGGCATCGGCGGCACGCCGTCGGCAATGGATACGGCCGGCATGTTCTCCAGGTACACCTCGACGCCTGCGGCCTCGGCCGCCTCGGCGACCCGGCGCAGCGACTCGACGGCGTACGGAAGCCCGCGGTCGCGAGGGAAGACCTCCTTGTATGGCGGAATGCCGGGATGCACAACGACCCCGCGGGCGCCCAGCCGCGCCGCCTCGCCCACTGTTGCCAGCACCTGCCGAACCGACTCCTCACGGATGCCGGGGTTCGTGCTGGCCATGTTGATCCCCAGGATCGGCATGTGCAACCCGAGCAGCGGCCCGCTGTTCCACGGCACCGGCGCCGGCCAGGCATGCGGGCACTCGCACATGACCTCCACGCCGACGCCCATGCCGTCGAGCTCTGCCTCGACGTCCTGCAGCAGCTGCCTTACGGCGGCGAAGCTCGATACGCCTATCCTCACGGCCACCTGCTCACCTCCGGCGAGCTGAATGACGCACTGACAGCCGCGAACACGCCGGTCACCCGCATCCGGCAAGATCTGTGTGTCCCGGGATTCCGCCGAGCCCCCTTGCCGCGCGGACGGCCCGGCGCACAGACTCGGCGACCGTCTCGGCCGCCGCCTCACCGATCTGGATCAACTCCTGAGATTGCCCCACGCCGATCTCATGCCGACCCGTCGCCAGGACGAACACCGTATCGCCGTCGTAGAGCGTGTGTGAGGGGACGATCGCGCGTGAGAGCCCCGCGTGTCCCTGGACCGCCAGGCGCCAGGCCTGAGCCTTGGACAGAGCCGCGGTGGTAACAATGACGGCCAACGTGGTGTTCCCGCCGAACGGCATGCCAGGCGCGCCCCGGAGCAGCACTTGCGATGTGCCCGCGCACCGGCCGTCGGGCCCGCGGGCTCCTGCCAGAATCTCGCCAGTGCCTTCGTCCACCACGTCGCCGTAGGCGTTTACCACCACCAGCGCGCCTACGGATGGGCCGCCGGGCAGGCGAACGCACCAGGACCCGACGCCGCCTTTCATCGCACGATCCATGCCCAGCGCCTTGCCCACGGTCGCGCCCGCACCGGCGCCAACGCTGCCTTCATCCACCGGCTCTGCCGTGGCCCGCACGCAGGCTTCGTATCCCATGGCGGCGTCGGGGCGCGCGCGCGGATCGCCGATGGCGAGATCGAAGATCACGGCGGACGGCACAATCGGAACCCGCGCCACCACGGCATCGAACCCGATCCCGCGCTCTTCGAGATACCTCACCACGCCGTCGGCGGCGGCCAGGCCAAAAGCGCTCCCGCCTGCCAGAAGCACTGCGTGGGCGTGTTGGACGAAGGCTCCGGGGTGCAGCAGATCGGTCTCGCGCGTGCCCGGCGCGGCTCCGCGCACCTCACCGCTGGCGACGGCTCCGGCCCCGCAGAGCACGGCGGTGCAGCCGGTAATGCCCACCGGGTCGGTGACATGGCCTACGCGGATGTCGGGGATATCGGTGAGTGACGGCACGGCGTGCTGGCTCCCGCCTGCGGCCTCCGCGGTGTGCATGAAGAAGCCCGGGGTCTCGATGCTGGCTTCCTGGCCTGGATTCAGTATACGGTCGAACATCTGGCCATGGCAACCCGGCGAATCGCGCCGCCTGAAACGATGCTGAGCTCCTCTCCCAGGATCCGACCTTCCGGCCGATCGGGTCGGGGATTTGGCCCGGGACGAGAACCTCGCCCGGCTGGCCGCGCTCAACCGGGAGTTGATTGCGCGGGTGGAAGCCATGGAGTCCTCACGGCGGGTGGTGCTTGACATCGAAAGCACCGATTCTAGACGGAAACGGCCGGGTAGGAAGATTGCTGATTACCCTGTTCCTGGTCGAGCGGAAGGTGCTGACGAAGCCGCTCCTGGACCTGAGCGCCTTCTTCGAAGCGACGCGGCAAGAGTACTACGGCCGCCTGCTGGGCGTCAGCGAACGCGGGGAATGGAAGGCCTGGCTCGAGTACTTCCTGACAGGCGTGACCCTGCACGCCTCCCGTCAAGAACGCCGGCCGCGGTGATTGATCTGCTTGCCGAAAACCCGTATTGCACGATCAAGCGGGTGGCGAGACGTCTGAACGTGGCCTACACCACGGCGCAGCGGGCTGTCGAGCAGCTCGAGTCGCTCTCAATCCTCTCGCAGGTGGGAGCGACGAAGCGCGATCGTGTGTTCTGCGCCAGGGCGCTGATGGGCATTCTGGATGAGCCGGCCATGCTGCGCCCTGGGGAGGAGCGCTGACTCTTAGCGCCCCTGGCTGGCCATCACCACCAGCACCGCCACCTCCATCGGCCCGTGCGCGCCCAGCACCGGAACCAACCCGATGTCAGCGCTGCGGCTGGGTCCGGTGATGAGAACCAGCGCCGACGGCAGCGGGTCGCTCCGCTCCAGGAGCGTGGCCAGTTCCGGCACGATGCGGTCGGACCTCAGCACCGCCAGGTGTAGCGGAGCCAGCAGGGACGCCGCCTGCGGCTTGCCCGGACCGGTGGAGATGACCAGCGACCCGGTCTCAGCCACGCCCCACTCTGCCCTGGTGATCCCGATCTCGGCCCCAGCGAGCGTCTCAAAGGATCCCCGAGGGTCGAGGACCTCCACTCCCTCGGCGAGCAGCCGATCCCTGATCGGATCCATCTCAGGAGTGTCCCACAGCGCGGCGCGTTGCACGCGCCGCTCCCTACACAACGCCACCGCCCGCTCGACCGCCTCATCGTAGGTGCCGACGGTGATTACCGACATGCCTACCTGCTCGGCCCTCTCGATGAAGAGCGCCATCGGATCGGCAGTGGGGTTATCGCCCGGGGGAACCGGCCGGTTCATCGGGGTCCCCCCTGCCGCGACTTCCACCACGCGCGGAAGGGCGTCGAGGCAAGGGCCGGCGCGGCGCGGTGCGCGGTCCACCCTGACAGCGGGTACGGCAGACGCTCGATCTTGCCTCCACGCGCTACAAGACGCTGCGCCAGGCGTCCCAGGTCTCCTGCCAGCATGAATCGCGCAGGGCTGCGCATGAAGAAGGTCCACGCGCCCACGAGCATCCTGTCCCGCCAGGGCGCAAGCCCGGTTCGCACGGCCCGCGCCCGAAGCTCGACCAGCATCCCGGGCAGGTCAATCTTCACCGGGCAGACGTCGGCGCACGCCCGGCACAGTGTGGACGCGAACGGCAGGTCGCGGGCCCGCTCCATCCCCTCGTAGGCAGGTGTCAGCACGGCGCCTATCGGACCGGCATAGACCGACCCGTAGGCGTGACCGCCAGCGTGCCGGTAGACAGGGCACTCGTTCTGGCACGCGCCGCACCGGATGCACCGCAGCGCCGTGCGCAGGCCTGGGTCGGCCAGCAGGCGCCTCCGGCCGTTGTCCAGGATGACCAGATGCAGTTCCTCGGGACCGTCGGTCTCACCGGCCCGACGCGGCCCGGTGAGCAGCGACACGTAGACGCTTGCACGCTGGCCTGTGCCGCTGCGGGCGAGTATCCGGAGGAAGACGCTGAGGTCCGCCATTCGTGGCAGAACCTTCTCGATCCCCATCACGGCCACGTGGATGCGCGGCCGGGCGGTCGTGAGTCGGGCGTTGCCCTCGTTCTCGACGATCACCAGCGTGCCGCTCTCCGCTATGGCGAAGTTGACGCCGGTGATCCCCATCTCGGCCGCCAGGAACTCGGCGCGCAGCACCTCCCGCGCCACGCGGGCCAGCTCCTCAGGCCGCTCGTAGCGCGGGACGCCCAGCTTCCTGACAAAAAGGTCGGCGATCTCCTCTGTGGGCTTGTGGATCACGGGTGCAATCAGGTGGCTGGGCCTCTCGCCGGCCAGTTGCACCACGTACTCGCCCAGATCGGTCTCGACCACGCGGGCACCCGCCGCCTCCAGCGCCGCATTGAGGGAGATCTCCTCGGTGGTCATGGACTTGCTCTTCACGATCCGGCGCACTCCGCGCGAGCGGGCCAGGTCCGTGATGATCGCGCGCGCCTCCGCGGCGCCGGAGGCCCAGTGAACTGTGCCGCCGAGCGCGGAAACCTGCGACTCCAGTTGCCGCAGGTACGACTCCAAGTTCGCCAGCACGTGGTCCTTTATCCCGGCCGCGGTGCTGCGCAGGGATTCCCATTCGGGCAGTTCGGCCACGACGTCGGCCCGCGCCTTGCGGGACGCCGGCATGGCCTTGCCCATCTGGCGTTGCAGCGACGCGTCCCGCAGCGCCCGCTCGACGTTGCGGATCAGGTCGATCCGGGGCGGACGGTTCGTCATCACGATCCCGCCAGGATCTCTGCCAGGTGCAGCGCGCGCACGCGGCTGCCCCGGCGGGAGAGTCCACCGGAGATGTGCATCAGGCAGCTTACGTCCGTGGCCGTGACCACCTCGGCGCCGCTGGCCTCGATGTTGTCGAGCTTGACGGAGAGCATCGCGCCGGAGAGCGCCGCGAACTTGATCGAGAAGAACCCTCCGAACCCGCAGCACTGGCCGGCGTCAGGAAGTTCCACCAGGCGCAGATCACGCACCGCCCGGAGCAGGCCGAGCGGCTCTTCCCGCAGTCCCAGCCCACGCAGGCCGTGGCAGGACGGGTGGTAAGTGACGGTGGCGGGAAAACGGGCGCCCAGGTCGTCAACGCCCAGCACGCGAACCAAATACTCGCTCAGTTCATATGTGCGGGAGGCGACGGACCGCGCCAGAACACCCAGCGCCGGCTCATCGCGAAACAGGTGCGGGTACCACTCGCGCACCATGTCCGCGCAGGAACCCGACGGCGCCACGATGGCCGGCGCATCGGCGAACACGTCCAGGAACCGCCGCCCCAGTACGCGCGCCTCTTCCTGGAACCCGTTGTTGAACGCCGCCTGGCCACAGCAGGTCTGTTCCGCCGGAAACGCCACGGCGCAGCCGGCGCGTTCCAGCACGCGCACCGTGGCCTCGCCCACGCGCGGGTAGAGTTGGTCAACCAGACAGGTGACGAAGAGCGCTACCGGCTTCACTGTCTCCGGTCGCTATCTCACAGGAATGCCGCTGCCTCAGCAGAAGCGGCTCCCTTCGGCAGCCGGACTCCCTCGGCTGATAGGACCGCCTCCAGCGCGCCGAGAAGCAGCAGGACCCAGCGCGGCTGGCTCGAGTGTCCCATCAGGCCGATCCTCCAGATCTTGCCCCGCAGCGGTCCCAGCCCGCCGGCTATCTCGATCCCGTACTCCCGCAGCAGGCGCGTGCGCACCCTAGCATCGTCCACGCCTTCGGGTATGGTAACGGTCGTGATCGTGGGCGACCGGTCGGGCTCGGAGGCCAGCAGCCCCAGGCCCATGGCCTGAAGCCCGGCCCAAAGGGCGCGGGTGTTGCGCCAGTGGCGCGCCACCCGGGCCTCCATTCCCTCCTCCACGACGAGCCGCAGCGCCGCGCGCATCGCGTAGATCTGCTGAACAGGCACGGTGTGGTGATATGCGTGCGCGGGTCCCCAGTACTTCCACAGGCCCTCGAGATCCAGGTAGAAGGCGGCGGGCGCGCTCCGGCCGCGTGTGCGTGCGTGCACCGTCAGCGGCGCCATTCCAGGAGGCGCGCTCAGGCACTTCTGGGATCCGCTGTAGCAAGCGTCAATGCCCCATCCGTCCACCGGCAGTTCGGCTCCGGCCAGCGAGGCGACCGCGTCCACCAGGAACGTCGCACCGTGCTCGTGCGCCACGCGGGCCAGATCGGTCAGGGGCTGCAGCACCCCGGTTGAGGTCTCGACGTGCACCACGGCCACGCAGGCTATCCCTCGGCCCCCGGGAGGCGACGCCACCGCGCGCTCGAGATCGGCCGCGCTCACCGGACGGCCCCAGGGCGCTTCGACCCTGACCACCTCGGCGCCGATCCGGGTCGCGATCTCGACGATGCGATCGGCGAAGAACCCGGCGGTGCAGACGGCCAGCCCCTCGCCCGGCTTCACCATGTGCAGCAGCGCCGCTTCCATCCCGGCGGTGCCTGTGCCCGAGATCGGCAGCGCCAGCTCGTTCTCGGTCTGGAACACGCGGCGCAACAGCCCGACGGTCTCGTCGAGAATGACGAGCATGTCGGGATCCAGGTGTCCAAGCAGTGGCTGCGCAAGCGCCTCGGTCACCTCCGGGGGTAGCAGGCTCGGCCCGGGACCAAGGAGGATACGCTCGCCGGGAGTTGTGCTCATCGCTGCCTCCTTCAGGAATGTGCGGCGGTGCGTCGCCGTGGTCTATCCCGACACTATTCATTCTCCCCGCCCGGCGCCAACACCTCGGCGCCCGGCTTCATGGCGCACTCGCGCAGGAACCGCGCGCCCTGCTCGGGCACCACCGGGTTGATGTAGAACCCCGACCCCCACTCGAACCCGGCGACCTGGGTCAGCCGCGGCATGATCTCAAGGTGCCAGTGGTAGAAGTGCCCGGCTTGGTCGGTGTAGGGCGCGGTGTGCACGATGAAGTTGTACGGTGGGTTGTTCAGGCACGAGTGAAGGGCGCGCAGCGTCTTTCGGAGTGCATCAGCGAACGGCAGTACGTCGCCCTCGCTCAGCCCCCCGAACGAGGCCCGGTGCTCCTTGGGCATCAGCCACGTCTCGAAGGGGAAGCGGGCCGCGTAGGGCTGCAGCGCCACGAACCGTTCGTTCTCGAAGATCACCCGTTCGCGGGACGCCAGTTCCTGCTCGATCAGGCGACAGAAGACGCAAACAGCGTTACGACCGAAGTACCGCTCCGCCACCTCCAGCTCCTCGGCCGCGCGCTTGGGGATGACCGGCAGGGCGATGAGCTGCGAGTGCGGGTGGGACAGCGATGCGCCCGCGGTGCGGCCGTGGTTGCGGAAGAGCAGCGCGTACTCGAACCGTTCATCGCCGTCCAGGTCGCGGTACCGGTGCAGGTAGGCCCTGACCACGTTGGCCACCTCACGGACCGGCATCAGGCCGAGGTGGGTGTGGTGGTCGGTCGTCTCGATGATGACCTCGTGCGCGCCAACCCCGTCCATTCGCGTGAACATGCCGGCGCTGCTGCGCGCGGTGTCGCCCTCTATGCGCAGGGCCGGGAACTTGTTGGAGACGACCCGCACCTGCCATCCGGGCGTGTTGCGTGCCGTGCCGGGGTCTCTTATTGCAAAGACCTCGGGCGGCGTCCGGTCCTCACGCCCTGAACAGAACGGACAGCGCTCCAGGTCGTTTACCTCCACCGGCGGCGTCGAGAAATCGGTAGGCCGCGCCGCCCGCTCGGTGGCGATGATCACCCAGCGGCCGGAGATCGGGTCGGTGCGCAGTTCAGGCAAGACCGTTCACCTCGCTTGGAAGATGTGCTGGCTCAGAACGGGCGCTCCGCGGCCCGCCGGACGGTGGCCTCGTACAGATCGAGATACCGTCCGGCAACGCTGTCCCACGAGAAGTCCGCCCGCATCCCAACCTGCTGCAGCGGCCACCAAACGCCCGGGTCGCGATAGGCGGCGACGGCACGTTCGATTGCCTCCACCAGCGCCTCCGGGGTGTAGTCGTCAAAGACGAACCCGTTGGCGCGCCCCAGGTGCAGGTTCTCGGGCATGGCGTCCACAATGCTGTCCGCCAGCCCGCCGGTGCGACGCACCACAGGGGGCGTGCCGTACCGAAGACTGTAGAGCTGGTTGAGGCCGGAGGGCTCGAAGCGTGAGGGCATCAGGAAGATGTCGGCGCCTGCCTCGATCCTATGCGCGAGCCCCTCATCGAACCCTATGATGGCTCGCAACTGCTGGGGGAACCTGGCGGACGCGGCCCGGAACGCTTCCTCGAAGGCGGGCTCGCCGGTGCCGAGGATGACCACCTGCGCGCCGGTCGCGAGGATCGCATCCAGCGCGGCGGCCACTAGGTCGAACCCCTTCTGGGGAGCCAGCCGGGCAACGGTTCCGATCAGGGGCGCGTAGGGCTGGACCGGCAGCCCCATCTCCTGTTGAAGCGCCGCCTTGCATCGGGCCTTCCCGGTGAGGTCGCCGGCGTGATACCGGGCCGGGATGTGCGGATCCACGCCCGGATCCCACTGCGCGTAGTCCACGCCGTTCAGTATCCCGAACAGGTCGGCCGAACGCGCACGGAGCAGCCCGTCCAGCCCCATTCCAAACTCCTCGGTCTGGATCTCCCGGGCGTAGGTCTCGCTCACCGTGCTCAGGGCGTGCGAGTACACCAGGCCCGCCTTCATGATGTTGACATTCCCGTAGAACTCCAGGCCGTCCGGCGAGAAGGTCTCCGGCGGCAGGCAGACCAGCGGAAACTGCTCGCGTGGAAAGATCCCCTGGTGGGCCAAGTTGTGCACTGTAAACAGGGTCGGAAGAGGGTTGCGGTGTGCCCGTAGGTAGGCAGGGATAAGCGCCGCGTGCCAGTCGTGGCAATGCACCAGGTCCGGCTTCCAGGTGTTGTGCATCAGCCCCAGCGCGGACTGGCAGAAGAAGGCAAACCGCACCAGGTTGTCCTCGTAGTCCCGCCCCACTTCGCCGTAGAGGCCGGCGCGGTCATAGAGGGAGGGCTGTTCCAGGAAGTAGTGCGGCACGCCGTCGGAGGGAGTGCCCGTCCAGACAGCGCCCTCGATCGCGGTCCCGCCGATGACGCTGTATACCTGCTGCACCGGCTCGAGCCCGTTGCGGTCTACGCCGCGGTAGCGCGGCATCACCACCCGCACGTCCAGGCCCTTGCGGCGCAGCGCCGCGGGCAGGGCCCCGGCCACGTCCGCGAGCCCTCCGGTCTTCGCGTACGGCACCGCCTCTGACACGCAGAACAGAACCTTCATGGATGGCCTGCCCTCACTTTGTCCCCTGCGCAGGCCCGATCAGCCCCAACCACAGGTCGTTGACATTCGTGTTCGTCGGTCCACTGATGATCAGATCGCCCAACGCGTCAAAGAACGCATAGGCGTCGTTGTTGGCCAGAGCCGCGACCGGGTCGAGCCCCATGGCGCGGGCCCGCGCCAGCGTTGTACCATCGGCCACCGCGCCCGCGGCATCGGTGGGCCCGTCGGTCCCGTCGGTCCCGAACGCGGCCACCAGCGTCTGCGGGATGCCGGCGATGATCTCGACGGATGCCAGCGCCAGTTCCTGGTTGCGACCTCCACGGCCCGTGCCTCGCACCGTCACCGTGGTCTCGCCGCCCATGATCAGGCATACCGGCCCTGGCCGCGACTTCCCTGCGGCCCGCTCGTCGCGCACCTGCGCGCCGAACCGCGCCCCCACCTCGCGCGCTTCACCTTCGGTGTCGGTCGCGCGCAAATCAACATGATAGCCCAACGCCCTGGCCTGCTCAACCGCCGCGGCCGCGGCCAGGGTGATGTCGCCGACCACCACGGTCCTCGCCCCTGCAAAGGCCGGGTCACCCGGCTTGGGAGTCTCCGGGATATCACCTGCCGCGCCGCGCTCCAGATGCCGTCGGACTGCGGCAGGCAGCTGGCCACGCAGCCCGTGTCGGTCCAACACCGCCAGCGCGTCGCCAAAGGTTGTCGGATCAGGCACGGTCGGGCCCGAGGCGATGGCGTCGAGGGGGTTGCCGAGGACATCGGAAAGAACGAGCGTAACAACCTTTGCGGGCGCGGCACGGCGGGCCAGCCATCCGCCCTTCAGACCGGAGAGGTGCTTGCGGACGGCGTTCACCTCGGTGATCGTGGCGCCGGAGCGCAGCAGCAGGTCGGTCGTGGCGACCTTCTCTTCCAGCGATATGCCCTGGGCAGGCATCGGCAGCAGGGCCGAACCCCCGCCGGAGATCAGCACGAAGACCAGGTCGCCCCGATCGGCGGCTTCCGCGATACCAGCAATCCGGCCGGCTCCCCTAAGCCCGGCCACATCGGGTAAGGGGTGGCCGGCCTCGGTGAGCGCGATCCTCCGGAGCGGTTCAAGGTATCCGTGTTTTGTCGTGACGGCTCCACCGGCGATGCGGTCGCCCAGCACGGCTTCCAGCGCCGAGGCCATCCGCGCCGAGGCCTTGCCCGCGCCCACCACGAAGATGCGGCCGTCTGGATCAAGATCGAAGGGCTCGCCACAGACTATCAGGCGCTCAGCATCCCTTCGCACCGCGCGGAACACGGCTGCCGCGGGATCGGCGGCGGACACCGCCGCTCCCAATATCGCCACGGCGTGGCGGCGCAGCCCTGCGGTCTCGCCGTGAAACAGTCGGCCGTCAACCTTCATGGATTGCCCGGCGCAGGCGGAGCGGTCCACCACGGCCCGGCGCTGTTGGGACGGACTGCCTCAACCCGCACGCCGCGCGCCCCTGCGGCGTCCAGCGCGGCCCTGACGGTATCGCGCGCCAGCGGCGCGAGGTTGTTGGCCTCGCTCAGGTGGACCAGGCAGATGGTCTGCGGCCTGCCGTTGAGCGCGGCTACTGCCGCGCGAGCCGCGCCGTCATTGGACAGGTGCCCTTTCGCGCTGACGATGCGGTTCTTGAGGAACCACGGGTAAGACGAGACCGCCATGAGCCCCAGGTCGTAGTTGGCCTCCAGGACGAACAGGTCGGCGCCGCGGGCGCGCGTGAGCAACTCATCGGTGACCTCACCCAGATCAGTGGCGATGGCCGCGCGCACACCATCCACGCAGAGCACGAACCCCACGGGCTCCGCGGCGTCATGGGGAAGCGGGAACGGCGTCACCTCAACGGACCCCAGTGCAAACGTCCTCCCCGGCTTGAACAACTCCACGCGGACGCCGGCAAGCAACGAGCCCGCTGCCCTGAGGGTCGGCTCGTTGGCCAGCACCACGGCGCCTGTTGCGCGGCCTACTGCCGCCGCTCCACTGGCGTGATCGTCGTGCTCGTGGGTCAGAAGGATCGCGTCCAGGCACGGCGCCTGGCCATCTTGCCCGATCTCCCGGAGAACCGCTTCGGCGGTCAGCCCCGCGTCAATCAAGAAGCGTGTCGGCCCTGCCTCGACCAGGATCGCGTTGCCGGAGCTGCCGCTGCGCAGCACGCGCACGCGGAGCGGGCTCTGCCGCAGCGTCACGAGCGCAGTAGCTCCTGGTCCTGAGGCATCAGGAGCAGCGCTCCTTCCTCGGCGAGCCCGGCCGCGATCCTGAAGGCCTCGACCGCCTCCGCCACCGCTGCGAATCCGGTTGACGCCGCAGGGCCATTGGATGCCGCGGGAACGGCCGCCGCGTGCGGGGGCCGGATCGTGACCGTTATCGAACCTACTGCGTCGGGGATCCCGGCCAACTCCCGTGCCCGGCGCACCGCCAAAGGGAAGTCCCCAATCTCATCCACGAGCCCATGCTCCACCGCCTGGCGGCCGGTCCATACGCGGCCGCGGGCGATGGCTTCGATCTCGGCCTCGGTCTTTGCGCGGCCTCGGGCCGCCTTACCCACGAAGCGCCGGTACACCGCCTGGATCTCGTGGCGTATCCGGTCGAGCTGCGTCGGGGTAAACGGCTCGAAGCCCGAGGGCATCGTGGCCGCCTCGCCCCGCGCCACGACCTCCCGGTTGAGTCCTAACCGGCCAAACAGACCCCGAACCGTCAGCTTGCCGTTGATCACGCCAATCGAGCCGGTGACGGTCGCGGGCTGGGCGACGATCCTGCTGGCGCCGCAGGAGACATAGTAGCCGCCCGAGCCGGCCACGTTGCCCATGAACGCGACCACGGGCTTGCTGGCCTTGATGCGCTCAACCTCGCGCCAGATCAGATCGCTGGCCAGCGCGGATCCGCCGCGCGAGTCCACGTGGAAGACGACGGCGCGCACGCGTGGGTCGCGCTCCGCTGCCCTGAAGGCGCGGGCCACGGTCTCGGAGCCCGCGAATCTTCCTCCCAGGAACGGGAGGGGAAGCGGCAGATCGCGGCTCTCTCCGGTTGTTATCGTGCCGATCAACTCAACGACGCCGATCACCGCGGTGCGGGACCGCCACCGGTACGGCGCGCGCAGGCGCCTGCGGGCCTGCGCCCACGGGCGCAGGGCCGCGGGGCGTGCCGGGGATCCCAGGCGGGCGGGCAGTTCGTCCTCGTAGCAGATTCCATCAACCAGCCCGGCGGTCCACGCATCGTGTGCGCAGAGCGGGGCGCGGTCCACGGCCGCGCGCACGGCGCCCGGATCGAGGCGGCGCGCCGCGGCCACATCCTCCGCGAACTCGGCCATCACCGAGTCGAGCACCGACTCGACGACCTCTCGGTGATGCTCCGAGAGACCGAACCGCATGAACGGGTCAACCGCGGTCTTGTACTCCGCGATCCGCTCGAACTCCGGGAGGATCCCTGCCCGATCAAATGCCTCGCGGAAGAAGGTGATCTCCGTGCGCAGCCCTAGCACGGTCCAGTGGCCTGCCTCGGGCATCCAGATCTCGTCGGCGGCCGCGGCCAGGTAGTATTCGGGCAGATCGGCGCCTTGAAGATAGGCGACAACCCGCTTGCCCCTGCCCCGGAACTCCCGCAGGAGCGACCGGATGCTCTGCACCGTCGCCATCCCTGCACGCAGGTCGCGCACGCGCAGCACGATGCCCCGCACGCGCTCATCCCCGGCGATGCGCTCCAGCCGGTCTCGCAGCGCCTCCATGCTCTCCTCCGGGCGCTGCAGAGGGCGCATCAGAACCCGCTGCGCCAGGGGACGAGGCGTCGGGTTGCGTTCGGGGTATGAGCCCGTCAGCTCAACGACCACGTAGTCCAGCGGCGGTCCAGGCAGGCGGGCCAGGGCATTGCAGAGAAGGAGCAGGCCGTTGCGCACCAGATCCAGAATCCAGGTCATAGGACTATTCTAACCACCGGCGACGGACACGCCTAGCGGTATGTACACTGCCGCTCCTGAACCGATGAAGTGGTGGGGCTGGGGGGAGCCCTCCAAGACCTACCCGCTCGAGCACCGTCCCGGGTTCTGGCCGTTCCTCTTCTCGAAGATAGGCGCCCCCTCAGGAAGCCCGGCGGCCCGGGTCAACCTCGACCAGATCCGGATCCCGCCGCTCCGTATCCCGGCCCGGGCCCTGGAGGCGCTCACCGCGGCCGTGGGCGCCGAGCACCTCTCTCTCTCCGCAGACGTTCGAATCGCGCACTCCTGCGGCAGGGGCTATCAGGATCTGATCCGCCTGCGGCAGGGCGAGGTGCCGCGTCCGCCCGATGCGGTGGTGTTCCCTTCCTCCGAGGAAGTAGTCGTGCCCCTGCTCCGCATCTCTGGCAGCGAGGGGCTTGCAGTCATCCCGTTTGGAGGCGGGACCAGCGTCGTCGGAGGCGTTGAGGCACCGGACGGCGATCAACCGGTCCTGTGCGTTGACCTGCGGGGCATGAGCCGGCTCATCAGCGCGGATCCGGCTGGTCTCGTGGCCACGGCCGAGGCAGGCATCCTGGGCCCTGCGCTCGAGGCCTCGCTCAGCGCGCACGGACTGACGCTGGGCCACTTCCCCCAGTCGTTCGAGTTCTCCACGCTGGGGGGCTGGATCGCCACCCGCTCGGCCGGATACGCCTCGACCGGCTACGGCAAGATCGAGGCCATGGTCATCGCGCTCCGCGTGGTCACCCCGCGCGGGATCATCGCAACGCGCGTGGTTCCTGCCAGCGCCAGCGGACCGGACCTGAACGCGCTGTTCGCCGGATCCGAGGGCACGCTCGGGATCATCACTCAGGCCACGCTGCGCGTGCACCCGCTGACCGCAAAGAGGGATTACCGGGCCTGGCTCTTTCGCGGGTTCCCGGACGGTCTCTCCGCGGTGCGCGCCATGCTGCAGGAAGGACCAATCCCCACAACCGTCCGGCTGTCCGATGCGCCCGAGACCGAGGCCTACCTGACGATGAGGGAACGCAGACACGGATGGCCTTCGCAGGTTCAGGAGTGGGCAGGGATGCGCGTGATCCGGACACGCGGGTTTGCGGCCGGGCGCATGTGCGCCGCCATCATCGGGGTCGAAGGAAGCGCCCGCGTCGTGTCGCAGTCGTGGCACGGACTGGGCCGCCTGCTGGGGCGGCACGGCGCCTTTCCTCTGGGATCCGGGCCAGCCCGTGCCTGGTACCGGGAGCGCTTCGAGCTTCCCTACCTGCGGGATGAGTTGCTGGATGCCGGCATCATGGTGGACACGCTGGAGACCGCCGCCCCATGGGATCGCCTGCTTCCTCTACACGCGCGCGTCGCGGACGCTCTGCGCGATGCCCTGACATCGTTCGGCACCCCGCCCCTCGTGCTCTGTCATCTCTCGCACGCGTATCCCACAGGGGCCTCCCTCTACTTCACCTTCATGGCCCATCAGGCGCCGGGACGCGAGATGGAGCAGTGGCAGGCTGCCAAGCGCGCGGCGACCGACGCGATCATGGCAGGGGGCGGAACGCTCAGCCACCACCACGGCATCGGAACGGTGCACCAGGCCTGGATGCACGAGGAACACGGAAAGGACGGCCTGCAGATGGTCCGGGCCATCAAGACCGCGCTCGATCCCGACGGCATCATGAATCCGGGCAAGATGGTGCCCTGAGACCGTGGCGCGGGACGAGCCCTCGAGGGACGGGTTCTCGCCCGCCACGCGCCGCGAGAATCTCGACCGCGTGGCCCGCGGCACCTGGGACCTCCTCGTGATCGGCGGGGGCATCACCGGCGCCGGCAGCGCGCGCGACGCGGCGCTGCGGGGCCTGCGGGTGGCGCTCGTCGAGGCAGAGGACTTCGCCAGCGGCACCAGCGGCCGCACCGGACGAATGGTGCACGGTGGCCTGCGCTATCTGGCTGAGGGACATCTCCGGATGGTCGCCGAGTCGCTGTCAGAGCGCGCGGTGCTCAGGCGCACCGTTCCGCATCTCGTGGCGCCCCATCAGTTCATGCTCCCTGTATGCGGGTCGGCGCTGGCGATGGCGCGGATGGCCGCGGGGCTGGCCCTTTATCAGGGGCTGGCAATGGGCCGGGCCGTTGGCCCGGCCCGCCTGGTCTCCGCGCGCCGTGCCCGCGCCCTGGAGCCGATGGTCGCCCCAGACCGGCTCGCAGGCGGAGCGATCTACTGGGATTGCCTTGCGGACGACGCTCGTCTGGTGCTGGCGCTGGTCCTCGACGCGTACCGGCACGGCGCGGCCGCGATCAACCATGCGCCCGTCGTTGATCTGCTCAGGACCGGTGGCCGCGTCGCCGGGGCCGCGGTGCGGGACGCCCTCACCGGCCGCACCTTTGAGGTACGGGCTCGCGCCGTCATCAATGCCGCAGGGCCGTGGAGTGAGAGGATATCGGCGATGGCCGGCCGGTGTGCCCTGCGCCTGCGTCCGACCAGGGGCTCCCACATCGTGGTTCCGCGCCCGCGCCTGGAAACCCACCGTGCGATCATCTTCTCCTCGCCTCGCGACCGCCGGAACCTCTATCTCGTGCCGTGGGGAAAGCACACCGTCGTCGGTACGACCGAGACCGACTACGGCGACGATCCAGAAGCCGCCTGCGCGACCGCCGAGGATGTGGACTATCTTCTGGAGGCAGTCAGGGGCACGTTCCCGGAGGCAGGCCTGGGGCCCGGGGACGTCCTCAGCACCTTCGCAGGTGTGCGCCCGCTGCTGGATCGGCCCGGACTCGCGGCCTATCGCGTCCCGCGCGACTACCGGGTAGTCGAGGATCCCCCGGGCCTCATCTCCGTCGCAGGAGGCAAGCTCACGACCTTCAGGCGGATGGCGCAGGACGCGGCGGACCTCTCCGCCAGGTCCATCGGCGGCGCAGCGGCGCAACAGGGATGCCGGACTGCCAGGGTGCCGGTCGAGCCACTCGGCGAGATGGTCTCGCCGCTGGCAGAGAGCGTGGTACGCGCCACTAGGTACGAGATGGCTGTGACGCTGTGCGACTGCCTGATCCGCCGGCTCCGCCTCATCCACGAGTCGCCTGACCAGGGTGTGTCTGTGGCCCCGGAGGCATCGCGGCTGATGGCTCCAATGCTCGGCTGGACCGAGGCACAAAGGCAGGCACAGATCGAAGAATACGCGGCGGCCGTGGCGCAGACGCGCCGGTGGCAGGCCTGACAGGAGCAGATTGATGCTGACCGACGCAGAGCGCCGAACCCTGCGCGCGCTGTGTGATGCCGTGGTTCCGGCTCTCGCCCGGGCCGAAGACCCCCACGGATTCCTGGCGCGTCGCGGATCGGACCTCGACTTGCCGGCGCTGATCGAGGAGGGGCTGGCTGAAACCCCGGAACACCTGCGCGCACAGTTTCGGCGGCTCCTGCGGGTCATGGGAAGCCGGGCCGCGAACCTGGTGCTGGGCGCCGGACCGCGGGGCGTGGCAGAGATGTCCGCGTCCGCGGCGGAGGCCTATCTGCGATCGTGGGGCACCAGCCGCCTGCCGCTTCGGCGCGCGGCCTTCCAGGCCCTCAAGCAGGTCATCACCTTTCTGTTCTACGCCTCCCATCCTGCAGGAGAACCCAACCCCAACTGGCCTGCCATCGGGTTTCCCGGCCATCCTCCCGTGGCGCCGGGCACGGTGCCGGGCACGGCGCTAGGCGCGGCGTCGGGCGTGATCCCGCGCATCACGCCGCTGGAAGTGGCCTCAGACGCCGGCCTGGAGGCCGATGTCTGCGTCATCGGGTCGGGCGCCGGCGGAAGCGTGGCCGCGGCCGAGCTGAGCCGGGCAGGCCGGCAGGTGCTGATCGTAGAGCGCGGCGGGTACTACGACCAGGGCGACTACAACGGTGACGAGTACGAGATGCTACGACGGCTCTCGCTGGGCAAGGGGCTGTTCGGCACCGCTGACAACGCCTTCGGGCTGCTCGCGGCCACGTGCCTGGGCGGCAGCACAGTGGTCAACTGGTGCACGAGCCTGCGGCCTGCCGGTGATGTGCTCGAGGAGTGGGGGTGCGAGCACGGGATTGACGGCGCCTCCGGTCCTGAGTTCCTTGAGGCGATGGGCGCCGTCGAGGCCCGGCTGAACGTAAACACCCTGGAGAGCGGGCACAACCCCAACAACCAGGTCCTCGCGGACGGCGCCCGGGCATTGGGATACCGCCTCGAGACGATTCCGCGGAACGTGCGGGGGTGCGATGACTGCGGGCCGTGCGTGTACGGCTGCGCGCGCGGTGCCAAGCAGGATGCTCTCGTCACGTACCTCAGGGACGCCTGCGGGCACGGCGCCCGGGTGCTGGTCCGCTGCCGCGCGGAGCGCGTACTCGCCCGCTCCGGTGAGGTGACCGGGGTGGAGGCCGTCGTGACCGATCCCGCATCCGGGCAACAGCACCGCGTCGCTATCCGCTGCAGGACCGTGGTGGTGGCCGGCGGCGCCATATTCTCGCCGGCGCTGCTGCTGCGCTCCGGGCTCGGCAACACGATGGTGGGCCGCGGGCTGCGGCTCCATCCGGTGACCGCCTGCCTGGGCCTCTATCCTCATCCGATAAGGATCTGGGCAGGAGCCGCCCAGACCGCCACCTGCACCGAGTTCACAAGGGTGCGCGGGATGCACGGGTTCTGGATCGAGGCATCCCCGGGCCATCCCGGGCTGTCTGCGATGGCCTTGCCCTGGGTCAGCGGCGAAGACCACAAGCGCCAGATGGCCCGCCTTGAGCACACCGCCGCGCTGATCGTGCTCGTGCGCGACAGCGGAAGCGGAAGGGTTGGCCTCACGCCTGACGGACATCCCTTGGTACGCTACGCGCTGAACGCGCAGGACCGGGCGCTCATGCTGCAAGGGTTAGAAGAGATGGGCAAGATCCACTTTGCCGCAGGAGCGCAGGAGGTCGCAAGCCTGCACACCCGGGGCGTGCGCGTGCGCCGGGAAGAGCCTGGCGCCGCGGTCCTGTTCGCGGACGGGGTTCGGCGCGAGGGGATCCGTCCGAACGCGCTCGCTCTGTTCAGCGCGCACCTGATGGGCGGCCTGCCGATGGGATCGGATTCGCGCCTCGCGGCCGTGGATCCGTCAGGAGGGCTCTACGGCGTGCGCAACCTGTTCGTGGCCGACGCGAGTCTCTTCCCTTCCGCGCCCGGCGTGAACCCGATGATTGCCATAATGGCGATGGCCTACCGCGTAGCGCGGCGGATCGCATCCGATCAGCCGTAGCCCAGTTCGGCCAGCCGCTCCTCGTCGAACCCGAAGTAGTGCGCGATCTCGTGTACGACCGTGCGCCGGATCTCCTCGCGGATCTCGTCCTCGGTATCGCACGCTTCCTCGAGCGGCCCCTGGAAGATGGTGATGACGTCGGGCAGGGTGTAGGGCAGCATGGGGCTCCGATCGGGAAGCGGCGTGCCGTGGTAGAGACCGAACAGAACATCGTCCCGATCCATCCCGGCATCGGCAAGATGCTCCTCGGTCGGCCATTCGTCCACCGTGACCTCGATGTTGTCCAGGGCGCCGCGCAGATCCGGAGGGATGCCGCGCAGGGCGTCGGCCACGATTTGCTCGAATCGTTTGCGGCTGATACGGATCATTTCAGTTCCCAGGATACCACTGCGCTTGACAATCCTCCTGGGAGCCGGGTACAATCATACGGTACTTGTGTACGTCACCGTATTGTTCGCCGTACACTGGGTTGGTCATGGTAACCCGCACAGGACGTTTGGAAGTCCGACTCCCTGATGCCACACGCCGGCTGCTGAGCGAGGAGGCACGCCGCCGCGGCATCCCGGTATCCGAACTGGTGCGACAGGGTATTGAACTGGTCATCCGCGAGGACCGCGCCGCCCGCCTCAAGGCCGCCGTGACACTGTTCGCCGTCGGGGCACCGGTCGCCGATTGGGAAACCATGGAGGACGAGATCGAGCGTGCGCACGGGGCGGACAACCGGTGAGCCCCGTATTCCTGGATACCAACGTGCCCATGTATGCCGCCGGCACCGACCACTCGCTCCGCGGCCCGTGTCAGCGGGTGGTGCGGGCGGCCGCCGAAGGCACGCTGGACGCCGTCACCGATGTCGAGGTGTTCCAGGAGATCCTTTACCGGTACTGGGCAATCGGGCAGCGGCAGGCAGGCCTGGCGGTCTTCGACAGCTTCCACCGCATCATGCTCGGCAAGATCCTCCCGGTCGAGCAGGCCGACATCGAGCAGGCCAGAGCCCTGCTCGCGCAGCACGCCGCGCTAAGCCCGCGGGACGCCATCCATCTGGCCGTAATGGTCACGCGTGGAATCCGCGAGATCATCAGCGCCGATCTGGATTTCGACGCGGTCCCCGGCGTGCAGCGCATCGACCCCACGACGTTCGGATGATACCTGACCCGGCCGGGCATATTGCGGCCGGCGCCGGGGTTATAGGACAATGTGCGTTGATCTCCTCAAGCGAGAGGGTTCCCGGAGGTTTGCTCTGCAATGCCGATCTATGAGTACGTGTGCAACAACTGTGGCAAGAGGTTTGAGCGGCTCGTCTGGAGCAGCACGGCCGCGGACGAGATCGTGTGCCCGTCCTGCGGCGAAAGCAACTCGCGCAAGGTGATGTCCACTTTCGGCGTCGGCCGCTCGGCCGGCGGTGGCGGCGCGATCGGCTCGTCCTGCCCGGCGGCGGCGCCGGGGTGCAGCACCGGCGGCGGCTGAAGGCTGCAGTAGGGCGGCCGGGCGCCGCCTACGGTTCGATCCACCCCCTGGTGCGCTCCACGGCGCGCTTCCACCCGCGCAGCGCCGACTCGCGGCGGTCCTCGTCCCAGGCCGGCTCGAAGGTGCGCTCTGCCTTCCACAGGGCGCGCAGTTCTTCTGTGGACCTGAACGCTCTCGACGCCAGGCCCGCGGCGTAGGCCGCGCCTAGCGCCGTCGTCTCACGCACCGCGGGCCGCACTACCGGCACGCCCAGGATGTCCGCCTGGAGCTGCATGAGCAGGTCGTTGCCGGTCGCACCGCCGTCCACCTTCAGCACGCTCACCGCGTGATTGCTGTCGGCAACCATCGCGTCGAGCACCTCGCGACTCTGGAAGCAAATCGCCTCCAGTGTCGCGCGAACCAGGTGCGCCTTCGTCACGAACCGCGTCAACCCCACAACCGCGCCGCGCGCGCTCATGTCCCAGTGCGGCGCGAACAGGCCGGAGAACGCCGGAACGAAATAGATCCCGCCGGCGTCCCGCACCTGCGCCGCTATCGTCTCGGTCTCGGCCGCGCTTGAGATCAGGCCCAGGTTGTCGCGCAGCCACTGGACCGCGGCGCCGGTGATCGCCACCGACCCCTCCAGCGCGTAGGCCCGTCCATCGCCGGAATTCTGCGCCAGGCCGCCCACGCGGGCCGCGCCCAGATCGTACGCGGCCGTGCCGAGCAGCCCGCGCGTGCTGCGCACCGCGACCGCGCCCGCGTGCTGTAGCAGGAACGAGCCGGTCCCGTATGTGTTCTTGGCCTCACCAGGCGCGAAGCACGCCTGACCCACAAGCGCGGCCTGCTGATCGCCCAGGTCTCCGCACACCGGAATCGCTTCGCCGAGCGGTCCATCGGCAAGCGTGCTGCCGTAGGGCTCGGCAGCGGCAGAGGGCCGGATCGCGGCCAGCGCGCCGGAGGGGACCATGAAGCGCTCCAGGAGGACCGGGTCCCACCTCAAGTCGTCGAGGCCGCACAGCAACGTGCGCGAGGCGTTGGTGGGATCGGTCACGTGCGCGCCGCCCGAAGGTCCGCCCGTCAGGTTCCAGATCACCCAGGTGTCAATCGTGCCGAGGCGGAGATGCCCTGCCGCGGCCAGATCCCGCGCCTCGGGCACGTTCGCCAGCAGCCATCGGATCTTCGTCGCCGAGAAGTACGTGCTGATGGGCAGCCCGGTGCGGGCGCGCACGTCGTCTTCCCACCCGGATGCAATCAGCGCCCGGCAGTCGGGCTCTGTTCGCGTGTCCTGCCAGACGATCGCGTTGTGGACAGGACGGCCGGTGCGAGCGTCCCATGCAACCACGGTCTCGCGCTGGTTGGTGACGCCCACCGCCAGGATGCGCCCGCGCGGCGCAGCGGCGATCGCCTCGCGCGCGACCTCCTGCGTGCGCGCCCATATCTCCAGCGCGTCGTGCTCGACCCATCCGGGCTGCGGGTAGATCTGCCGGTGCTCGCGATAGGCTGAGGCGGCCGCGCGCCCGCTCAGGTCAAAGAGGATGCAGCGTGTTCCGGTCGTGCCCTGGTCAACCGCGGCAAGGTATTCGTTCATCTCTCGCTCCTGTGCACGAGTTTCCTGACCCACCTGGCATGCCCCAGGTGGAAGTGGCTGTGCCCGACGACGGCCCAGTAGAGGAGCCACGCCCTGGACTTCCCCTTCCACAGATCAACCAGCCTGGTCGCGTTCGGCCTGAAAGCACCCAGGGACGCCGCCTGGTCCACCCTAAGGGGATCCACCACGCCGTCCAGCGCCTCGGGCGTGAGGCCCCCCACGACTTCCCGCGTCCGCCAGCCTACGCCGGTACGGTACTGACGGAGACCTGGCAGGTCCACCGCGTCGCTGAACTCACCGACCTCGTCGGAAGTCATCCCGGTGCCGACGTCCCGCTCCGTCACGTTGAGGCGCGGGTAGAAGCCGCCTTCGAACAGCACCTGCGGGCGACCTGCCAGGACGACGTTGACGGTCACGTCCTCGATCCGGGTAATGTGCCAGAGCAGCCAGGCGATCGAGTTGAATCCGTGCGGCCTGACCCGAAGCTGCTCATCGCTCAACCCTCGCACCGCGAACACCTCGAGGGACATCCCGCCCTCGCCGTCCGCCACCTCGGGCAGGTGCACGAGCGCGTGCTCCCGCAGAAAGAACTGTAGCGCGTCCATGGTTCCCTCCTTGAGGCGCCTACCGATTTCGCCTCCCTGATTCCTACGTGACTCATACCTGCTGGCCGGGGAATTCTCCTGTGTCGGGCGCGGTTGAGTAAGGAGAGGACATGGAGCCGCCGGGGGCAAACATAAGAAGACACCCAGGCGATGTCATGAGACGCAGGGTCATCGGACCTGGAGGTGGGGGATTGTGAAGATCGTCCGTTGGGCGCTGCTCCTGGCACTGGTCACCGTGCTGATGGCATCTCCGGCCGCCGATACGCAGGAGGCCCCGGTTGCGATCCGGTACTTCGGGCAGTCGTTCTTTCTGGTCACGTCCGGCGCGCTCCGCATCGCGATTGATCCCTTCGGTGACATCGGGTACCCCTTTCCCTCGGGTGAAGGCGACGTTGTGCTGGTCACGCACGAGCACAGGGATCACAACAACGTGGGCCTGATAGGCGGCGCGCCCAGGATCCTGCGAGGGCTCACCGATGGCGGGCGGGAATGGGCGAAGATCTACGAGCGCATCGCAGGGACGCTTTTCTACACGGTGCCCTCGTTCCACGACGACCAGTTCGGGACGGCGCGCGGCCTGAACGCCATCTTCGTCATGGAAACGGGCGGGCTCCGAATCGCGCATCTCGGGGATCATGGGCAGCCGTTCCTGAGCGAAGGCGTATTGCGCGCCATCGGACGGGTGGACATCCTGATGATTCCGGTCGGGGGAGCGCCCTTCACGATCGGCGCGCGCGAGGCCACGCACATCGTGGGCCAGATCCATCCCCGCCTGGCTATTCCTATGCACTACAGGACCGCGGTCAGGCCCGAATGGCCAGGGACGGATGAACGGCCGTTCCTGGAAGGGAAGCCGAACGTTCGGCGGCTGGGTAGTAACTTGCTGATCGTCGCGCGCGACCAGCTCCCGGCCACGACGCAGATCGTGGTGATGAACTGGCGCTAGCCGCGGGGTGGTTTGCCGCGGCGACGGCGTGCTCTAGCCGCGGGCCAGCTCCGTCCTGATCGAGGCAATCACGGCGCGGCCCTCGTCGCTGTCGGTGACGAACTCGATCGCGCCCGGCGAGGACACGCCCAGCCCCAGCTCGACCGCGCGCCTGATCTGCTCCTGATCGAAGATGCGCCCGTCAGCCACCGGGCTGCCCACACCGTGCATCCGCAGCAGCGCGACGCCCGCGGAGTCGAGCGCCACGCGATCTGTGCCGGCAAGCACCACCCCGGGCCGCGCCAGCCGTCCGGCCTCGGGGCCAGCGTCCACGAACGCTAGGATTCCATCCAGCACAACCATGGCCGGCCGGTAGAGCAGGTTCAGCTCGGCGATGAGCGATCGCTGTCGCGGAGAACCGTGCAGTTCGCGCATGTATTCATAGCCGTCCGGGCCGGTTCGCGCCACCATGCCGACCGTGTTCTTCAGCGCCATGGTGAACTGGCCGCCGAAGCGATGGGTCTTCAGGCAGCAGGTCGAGATGATGAGGTCTGCCTGCTCGAACAACGCGGGGTATAGAACACCCCGTTGCCACTGCCCCCGGGGGAGGGAGCGCGCCAGCCACTCGGAAGGCGGGAGGGTCTCCAGGGGCACGACCCGCACCCCGAGCTCGCGGCCCACTACGTCCAGCCCTTTCTCGCGTATCACCCGGGGCGTGTCGCCCATGCCGCTGCGGTCGGCAACGGTGATCTCGCGAGCACCGCCGGTCTTGCAGATCTCGATGAGCGTGCGCAGGGTCTCCTCGTGTGTCGAAGCAGGGAAGGCGTGGCTGCTGTTGAGGTTGGGCTTGATGACGACCGACCGGCCTGCCATCTGGACAGGGGGCAGGAGGCGGAGCGCTCGCAACACGCCGTCGCGATGGCTGTCGGTCTTGACCAGCGCCACGCGGGCCGACTCTGAAGCCCAGAGGCGCGCGGGCCACTCCCGCAGTGCGAGCGCGCCTCCCACGGTCGCGGCGGTCTTCAGGAACTTTCGCCGGCTCTGGCGCACGGCAGAACACCTCCCTACCGCTGCGGTTCACGCCTGAATTCGGGAGGCGGCCCTCCACCTTCCTGCTTCCCACTATCCTGGCCGCCCTGCTCCCCTGGCTTCCTGGGATCCTATGAGGAATCCGTTCGTCCACCGATGCCGCAGGATTGCCCCGGTCCGTACATTGAATGGTACCAGCAGCCAGCCGAACGAACCGGACTGGAGAAAGCCGCATGGCGCACAAGAGGGCCGGCGCGATCACAATCAACGAGGCCTGGTGCAAGCGGTGTGATATCTGCATCGCCTTCTGCCCGCGGGACGTCCTGGCGGCCGGCGACGGCGGGATTCCCCGGGTTGTGGATCTTCAGGCCTGCACACTCTGCATGCTCTGCGTGTTGCGGTGCCCTGATTTCGCCGTCGAGGTCACTGAGGACAAGGAGGTCGCATCAGGCGATGTCGCAGCCGCGACTCATGCAGGGTAACGAAGCCTGCGTGGAGGGGGCGCTGGAGGCCGGACTGCAGTTCTTCGCCGGATACCCGATCACACCGTCCACCGAGATCGCCGAGATGCTGGCCGACCGGCTGCCCCGCTCCGGTGGTTTCTTCATACAGATGGAGGACGAGATAGCCAGCATGGCCGCCGTGATCGGCGCGTCGCTGGCCGGGATGCGGGCAATGACGGCCACCTCGGGACCCGGCTTCTCACTCAAGCAGGAGAACCTGGGCTACGCGGCCATCACAGAGACGCCCTGCGTGGTGGTGAACGTCCAGCGGGTGGGCCCCTCCACCGGGATGCCGACATCACCGGCACAAGGTGATGTGATGCAATCACGGTGGGGCACTCACGGCGATCATCCCGTGGTTGTGCTCTCACCCTCATCCGTCCTGGAGACGTACATGCTCACCGTGAAGGCCTTCGCGATCGCCGACGAGCTGCGCGTGCCCGTGATCCTGCTGACCGACGAGATCACCGGCCACATGCGCGAGCGGGTGGTGCTGCCCGATCCTGGAACCCTCCCGCGTGCCCAGCGCCCGAGGGCGGGCCAGGCGCCTCCGGACATCCCGCCCATGGAACACTTCGGGGAAGGTCGCAGGGTGATGGTTACCGGGCTGTACCGTGATTCCACCGGCTTCTGGACCGAAAGCCCAGAGGAGGCCGACCGGCTTGTCAGGCGGCTGGCCGGCAAGGTGGAGAGCCGGGCGGAGCAGTTGACCATGGTTGAACGCTGGCATCTGGACGACGCGCAGGTCGTTGTGGTGGCGTACGGATGCGTGGCCCGTTCGGCCCAACGGGCCGTGCACCTGGCCCGCGAGCGAGGCCGCCGCGTAGGCATGCTGCGCCTCTCATGCCTGTGGCCGTTCCCCGGTCACGAGATCGAGGCGGTCGCCAAGCGAGCGGACTGCATCCTGGTCCCCGAGATGAACCTCGGCCAGATTGTTGGCGAGGTGGAGCGGGCCGCCTGCGGCCGGTGCAGGGTCATCGGGTATCACCGCGTGGATTCGGAACTCATCCGGCCCGAGGAACTGCTTCCTGTGCTGGAGGGGGTGTAGAGTTGGAGGAAATGCGCTTCCTGCGCCGCGAGTACCTGCCGCACATCTGGTGCGTCGGCTGCGGCCACGGAATCGTCCTGGGCGCGGTCACCAGGGCAATGGAACGGGCCGGCGTGGACCAGGACCGCACGGTCGTGGTCTCCGGTATCGGCTGCTCGTCCCGCGCGGTGGGTTACATGAACATGGATGCCCTGCACACGACCCACGGCCGTGCCCTGGCCTTCGCCACCGGCGTCAAGCTGGCCCGTCCCGACCTCCGAGTGGTGGTGCTGGCCGGAGACGGCGATCTCGCCGCCATCGGCGGCAACCACCTGATCCATGCTGCCCGGCGCAACATCGGGATCACAACCGTGTGCTTCAACAACGGAATCTACGGGATGACGAGCGGCCAGTACTCACCGCTGACACCGGCGGGTTATCGCACGACCACTTCGCCCTTCGGCCACCTCGAGCGCGATTTCGACCTGTGCCGCCTCGTACAGGCCGCCGGGGCCACGTACGTCGCCCGGAGCACGGCCTACCACGTGCACCAGACGATCACCTACGTGACGCGCGCCCTGAGCCACGACGGGTTCTCCTTCGTGGAGGTGTTCTCGCCGTGCCCGACCTACTTCGGGCGGAACAACCGGATGGGTGAGCCCGTCAAGATGATGCAGTGGTTGCACGATGGCACCGTGCAGGCAGGGCAGGCCGCCAGGATGACCCCGGAAGAACTGCGAGGCCGTGTGGTCATCGGCGAGTTCCACCGGACCCAAGAGGTGCCAGAGTATGCCCGATCGTACCGAGACATGATCGCCCGCCTCGCCGAGGGCGGTGATCAACGTGCGCAGTAGCCGCTGGGAGGCCACCCTGGCAGGGTCCGGAGGCCAGGGCCTCATCACGGCCGGGATCATCCTGGCCGAGGCCGCGGTGCTGGCCGGGCTCAACGCCGTGCAGACTCAGTCGTACGGGCCGGAGTCCCGCGGCGGCGCCACCCGCGCCGAGGTAGTGATTGCCGACGGCGAGATAGACTACCCCAAGGTCACCAACCCGGACGCACTGCTGGTGCTGACCTCCGAGGCACACCGGCGGTACGGCCGCAGGCTCAAGGAGGGAGGCCTGCTGGTGGCTGACCTGGATCTGGTGGGTGAGGTCCCCTCCGGGCCCTATCGTCTCGTGCGTGTGCCCATCACCCGCATCGCCAGGGAAGAACTGGGGCGCGAGATCGTCGCCAACATCGTGGCCCTGGGCGTGCTGGCGGCGCTGACACATGTGGTCCCCACAGAGGCGCTGGAACGGGCCGTGCTTGAGCGGGTCCCCGCTGGAACCGAGGAGTTGAACCGCCTGGCGCTGGGGCGCGGTATGGAGGCAGGCCGGCAGGCAGAGGCTTCGGGAACCGGTCCGGCGGAGCGAGGATGACCAGCGTAGGCAGCGGCGCTACCGAACCACAGAGTGGCAGGGCCAGCGTCCACGGCGGCAGGCACGTTGCGTCCGCGCTGCGCCGGGCAGGGGTCGAGGTCCTGTTCACCCTGTGCGGCGGCCACATCATGCACATCTACGACGGCTGCCTGGACGAGGGTATCCGCGTTGTTGACGTGCGCCACGAGCAGGCCGCGGTCTTCGCGGCCGACGCCTGGGCGCGACTGACCGGCAGGCCCGGCGCTGCCGCGGTGACGGCGGGACCCGGCGTGTGCAACTCGGTCACCGCCATCGCCAACGCGTGGCGCGCCCAGAGCCCGGTCGTCGTGATCGGCGGCCAGGGGCCGATCGCCACACAGGGTCAGGGCAGCCTCCAGGAGATGGACCACATCTCGGTCCTTCGGCCCATCACCAAGTGGGCGGTCCAGGTTCCCGAGACAAGCCGGCTCGGCGAGATCGTCGCGCTCGCCTGCCGGCGTGCGATCGCCGGCGTGCCCGGGCCGGTGTACGTGGAGGCCCCGCTCGACGTGCTGATGGGATCCAGCAGGCTGCGACCCGGCGAGCCGCTGCCGCCGCGGGCTGCGACCCCGGGCGACCCCGGCGCCGTGGAGACCGCCGCGCGGCTGCTCCGGGAGGCGGGTAGGCCCGCGCTGCTGGTCGGCAGCCAGGTCCGCTGGTCGCCGGATCACGCAGCGGTGCGACGGTTTGCGGAGGCAGCGCAGGTGCCTGTCTACGCAAGCGGAATGGCCCGCGGCGTGCTTCCTCTGGAGCATCCGCTCGCGTACGCGCACTCCCGCAGGCAGGCGCTGAAGCAGGCCGATGTGGTGCTGGTCGCCGGAACCCCGCTGGACTTCCGGCTGAACTACGGCGAGGCGATCAGCGGCTCCGCCGCGCTCATCCAGGTGGACCTCGACTCCTCGGAGTTGGGCCGCAACCGCGAGCCGGCAGTCGGGATCGTCGGTGATGCGGGCGTGGTGCTGGACCAGATCGCGCAGTGCGGCGCCGCGCCGTTGGAGCGCGACGCGCGCGCCCGCTGGCTGGAGGGCCTACGCGCCATCGAGTGCGAAGCGTGTAGTGCCATGGAAGCCGGCATGGGGTCGGACGCCACACCGGTGGACCCGCTGCGGCTGTGCGCTGAGGTGAATCGCTGGCTGCGAGATGACGCCACGGTAGTTGGCGACGGCGGGGACTTCATCTCGACGGCATCCTACATCGTACGGCCGCGGCGCTATCCGGCCGGCTGGATGGACCCGGGCCCGCTCGGAACGTTGGGGATCGGTCCTGGGTTCGCCCTGGCCGCGCGCCTCGCCCGGCCCGACGGGCAGGTCGTGCTGCTGCTCGGGGACGGCGCCGCCGGGTTGGACTTGCTGGAGTTCGAGGCAGCGGTGCGCCAGGGCATCCCGTTCGTCGCGGTCGTGGGCAACGACGCCGCCTGGACCCAGATCCGCCGCCTGCAGATACAGGTGTTCGGCCAGGAGCGCGCGGTGGCGAGCGCGCTCGGCCGCGCCCGCTACGACCGGGTGGTCGCAGAGATGGGCGGGTGGGGGGAGCGCGCGACGCGGCCCGACGAGCTGCGGCCGGCGCTGGATAGGGCGTTTGAATCCGGACTTCCCTCGCTGGTGAACGTGGAGATGGGCGCCAGCGGGTTCAGGGCCGGGTCAATAGGGGTCTAGCCCTGCCGAGTGCTCAGAAAGGGCGCGCGTGCTCGAAGCGGGCGTGGAGCCGCGCGATCACGGCCCCTCGATCCGGAAGCGCGCCGTGTGTGCGAGCTGCCCGGCCAGATACAGCTCCACGCGGTAAGTCCCTGCCGCCCAGCCGTTGTCCGGCCGCGACAGCGAGAAGTTGCCCCGGTTCAGCGGTCCACCCGCCTTCACCTCGTACTCTCCGACCGTGTCGTTGGCAGGCAGTCCCTCGACCTGCTCTGCGATCCAGAGCGCCCTTACCAACGTGTCCTCCGGCACGTCCGCCAGCGTGAAGACCACATAGACCTTGGACGTGTCGGCCGAGAAGACGGTCTTCTCGGTCTTGCTCTGCTGGTCGTCTGTCATGATGACCGTCGCGAACCGCGGCTGTCCTGGCTGCTTCTGGGCGGCGGTCGGTAGCCCGCCTGGCCGCAGGTACAAACCACCTGCGATGCCGCCTGCCGCCAGGGCGAGCGCAACGACCAGCGCGGCCACCGGTAAGGCCCGGCCGCGCTCGCGCGTGACGACGACGGTGCGTGCTGCCAGATCGCCCAGGCGTTGCCTGCGCCCGGTCACCAGGATGGTGATCGCGCCGACCAGATAGACGCCGATCCCATCAATGACCCGCATGAGGTTGCGGACCAGCGCCGCCCGCAGGCCGATCCGTCCCCCCGCAAGGGTCTGCACCCGGATCCCGGCGACGGCCTTCCCAAAGGTCACACCGAGCGATCCTTCCGCCAGCACGAAGTAGGCCAGCATGACCGCGCTCACAATCGCGATCACCACGGCCGCCGGCCGCCCTGAGAGGTCGAACCCGGTCTGCATCGCACCCCCGAAGCGGGGCGCCACGGTCATGCCCACGAAGAAGAACAGGCCGAACGCGACCAGTCCGTCCACCAGCTGCGCGAGCAGGCGGTCGCCGAGTGAGGCAGGCGATGGCTCAGATGCCGGCCCGGGCGATTCGCTCGAGGTCAGATCTGGCCTGGCAGGCAGTTCGATCGGCTCCGTCATCGCGATCGTCCCTCCTCCTCAAAGGCAAGACCGGTCTGAGCGAGGTCTCTGCGCCGCCATCGGCGAGCCGGGCAGGAGACCTGCGTGGAGGATTCACCCTCTTCGGCATCCCGTGGGTTCGACGTCCCAAAGATGCCCTCCTCTCATACCAATCATGCCAACACGATTGACGCGCCGTGAGAACATGGGAACGTGCGGATCTTGCCCGAACGAGATCCCCTAGAAGGAGGCGCGCAACGCATGAGCGCGGTGAGCACCTGGCGCAACGAGACCGACGAGCAGTTGCTGGTCGGCGAGGTAACGCTGGACGTGCCCTGGTCGCTCGTCGAAACGTTCGCTGGCCTCGTCCGTGAGTCCGGCACCCGGCAGGAAGAACGGGCCTTTGCCTACCTGAGCAGGCGCCTCAAGAAGCACGGCGTGCCCCACACGGTCCACACGCCGACGCTGCTGATCAGCGTGCCGCGGCGCGCGCGCCTGGAAGTCATGGCGCCCGAGCGCCGTCTGTTGACCGCGAAGACGCCTTCGATGTCGCTGTCCACCGGCGGCCGGTGGAAGCGCGGGCAGATCGCCTATGTCTCCACGCGGTACATGGGCGATATCCGCGGGCTGTTCGAAGGCGTTGGAAGGGAGATGCCCGAGATCGCGGGCAAGATCGTCCTGACCGAGGGCTTCGCCTCGCCGGGCAAGGTGGCCGACTTCACCAAGGCGGGCGCGATTGGCGCCATCTTCATCAGCCCTGGCGAGCGTATCCACGAGGGTATCTGCACCACGATCTGGGGATCACCCGACCTGGACTCCTGGGAACGCAAGCCGACCATTCCTGTCGTCTCGATCAGCAAGAGCGACGGCGCCTGGCTGCGCGGCCTGGCGTGCCAGGGCGGGGTCAAGGCGCGCCTCTCGACGAAGCTGGACGAGGGTTGGGTCGAGTGTCCGGTGTGCGTGGCCGAGATCCCGGGCCGGGAGGCACCCGAGGAGTTCGTGCTCGTGCACGGCCACGTGGACGGCTGGCATCAGGGCATAGGCGACAACGCCACGGGCGATGCCACGATGCTGGAACTCGCCAGAGTCCTCTGGAAGCACCGTGACCGGCTGGCGCGCACCGTGCGCATCGCATGGTGGTCAGGCCACTCGCAGGGCCGCTATGCCGGCTCGGTCTGGTACGCGGACGCCTTCGGGCTGGACCTCGACGCGCACTGCATCGCGCACATCAACTGCGATTCGACCGGCTGCCGTTGGGCCACGGTGTACGAGGACGTGTTCTGGATGAGCGAGGCCGAGGGTATCGGAAAGGCGGTCATAAAGGACGTGACAGGACTCGAGGCCGCCGGCGGCAGGCCGCTGCGCGCAGGGGATTGCTCGTTCTCGAACATCGGGGTCTCGACCTTCTACATGCTGTCATCCACGATGCCCAGGCCGTTGTTGCAGGAGAAGGACTACTACGCCGTGGGCGGCTGCGGCGGCAACATCGCCTGGCATACAGAGGACGACACCCTGGAGATCGCCGACCGCGACAACCTGCTGCGGGACACGAAGGTGTACCTGGTGGCCGCGTACCGGGCGGCCAATGCCGCGCTGCACCCGCTCGACTTCCGCGCCACGGCCGATGATCTGGCGGGCACGCTGCGGTCCTACCAGGAAGCCGCAGGAGAGGCGTTCGACCTGAGCCTGCCCCTCGCAGAGGCAGAGGCGCTGCGCGCAGATCTTGACCGCTGGTATGCGGAGCGGGAAGCCCTCGCCGGCCGTCCGGCATCCGACCCCGCGGTGCGCTCGGCAAATGCCACTCTGCGGAAACTCGCACGCATCCTAGTGCGCATCAACCACACCCGCGCAGGCCGCTTCCGGCATGACCCGGCTGTGGACGTACCGCCGCTGCCCGACCTGGCGCCCGCGAAGACACTGAAGGACCTGGCTCCGGGCAGCGACCGATACCACGTGACCCTCAATCATCTGGTGCGCGGCCGCAACCGCGTGACCGCGGCGCTCCGCGACGCACGCGCGCTGGTCGCGCCTTGACGGGCGCCGCCAGAGAAGCGCGCTGACCGTTAGGAGTTGGACGTTGCCTCGCGGCGGATCGCGTCTAGATCGAGGAACCGCGCGCCGTCCAACCCCCGGTACCGTTCAGGGTGGCAGGTCAGAACGAGTATCTGCAGCCGCCGGGCGGCCTCCTCGAGAATGGGCAGTACGCGCGCCAGGCGTCCGGCATCGGTCGCCGTGAGCACGTCGTCGAGCACGACGAGCTGACGCCCATCCCTGGCCAGCACGTCCGCCAGCGCCAGCCGGGTGACCAGATGGATCTGCTCCTTCTCACCGCCCGAGAGGGACCCCATGGCCACGTGCGAGTCCGCGGTCGCGGGTCGCACACCCTCGGGCTCTAGCGCCTGCCCGATCTGCACGCGACCCAGCCCGCCGCCGGCGATGCGCTGAAGATAGCGGGTAGCGGCGGCCTCAACCGGACCGGCTATGGCGGTCAGGGCCTCAGACCGGCACTGCAGGACGGTGTCACGGAGTAGGCGTACTGCACTTGCGCGGAGCTCCTCGCGTGCGACCTCGTCTTCCAGGTGCGCGACCTCTTCCTCGGCACCGGCCAGGGCCGAGTACGGCCCGGCTGCGCAGAGGTGCTGGAGGCGGCCTTCCTCGTTCTTCTCCTCTTCAAGGGCCCGGGTCGCATCGTCCTTAATGGCCTCAAGTTGGCGCTCGAGCTTGTCTGCGGCCAGAGTGGGATCCCCGCCCAGGGCGCTCAACTTGGCCTCAACATCGGCCAGACCCGCCCTGGCCGCCTCCCAGGCCATCGCTTCCTGCCGCATCTCGGCCTGGCGCTGCTCGTCCGTCTTCCCGTCTGAGGTGAGCTCGTCCAGCCGCGATTGTAGCTTCTCGACCTGGCGGCTTCCCCCGGCAGCCTCAGCTTCGAGCGCGGCCAGCCGCTCGCGCGCAGCGGACAGGGCCGTCTGCGCCGCCTGCCATTCGACCTCGGCGTTCTCGATGGCGGCATTTGTCTCGATCCCGACCGCGTCGGCGGCATCCCGCAGGGCCACGGCGTCCGGCAGTGTTCTTCTCCACTGCGGGTTGCGTTCCAGGATCTCCTCCAGGACAGCCTGCTCCCTGCGAAGGCCGGCCTCGATCTCCTCGAACGAACGACCCACTAGCAGGGTCTCGAGATGCGCCTTCGCCTCGGTGACCCTGGCGTCGAGGTCCCGCGCCTGCTCGCGGAGCGACTCCAGCGCGTCGAGATCCGAGGTGCCCAACCCGCGTGTCAGCTCCTCGATCCTGCGCTCGGCTGCGGCATATTCCAGGGCAATCTCGTCGGCTGAGGATACCGGGCCCCGCGCGCGCAGGCGCGCCACGCCCGGCATGTCGACGACGACCTCGGGGGTGCCCCTCACGGTCAGCGGCCTGCCCGGCGCAAGCGGCCTGGTCCCGGGTTCCTCGCCGGCGATCACCTCGGCGCTGCCGGGTCCCTCGGGCACGATCTCGAGCGTTATCCGCGCAGCCTCGATCCGAACGCGGGCTTCATCGCGCTTCGCCGCGGCGCGTCGGACGGCGCGCATCGTCTTGTCGTCCGGGGCCAGGACCGCCGCGCGTTCTTTCCGCCTCTCGTCGAGCGCGCCCGCGGCTTCGGCAATCCGGACCAGGAGCGCGGATTCCCCCTGTGCCTTCGCGTTGCCGTCGAGGAAGCGCCTGGCGTCCTCGGCAGTGCGCCGTGTCTTCTCCGCTTCGGCGCGCGCCCGGCGCGCGTCCTCAAGGATGCCCTGGGCCCTTGCCGCGGCCGTCTCCCGCTCTCCTACCTCGCGGGCCACCGGCGGCGTCCTCTCGAGCATCCGCGCGAGCGCCTCGCGAACATTCCCCAGTTCGCTCCGGACGGCCCTTATCTGATCCATCTGTTGGCGCAGTCTGGCGTGCGCGGCCTCCGCGGCCTTGACCTGTTCCTCCCTTGTGCGCTTCTCGGACTGCAGGACCCTGAAGGAATCCGCCTGCTTGCGGGCCTCGGCCAGGGTCTTCGCCAACTCCTCTACCTCACGCTTGGCCTGCACGCGCTTCGCTCTGAGATCCTCGACGCGCCGGCTGGCCTGATCGAAGGCCTCGTACTGAGTCTGCGCGTCTGCGCGCGTAGTACGGGCCTGCGCCAGACCTTCGCGCAGGCGCGCGAGGCGTGGCGCGTCCTTCCCGCGCTTCAACTGGCCGGTGGGCGTGTAGATCGCCAGGTACGCCTCCTCGATAGCGCGCTCCAACGGACCGCTGCCCGGCCCGGAGATCTGCGCACCCAGGGATTCCCGAATGCCGGCGACCACGTCATCGGAGAGCCCGGAGAGCGTTAGCTCGCCCTGCGGCACCCAGAGCACCTGCGCAAGACCGCGGTTCTCTGGACGCGCCAGGCCGCGGCCGGGCGGGTTGCGCGTCAGTAGCTCGCGCGCGCGATCGTCAGCAGCGTCGCCCTCGGCCAGACGCACGAACCGTCCCCCCTCGCGGCGCGCCAGCTCCGAGGCAGGTCGGTCCAGGAACCGCTTGGTGAGACGATAGTCGGTGCCGTCGTGCGCGAACTCCACGGTGACCGAAGGGGCGAGGTCGCGCCCCCACGGGCGCAGCGCCTCAACCTCTCTGCCCGTCACACGATGCCCGTCCAAGAGCCCGCGCAGCAGCGCCTCGAACAGCGTGGACTTCCCGGTGGCATTCGGCGCGTAGATCACGTTGAGGCCGTCGTCGAACGGGCCCACCTCGACCGGATCGGCGAAGCACCGCCACCCCTGCACGCGGATCGCGCGCAGAATCACCGCCGCACCTCGCCGGCGCTGGAAGCGGCGGCCAGCAGATAGAGATCGCGTAGCGCCTGCGAGGCGACCTCGCTTGATGCCTCCTCCGGACGCGACCCTTTGTACGCGGGGTCGGCCAGCATCCGCAGCCGCGCAGCCGCCTCCTGCACCGGCCCGGGCGGCAGGCCGGACATCCAGTCGGCATCGTCGGGAAACGGGCGCAGGCGCGAGGCATCCACCCGGGCGTGCAGGAACCGCGATGCGACGATCTCCTCGACGCGCGCCAGCTCTTCTTCTTCCGTGGGGGCGCAGAGGCCGTCGAGCCGCACATCCAGCAGCGTCGTCTCGGCGTCGCCGTGCGCCTCAATCTGTGCGCGCAGGCGCGCGAGATCCCCGGGCTCGCGCAGTTCGGCTTCGATCACGCGCCAGGTTAGCCTTCCGGTGCGCACCGGGGTGACAACCGGCGCACTGCCAGGGCCCGCGATCTCGACGATCAGCGCGTTCCCGCTGTCGCGCTCGCCGAAGCCGGTCGTCTCGTGGGTACCTGAGTAGGCCATGCGGGTCGCGCCGTCCGCGGAGGCGAAGAGCGCCGTGGAGTGCCAGTGCCCGAGCGCCAGGTAGTCGAGCCCGGCGCGCGCCGCGGCGTCACGCGGGATCGGGTGATCGGCCTCATCTCCACCGACCCCCTCCACCGTTCCGTGCGCAAGGCCGATGCGTATGCCGCGCGCATCCGGACCGCTGTCGTCTCGGGGCGGAATCCACGCCGTAGGATCCCTGCCGGAGTGCTTCGCCCGAATCGGGCACGGGAACAGGACCCCGCCCGGGACCTGTACGGGCTTCTCCTCTGTGAGCAATCGCGGCGCCGCGGGTCGCGCACCGCCGCCGCCTTCCTGCTCGTCTCTACCCCGCGCCCAAACCGGATGGTTCCAGATCGATCCGGGTGTCAGCGGGTCGTGATTGCCCGGGATGATGTAGACCGGGCCCTCGAAGCCCGCCAGGATGTCGGCCGCCTTCTGTACGAGAAGACGATCGACGCCGTTGTCCTCGAAGACGTCCCCGGCGAGCAGGATGAACTCGGCGCCGAAGGCGCGGGCTCCCTCGACCACGCGACGCGCTGCTGCCAGGCGCTCCTCGCGCACGCGTGAAGCGGCTGCGCCGGCATGCGCGGCCCGCATACCAAGCTGCCAGTCGGCCGTGTGCAGGAACTTCACCGGGCCCTATTTCGCTGGCGGGGCCGCCTCTGCCTGCATGCAGCACGTATTGCTGGTCGGGAGACCACGCGGACTTCAGGCGGATTTCAGTGGGAATACCAGGCGACCATGATGTTGTCTCTTTGTGTCGGCTCGAAGTCCTTCAGGCGCCAGATTAGACGAGTGCCTTCTATCTTCGCTCCCGAAGGCCTGATCAGGAACTCCCTGTGATGATCCTTCCGGGGCTTCGTACCCAGTCCGATCACCTGCCGGGGGGAGATTGAACCGAGGTCCACGACTAGCGTTGCCTCGCCGATGCGCCCCTTCCAGTTCGCTCCCGTGCTCAGGATGTAGGTGAACCACGCTACGCCTTCGACGTTCCCGCTTAGCGCAACCTCGTAGTCATTCTGTACCTGCTTGGTCTCGCCCGCGTCGAACGTCACGTCCTTCATCCACCAGATGAAGAAACCCCCGCGGTCACCGTCAGAAGTGAGCACGACTCGGCTTACCCCGACAGGCCGGCCGTTCACCGTCGAGGTGAACCGCCGGATCAGCCCGCGCTCGGGGATGTCGCCGCCGGTGTCCTCGGGGAACCCGATCCTGATGCGCTGCCTGGGTCCTTCGTTGCGCAGCACGAACCGGCACGCAACGCGGGCGTAGCCGCCCATCTTGTCGCGTACTATCCGCGCGTGAACGGCCTCGGAAACCATGCGGATGTCCTTGCTCGGTCTGGGGCCGGGGTAGGCGCTTCCGCTCGCGCCGAAGCTTGTGTCGTTTGCCCACGCTGCGGGGGCAATCGCCAAGAGCACGGCAATGCTCACCAACAGGATGCGTCTCATGTCAGCACCAACCTCATCGGCTGCAGTTGTCGCGTGAATGGATTCAAGACAAGTCCCAGGATCTCCAGCGTAACCGTGCCAAGCAGAGCCTCGTCCCCGGGCTCACCCAGGATCACGGGCGTGTGGCCCTGCCCATGCGGAAGCGAGATGTGGCACTCGGACACCTGGCGCTGCATCGTACTGCCGTCGGCCAAGGAGAATGTCATGGTCCGCGTTGGCGACAGGCCTATCGATTGCCAGACAGTGTGGGGAAGCAGCGTGTAGGTCGCCCCGCTGTCGACCAGGAACAGCACTGTCTCACGCTGGCCGCCGGGGCCGGTCACGACTCCTTCGACGTGCGTCATGCCCACCGAGCCCACCTCTATTCATATAATCGCCCGGTGGGTGCGCTTTGTGAAGTCCTGGCGCTCCAGGTCACCTCGCCGCGACTGCCCCGTCGATCCCCACCACAACTACCTCTGGCACGACGTCCGTGCCCGACTGCCTGACGGCCTCCTCGACCATCCTCAGCAGCCCGGAGCAACAGGGCACAACCATGATGGCCACGGTCAGCGACCGAACATCGTTCAGTCGCAGGATCTCGGCCATCTTCTCCACGTAGCCCCGCGTGTCGTCGAGCTTGGGACAGGCGATGACCAGCTTCTTCCCCCGCAGCAGATCCCGGTGAAAGCTCCCGAGCGCGAACGCGGTGCAGTCCGCGGCCACCAGCAGGTCGGCGTCCCGCAGGTAGGGCGCGAGCGGCGAGACCAGGTGGAGCTGTACCGGCCACTGCGTCAGCTCAGATCGTTGGGGTACGGTCCGCTCTTCGGCCGCAGGATCCCTTTCGATTGTGATGGCCCGGCTCCCCGGGCAACCCATGTGGGGTCGCGGTGGCGCGCCATGCACATGGCTGGCCGCCTCATCGCCGCGCGTTCTGCGAACGTGGGCGTGGGTCGCTTTGGCGTCGTAGGCCTCGACCTCGCGCTCCACGATGCGCAGCGCGCCCGGTGCGCAGACGTCCAGGCACGCGCCCATCCCGTCGCAGTAGATTTCGCGCACGAGGACCGCCTTGCCCTCCGCGTCGAGCTCGAGGGCGCCTTCTGCGCACGCGGTGGTGCACAGGCCGCAGCCGTCGCACAGATCCCTGTCTATCTCGATGATCTTCCTCTTGACCAATGTCGCCGGCATTGCGAAGACCCCCTTCATGGAATCCCGGTCTCGGACCCGGCGTACGCCAAGCAACGCCATGTGTGCCGGGCAACCCGATTTCAGCACACTGGTCTGGGGGCGTCCTTGACCTGGGTCAAGAGGTGGTTCCGGAGGCCGTCCGGGCAGTCGTCCGGACGGTGCGGCTCACTCCCCGGCTTCGGCCCGCAGCCGGGCGCAGTCCTTTATGCGGATGCGCGGCCCTCGCACCTCAATCAGGCCGTCCGTCCGGAGCTGCCTGAAGGTCCGGGAAAGGGTCTCGCTCGCGGTGCCGAGCAGCCGGGCCAGCTCTCCCTTCTTGACCGCGAGGGTGACAACGCAGACCTGCCCCCCGGCGCAGTTGGCGCACAGGTACCGCGCCAGACGCTGGCGCACGGTGCGCAGCCCGAGGCTCTCCAGGCGGCCGCCCAGAAGCAGGCACTTGCGCGCCAGCAGCTCGATGAAGAAGCGCGCGGCTTCAGGGTGGGTATCGATTGCGCGAAGCACGTTCGCGGCGCTGTAGGAAAGCGCGTGCGTCTGGGCCACGGCCTGGGCGTTGAACGGATAGCGGCCGCCGGCGAACGCCACCGCCTCGCCGAGGAAGTCGCCAGGGCCGAACCTCGCCACCTCGAGCTCCCTGCCCTGCTCGTCCACCTTGTAGACGCGCACGCCGCCGGAGGTTACATAGAAGAACTCCGCAGCCGGCGATCCTGCCTGGAACAGCAGGGCCCCCGCCGGGTAGCCGCGGGGAACGCCCAAGGACTCGATACCAGGACCGGGTCTGCTCATGGCCGCATCGTGGTCATTCGCCGGTGGGCCGCGTGCTTACCTTCCCGAAGCAGAGGGGGTAGAATGACTATCTGATGACGCGTAGCGGCTACTCGCGCCCGATTGTCCGGGACATCCTCTTGGTATCGCTGGCATGCCTCGTCGCCATCCCCCTGTACGGACGCATCGAACCTGATTCGGCGCGTTTCGCGAAATGGGACTTACATCTGTACCGGAGAATGGCTGACGCTGCGCCGGGACTCGCGCTTGACGTACGGCCCCCCTTTGTCTACCGGATCCTGGGTCCGTACGTGTCCGGAATCCTCCCCATGGAGAGGGATTCCGCATTTCTGCTGGTGACGCTCAGCGCGGCCCTGCTCGTCCCCTTGATGTTGTACCTGCTGCTCTGCAGGGCCGGGGTCAGATCCAGGAACGCGGCCCTTGCTGCTGTTCTTCTGGTCTTCAACAAATGGCTGTTCGGGTTCGCCGTCTGGGACTACTTCCAGACAGGTGACCTGCTCTCGCTGCTCTCGATAATGCTCCTGCTCTGGGCTGCCTACACGAGCAGGTGGCCGGCATTCGGCCTGATCCTCGCCCTCGGTGTCTTGACGCGGGAGACTGTCATCCTTGCCCCTCTCGTTGTCCTGGTGTACCTGCTCGAATCCGGACGCTGGCAGACCGAGCGCAGGGCGTTCCTGATATCGCTCGTCCCAGCCACCCTGATAGTGCTGACACTTGTTCTGGCGGCCAACGCGCACGGCGCGTCGCCGCTCTACTATGCAGGCGCGGCCTGGACATACTGGCACAGTGTGCTGGATCCTCAAGCATGGGTCAGATTACTGGTATCGGCGTTCGCCCCTGTCTCGCTGCTGCCCCTGCTGCGCCCTGGCAGGACCTGGGAGATACTGAACAAGTCGAGACACCTCCTCCTGCTCTACGCGCTGGCGGTGGGACTCGTGGCCTTCGTGGGAATGCAGCGATGGAAGTGGGGCATCGTGCCGGTGGTGTTGGGAGCGGGCGCGGTCGGCCTCCTCTACCGGGTCATCCTCGGAGGGCCTCAGCCATAACCTGCCCAGGATCGTCGCGAGTTGCACGTCCCCCTTCGGGATTGGCAACGCTTCTCTGCGCGGGTTCTGTCGGATTGCCCCTTTTGTCGGTTCTGGAGCGGGCGATGGGATTTGAACCCACGACCCTCGGCTTGGGAAGCCGAAGGTCATTGGCCGAAATCGTTGCCTACAGCGGGTTTCGACCATGATCGAACCCCGAAAGTCATTAGCAACTCATTAGCAATTTCAGTCTGGTACCAAGCAGCAACCTGCCAGCCTGCTTCGGCAAGTCTGATGCCGGGAGGGCGTCTTTTGTGGAACTGGCGTCCCCGCCCAAGCGGGTCAAGGTAGCGTAGCTCCACAATGACGGCTCACAACTCGGTGTCCACTCTAATCCGCTCCCAACGCACCGGGGGACCGGTGTGGCCTTGGCCGGCCGGATCGCTCAATGGCCACCGTGTCTTGTTGGGAGCGGATTAGAGGCACGTACACGGCGGACTCTTGCCGCAGCGGCCTGCAGCTTCACCACCACGTCCACATCGCGCAACACACGTGCGGGCAGGGCAGTGATCGATAGGTCGCTAGGGATTCCTGCGGTATGCCCGGGTCACATGCTGGACACCGTACAGCATCAAGCAAGATATCACAATCAGCAGCGTGGATATCGGGGCGATGGTGGGATCGATCTCAACCCGGATGTTGTCGAACATCCTCTTTGGGAGCGTCATGTTAACCCCACCGATGAACATGGCCACGATCAGCTCATCGAAGGACAAGACGAAAGCAAACAGGGCACTTGCCACCATGGCAGGTTGGATGAGCGCGAGGGTAATGTGCCAGATGACACGCAGATGATTTGCTCCCAGTCCGAGCGCCGCCTGCTCCAGCGTGGGGTCCAGCGTCCGCAGGGCTGCACCCACTATGGTCAACACCAGCGGCAGGGCCAGCATGGTATGGGCGATGGCGATGCCAACCCAGCTGCCGATGAGTCTCAGTTGCGAATACCAGTCATACACACCGATCGCGATGATGATGGTGGGTATGACCAAAGGCGCGAGCAGCATGGTGCTCACCAGCATCTTGCCCCTGTATCGACCCCGGACGATACCAAAGGCTGCCATAGTGCCGAGTACAGTTGCGAGAGCAGCGGTGGTGATCGCGATCTTGAAACTGAGGAACGTAGCCTGTAGCCAGACGGGGCTTCCAAGGTAGCGCTGGTACCATTGCAGAGAAAAACCCGGTGGCGGGAACTGAAGGTACTGCGAAGAGCTAAAGGAGACAGGAATGACCACAAGTGTCGGCAACATCAGGAAGCCGAAAACCATCACGGCGCAGGCGCACAACAGGAGCCAGGGCAGAGACGTCGCACGTCGACGACGCGGCGGCCAACCCCGGACGGGCGTCCGGGCTAGCTCCACGCTTGGCTCCCCCGCAGCAAGCGGCTGGACACGCCATAGATGAACAACGTGATGACTAGCAGACAGATGGCCAGGGCCGCAGCAAACGGAAGGTCGAGCCGCGACTGTTGCTCTAAGATCATCGCCACGTTCAGCACTCTCCCCCCACCCATGATGGCCGGGGTGATGTAGAATCCGGCGGAGAGAATGAAGACCAACGTGAATCCCGCCAAGACTCCCGGCAGGCTGAGGGGCAAGTACACGTAGGCAAAGACCCCCAAGGGGGAGGCCCCCAGGATCGCGGCGGCCTTGAGTAAGTCCGGATCGATGCGGCGCATGACAGCATACAGCGGCAGGACCATAAGCGGAAGCAAGACGTGGATCATGCCGATCACCACGCCGGGGACATTGTACAGAAACGGCACGGGACTATCGACTATGCCTAGGGTCAGGAGCGCTCGGTTGATCACGCCGTTCCGCCCTAGGAGAATGATCCAGGCGTAGGTGCGAACCAGGACGCTTGTCCAAAGCGGCAGCAGCACGAAGATGAACCCCACCGATGCCCAGCGGCTCGGCGCTGCGCACAGGAAGTGAGCCACGGGATACCCGAGCACCAAGCAACACGCTGTTACATACAAAGAGATGATTAACGTCTGCGAGAAGACCTGCAGGTAGAGTGGGTCCAGCACCCGTTGGAAGTGCTGGAGCGACCCGCCGGACAGGCTCGCCAACACCAGCCTGGCGATGGGATAGTACAGGAAGAGGAACAGCAGACCAATGGGGGCCGCTGTCAGGGCAACCGGGCCCAGGTGCCGGCGCCAGGGGACGCGTCGTACATGCGTGGTCCCGGCCACATTGCTCACGACTCAGTCCCAGCGTACCAGGCGACCGTCGGACGCATCCCAGCCAACCCTGACAGTATCCCCCACCCGCGGCCCCGCCAGCCGCGGGGTAGACCAGCGGGCGAGCACTTCATGCCCGTTTGGAAGGTTCAGCCGGTACTTCGTGGACTCGCCAAGATAGACCATTTGATGGACTCGCGCTTCAAAGGAGTTGTCGGCGGTTCGCGTTCCAGTCAGGAGCTGCATCCGCTCAGGCCGGACCAGGAGTCGCACCTGACTGCCGTCTTTCGGCGGTTCTGGGACTGCTACCGTCACGGTGATGCCAAGGTCCAGGCCCACCCTCGCCAGTGCGCCATGCACACCCGCGATCACCCCCTTCCACAAATTGGACTCCCCGATAAAACCGGCGACAAACCCATTCGCAGGCCGATCGTAGATTTCGTCTGGGGTGCCGACTTGTTCCACCTGGCCGGCGTTCAGCACGGCGATACGATCGGACATGACCAATGCCTCTTCCTGATCGTGCGTGACAAAAACAGTCATGAGCCGGAGGCGCTGCTGCAGGAACCGCATTTCCACCTGCATCTCCTCCCGCAGCTTGCGATCCAGTGCACCAAAGGGTTCGTCCAGCAGCAGCAAGCGTGGACCGAAAACAATGGCTCGGGCCAACGCCACTCGCTGCTGCTGGCCTCCCGACAGCTCGCTTGGGCGACGGCGGTCTAACCCGCTGAGCTTGACAAGGGCCAATGCCTCCTCCACTTTGGCCTGCACCGTGCGGTCTTTCAGCCTCCGCATGCGGAGCGGGAACGCCACGTTTTCTGCCACCGTCATGTGCGGAAACAGGGCGTAGTGCTGGAAAACCATCCCGATGTCGCGCCGGTAGGGCGGGATCACGGTAATGTCACGTCCGGCCAAGCGAATCTCGCCCTGGTCGGGAACCTCAAACCCTGCGATAAGCTTTAGGATCGTGGTCTTTCCTGAGCCGCTAGGTCCCAGAAGCGTGAGAAACTCGCCCGGGTGGACTCGGAGGTCCACCTCCGCCACCGCCGTCACCGAACCAAAGCTCTTGGCAACTCCCACGAGTTCCAGGCCTTCCTCGGGCAGGAATGACACCCCCCTACAGGCCATCCGGCACGCAGATTAGCAGGGACCGCCGGAGACGCGAGGCGGCCCCGGCGGTCTTTGGGAGATCTACCGCTGCAACATCCAGCGGTTCCAGCGCTCCTGGATCCTCGCCATGTTCTCTTCCCACCATGCATCCTTTTGGACAATCTGCTTCTTGAGGTTCTCCTCATAGGTAGGGAGGAATGGGCGGAGAGCCGGGTCCACGTATGCCATGGCCTTGAGGTTAGGACCGGGATAGGGGATGATGCTGGTCCACTTGCCCTGTAGTTCTGCATCGGCGAAGATCGCCAGCATCTTCTGACTCCAGAACACGTCTCGAGCTCCCCGCGGGATTGCCACATAGGCAATCTTCAGCAAGCCATGGTTCCACTCCATCCCCACGGGCGCGCCCTTCCGCATGATGTCCATGATGCGGGCGTTCCAGGCCGTGGCGAGCACGACTTCTTTGTCTACCAGCAACTGAGGGGACTGCGCTCCTGTCGTCCACCACACTGTGATGTGGGGTTTGACCTCATCCAGTTTCCGAAACGCGCGCGTCACGTCCAGCGGGTAGAGACGCTCCGGTGGTACCCCGTCTGCCAGTAGGGCAAACTCTAGGTTGTCTACGGGGGTATTCTGCAACGCCCGCGGCCCAGGGAACTTCTTGATATCCCAGAAGTCCGCCCAGCTCCGAGGGCGGCGACCCACCGGGAAGACATCAGTGCGGTAGGCCATGATCGTGGAGAAGAAGCTCATGGGCAGAAGGTGGTCGTTGACTACGGCCCGCGGGAAATCTGAAACGTTCACAATCGCGAAATCGATCGGTTCCAGCAGGCCTAATTTGATCGCTCGGAATCCATCGATGCCAGAGATTTCGGTGACATTCCACTCTACGTTACCGCTTCTGACCATAGCCTGGAGCTTCGCGAAATCCGTCGGGCTAGTGTCGATTACCCTAATGCCGTACCTCTGCTCGTACACGGACAGGAAGACCTGCCGTAGAACCTGGTTGACGATGCCCCCTGAGGAGTTCACGACGATCGACCTAGGCTTGGGCGGTTCCGGCGCAGGCTGGGCAAATACCGGTGGCTGTTGCGAATAGGCCCCCCCAAGCACCCCAAGGGATGCGATCACCACTCCCGTTGTGAGGAGAACAAGCGCCCGCTGCAATCCCGTTCGAATCATAGTACACCCTCCCTCACAGGATCGATTTGTGATTCACGTGACATCTGCCGCCAAAACGATCCGCGCGTACGCCGTCTCGGTGCGGGCAGCACGTTCGATCCGTCCCTGATGCGCTGCGGGCGATTCCCCTGGAGGGTCTCCTCGGAGGATGACTCATGACGCGGCGGACTTTCCAGGACTCTCGTCGATCACAAATGGAGGCAGATTCGGATTGAGCAAGACCTTGACCCACAGCTGGGTGTAGTATCTGGCAATGTCCTGCAGCGTCAGCCGGCCTCTGGGCCGGTACCACTGGACAACGGAGGAACAGGACCAGATCATGGCTCGAACAACCAGGTCGACATCGACCGTGCGAAACACACCGGATTCGATGCCGGTGCGCAGGATGCCGCGGATCATGCGCTCGTACTGGTCGCGGAGCCCGATGACTTGCAGCTTGTGCTCTTCAGGTAGCAGCCTGAGCTCGAATTCGCTCACCACGGCTTCCTTGCGCCGGTTCCCGTGGAACGCAACGTGGGCTTCGAGAAGTTCCAGGAGTTGATTCGCAGGCGAATCCCCAGCCGCCTGGACTACTCGGCGCGCGAGTTCGATGAGTTCTTCCATCCCCCGGAGCATGACGCCCAGTAGAATCGCGCGCTTGCTGGGGAAGTAGTAGTAGAGGCTCGCAGAGTTGAGACCTACACGGTTTCCGATATCGCGAATTGTGGCACCTTTGAACCCGTGCTCGAAGAAGGCCTCCAGCCCCGCTTTGAGGATGGCCTCCCGCTTCTCGGCTGCCTGCTCGTGAGCCTCACTCCTGACTGAGCGACGAGCCTCCCTGATCATGACCATAGTAATCGGCCCCCTGCCTCCTTCTCGTGCTTGTATCAGGAATCGTGATCTCGGCGCAGGCCGCCTCGATCTCCGCACGTTGGCCGGCAACTTTCATACAATTCTATCAATCGATTGACAGTTTGTCAAGCGCATGATAGAATACGGGCTAGATCGTACCTGCGCACCCCAATGAGACCATTGGGGATACTCGTGCTGCAGGAGGCCGGCAATTCCACAACCGGAGGATCCTAACGGTGATCGAGTCCTTTGACCTCCTGGGGGCTCCAGCGGATCGTCTCCCGGCCAATCTCGGCACCCTTGTGCGCTCGGCGGCGGAACGGTTTGGCTCCAGGTCCGCCCTCCACTTCGAGGGGTTCTCCGAGTTGTCTTTCGAGGACCTGGCGACGCTCGCAGCAGGTGCTCGGGACTTCCTGCTCCATCTGGGGGCCAGGACCGGGGACCGGATATTGGTGGCTCTGGACAATCGCCCCGAGTATCAAGTTCTCTGGCTTGGATCTGCGGACGCAGGGACTCTGTTCGTTCCTATGAACCCGGGCTATGGTGCCGCGGATGCCAAGCATGTGATCGACAGTGCGGATCCCGCGATTGCCGTTCTGGCTCCATCAGCCTACGATCAGCTATCCTCCCTCTTCCCGCCGACGACGATCCTGGTAACTGCGGGCGAGGCAAGGCGCGGGGCCACCCCACTCAGGGTGGGACCATCAGACTGGAAGAGCCTCGGTTACCAGGTGCAGCAAGGCGACTATGTCACCCTCGGATATACCTCGGGTACGACTGGATTGCCCAAGGGGTGCGTCGCCGATCAATGGCATTGGCTGCTCATGGCGAAAATGCTTGCGTGGGGACTAGAACTCACCGAAGAGGATCGGCTGCTCACGGCCCAGCCGTGCTTCTATGGCGACCCGCAGATCAACCTCGTGGCGGCTCTTTGGAGCGGTGCGCATCTGACCGTTCTGCACCGCTTCCGATCCCAGACTTTTTGGGACCATGTGCGCAGATCGAAGGCGACGAAGTTCTGGTGCATCGGCACCATGCCGGCCATGCTCATGAATACGCCTGCGCGTGACACGGACGACGACCACAATCTCGCCGCGGTCTGGTGTCTGGGGATCCCAAGAGATCTCCACAAAGCGCTCGAGGATCGCTTTCGCGTCCGTTGGCTCGAGGCCTTCGGAACGAGTGAGACAGGCGTCAACTTCTTTGAGCGGATGGGCGGCCTTCCGGAAGTGGGCCAGGGCTGGTTGGGCGAACTCGCACCGTACACCGACGTGCGGCTGGTCGATGACCGTGGCAACGAACAGACTGGGGATGGGGAGGGCTACCTCGAAGTGCGAACTCCCCTTCTATTCCGCGGCTACTGGGATCATGAGGCACGCAGTGTAAGGGAGATCCCCCACGATTCCTGGTTCGCCACAGGGGACGTCCTGGAGCGAGTAGGTGGCAAGTTCCGATTTGTGCGTCGGGAAAAGGATATCGTGAGGCGCTCCGGAGAGAACATTTCTTGCCGGGAGGTGGAACAGGTCCTTCGGAGCCATCCGAGGATCATCGACGCGGCGGTGGTGCCGAGACCGGACCACCTACGTGGGGAAGAGGTCTGGGCCTTCGTCCTCACAGACAGCCCCGCCGAGGCCCGGGACCCTTCCCCTGATGAGATCATCGCCCATGCCTCAGAGCAGCTGGCCC